>Ga0247817_10000013_pt1 | contig 339857 bp, 284 predicted proteins | sample UWRJL212509R1_FD_178010 | JGI IMG/M metagenome (GOLD analysis project Ga0247817, IMG submission 178010) | Plant litter microbial communities from Arlington Agricultural Research Station in Wisconsin, United States - UWRJ-L212-509R-1 | ecosystem: Environmental > Terrestrial > Plant litter >... | reverse complement strand
AGTTCCCTTCCCCATCCTATCGCCGCGTTGCTGATCGGAATTCCGCGGGTAAACCGCGCCGACGTAGGCTTTTTCCGTGCACGAACGGGTGGAAAGTGCACACCTTTTACAGCATCCCCGGCGAGCTGACACCCGTCATCTTCGTCTGGATGGGCGGAAAACTGATTCAAATGAAATAATTCCGAACGTATTAGTCTATACGGCCTTGGCCTGAGTCGCAAACCAGGTTTCAAAATCGATAGCTCCGATACGCGGATTTTTGCCGGGAACCAGCATGTCGTCGGTTAGTTCGGCACCAAAATAACGGGCGTGCACATCAGGAGTCACAATTCTCGGATCGTTAATGGTGGTCAGATAACGCTGAACCAGCTCGGATAAACGAACACGCTCAGGACCGGCAACTTCCACCGTGCCGTTTAGCGGCGCGTTAAGTGTCACAGCAACTACCGCGTCCGCAACATCTTCCGACGCAATAGGCTGCACATAAGCAGGTGAAAGATGAACCGTGCCGCCAACCGTACCGGACTGTGCTATTCCGCCAAGAAATTCAAAAAACTGGGTCGAGTGCACGATGCTGTAAGGAATTTTTGATGCTTTGATCAGTTTTTCCTGTGCGATCTTGCCACGAAAATAACCGCTTTCTGCCAGACGGTCCGTACCGACCACCGATAAGGCCACATGGTGCGCAACACCGGCTTTTTCCTCTGCCCCAAGCAGATTACGACCCGATGTTTCGAAAAATTCCAGTACCGCCTTGTCTTCAAACGATGGAGAATTTGCAACATCCACTACAACCTGACTTCCTTCAAGTGCTTCGGCCAGGCCCTCGCCGGTAATGGTATTAACGCCAGATGCCGGCGAAGCGGCCACCACTTCATGACCAAGCGCACGAAGCTTGCTTACGACTTTGGAACCGATAAGGCCGCTACCTCCTATGACTACGATTTTCATAATTTCTTGTGTTCTACGTAAATGGATAATTTATTTTGTTTGTGATTTTTTTAAGTCAGAAAAAGGTGTTTCGTTCAAATACATATAAAACGCTACAATCTGCATGCCATATGCATAATAAATTGATAATCAATAGTTTATCAAATTTATTGTTTTATATTTTCAACTACATTCAGTTAATCCACTTATTCTTAGGCGAAATACAGTGGACATTTTCCTGTAAGCACCGCAAACCCGGCGTCCAGCATTACCCTTTTCTTTGGGCTGCTCAGGCTTTTGCAGTAGACTGTTACGCGATGGCTTTTAATTGAAACTGTACCGGTTCGTCCCGGTAAGCATAATAGGTATAACAAAGTTCCCCTACATCGTATAACTCACAGCGTTGACTTCCTTTTTGTAACGGATTTAAATGCTGAGACGCATGTTCCTGAAAATATTCTTCGGTTATTAAAGCATAACTTTTTGAAGGCACATGATTTTTCAAAAGTCGGTGTGCTTCTACAATGGTCTGCCCGTATAATTTGTAAAAGCCACTCACCGAAAACCTGCCGATTATTCCATAATGGACCACCAGTTTGATAGTCAGGTTAACGACTTGCGGTGAATCTGCTTTTAATATTTCAATTTCCTGATTAAAAGCATCCAGCATCGCTTCAAATTGAGAAAGAATTACCGGTATCGGGTATGCTGGACCAAAATGATAAAAAAGTATGGCGTCGCCTTCTATTTCCGAAATCTTGAATGACAGCTTTTGGGCTTTAATGATCGCGTTCAACAATTCCGGGATGATCATGGCACCCACTTCATTTTCAGTTTCTTTTACAAAACGGGAATAACCGCTTATATCAACAAAAAAGATTGTACCTCTTGGATTATTTTTCATGTCACTCAGCCGGTATTCTTACAGCGTTAAATTAAAAAACAGCTATTAAATTCATCTTATAACTGCTTTCATATCAATGACAATCCAGATCGTAATATTGGACTTAAACAGATGAAAAAATTTCGTCTTACCTGCGCACCTTATACAATTACACATATTTCGTCATCCAAAGTGCTTTAATTTCGTTCGTCGCACCGCTGTATTCCACTTCCAGGCCCTCAGCAATCGGATCTATCGGCGTTCGCAATGAACGGGTTTCCATGTCCACCGGCTTTAATGAACCATCATCAACAATATGAATATAAGCACAATGCTTCATTAAAGTAGCACCAAATTTATCAATAAATCCCGACATAATCCCAGCCGCTGCTATCAGATGGTAGCATTTAACTGCACTGCGGTATTTTACTTTTCAAAAACCAGGGCTTCTGCGTGTGCCCCCAGCGCCTGCAAAGCATTCAGAACTGATTCTATAAATGCATCAGGACCGCATACATAAAAGTGTTGGCTGAAATCGTTAATATGTTTTTCAAGAAAAGCTTTATCTATTCGTCCGTGATAGAAGTCGTTCGTATTTTCAGCAGAAATAAGGTTGAAAAAATGATCTCCCAATATCTGCTCAAACTCCTGTTTTAATATAATATCATCGGTAGTTTTATTTGAAAAAAACAGCTTATTATTTCCAACTTTATTTTGCGCATATAAATTTCTAAGGATTGCAATGAAAGGGGTAATACCTGCACCACCTGCCAAAAATACACCTTCACCTTTGTATTCAATCGCGCCCCAGGCATCGCTGATTTCGAAATGATCGCCTGGTTTAATGTATAATAGCTGATTGGTTACCCCGCCACGATCCGCATAAGACTTTATCGTGAATTGCAGAAAATCACTTTCCGGCAAAGAAGTAAATGTAAATGGTCGTTTTTCGGTTTCCCATCCCGGTTTCATAATGGAAAGATCCGTCGCCTGGCCGGGAACGTAGGTAAAGCCTTCGGGCTTTTCAATGTTAAAGGAATGGACATTATGCGTCACATTTTTGACTTCAAGTACTTTTACGATGTAATCCGCCATCTTGATCCTGCTTAAATGTTGGAAGAATAATTTGCTTATGTAATTACGAAAACCTTTCAGTAAATTCCTTACGTTATTTCCTGGCAAGTCCTAAAAATTCCTCTTCCGACAAAATCAATACGTCCAGCTTCAATGCTTTTTCAAGTTTGGAAGGACCAACATTTTTTCCCGCTACAAGAAAATCGAGTTTCGGAGACACGCTATGCACAACACGTCATCCATTCATTTGTATTTTATGAATCAGGGCATCCTGGTCAAAATTCTCAAATATACCGGATCCTGCTGATTGTAGATATTATCCAGAGAGAGCATCGGATAGCGGTGAGGAACATTGTTAAAATTTTTGGTAATCGTCCCGCCTACCCTTTGCGTCGGCGAATCCGTCCGTTTAAATTCAGGATAATCGTTTCCTGACCGGCTAGTTCTTTCAGCAAAAAATCAAATTCCGTATCTGAAATTTCAGAAATACTTTGCTGATAATATTGAAAGTTATATCTGTCAATTTTTTCAACAAGCTCGTTTATACGCTCTTTTGGATCCATGTCGGCCGCGGATTTGGGATGAGTTTTCTAAAATCGGGATGTAATGTCTCTGAGGATACTTATGGTTTTGCTGGTAAACACGTCTGCCCGAAAGTACCTGCACCTTCGATGAGGCCAGTTCTCGCCAAAGCGAGCTATCGAAGGTATTGTTTATCTCATTTTCGTTTTTTTCCGATAGTAATACTGTTTTGGAAATCGTAGGCCCAGGCAATGCGACAGCAATCTCGTTTGTCAAATGCCAATCGGTAAATAATAGGAAGTCATTCATTTTTTTTATTTTACATGTGATACTGATATAATCTGCGCTGTTGGATCTGTTTATTCCACAACTGTGCCAATTATACACATAACTATTAATCAACATTTTACATAAAAAATAACATACCTTCTTCCACTACATTCAGTCAGTTGGCGACTGTACTCACTGTATTCAGTTGATTAAGCGATAGTTAGAGTCGAGCAAAAACTGATATCCGGCACCGGTGACAAAAATTCAATCGGTGTAACAATGATATCTTCCACCGGTTTTAAATCGTGACTTATCACAATGCATGGTAAAATCGGCTTTGAAAAAAGTTAAAGTCGAACGAGGTTTATCTTGAAGTAGGGTTTAAGGATTATTCTCATTTTTTTGTTGCATTCAAATGATTGTTCGGTGTTGCTCCTTCACTGATTTGAATCGTGATTATTTATTCGTTCCTTACTTTAAAGCAAATTTCTAATCCCCAATATAGCTGAACATTGTTAACGATCGAAAGTAAATTAATCAAAAAATTATTACCGACTTATCCATGGGATGCTTGTACTATTTAGTGTCGGTAAGGTGATTTTAAATTTTGGTCCTTATATTAACTGAAATATATCAAAAAGTAACCTGCTGAGCCTGTTTCGCATATTCTGCAAGCCACAGCACTTTTTGAAATAGTTAACATTATTTCTAACGATAATCTAAACCAAACACATGGGCAAGCTGACTTTGAAGGACGGTACTGAGATCTATTACAAAGATTGGGGAACCGGGCAACCGATTGTTTTTCACCACGGATGGCCACTATCCGGTGACGACTGGGATGGACAAATGATGTTTTTTCTCGCGCAGGGATTCCGGGTTATTGCGCATGATCGCAGAGGTCACGGCAGATCGAGCCAGACAGCAGGCGGACATGACATGGACACCTACGCGGCCGATGTAGCCGAGCTTGTACAAGCGCTCGACTTGCAAAATACTATTCACGTCGGGCATTCGACGGGTGGCGGTGAAGTGATCCGTTATGTGGCAAAATACGGAAAAGGTCGTGTGGCAAAAGCGGTGCTTATCAGTGCGGTCACGCCTATTATGGCCAAAACAGAAAATAACCCGGACGGAATTCCGCTCTCAGTTTTCGATGAAATCCGTGAAGGTACCGCGACACAAAGACCTCAGTACTTCCAGGATTTCACACTCCCGTTTTATGGCTACAACCGCGAAGGAGCAAAAGTGTCCCAAGGTGTGCGTGACAACTGGTGGCGTCAGGGGATGATGGGTGCCATCAATGCCCATTATGAGTGTATCAAAGCTTTTTCCGAAACAGATTTCACAGAAGATCTTAAAAGTGTTGATGTACCTGTGCTTGTTATGCATGGCGAAGACGACCAGATCGTTCCATATCCTCTGACAGGACCGAAAGCCGCAAAACTTTTGAAAAACGGAAAACTAATATCTTATCCGGGCTTCCCTCATGGCATGCCAACCACAGAAGCCGCAACCATTAACGCGGATCTTCTGGCTTTTATCAAGTCGTAAGAAGTGCAGGTATAATTGAAAATTTCAAGAGCTGTCATATCATTATGGCGGCTCTTTTTAAATTTATCCTATCCACATTATCAAATCATCTTCATACAAGCCAATCCGCCAACAGGCGTCTCTTCCCATCCAGAAAATCTGACAATTTCTAAGTCACCGGAATATAAGAAATCATAGAAACGCATTTCCATTAATCCCGGAAACCAACCGGTAGTATCCGGGATTCAGCGCGTTTCGGTAATTCTGAAAAATTCTTACTGCATGTTGTTTTAGATGATTTAAGCAAGCGAAATATGCTTTTGAAAAATTCATACTACTTCTCAAAGTTCATATACCGGGAATTTCAACTGGTAATCGTTCCAAGAATTATCAAGAAAAATCAGATAAAATAATTGTACTATGTCTATTTTTATCTTTACTTTGTAATCAGTCTAAATAATCATAGCACTTTCGAATTAATTTATATGTTTTTATCTGTACCTCCCCCCGAATTACAATATTCCATCCATTCGTGTCAGGGCAAATTATGTTTTCATAAAACACTTGCAATCAAGTTTTTTTTGCTTGCAATGCTTGCTTTTACAACGCTGGATACGACTGCTCAGTCAAATCATAAAGGAATGATCAAAGGGTTGGTCACAACCATGGACGGAGCACCTGCGCAAGGTATTTCTGTTAAAATAAAAAATTCGTCGAAGGGCACGGTTGCTAATACCAACGGTAGTTTTGAATTTAAAAATCTGGCGACCGGAACCTATCTGGTAGAATTTTCGATGATCGGTTACGAAACGGTAACTGCCGATGCGACCGTAACGGATGAGAAACTTATCGCGGATCTTGCGGTTCAGCTTGATGTATCGTCAAGGAAACTCGATGAAGTGATTATTAGCAGCGGAGGAAATCGTTTTGCGAAAAAAGAGAGCGACGACGTTTCCAAAATGCCCATTTCGAACATGGAAAACCCCCAGGTTTACAGTGTTGTAAGCAAAGAGCTGATGAAAGAACAAATCGTAACCGATTATAACAGTGCTTTCAAAAATGTTCCCGGAGCCGGCATCGCAGAAATAAGAAACCAGGGCAGAACCACCTCTATATCAAGAGGTTTTGCTACACCACAGCTGGTTCGCAACGGCGTTGGCAGCTTTACATATTCCTCCATCGACCCAGCCAATCTTGAACGCATCGAAGTCATAAAAGGTCCGTCTGCCACTTTATTTGGAAGTACGTTATCCTCTTTTGGTGGCTTGTTTAACCGGGTAACGAAAAAACCGTTTGATACTTTTAAAGGAGAGGTTTCATTTTCGGCAGGAAGCTGGGACCTGAACCGACTAACACTGGATATCAACACGCCGCTTAACGAAGATAAATCGGCCTTGCTACGCGTGAATACAGCCATGCACAGCGAAAGAAGTTTTCAGGACGCAGGTTTCGCAAGGAATTTCCTGATAGCGCCCAGTTTTTCCTATGCTGTTAATGACAGGCTTACTTTGCTTTTAGATGTCGAGTTCAGCGGCTACAAATCAACATCGCCGATGCGCGTTACACCGTCCACAAAGGGAAAAGCGAGAAGCGTTACTGATCTGGGCATGCCGTACAAATTATCTTTTGCAAACAACACCATCAATTATGCGGGGCAGCAGTATAATATTTTCGGTCAGATCAAATACAAACTTTCGCCGCAATGGACTTCACAGACCATCGTATCCAGAACAAGATCGTCTGCTGACGGAAATGTGGTTGGCCTGACTATTCTTACCGATTCAACTTTACGCCAGACCGTAACCAACCAGGATTATCCTTACTATGGAACAGATTTCCAGCAAAATTTCATAGGAGATTTTCATCTCGGTCCGCTGAGAAACCGTATCGTTGCAGGTGTCGACGTGTACAGTCTGCGGGCGACGCGGAATGATGCGTCTGTGAACATGCCTGCCATTAATTTCAAGAGACCCGGCAATGCCTACAACAATTTCAATCTGGCGAAGGTCACACCGTTATTGAATGCAGCTACTTTCACCAATTTTGTCACTACCAACGAACGGACTTACAGTGCTTATGCCTCTGATGTATTGAACATTACCGATCGCTTGTTAGCCATGGCCAGTCTGCGTATTGACCGTTATTCTAATCTGGGCACCTATTTCCCTGCCACTGACTCTACCGGCGGTGCATTCAAACAAACTGCACTTTCACCAAAATTCGGTCTTGTCTACCAGATCGTTAAAGATAAAATTTCTATTTTTGGTAATTACATGAATGGCTTCAACAACGTCAGCGGCTCTGATTTTTTTGGCAATACTTTCAAACCAAATCAGGCCAACCAGTTTGAAGGTGGTGTGAAGCTGGATTACCGTTTCGTAACGGCAACGTTCAGCTATTATGATATCTCCGTTACCAATGTAACCCGTGATGATCCTGAGCACGTCAACTTTTCTGTTCAGGACGGAACACAGCTTAGCAAAGGTTTTGAAGCCGAGCTTATTGCCAATCCAATATCGGGACTGAATATTGTTGCCGGTTTTACATACAATGACAGTAAGTACACCAAAAGCAACGAAAATATTCAGGGATATCGTCCAACGACGGCCGGTCCTCCGCGCATGGCCAATTTGTGGATCAGTTACCGACTTACAAAAGGCGTTGCCAAAGGATTGGGAGCCGGTTTTGGGGGAATTTACGGAAGCGAATCATACCAGAGCAATACCAAAACTTTTACCTTTACCATCCCGTCTTACACCGTATTGGATGCATCCGTTTTCTACGATCAACCAAGATTCAGGATTGGTTTAAAGGCAGATAATCTCACGAGTGAAAAATACTGGTCGTATCGCCTTGCTGCGCAAAGTCCGTTGAAAGTCACAGGAAATATTACCTTCAAGTTTTAATAAATACAATCATTTGCAAAAAAGACTTTCCTGGTTCAAAGCCGGAAAGTCTTTTTTGTTGATTCGCACGCTTTCAAAACAAACGGATCTGAACTTAGGTATTTAAATAACATCCTTTAAATCCTGTACAAACTTGGCGATACCCCTTCCTGTTTTTTAAACTGACGGATGAAATAATTGATATTATTAAAACCCGCCTGATAGCCTATTTCAGAGATATTCTCCTGGCTATTTTCAAGCAGCATTTTTGCCAGCTGAATTCTTTCACGCAAAATATATTCCAGCGGCGAAACGGAAAATTGATTCTTGAAAGCCTGGAAAAATGCAGAACGGCTCATGCAGCACTCCTTTGCCAGAATATCAACACTGATTTTCTCCGAAAGATGCTGCTTGATGTAGTCAAGAACACCGGCAAACCGCGATCCGTTTGAAGCAGTTATTGTAGTGACAGAAGCCAGGTTTTGCGTTTGGATAATGCGTAATAACAAAGATTTTAAAGCCAGATCAGCCAGCGCATCTTTGGCCACATCCGTTTCCATACTGATGCTGATCAGCCTGTTAATACTTCCCGCCAGTTCTTTATTATTCACAAAGTGATACTGGCTAAAATTGAGTTTCCACTCAAAAGGATGCCCGGCCATGGGATACTGCTGATTAAGAAATTCGAGATCCCGATTAACAATATCCCAATCCAGCGCCAGCGTAGCGCATTGTACCGGTCTGGTGAGGTCGGCCTCAGGAAAATCAACGCGCATGGACACATCATCTGGCAGGATGACACTTTCCCCGGGTAAAAAATCAAACTCTTCCGAACCATCCAGCGACATTACCTTTTTACCCCTCAGCATACTCGATACTACCAGACCGTTGTAAGACAACTTCACGTCCTCGCAGCGATGGAAAGTCTCGAATATATTCAGTTCGCAATGCTTCAGATTATACACTCTTCTGTGCTCTACCAGCGTATCCAGCTTTGTAGTGTCACTTAAATTAATTGGAGCAAGATGACAGGTCCGGTTCATAACATTTGATGGGCAAGGCATAATAGTCAGTGAGAAGAATGTATAAAATTAGGCCAAAGCTATCATTTTATCTAGTTGCGACTCAATAAATATATTATTGTTCCGATAAAAAAGAGGATTGTTCCATCATCCTTAAACAGCATAAGTTAATATTGATCATTCATTTCAAACAAAATCATTTAACTCATGAACATTACATTAGAGCAGGCAGAATCTGTCATTGCCTCAGCGAAAGCCAAAGCATCAGAAATAAACACGTTAATGAACATTGCCGTTGTAGATTCCGGAACCAACCTGATCGCATTCGCGCATATGGACGAAGCCTGGCTGGGTTCTATTGATATTTCACAAAAGAAAGCACGCACGGCCCGCTACTTCAACATGCCATCGGGAGAAATTGGCAAGCTGTCTCAGCCCGGTGGCCCACTTTACAATATCGAGCATTCCAACGGCGGTTTAATATCATTCCCCGGTGGCGTACTCATCAAAAATGCAGCAGGAGAAATTATTGGTGCAGTAGGCGTTTCCGGCGATAGTGTTGAAAACGACCATATTGTTGCCCAGGCCGGTGCAGACGCAATTAAATAGTTAACGTTCAATCAAAACAACAATCTTATGTGTCAAAATCATGGAGTGGCTTATGTAAGCCCCGGTGTTGTCGAAGTCAGGGAAATTGAATACCCCAAACTGGCTTTGGGCGACCGAAAATGTGAACACGGCGTAATTCTTAAAATTGTTTCTACCAATATCTGTGGAAGCGACCAGCACATGGTACGCGGACGTACAACAGCTCCCGCAGGCCTGGTGCTTGGTCATGAAATTACCGGTCTTGTCATAGAAGCCGGAAAAGATGTGGAATTTATAAAAAACGGCGATCTGGTATCTGTGCCATTCAATATTGCCTGCGGAAGATGTCGTAACTGTAAAGTGGGACAAACCGGTATTTGTCTGAATGTCAATCCCGCCCGCCCTGGTGCAGCGTATGGTTATGTGGATATGGGTGGATGGGTTGGCGGCCAGGCCGAATATGTGATGGTGCCCTATGCCGATTTTAATCTGCTCAAATTCCCGGACAGTGACCAGGCTATGGCTAAAATAAAGGACCTGACTCTTTTATCAGATATATTTCCAACCGGTTTCCATGGTGCCGTTACGGCAGGTGTTGGCCCGGGAAGTATTGTTTATGTTGCAGGAGCCGGCCCGGTAGGACTCGCATGTGCGGCTTCCTGTCATTTGCTTGGCGCGGCTCTGGTTATCGTCGGTGATATGATCGATGAAAGACTGGAACAGGCAAGAAGTTTTGGTTGTGAAGTGATTGACTTGAAAAAAGATGCATCCCTTGCAGATCAGATCGAAGCTATTGTTGGCGTTCCGGAAGTAGATTGTGCGGTTGACTGCGTTGGTTTTGAAGCAAAAGGACATGGCCATGACAGCAATACCGAACAACCAGCGACTGTCCTCAATTCCATTATGGAAGTAACCCGGGCAGGTGGTCAGCTGGGTATCCCCGGTTTATATGTGACGGGTGATCCGGGAGCTGTTGATGAAGCTGCAAAAAAAGGGAGCCTGAGTGTCCGGATTGGATTAGGCTGGGCAAAATCTCATTCCATTCATACAGGTCAATGTCCGGTGATGAAATACCACCGCCAGCTCATGAATGCTATTTTGTACGACAAAATAAAAATTGCCGATGCGGTAAACGTGGAGGTGATATCCCTGAATGATGCAGTAAAAGGTTACCGTGATTTTGACAAAGGTGCTGCCAAGAAATTCGTGATCGACCCGCATGCCATGATTGCCAACTGATTTCGTAAAAAGCGGTTGTTTCAACTTAAAGAGACAGCCGCTTTTCCTTCTTTCGATTCAAATATTATCACTACAAATACGCTTCGTCATACTGACATTCCTCATTCGAAACGTTATTCAATCCATATACAGGCTTTGTACTATTTACACTTCCACTCTTTAAATACCTGTAATCCTACCTTATTTTGTACAGAAATTAATAAAAAAGGTGTTATTTAAAGAAAATATTGCACTGATAACACAACTAAAAGGTTCATTGTATTTAATTAGACGCAATAATCACGAACTAGTCTAAATATTATTAGTTTTACCATCCGAACGTTTTGGTATATTATACAAAGCTTGCCGTAACTTACCTCGTATGAAAAAATTAATAATTCCTTTTTTTACCTTGATTTCCTTTGCTGTTCAGGCACAGCAAAATACGCTTTTGGAGCAGTCATTCTGGCAAAAGTCGCCGGATGTAAATGCTGTAAAAGCAGAAATTCAAAAAGGCAATGATCCTTCTCAATTCAACAGCAATAGTTTTGATCCTGTGGTGATGGCGATCAATGCCCAGGCGCCCAATCCGACGATTGAATTTTTACTAACCCAGCCAGGAAATACGGTTGAAAAACTTACTCACGACGGCCGTACTTATCTGCACTGGGCAGCCAACCGGGGAAATGTGGAATTGATGGAATTTCTTGTTTCCAAGGGCTCCAAGGCAGATGTAGTTGACAGTCATGGAGCAACACCGCTGAACTTTGCGGCGGGAAGCGGCCAGCCTGATACAAAAGTATATGACATCTGTCTGGCTCATGGTGCCGATCTAAAAAAGGACTTAAACCAGGATGGCGCTAACGCCTTACTTTTGGCTGTCGCTGCGGATAAGGACCTTTCCCTGACTAATTACTTTATATCCAAAGGACTGGATTTGAAAAGCACAGATGCTGCTGGCAACAACTTGTTTAGTTATGCGGCAAGAGGCGGAAACATCGACGTTTTGAAATCACTGCTGCAAAAAGGCGTTCCCGCTAATCCAACGGCTATGCTTATGGCGGCTCAGGGATCCCGACGCGGCCCGAATACAATCGAAGTATTTCAGTATCTGGAAAGCTTGAACATTAAACCAACCGTACGAGGAAAGGACGGACAAAATGTTTTGCACGCCATTGTACGCAGACCAAAACAGGAAACCATTATTAAATATTTTCTCTCAAAAGGTGTGGATGTGAATCAGGCCGACGAGGATGGCAATACTGTACTCATGAATGCTGCATCTGCAAACCGTGACACAGCAACACTTGGACTTATACTTCCAAAAGTCAAAAATATCAATCAGGGTAATCAGAAAGGTATAACTGCAATAGCTATGGCAGTTCAGAATAATTCTCCTGAAATTGTAAGCTACCTGATCAACAAAGGAGCATCCGTAGATGTAACGGACAGCAATGGGGATAATCTGGCCTATTTTCTGATCCAATCTTACAGCCCGCAACGACTGGATGGATTTAATGCCAAACTGGAAATTCTTCAGCAAAAAGGTCTGAAACTGACAGCACCGCAGAAAAATGGTAATACGTTGTACCATTTGGCGGTAGCCAAAAACAATCTTGCTTTGATCCAGCGCATCGAAACATTTAAAATTGATGTGAACAGCAAAAACAACGAAGGCATAACGGCTTTACACAAGGCTGCAATGATTTCAAAAGATGATACGATCCTGAAATATCTGGTGTCGATCGGTGCTAAAAAAGATATTACAACTAATTTCAAAGAAACTGCTTTTGACCTTGCGGAAGAAAATGAAACGCTGTCAAAAAATAATGTAACTGTTAATTTCCTGAAATAAATTTCATGTTCAAGCTATTTAAATCTGCCCTGTTATCCCTTGCAATACTGTTTGCGACAACGTCTTCCTCTTTTGCACAGAATGCCAATACCGGCAAATACAAATGCATGATCCAGATGACCAACTATATGGGAGAAGGAGCCTATATCGTGATATCCCTGATTGATTCCAAAGGTGCTTATGAAAAGACTTTGTATGTCCTGGGCTCGAATAAAAAGTGGTATAACAGTTTAAAAGAGTGGCATAAATTTTACACTAAGAAACCGGCCGGTATCAGTGCCGTAACCGGTGCCTCTGTGACAGGCGGCGACCGTAGTGTGAATGTGATAGAGATTGACAACTCGAAAATCAATGCGGGTTATAAATTACGCTTTGAAAGTGCAGTAGAAGATAAAAACTATTATGTTAAAGACCTGGAAATTCCACTTTCCACGGAAACGCTTTCCGGTAAAAATGAAGGTACGGGATTTATCCGTTATGTTCGGTTCAGTCCTAATTAAGGCTTTGGGTATCATATGACCATTTCCATCTGGCGATACAGCCATTTAGCCCTGGCTGTATCGTCTTTTCTTTTACTTTTGCTGGCATCTGTAACGGGTATTATACTTTCCTTTAAACCGTTATCAGAAAAGCTGCTCCCCTATCGAAGTAATGAATTTGACCAGGTAACACTTGCACAGTCGCTGCCGGTGATCCGAAAAACTTATCCGGGAATCAGTGAAATTACCATCGATGCAAACCAGTTTGTACTGGCCAAAGGAAGTGATTCCAACGGCAAAAAACTATTGTCCTATCTGGATCCGGGCACGGGAAAAATTCTGGGTTCTCCGGAAGCACCAAGTGAATTCTTTGAATGGGTGACAGCACTGCACCGCTCGCTATTTCTGCATGAAACGGGACGATTTTTTATAGGTCTGACTTCGTTCCTGCTTTTACTGATAACAATTTCCGGCGCTATACTCATCATTCAGCGTCAGCGTGGTGTCAGGCGATTTTTTAACCAAATTAAAAGAGACAATTTTGCCCAATACTACCATGTCGTTTCAGGGAGGTTATCGCTATTGCCCATTTTAATCATCGCCGTTACCGGGACTTATTTGTCACTTGCCCGATTTGGCCTCGTCGATACAGTTCACACTTCTCCCAAAATAGATTTTGACGCTATTGTATCTGACCGTGAAAAAAAACCTTCTGATTTTGAAATTTTCAGGCAAACAAAACTTTCTCAGGTACAATCCATAGAATTCCCGTTTTCCACCGATCCCGAAGATTATTATACCCTGAAACTGAAAGATAGGGAGTTAACTGTAAATCAAGTAAATGGCGATATTCTGGGTGAAGTTAAATATCCGTCTACGGTATTGCTGACCGATTTGAGCCTGAATCTTCATACGGGACGGACCAATGCCCTATGGGCAATAGTATTGGCGGCAGCAGCGGCTAACATCCTGTTTTTTATCTATTCCGGTTTTGTGATGACCTTCAAACGAAGAGAAAACAGGATAAAAAATAAATATGCCGCCGGCGATGCTGAATTTATCATCCTCGTAGGATCCGAAAATGGTGGCACCTTTCGCTTTGCCAGTGATATCTGCCGGCAACTCATAGCAGAAGGTAAGCCAACCCATGTTGCTGAATTGAACAACTATAAGACATTTCCAAAGGCAACACATATGATCGTGATGACTGCGACTTATGGCCTTGGAGATCCGCCAACCAACGCGGCCAGCTTTGCTTCTGCCATCAAAAAACATGCACAGCCAAACACGCTCAAATACTGCGTTTTAGGTTTCGGTTCACACGGATATCCTGATTTTTGCAAGTTTGCTTATGAGGTGGACAATTTGCTGGCGAGACAACCCTGGGCCATTCCGGTGCTTGAAATACATACCGTAAATGACAAGTCCCCTCTGGAATTCGGGCAGTGGGCTGAAACCTGGTCCCAACAGATTGGAATCCCGCTCGCTGTTTCAGATGAACTGCTCAAAACGGAAAGGACTTATCCTTTCACGGTGGTAAGTAAAACAACAGTTTCTACTCCCGGCGATGCTTTTTTAATCAAATTACAACCAGAAAACCGGTTAAAATTTGCTTCGGGAGACCTGTTGGCAATCCATCCTGCAAATGATCACAGAGAGCGGCTTTATTCCATTGGAAAAATAGGAAAAGAGGTTCAATTAAGCGTCAAACTACATCAGAATGGCCTTGGTTCGGGTTATCTTTCCGAACTCACGCCGGGATCACTCGTTCACGCGCGCATCGTCAGTAATCCACATTTTCATTTTCCTGATAAATCAGCCTCGGTAATCATGATTTCCAACGGAACTGGTATTGCTCCGTTTTTGGGTATGATCGATCAGCAACACCAGGGTATTGCCTGTCATCTTTATTGCGGATTCCGTGATGAACGTGCTTTTGCTCTTTATAAAACAGATATTGAAAAAAATATTGACAGCAGAAAACTGAGCAGCCTGAAAATCGCGTATTCCAGGCAAGGTCAAAAACAATATGTGAAAGATTTACTGCAAAACGATGAAACGCTGATTGCCGACACCTTGTCCAGTCAAGGCGTTATTATGCTTTGCGGATCACTGTCGATGCAAAACAATGTAGTGGAATTACTGGAAAATATCTGCCAGAAACGGCTGGGTAAAAGTGTGAGTTATTATCAGTCACGCAATCAGGTTTTAATGGATTGTTATTGAAAGATTCGTAGCGGCATTTTATAGCTTAGGGCGATATTTTGAAATATCCAGATTTGGGGAAGAAAAAACCTTTCCGTTGTCCGTGATCATGATGCAGCTAAATCCGGGAAAGCCCTTCATCAACTGCATACCGGCCTCTTTGCCCAGCACCATCAGCGATGTACTGAGACCATTCGCCATTTCAGCACTTGGACCAAAAACCGTCACGCTGCAAAGTCCCGTAGCCGGATAGCCTGTTGCGGGATTAATAATGTGCGAATAACGTTTACCGTCGAAAACAACATATTTTTCATAACTCCCCGAAGTCACCACTGCACCTTCTGTCAAAGGAACAACGGCGAAAATACGATCCTTGCGCAAAGGATTTGTAATACCGATCATCCAGTTCCGGCCATCGGGCTGCCTACCCCAGGTATTCATATCACCCGAGCCGTTAACGATTCCCGCCGGAATGCCCCTGGCAAGCATCATATCCCGGCATCGGTCTGCTGCATAGCCCTCTCCCAAAGCGCCGAAACCGAGCTTCATCCCTTGCTTTCTGAGGAAAATGGAGGAACGTTTTTTGTCCAGAATAATATCCCGATATCCAACTTTTTCAACTGATTTTTTTATCATTTCCGGTGAAGGCATTGTAGTCATCGAACCATCAAACTTCCATATCCGGTCCATAGCTGCAAAACTGATATCAAAACCACCGTTGGTTATTTTTGAAAGATAAAGCGCGCGTTCGGTAAGTTCAAAAACTTCCTTATCCACAACCACCGGCTCAATTCCTGCATTTTTATTGACCTGTGAAATCTGAGAATCCGGTTTCCAGTCAGAGATCAGGTTCTCAATCCGTGAGACCTCTGCAATCACAGTATCGATGTTCATCTCGGCAGTGACAGTATCTTTTGCCACGATAGTAATATCAAAACGTGCCCCCATCAGCATCACCGTCCGCTTTCGCAGCACCTGAGAAAACGAAACAAAACTGGTAAAAATCAAAATAATGGTGAGGCACTTTTTCATTGGTATTTTTTCAAGCTTTATTAACCGACTATCCGAAGCAAAATGATAGAGGGATCTGTAAAATGCCTTCATTTATAATCCCTATTCCCTGATTGGCTTTATTTAAAATAGCATAAACTTATTTCCTGACAAGAAAAAATCCCTTGTCATAACCGCTCCTGACATGGTCGATTTCAATATCCTGTTCTCCCGGAACATATGACTCAAATTCAACCTTGATGTCATAATTGCTGAAATGTTCAAGCAGCTTTTTCTCATTAAAAAACCAAGCGGGATACTTTGCTTCATAAATATCCGGAGGGACTATCTGCAAGGTCAGCCGGTCGGGTTGATTAGCCTTGATGAATGAAGTCCGGTCCAGGATGATGTATTTAAAATCAAAACCCTGTATCTCTTTTAGAAAATCGTGCGGTTTTTCCAGATACTGAATCACACTTGACAACAGTAACACATCTGTTTTTTTTGAGGCTTCGCTTTCAGCAATAGTAAAATGAAATTTCAAAATTTGGTCCTCAAACAGCTCCTGCCCGCATCTGACATAATCCGTTTGCTCCACCACGCTCCAATGCAGCTTAACCGAAGAAGGAATAAGGTCTCTGACCTGATAATAAGTACTGCCTAATGATCCGCCAAAATCCAGCACATTCAGCGCGCCTCCGCAATCAACGGCAGCGTAAAGAAGTGCCGATATAAGCGAATAAGGATACAATTTTTTGTCAAACAGCACCGAGTCTCGTTCATAAACGGCCTCCCCATTTTTGACTTTCAGCAGAGACTCTTTCGTAATCTCCAAAATCGTATTTGCCTCGTACCCGCCAGATAGTGCCGCCAGCTCGTCCCAGTTTTTATAGTCTCCAAACCAGCCGTACTTATTTTTCTTCTTCTTTTTCAGTGTGAATAAAGACATCGTTTCATATTAAAATACAACGCAATTTAAAGTTTTTTTAATAGTCAGGCATCGGAAGCCTAGGATAATCCCGTATTATATTATGCAGAGATATGACCCATTCAATTTGATCCGGTTAACCAAAATCGGCTGGATGTTATTTTCCTAATTTCCGTCAAAAAAATTAAATCATAAAAAAAGACAAATTGATATTTTCAGTTCATGGCACCGATAATTGAATTATAGTTCATGCAGAAATTTTGTACCCTGTTTAACTCTTTTTATCTCTCACGAGGGCTGGCGATGTACAACTCACTGGCCAGCCAAGCTATTGATTTTCAACTTTATATCTTTGCATTCGATGAAGCATGCTATGACATCCTGCTACGAATGAAGCTCTCAAATGCAACCATTATTTCTTTAAGCGAATTTGAAACCCCGGAACTGCTTGCTGTAAAGGACAGCCGTACGCAGGGGGAATATTGCTGGACCTGCACTTCTTCAATCATCTGGCATTGCATTCATACTTATTCTCTGGACCACTGCACGTATGTTGATGCCGATCTGTTATTCTTTTCGAACCCGAAAGTTTTGACGGACGAAATGGGAGAAAATTCTGTGCTCATTACCAAACACCGGTACAGCCCTGACCACGACCAGTCCGAATTAAGCGGAATTTATTGTGTACAGTTTGTTACTTTCAAAAATACGGAATCAGGATTGATAGCGCTGGATTGGTGGCGAAAAGCTTGTCTTGAATGGTGTTTTAACCGTTTTGAGGATGGAAAATTTGGCGATCAGAAATATCTGGACGACTGGACGGAACGCTTTTCTGGCGTGCACGTTCTCGAAAACCATGGAGGTGGCATCGCGCCGTGGAATTCGAAGGAATATACGTACGAAAAAGACGGTGAACAAGTCTGGATTCAAAGTCCTGAATCACCCGAAGTACCACTTGTTTTTTACCATTACCACGACTTCCGGTATTGTGTAAACGACAGTTTCAGGCTTACAGCAGAACAGTATTTTTTAAAAAAAGAGGTAATTCAATTTGTTTACGGACCTTACGTAAAAGCACTTTTAGCTGCTGAGACTCAAATTAAGGTTATGGAACCAAAAGCAGTGTTTCATGAAAATCCGCTTCCGCTCAACTGGATAAGGATTAGCCTGTCACGTAAAATTCAGTTCAGGCTCCGAGGAAGTTATAAGAATTACGCAAAAAAAATAAAATTTTAACCCTACATTATTTCACTTTGGCTCAGCTAATTAACCTGAAAACTTTCACGGACGACCGAGGAAATCTGACTGTGATCGAGCGCGTCATTCCGTTTGACATTAAGCGCATTTTTTACATTTATGGTGTTGATGATTCCGTACGGGGCGGTCACAGGCATAAGAATACGATCCAGGCCGCAATATGTCTGAAAGGGAGTTGTAAGATTTCTAATCACGACGGTCTCGTTGAACATGAATATACACTCGGTTCTGCCGACCAATGTCTGTTGCTGGATCCCGCAGACTGGCATCAAATGTATGAATTTACCGAAGATGCGATTCTGATGGTGCTCGCTTCGGAGTTGTTCAGTCCCGAAGATTATATTTATGAACCCTATCCATCTGCTATTTTACAGAGTCTGTAAAACACTTAGAGATAATAGATTCGCTAATTAAAATGCTGGGGTCGCCTTGTCCCTTCTGAATTCTGTTTCGTCGTATATGATTTCAAATTTACCTAAAATTACCATTGTCACGCCTTCCTTTAACCAGGGGAAATATCTGGAAGACACGATTCTTTCAGTGCTTAGCCAGGGGTATCCAAACCTGGAATACATCATTATTGACGGCGGAAGTATAGATAACTCCGTTAGCATCATCAGGAAGTATGAAAATCAGCTGGCGTATTGGGTAAGTGAAAAAGACGAAGGTTTGTATCATGGGCTCCAAAAGGGCTTTGCAAAATCCACAGGGGAGATTATGGCCTGGATAAATGCGGATGATATGCACCATAAAAAATCCTTGTTTCTGGTGGCAGATATTTTCAAAAAATTCAGAGACGTTAGCTGGATTATGGGCTCCAATACATATTTTGATGAAAGCGGCAATCCTTTTGTTTTCGACTACCTACCTCATGCTCAGCGATGGTCGCGGTCACGTTTGCTGTTGTGCGACGGCCAGTTTATACAGCAGGAATCGGTATTTTGGCGACGTAGTTTATGGGACAAGGCGGGCGGTTATATAGACCAAAACTATTCGCTGGCCGCTGATTTCGAATTGTGGCTACGATTTTTCAGGTTTGAAAAGTTATATACAACTTCTTTTATGCTGGGTGGATTTCGGTTTAGAAGTGAAAACCAAAAGAGTTTTAATGAGCGTAACCATTATTTACAGCAGGCCGCCTCATTGGCAGCAGGCGAAAAAAAGACATACGGGAAAACAGTAAATCTGTACCTTAGCCGTACGCTGCTGTTTCTCGCAAAAGTAATTCCAAAACAAAAATGGCGTGAACGGATATACGCAAGGATACTTGGCCTGCCGCCTAAGATTATTTCAGACAGAATCGAAGGTATGGTATTTGACAAAAGGTGAGGTTAATTACGAGAAAAAATTCCTTTCAACATCCTAAACCGGAATCTCAGAAAAATAAGGAGCCCAAAATACTGTAATATCAGTTTGCTCTTCCTCTTTTCGAAGACCAGGTCTTTTTGAAGTGAAGATATGCCGGTGTCGTTGAAGATGGCAATGTCGAAGTCTCGAAACTCAAACCGATAATCCTGATTTTTGTTACACCACATATTCAGCACATGATCTGCCGAGATTCGGTAACTGGTGTCATACTTGTAAAGCGAGAAAATTTTCGACGGATAAATAATCGCCTGATGGTTAATACCGATTTTGGCCTGTTTGTAGGGTGAAAGCTTACCCAGATACTTCCTTCCAGATTTCTGCACACTTCCGTAATAAATGCTGCCCGGATCTTTTAATTCCTTAGCAAAGTCTGAAAAGTCGGACGTTAAAATATCATCAGCGCCAATGAAGTAAACCCACTGACCTTGAACATATTCCAGTGCTTTGTTCATGGCATCATAAATTCCACTGTCCTTTTCAGTTTTCCAAAAAGCAAGTTTATCAGCATTTGCACGAAGAATAGCCAACGTGTCGTCCGTACTGGCTCCGTCCATGACAATAATCTCAATGCCGGGATACGTCTGGATATAGATACTGTCAAGACATCTTTGCAAAAATTTTTCTGCATTACGCGTGACTAAAATAATGGAAATCAGAGGTTCTTTACTCATTTCTGTCAACCAATTAGTGCATTTTCAACATGCTCCACCTCATTTATGACGTTAACATATTGACTAAGTCCCTGGCTGCAATACACTGAATTAAGCCGCAGTGCAGCGATCAGATGTTCCTCATTTTCAAGGCAGTCTGCCCTGTCGGCCTCCGCATGATGAATATGAAAAACGATACCGCCAAACTTGATGGCCCGCTTTTTAATACCAGCGTTGAGCAGTCGCACGGCGATTTCATTGTCCTCCCTGCCCCACCCCTGAAAGCATTCGTTATAACCATTAACACGTACAAGATCTTCCCGCCAAAAAGCCATATTACATCCGCGCAGCGCGAAAATATTCTGAGGTTTGTAGCGGTCGGCCAGATACCTGCTCAGCCAGCTGACATTAAACCGGTTGCAGATATTACTCACACCAGGTTCGAAAAGATCAATACTTATTTTCTGCAAACGCAGCAACTTTTCGGATAAAAGCTGGCTCATCAATACCCTGCTTCCAGCCACAAAGGCACCCGGTTTACTTAATTCGAGGTGATCTTTTATAAAATGCTTATGCAAAATCAAATCGCCATCGATTTGAATAATATAAGAAAAAGAACTGATGGCAATGGCTTTGTTCCGGATTTTGGACAGCTGAAAACCTTCGTCCTTTTGCCAGATATGCACCAGACGAACAGGGAACGTTGCCCGCATCGCCTCAATAATTTCAAAAGTCTCCTCCGTTGACCCATCGTCGGCAATAATAACTTCATCAGGTAATACAGACTGCTCTTTTACACTAAGCAAACAAAGGCGCAGCGCCTCAGGCCAGTTATAGGTTGAAATAATAAGAGAACTTTTAGTAAAGCTTTTCATATCCATTAAGGCAGATTTTAGTTTTTGCTACCAACGTATTTTTAATTATCTGGCTGTGATGCGGTTCATTTAATTTCGGCAGTTCGGCATGGTGCAAATGATATTGTACCGCGCTCAGCTTCACGATTTTTTTAATGATATTGTTATTGATAAAACGAGCGGCCAGCTCCTCATCCTCATGCCCCCATCCGTTCAGCTCATTATTGTAACCATTAACCCTGAGAAAGTCAGCTTTCCAAAAAGCAAGATTGCTGCCCCGCACACTACGACTTGCCATTTCCTTACGCTGCCCAAGAGACCTGAACGCCGGCAGACGCAGTGCATTAAGGCGGTGGTAAACGCCCGGGGAATAAAAACCTAGATCAGTGTTATTATTCCTCAGCAACTCCGCTGTTCTCGACTCCGTTATACGTGCTCGGCTCCCGCGGACAAACGTATCAGGTTCGGCGGCTGCGATATGATCTTTTACAAAAAACGGGTGCAGCAAAACATCTCCATCCACCTGAATCAAGTATTTCCCCACACTTTGCTCAATAGCCTTATTAAGAATTATGGTTTTCCTAAACCCTTGATCTTCATGCCAAACATGTACAACAGGGACAGGAAATGTTTTTTGAAATTCACTGATCAACGCACGCGTCCTCTCATCTGATCCATCATCAGCAATAATTACTTCGGTAGGCAGGACCTTCTGTCGCGCCACACTTATAAGACAGCAGCGCAATGCCTCCGCCCAGTTGTAGGTAGCGATGATAAGAGAGGTTGAAATATCAGGATTCATCGATCATTCAGGTTGTTTTCCTACTTAATTCGGGCGAAGGTTCCCCCCAAGCCCATCGCGGCAAGTCCTTTTTCTTATTGCCATGAACTTATAGCCATCAAAAAGATAGCATATAAACATGTATACGAAACCATTGTGATCAAGCAAAATTTGATCGGTCAAAGGTTACCATTGGCATCAGGGTAAGTACAAAGTCCGGGATATTAACCAGAATTGATATCAGAACAGCCGGTTACATAAGTGAGTATACGTTTGCCTGATTGAGGATTTTGCCGACAGGAAAAAACCGGAAGCTGAAATGTTAGCGGAATACATATGTTATGATCGTTAGGGATGATTGTCTGAATAAAATATAGACAACGTAAATATCTAAAAAGTATGGGAATTACTGCAAGGCAATTTCTAATTTTTTTCTAATTTTTAAAAAAATATCAAAATTCAGATCGTTGTTTCTAAAAGTATGATCGGAGAAGGGCTGGTTGGTAAATTTGGCTATCATCAGCTGACCTTTTGACGGGTTCGTTTAGGGATTAAGTTTAGACTTATTTGATGAGATTAGTGGGAGTGAAATAATATGTTTCCAAAACCAAGAAGCGATTTTATGTTCCGTGAATGACCCTGTGATTGTATACGTGCCCTCATTTCAATTCCAACATGGTACGATTAAGGCAGCAGCGTCTGTTAAAGCGTATGTGGATAGTTTTGATATTTCAATTCCAACATGGTAATTAAACAATAATTGCTGCCGATCCCTTACAGGTTTTAGCACTAATCGAAATCTCATTTATATATGGAGGTGGTTACATCTGCATATTAGAACTTTATTTTGTATTATTTTAATTAAATCTTATATTTTTATTTTAAGTAATTATCAAACACGAACTCGCCGGGATTACGGAATATCAGGAAACCGGTTCTCACTTTGAATAAAACTAATTTGATCAGGAAACAACTATCGTCCCAAGTCCTCTTTTTCTCAAAACACCAGACAGTGCAGGACAGTTACCAAAAAACGAACCTGCTTATTTACATTCCGATTGCAAGAAATATTTGCACAATGTTAAGTGAATTTTTAACGGATCAATGCGGAGTTTTGTCCCGGATTTGCGTGAAACAAAAAGAATATTTACATGATAATTATTTGTCCGAGCGCTGGTTACAGTTCTGCGCAGGGGATAAAAATGCCTTTGGCGACCTGGTCGATCACAACTTTACTTCTCTATATCACTACGGGACACGGTTTTCTCCGGACAAAGGCCTGATTAAGGATTGCATTCAGGATCTTTTTCTGGAAATCTGGGAAAAAAGGGAAAAGCTGGATCATATTATTTCTATCAAGCCCTATCTATTTCAATCATTAAGAAATAATCTGATTTCCCGTCTCAAAAAACAATCCAGATTTTCTGATCTTTCCGCAAATGAGGAGCTGTTCTCAAATGATACGACGCCGGAATTAATATGGATCATGGATGAAACCGAGGCGCTGAACAGCAGCCGTCTATTAAACGGAATTGAACAGCTCCCAAAAAGGCAGCGTGAGGCCTTGTATCTGAAATATTACGAAGATCTTTCTCACGAAGAAATCGCCGCCATTATGGGCTTACAGCGACAAGCGGTTGCTAATTATCTGCATTACGGCATTCTGAAACTCCGGGAATACTGGAAATACAAAACCATTCTGCTGACGATGATCATCGATTTCATCATCTGAGCAAGTCATTTTACAGAAATAGAATTTTTTTTCGATTTTTTTTCATAATCCATGGGTATAGAATAGCGGCTGCTCACTCATCGTGTCAGAAGTAACTATTTTAAATAATTCCATGAATAATTATAAGAACTTCGAGGTGAAAGACTGGCTCGACGATCCGGGATTTCGTAAATGGGTTTACAATGGCGAACAGAATTCTTTTTGGGTTTCGGTACTTGAAAACACGCCCTCGCAAGCCGAAAATATAGAGCAGGCCGTGGATATTTTGCGCATGGTACGGGGAGAACTCGACGACGTTTCACAAGAAGAACTGGCTGCAAGAAAATTAAAATTGCTTGACTACATTGCTCAGCAAGGACAGGTCCGGTCATGGTGGCGCGGAAAGTGGTTTCAGGCTGCGGCCGTTTTGCTGCTTACGCTGGGTTTTGGCGGATATTACTGGAAACACACTTCCACAACGCCTTACAATGCGGTGTTGTCCCGGTCGGGAAATGTGCACATTATTGAGGTAATCAATTCGGATGATGAAGTGAAGCTGGTAACCTTGCCAGATGGTAGTTCTGTTGTTCTCAAAAAAGCGGCCAGGATTAGTTATCCCGACGTATTCTCTGCGGATAAGCGTGAAGTGGTTATGCTCGGGGAAGCGTTCTTTGAAGTTCAAAAGAACCCGGACAAGCCTTTTTTCATCCATTCTGGTGAAATGGTGACCAAAGTTACGGGAACCAGTTTCAGCATTAAAGCCAACGCCACTGAAAAGCAGGTTCAGCTTGTTGTTAAAACCGGTATAGTAGAAATTTCGATAAAGAATTCGGGCAAACAATCGAAAACGAATCATTTAATATTGAACCCCAATCAGCTCGTCACGCTGAACCGGGAAAATAATGCCTTGGAAAAACGAGATGTAACGGAACCGGTGCTGATAAATCTTCCGATCGAATATCAATATTTTACGTTTAAAAAAACACCGGTAATGGATGTTTTCAAGACGCTGGAACGCGCTTATGGTGTACATATTGATTTTGATGAACAAGTTACTTCCCAATGTAACATTACTGCCAGACTGGGTGACGAACCGATCCGTGAAAAACTGGAAATGATCTGCGATGTACTGAATGCCAGATTTGAAATGAAAAATAATACGATTTCCGTGTATTCTGACGGCTGCGAAAAATAAAATCAGTAAGTAACAACTAAACCAAACAGCGTGATGAAATAGAATATCTACTAAAAAAGCCGGCAATGCCTGAACATCACCGGCCAGAACATATCTCCAATGCGGTCTTCGTGATCGGTTTCGCACACCGGTTACGCTTTAAATGACCATGGAGAAGGTTTAGAACTCTGGTATCAAGAACACAAAACCTAATTCAAAATTATGCAAAAAAATCGACAAAAAATCAAGGCTGGGGCTTACCTGACAATGACGCTGATTCGCCCTGTTATACTCATTTTCCTGTTCTTCGGGCCAGTTTTTGCCGTAGGACCAGACAAACAAAATATCCTGGATCAACGTATATCAATTACAGTTACCGACATTTCGCTTGATCAGCTACTTGAAAAGATTGAAAAGCAGGTAAACGTACGGTTTATTTACAGCCATAAAATGATCGATGCTGACCGTAAAGTTTCAGTACGGGATCAAAATAACCGCTTAGAGTCTATTTTGAAGGGCATTCTGGATCCGCTTGGAATTACTTACAAGCTATCAAACAAAAATACGATTCTTCTGAAACGCGGTCCGGCAAAAACGACTGCCTCAAAACAAACTGATAAACCAAAACATAGCCTGTCTGCCCTACCCGACAGCAGTTTCATGATCAAAGGGCAGGTTTTCGACAGCAACGAGCCACCTGTTGCGTTGCCAGGTGTGACGATTCAGGTTAAAAACACCGACCGCGGCGTCACAACCGACGCCAATGGAAATTTTGAAATTCCGGTCAGAAAGGGAGAAGTACTTGTTTTTACCTTTATTGGTCTGGATGCAAAGGAAATCGTGGTGTCCGGTACTAAAAATATGGTTATCTCCCTTGCCGAGCAAAATACAGCCTTAAATGAGGTGGTGGTGACGGGTTATTCGGAGCAAAAAGCACGGAATCTGGCTAATTCTATCGGAAAACTGGATGTAAAGGCAGCCATTGCCAACAAGCCAATCACGCAATTATCACAGGCCTTACAAGGCGGCGTAACCGGGCTAACCGTTATGCAGGGAAGTGGTATGGCCGGAGAAGACCGCTCCAACATTCTGATTCGCGGTATTTCCACGATCGGCGGTACATCCCCGCTTGTGCTGGTAGATGGCGTTCCCTTTGACATTAATTCCGTGGATCCTACAACGGTGGAAAGCATTACCGTTTTAAAAGATGCCGCGGCAGCTTCCATTTACGGTGCAAGAGCAGCAAACGGTGTGATTTTGGTGACTACCAAAAGAGGTATTCCTGGCAAATTATCAGTTACATACGATGGTTATGGTGGTGTTCAGAACGCAACTTATCTTCCAAAATTTGTGGATGCACCGAAATATATGACCATGGTCAATGAGGCTTACGCCAACATTGGTGGCCTGGAACCTTACAGCGAAACGACCATACAGAAAACGATCGAAGGCTCCGACCCGGTGAGCTATCCCAATACAAACTGGTCCGAGCTCATGTTGAAAAAGAATCCTGTGATCCAGAGTCACTCGGTTAGTATTTCGGGTGGAAATGACCTGGCACGATTTGCTGTAAGCGGCAACTACCTGTATCAGGACGGCTTAACTCATAAACGCGATTATGAAAGATTTTCCTTTCGTGCGAACACGGGCGTTACCCTTACCAAAAACGTTTCCATGCTGCTGGATCTGGTAGCGACCAGGAGCAGAAACCGGTCCGAGCTGGTAAGGTTTGGTAATTCTCTCCATTTGGTTTACACAACACCTCCCAACATTGTACCCAAATATCCGCTGAAAGATGACGGTTATCAGGCCTATGGAAATTTTGGAGAAATGATGAACCCAATGGCTGAGTTGGAAAAAGGTGGTTATGCGCAAAACAAGCGCGATCAGATCAACATCAATTTCCAACCGGTTTGGCAGATCACACCGGAATTGAAATTACGGGGGCAATATCTTTACCGTGTCACTTCGGAAGGCGGCTTAACAAACCGGAACTCCTACAATTTCCTGGACTATTATACCGGAAACCTGGTTTTTACTTACAGTAATGACAAAGGATCCAGCGTAGGACGAGCAACTTATAACTACCTGTCTTCCAACCTCGAATTTTCTCAGACATACGGAAAACATTTTATCTATGCGATTGGCGGACTCTCGCGTGAAGCGAATTTTATTTCCAATTTTGACCAGGCCAACCTGGCATCCTATTTTGTAAAGTTTAATTATGTTTTCAACAATAAATACCTCCTTGAAAGCACCGTGAGGACTGATGGCTCTTCCAAATTTGGTCCGGGGCATAAGTGGGGAACATTTCCGTCGGTTGCAGTGGGCTGGAATGTGCACAACGAAAATTTCCTGAAAGACGTAAGAGCTGTCACCAGTTTCAAATTAAGAGCGTCATATGGACTGATGGGCAACAACGGGAGAAACGACGACGTCAACGAGCTTTACCGCTATCAAAGCCTGATCAATGGAGGAAACGGTAATGAAACTTCAATCGGAAACCCGGCGATTACCTGGGAAACGGTTAAAATGCTGGACATAGGCACTGACATCCGTTTGTTTCAAAATTTGGGTCTGACGGTCGACTGGTTTAGCAAAACAACGGATAATATCCTGCTCACACCGCCCCTGTCACTTTCATCCGGGGTCGCCACGCTTCCGATCAACTCCGGATCGGTATCCAATAAAGGCTGGGAAGTTATGCTGAATTATTCCAAAACGTTCAATAAAGATCTTGAAATGAGTGCCAGCGTTGGTTACTCTTATTACAGCAACAAAATTTTGTCTCTTCGGGGCGGACCCTATATCGGCGGCAGCGGCGTTGACATTAATCAAATTGGTCACCCGGTCAACAGCTATTATTTGTACAAAACGGACGGCCTGCTCACCCAAAAGGACATCGACGGCGGCGCCACGCTATTACCTGGGCAGCAAATCGGAGATATCAAATACATTGACATTAACGGGGATAATAAAATAGACAAAGCCGATAAAGTAATATCCGGGAACCCGAATCCGCAGGGCAGTTATTTCACAAACCTGAACTTTGTATATAAAAGATTCTCGCTCGAAACCCAGATCAACGGCTTTACAAAGAGCCTGGCCTACTACACCGGCCGTTACCAAACGCCGCTGAATGTTACTTCCAATTTTGACGGAGGAACACCGATGCAATTTCAGACGGATTACTGGACGCCGGAGAACCCCAATGCCATGTTTCCAAGACTCGCACCTGCTCCCGGCAATAACGTTCTTCCGGCAGATTACTGGCTGACCAATGCAGCGTTTCTGAGGGTCAAATACATACAGCTTGGCTATAACTTCAATCCAGCACTGGTTAAAAAACTGGGAATAAGTAATCTGCGTGTTTTTGTAAATGCACAAAATGCAGTTACCCTCAGCAAGATGAAATATTTTGATCCCGAAACGAGAGGCAGCGAAGCAAACTACCCGATGATGAAAGTCTTTACAGTTGGCTTAAACGTTAAATTTTAAACTCAACTTAATCATGAAAAGAATATATTTTTTATTAATATCCTCGTTTTTCCTGGGTTCCTGCAACGATAAATTCCTGACGAAGGATCACCCGACAGCCACGACGGATGAAAATTTCTGGAATACGGAAGGTGAGATCAACACGGCACTCAATACGATCTATGATCAGGTACCGACGGGGCAGTTTCAATTTAAAAAGAATACGAGAATCACCTTTGAAGGCATGACGGATAATGCCGTTTGGTATGCCAATTTTTTTGGGGAAGTTAATACCATTGCGCTTGGCAATGCAAATTCACAAATGCGTGGTAATGACTGGTTTGCGGTGCAGCCTGTCTGGGAAGAAAATTACATTGCAATCCGCCGTGCCAACAGGTTTCTGGAACATGCCGGAAAAGCACTGATAGAACCAAATCTGAAAAAACGATACTTTGCCGAAGCACGCGCTTTGAGAGCCTGGCTGCATCTCGACCTGTTTTTATATTATGGAGAGGTGCCGATTGTTACCAAAGTTGTGCTTCCCACCGAAACGGACCTGAAAAAGAATTCCAGACAGGAAGTTATTGATTTTGTCGTTGCAGAACTTGATGCAGCCTCTATCGATTTGCCGGCGACTTATCCTATCAATGATGTAAAAAGAATTACCAAAGGCGCATGTTATACCATGAAAACGGTGGCATTTTTGAACAATCATCAGTATACGCAGGCAGCGGCGGCGGCAAAACAAGTCATTGATCTGAACATTTATAAACTTTACCCTAATTACACAGCCTTGTTCAATTACGAAGGCCAGGTAAATGAAGAACGGATATTTATAAAACAAGGCGGAAATTATGACACGTTTTACCGAAGTGCACCAGGTTATCTTGGCGGAAATGCCTGCCTGAACCCCACGGGTTCCCTTGTAAATAGTTACGAAACCAAACAGGGCAAAACGCTTACGGAACTCGGGACCGACAGTGCTGAGATTTACAAGCAGAGCCCCAATTACAATACCAACCGGGATCCAAGGATGGATGCCACAATTGCTTACCCCGGCTCAACTTATTATGGTAACCTTGACCCCTGGGACGATTCACCCAACAATCCCAACAGACTGGCGGCGATTTACTCTTCCAAAACCGGTTACTGGCTCCGGAAATATGTAGATCTGGCCGACAAAGGAAAAGGCGGTTCGCTGGATTATATGATCCATCGTTACGGAGATTTATTATTGATGTATGTTGAGGCTTTGGTAGAAAGTGGCAAATGGAACAATCCGGATGTACTCAAATATATCAACCAGATCCGGAAACGCGCAAAAATGCCAGATGCAGAGGCGTCTGTTTATAATTCCGAAGCTAAAATAAGAGCACTATACCAACGGGAACGGCGGGTTGAACTGGCATTTGAAGGAAGTCGTTTATTTGACATCAGACGATGGAAAATCGGCGAGAAAGTTATGAATGGTATCGTAGAAGGAGCTGTTAATCCAAAAACAAAAAAGGCGGTAAATGTTGAAACCCGTACATTTTCCCAGAAAGATTACCTGTGGCCAATTCCGGCAAGGGAAACGGAAGGAAACCCAAATATGACCCAAAACCCGGGTTACTAAATGATCAGAAATACATTTCAAGAGCGCCAGACAATGCTTCCGCTGTCTGGCGCTCTTCGGGTATGAAGTAAGTTCAGGTCGGCTTTATTCACGTCTGAGCCTTTACTCCCAGGCCATAAAACCTTCTATTGCAAAATAGGCTATGGCAAAATAGAAACTATACTTGCCGATCTTTTTTAAGATTTTATAACCACTTAACAAAACCGGGCTACAAGCTGCGTTGTCGGATACTTCCTCTGATAACTTTTTCATTCTCTTTCTATTTAAAGTAAATTAATAATGATTTGACGATGTAAAACTACCATCAGAACCTTCCTCAAAATTGTAAGAAAACGAAAGCAGCTGGTACATCAGATCCATATTAAAGCGGCTATCTATTATTCAATGAAAAGCTGTCTAGCCCAGCTACAAAGGCCAATCCGTCCGTTCAGGAATAAAAACACTGCGATCATAAAAATTGACATTCCCCCCTAAAAGGATATACACTCCAAGTACCTTACCTTTAAACCAGGCCAACCTGACAGGGAGGTAAAATAGGTCAGAGAAAGTATCCCCAAAAATAAGAAAGTGAGATATTGAAACGCAGCATGACCTGAAATAGGAATATCAAAGGCTATTTATTAGAATTGTATCTATTTAGGAAAGTACGTCGGTAAAAAACCACTGCAACCTCACGGGAAAAATATTTATAAAATGGAAATAGGGCAAAAATTTAACAAACTCACGCTGAAAGAATATTTCTTTTACATTGACAATCACAAAAGATATACTGACTTCAATACACTTGGACTTTATCGGTCTATTATTGAAAACAACAAGTTAGACATTGCCGATAAAATAGAAGTACGAGATTATGCTCACAGGAAATTTAAAAAGACATTTGATTTCCTGCAACTTAAAGACCCGAAAACCTATTTTGACGTTACAACAATTGGAAAAGACCTTACAAAAGCAGACGAGCTAGAAATTTGGAATGACATTATTGATAATCAACAGAAGATATTGGCTTACAAAAGAATTAAACACAGAAATTTTGGTGAATATTCAAAACACAACTGCGGTTACGACACTTGTCCTTTAAATGGAATTATGATTAAACAAGGATCGACAATTTCCGAGAGCCATATGTATTTTCAATCTGACAAAGATGGTCATTCGGGAAAAATCAAATCGGACAAAAGAAAATCTGAAAGAAAAAAAGAGAAACAAATGATAACCACAAATATAGCGACCGATTGAACCCGGTAGACAAATTGCATTAACGTGATACACAAGACAAAAGCCGCGGATGAATATTGTTGCCGGGCTGCACACCCTGTAACTAAAAACCACAAAAGTTAATTTTGAAAATAAAACAAAACGACCATGCGAAAACTTAAATTACAAATACAAATATCCGTCGACGGCTATGTTGCAGGGCCCAATGGCGATGAAGACTGGGTTGTGAGAAAGTCAGATGAAAAACTTTTTCAGCTCATCAATGAATTGTGTGATAGTTCAGATACACTTTTGCTTGGCAGAAAAATGGCCGAAAATTTCCTGCCTCATTTCGAATCATTTCAGACCGACAATCCTAAAATTACTTTTGCTCATAAAATGGTGAACATTCCAAAAATTATTTTCACCAAAACACTAGACAAACCTTTCGGCAAAAACACCTCGCTGGCAAAAGGGGATCTGAAAGAGGAAATTGCAAAACTGAAAAATCAGGACGGAAAGGACATTTTGGTTTATGGAGGTGCAAGTTTTGTTTCTTCCCTGATCGCAGGCGGACATATTGACGAATTTTTCCTTTTTGTCAACCCCGTGATGATTAATAAAGGAATGAGAATTTTTGACCAGCTGGATAAGCGACAGAAACTAACTTTAATCAGCGCTACGCCGTACAAATTTGGCGTTACAGTCCTGCACTACAAACCCGACAATGACTGATAAATCACATGCAGTGATAACAAATCTGAAAACCTTCGCCTCATTATATCTTGCAAACACATCCGAAACAGCATTTATCCTGCATGATTCAGTTTGCCATCTGATTGATAAAAAAACGGTATGTTATAATATGCATGACGCATTGATACTTTTCCCGTAAGCCATAAAATTTACTTTGCACCGGCAATCAGAATCCTATAAAGTAAAGTAACTCTCCCGAAATATAATGATTGGCATTTCATGATTCTTCTGTCAAAGCTCCGCTTTACTCTTTGAGAAGGAGAAATGTGTCCGTCAAATCCAGATTTCCTTTTCAACCGAACATACTTACCACAAATTTGACGATTTGTGTCCTATTTTCATTTTCTACCTCCCGTACTTTGCTCAATAAAATTATATTATTTATCAAGCAAATCATATATACAAGATGATAAAGTACGATCCACCGGATTAGTTGCCAAGAAGCATAGAGGCTCCCTCTCAACGTTTACAACTCCGTTTGTTTTTTGCATTAAGCAATTTATTGCCCACTAAAATATTAACAATCAACCAGTTCAACCAATGGAAAGAAAATTACTACGCTTGTTTATCCCAGCATTATTATTAGCTGTTTTAACCGTGTTTCACTTCCCCGTTTTTGCACAGGCCCAAACCGCGACCATAAAACTCAACAAAGACATATCCTATCAAAAAATTACCGGTTTTGGTGGATTCGTCAATAGTCCGCAATTTGGCTACAACCACATGACGGAGGCAGAAATCAGAAAGATGTGGGGGGCGGAAAGTGAAGCCGGGTACAACATCATGCGTATATACATACCGATCGGAGAAGAAAACTGGTCGCAAGCGTTAAGTACCGCCCAACTCGCACAATCATTAGGAATCAAGATTTTCGCCTCGCCCTGGTCCATGCCCGCAGAGTGGAAGACCTATAACACGCAGGCATCACGCTATACAGACGCAAATGGAGTGGTTCAGCCAGTGTATTTGAAAGAAGAACATTACGCAGATTATGCCACATACCTGAATAATTTTGTTACCTACCTCAGTGACAACGGGGTACAATTATTTGGTATATCCCTGCAAAATGAGCCAGACTATCAGGTTGACTATGCCGGATGTATCTGGACGCCTGCACAAATGGCCAAGTTCATTAAAGAGCAGGGTGATAAGATCAACTGCAAAATAATTGCTCCTGAAAGTGTTGGTATATCAGACAGTTATGCAAATGTTTTCAACAATGATCCTGGCGTGCTGGCCAATCTGGATATTTTCGGAGGTCATCAATATGGTGCTATCCAGTCTGGTTTATTGAATGTACAGGCCAAGGGAAAAGAAGTATGGATGACAGAGTTTCTGATCAACTGGAACTCGGATGGCGGCACGCGTAATTATAGCTGGCAGCGGGACGGATTCGACTTTGCTACCAAGGTAAATGAAGCCATGCTGGCCAATGTTAATGCCTGGGTTCATTATGCTACCAAGCGCTATTACGGCATGATGGGTGACGGGCAGTTTGGCACCGTTGCAGGAGAAATCAACAAACGGGGAAATATTCTTTCCCACTACGCCAAATACGTTACAGGTGCCACCCGGATTCAGAATACCTGGAATGATAATACAGGACAACTGAACGGATCTTCTTACATCTCGGAAGATGGTGAGAAGGTGTTTGTGATGGTGATCAATTCTTCGGCCAATTCTTATAATTTATCCGTGGATCTGCCATTTCTTTCTAACTCGGGACAAATAATAACAACTACCGAAACCACAAGTCTGGTAGAGAACAATATAACCTTTACAGGAGAAACCGCCCGTCCTAATGTGGGCATTGGCGCATCAAGTATCACAACGCTCGTATTTGACAAAAGCGGAGAACGGGAAGTGTCTCAAATGGTTAGCCAGTTGATTAATTATGAAAAAATAGAGGATCAAACGGTTACAAATAATACTTACGGTACAGCCTATCTATTAAGTGGTAAAACCATTCAACACAAAGTTGATATGCCACTTTTTAGTGCTAACAAAGATGCTAATAATGGATTTTTGCAACTGAACGGGAAATTTAACCGATTGGTATTCCGGGTAGAAAGTCTGTCATCCAGCAATCTCTATACATCAAGCGGCGCAACCCTGTACTATGTCAACAAGGCCGGGGCAGTAGCGTCCCATAATTATGGCGCGATTAATTTTGCCCGAAGGGATAATTTTGACTGGGTTTTCGACATTTCAGAAGATGTACTTACCGACGGCATTACGGGGATAATTTCAATGTACAATAATAATTACAGCTCCCTCCTCACCTTCAAATTCCAGGATGTGTACTTAGCCGTGGGTAATGAAAGAGGTTATAAATTCTCCGGACCTTATAGCAATACGGACAGCTACCTTTTAGATAGTTTTGACGATGTGACTTATACATCTTTTGACTTTACAGGAGCTGCCGATATCACCGCTGACACCGATTGGCATGCGGCTGCAAAAAACAAGAACAGCGTATTTTACACACAAAGCGGCGTTTTGAATGACAAAACAAACGTCATAAATGGAATTATTTCCGAAAAACTTGAACTCAGCGATATGGGCGGGGACTTCTACCCACCCGTGGGATTCACAGCAACCACGGCGACCTATCAGGGTACATTGAACGGTATGAAAATGCTTGTTTTACCGTTTGAGTCCAATATACCAATCGGTGTGAAAGCCTACACGCTTGAATTTTCAGATCCAAAAATAATCGCTAAAATCATCACCACTTCGAAAATACCTGCAAATACGCCGGTTTTGGTTAGTGGTACAGGAACTTTCACTTTTGCGGGAACTGGCGCTATTGCATCGTCTGCAAACCTTAGAACCGCAGAAGGGAACATTGAAATGAGTGCTGCGCGTAATATGCAGGTGGGAATAACGGGCGGCGTCTACATCGGGATTAAGGCACCCGTTAGTGGATATTATCTTACCAATAGCAATGGTACCGTCACTTTCAATCGGGTAACGCTTGCTTCGCAGCCATCTGTCGGCTCATTTGATGCCTACCTGGCACCAGGACTTTCCACAACTGCCCAAACCCTGGAAATAACATTGGATGAAAGCGCCCTGCCTGTTCGCCTGGGAACGTTTGATGCAAAATTTGTCGAAAATGTTGTACGTCTGGACTGGGTTACCCACTCAGAAGAGAATAATGCCGGCTTTGATATTGAGCGAAGTGCTGATGCCAGGAAGTTTGAAAAAATTACATCTGTTACGGGACACGGAAACAGTAACTCGGAAAACCATTACACGATTACTGACCCTTCTCCTCTAACAGGTATCAGCTACTACCGCCTGAAACAAGTGGATCTGGACGGGACCTTTATGTATTCCTCCATCAGATCAGTGAAAAATGGCGATTTGACACCCGTTGTTGTATACCCCAATCCGGTTAAAGATTTGCTTAAAATAGACCTTAAAGGGAATAATACCGGCGGCAGACTTATCATTTACAATGTGCTTGGACAGCAAATTCTTCAATCGGATTTAACAAAAACAGGTCAGAATGGAATTGATGTTTCAAACCTCACACCGGGAATGTATTTCTATCGACTGGATAATTTCAAAGGATCGTTTGTAAGAAACTAGTTTATCCGATTCATCTACTTCCCCTCTGCATATAAACGCAGGGTGTACCTCAAATAAAAATGAGGCGCACCTTGCTTTTTAAGCTTTGAATAATATTTTAAATTTATGCTGAATTGAAAAAGTATCCATGGACTATAAAAATATAATGGTTTCAAGAAACGCCAGGATAGTTTATTTAGCAGTTCTGGTGTTCCTCAGTAGTTTATTCTTTAAACAAATTGGAAAAAGTAACTCTTTGTTGTGGTATGGCGCAATTGCGCTGAATTTAATACTTCTGCTAGCCACCGCCGGTTGGATCAGGAAAGCGGATCGTTGATCATATTAAGAACTATCAAACAGGCAGTTTGCTGCCCCAAAAAGCGAATTGAACTGACCGTTAGCCAACTGTTATTTTTGCTTCTTCCACTCCGTTGAATAAAGTACCGAGTCCAACGCCCCCAAAGTCTGGGAATAACACCGACTGGTAAGCGAGCTAAAAAATTCAACCTTCTTTTGACAAGTGTGATCAACAGAAAAATTTTAACTTATCTATGGAAAAATTGTAACAAATTTACATTCAGGTCTAAACTTTCGTAGATATGAGATTCACTTTTTTGATTTTACTTTTCTGTGGTTTTCAAAATATTTCTCAGGCTGGCGATAGGTTGTCAAAACACAGTCCTGAACGAAATTTTGAAAGATTCTGGCAGATATTTGACCGCAATTATGCCCATTTTGAAAATAGAAAGGTAGACTGGCAGCAACAGTACCGAAAATATAGACCAACAATTGATGCGCACACAACCGATGCGCAATTACTGACCGTCTTTAATGACATGGTTGCTCCACTAAAAGATGGTCACGTTGTTATATCTCCTACGGGTGACTTGGCGGCCAGTTCCAAATATTCCAGGTTTTATCAGGAGTTTCCCACGAAGGAGCTTCAGGCTAAATTTCATCAGGTAACACTTGACAATCTACAAAAACAGGGATTTGGCCCATTTAAAAAGTTTCACAGCGAGCTTTATCAGATTGGTGGTTACTGCCGATCAGCAGACATAGGATATATCCAATTAAACGGATTCGGTGGTATGCCGATTGAGCAATTCACTAAACAATTGGATGATATGGTTAATGAATTTGCCGACGTAAAGGCACTCATAATTGACATTCGTATCAATGGCGGCGGTTCACCAGCGTATCTGAGTGCATTAGTAGGACGGCTTACACAAGTCAAACGATTGGTTGGATACGGACGCACCCGTACCGGTAAATCAAAACAAGATTTTACTTCCTGGACTGCATATCAGATAGCACCGCATGGTACAAAGCAATTGGTTAAACCAACAATCCTGTTAACCAGTGGTGCCACGATCAGTGCTGGTGATCATTGCGCCATGTACCTCAAGGAGTTTCCTTATGTCAAACAAATAGGTGAAAACACGAATGGTATTTTTTCTTCCATGCATGGAGAGCGGTTACCGAATGGCTGGCAAATTTCATTGTCGAACGGACAGACGGTGAGTAGCAAACGTATAAGTTATGAAGGAAAGGGCGTTCCGGTTGACGTACCAGCCCTGCACACACGTTCGGATATGCTTACGGGTCACGACCTGGTTTTGGCAAAGGCCTTTGAATATCTTGAAATAAATCAACCGACACTTACTCAGGAGACTGTTTGCTATGAACAGATTGCCCTGGATTATTATGCAGATAGTTTGCTACTCAATAAAACCTATGGCGATATCACCGCATATTCGACTGGCTTGGTGGAAGAAGATGCCACTTTATTAGCTCCCTTTGCCAAAAAATGTAACTCTTTGCAATCTGTATACAAATCAGACGGTGTAGAAATGCGAATAAGAGCTGAAGAATTTGCTGATTCAGCTTTCTATAACCACAATATAGAACATCGTTTCTATGTCCGTCCTCATTCCCCTATTCGGGTTAAAAGAAAGTGGCCATTCGCTAAACGCAATGGCCGACGACTCACAATAGCGCACCATATTAACATTGCTGATAACAACTACGTCCGCTTGCATCTCAGTCAAGGTGGATGGAAAGGCGAGACTGTTCTGGTTGTGGTTAACAATCAGGGCAGCGTTGTTGAACATTGCTTTTTATCTTACAATTATTTGAACAGTCAGTTATACCAATGATAATAAGCTGGCAGCCTCTACTCAAATTCTCTTTTAACCTGCGAAGCAGATAACATTTTTGAGGATTCTATGCCTCTGATGGGAAATTTCGTAAAATTTTGGCACCACCGTATTCCGGGATATTGCGGTCTTCAAACCAGCTGTGGCGGCAAAATTGACCATTTTAGAAAAAGATCACTACTTTAAAGGTCGCTGCCAGCAGTGAAAATTTGTCAGAAATCCCAAATGACTTTTTCATAAAAAAATGTCAGAAAAAGCAGAAATCGATTGTCAAAATGACAGAAAATTGAAGAAAATTTTATTGCAAACGGCGGCTATTTCTGTGCTGGCATAGGAGTTGATTATCGCCTTTTCAGATGCATAAGCGTCAAAAGCAAAAATTATTGTTAAACCTTTTAAAGACAAAAGTCATGTCACTGATCAAAAACAACCGCAATTCGTTTTCTGCGATCCCTGCGCTGGTCGACGATTTCCTTGGCCGCGAACTTTTTAACTGGGACAACAGTCATTTTTCTAACACACAAACCACTGTTCCGGCGGTGAATATTCTGGAATCTGCTGACAATTTTGAAGTAGAGGTCGCAGCGCCGGGAATGGAAAAGCAGGATTTCAAAATTCAGCTGGAAAACAATACGCTTACCATTTCCTCTAAAAAAGAGCAAAGCCAGGAGAAGCAGGAAACAAATTACACCCGGAGAGAATTCAGTTATCAGTCTTTCCAGAGGACATTTATTCTTCCGAGAGATGTAGTAAACGACGAGGGTATCGCTGCAAAATATGACAACGGCGTGCTTCATTTGATTATCCCTAAAAAGGAGGAAGTAAAGCAAAAAGGCCCGAGATTAATTGAAATAAACTAAGATACTGACTGATAAAGAAGAGTATGTTTCAAAAGCAGTAACGGTGTCACCCTGAGCCTGTCGAAGGGCACTTAGCTCGCTCCATAGGGGTTTTTCGACCGCGCGGTAGACCGCAGGCTCAACGTGACAAAATCGCGCCAATTTAATTTTTTTGAGACATTCTCGTTTTAAGAGTAAGACTTAATGATATAGAATCCGCTTTGATCAAAGCTATTGATCAGAAAAAAGGAAAGCCCCGGAAAAAATCTTCCCGGGGCTTTCTTGTAAAACGCAGTTTTGAATTCTGATTGCTACACGAACAGCACAATATCTACCAGAAGTATGTATATAAGCCAATCAGCAACACAAGAATAACAACCGCCCCAAATACAAAGCCCTTATGCGCTCTGAACATGGACGGATCAATCACAAGTCCCTTTTTCTCGTCAGGTAAAACATAACTCAGAATAAACATTCCGACGATACAAATCACAAAAACCCATCCCATTCGATCCAGAAACGGAACCTGTGTCCAGTCAGTAAACGGAAGCCAGTTGTTGTGCATGGCCAGGGCAACTATGAATCCACCGACGATGGCAAATAATGCGCCCGCAGAATTGCTTCGTTTCCAGAAAAATCCCATAATAAAGGAAGCGAAAATTCCCGGCGAAAGCAGTCCCGTCATTTGTTGAATAAACTGAAAACCTCCCGCTTTATCTATGCCCATGTAAGGAGAAACCAGAATCGCTAAAATCATGGAGATTACAATCACGATCCGGCCGATGGTTACAAGCTGTGCTTCTGTTTTGTTCTTGCCAATGTAAATCTTGAAAATATCCAGTGTAAAAATTGTCGAAATACTATTGGCTTTTCCCGCCAGTGATGCAACAATGGCTGCGGTAAGTGCTGCAAAAGAAAGTCCTTTTAAGCCGGCTGGTAATAAATTCAACAATACAGGATACGCCTTATCAGCAACGATGACGCCGTTTACGGTCATTTCCTGTTGAAAAAGCCCCTGGTTATAAAGTGTGTAGGCTGCAATCCCCGGCAGTACCACAATAACAGGCATTAAAAGTTTTAGAAATGCCGCAAACAAAAGTCCGTTACGGGCAGTTTTTAGATCTGCACCAAGGGCACGTTGCGTGATATACTGGTTACATCCCCAGTAGTTCAGGTTCACAATCCACATACCGCCGAGCAGAACGGTTAGTCCGGGAAGTTCCATATAATGGGTACTGCCCTCTTTAAAAATCATGTGAAAATGGTCGTCGTGATGTTGCGTCATCATTTTCAAACCGTTAAATAAACCCGCTGTATCAAAATTATCAGACACCAGATTAATGGCAATATAACTCGTCGCAAGCCCGCCGATGATCAGAAAAAACACCTGGATCACGTCCGTAAATCCGATCACTTTCATTCCCCCGATGGTAATGATGATGGAAAAAATAGCAAGTCCCCACATACACAAATCGAAATCCAGTCCCGAGATACCGGACACAGCCAGTGCACCCAGATACAGGATCGAAGTCAGATTCACCAGAATGTACAACCCCAGCCAGAAAATCGCCATGATCAGACTCACCGTCGGATTATAACGCTGACTCAGAAATTGGGGCATGGTGAAGATTTTGTTTTTCAGATAAATCGGCATGAAAAAGAGCGCAACGATTACAAGTGTCGCAGCCGCCATCCATTCATAACTGGATATGGCCAGTCCCATCGAAAAACCATTCCCCGACATCCCGATAAACTGCTCAGCAGAAATATTGGAAGCGATTAACGAAGCGCCAATTGCCCACCAGGTCAGCGACCCTTCGGCCAGAAAGAAATCTTTGGTGGATGCGGCTTCGCTTTTTTTCCGGTGGTAAATCCAGTAACCATATACCGATACAATGATGAAGTAAACAAAGAAAATAATGTAATCCAGCGACTGTAACTGCTTCATTGATAAGTATATTTATAATTTTAATAATGGATTGATTGAAATGAATTCCCGATTGATTACCGGCTATTTGAGTGCCAATATTTTTATATTTTTATACCACACTTCATCGCCGTGTTCCTGAAGCAGGATGTTGCCCTGTGCAGCCGCACCGAAATCAGCGTATGCCTTATACTTGCTGTAATTGACCAATGCCTTCCACATCTGGTTGTTTCGCTCATATTCCACGACCTTCACATCGTTCAGCCAGTGCTCGACATGGTTTCCCTTCACAACGATCATCGCGGTATTGAAATGTTCCTTATTAAACGGTTTGTCGGGCAACGCGGTAATGAGGTCATACAAAGATCCCAGCGTACGGTTTCCGGCGACGCCGCCCTTCGCATCCGGATGTTTCTGATCATCCAGAATCTGATATTCACACCCGATTCCTCCTCGGTTTACAAAATATTTGATACCGCTATTGGCTCCATCGGTAATTTTAAAATCCACTTTCAGGATAAAGTTTTGATACTTCTGATCAGTGATGATATCTCCGCCTTTGCCATCCTTTAAAACTTTGAGCACACCACCATCCACCGACCAGCCCTTTGCCGGAAAAGTTTCAGAACTACCGCTTTTCCAGCCTTTCGTTGTCGCGCCATCCCAAAGCAATTTCCATCCTTCGGCCTTTTCTTTTTTGGATAGTGTATTGTCCGCCTCTCCGCCTGGCTGCGCTGTGGCATTCCAGACAAATAATGTCAGCGCCAGTATTAAAAAATTCTTTTGCATTTTATATATCATTTTTTCATTTAAGGAATTAAAATACGGTTTCATGAACCCTCTCACTCGCGACCTATTACTTGAAGTTTGTGGGCCGATTTGTCAAGAATATAATTTGTCGGGTAGCGAGCAAAGGTATAGGCTGCCGGCAGTTCCGGGTGAGCACATTTGTTCGAATTAGGGGTAATAATGTAAAATGAACTACCTCATCAGATAAATATTCACCGACTTTTTCACTTCCTCCAGAGTCTGCTTTGGCGGTTCAAAACCTTTTGGAATGGGTTGTTTTGCGAAAGTTTGCAGATACAAAACCCAGGCATCTCTCCACCAGATCGCTTCCCTGTGCTGGACTTTCAGTCGCTCGGCCACATCGGTATATACTTCCGGATCAAGACCAGGTTTTGCCAGATCCCACTGCTTCTGCATCCAGACGACCGAATCGGCACCAGTGTAAAATCGACTACAAAGTTCCTCCCAAAGTGTTCGCCCGCTGCTTAACTTTTTATTCCAACCAACGTGATGAAACCACAGAAGATAGGGCAAAGGAGTTTTGTCAGGATTATTCCACTGCTGCTGCACTTCCGGGCGGTATTGAGCCAAAGCATTACTTCCGGAAGCAGTCCTGTCAAATCCCAATCCTGCGGAATCTGCACGGTGGTAGTAGACAGCCGTCCAATCTGGCCGGGAACCTTTGTTTTGCCAGGGTTCGGGAGCAAAATGAACGCCCATCCAGGGTCTCGAAAGTCCGATTGGTGTATTGTAATCCACATAAATTTCACGCGATCTCAGCATCAGCCCGACAATATTTTCCTGCGCTTTTTTATTTCGAGTCAAAGTCAGCTCCGTCCATTCCTTTGCAATCTGTTCGGAACTCAGCGTATGATCCCAGCTCAGTCTGCCGAATGCATACCAGTTTGCCTGGGCAAGCGGATGGCCCGTCCAGTTTCTCACATTTCCCGTGTTGGCCACACCCGCCATGAGCGTGCGGCCATAACCATGCAAACTTCCGTCAACCACTTTCGCAACGGTCGATCCTTTTCCATTTACATAGGTATCCGAATCCAGATTTTCTTTAAAAATGGGTGCTTCGTAAACCGCATGTGTGGCAAAACCGAGATATTCCTGCGTCAGCTGAAATTCTACGCCAAGCGGTGTTTTCGGCATATTGCCAAACAAGGGAGAAAATGGCTCGCGTGGCTGAAAATCAATCGGTCCGTTTTTTACCTGCACAATTACTTTCGGGTCAAATTTCCCATCCAGCGGAACAAATTCTTCGTAAGCCGCTTTGAAACGATCCGCATTTGGGTCCGCTTTGTAAACAAATGCCCGCCAGATCACGATGCCTTCATACGGTTGAAATGCTTCGGCAAGCATGTTGGCTCCGTCCGCATGGGTACGGCCGTAATCCTGCGGACCAGGTTCACCCTCTGAATTAGCCTTAACCAAAAAACCACCAAAATCCGGAATTTCTTTATAGATCTGCGCTACTTTTTCTTTCCACCAGGCGCGTACTTTCGGGTCCAGCGGATCGGAAGTGGGTAGTCCGCCCAGGGTTTTCGGCGCCGCAAAGTATACAGACAAATAAGTTTTGATCCCGTATTTGCGCATCACATTTGCAACTGCCGCAACCTTTACGATATACTCCTGCGACATAAACCGCGCACTCGCATTTACGTTGTTGAGCACCGTTCCATTAATTCCCAAAGAAGCATTGGCGCGGGCATAATCCTGGTAACGCGGGTCAACACGTTCCGGCAATTCGTACCATTTCCAGAGCGAAGAACCCGCATAACCACGCTCAATCGTTCCGTCAGGGTTATCCCAGTGATTGAGCATCCTGTATTGTACTTTCGGACTGCTCGTCAGATCCAAAGTTTTGACAGAAAGCTGCATTTGCATGTGTCTTAGCAAAGCAAATGTTCCGTACAAAATACCACTTTCCGTTTTTGAACTGACCACAATGTTTCCCGCCAGCAACTGAATCCGGTAACCTTCCTCCTGTTTTAGGTCTGCATTGGGTTCCAATCTTAAAACAATTCCACCGGATTTATTTCCAGGCGAATTATTCACAGAAACATTTTTACCCAAAAGACTTTTCAACCCTCTTTGCAGCTCCCCGGCAGCACTTTGCATGATATCGCCCTTACCTGACTCTGAAATAAAAGCGGTATATTTTAAGTATTCAGCTTTTATAGCCAGATCTGTAATGGGCTCATATTTTAGCCAGAGCCGGTAGCCGTCATCACCCTCTGCGGATAAAGGATCGGCTGAAAAAGAAGGAGCACTGATCAGGATATAGCTGAAAAGCAGTAGTACACATATTCTGGTCATCATATTTTTTCCAATTACTGATTTGCAATGATTCTTAAATTCCGTATTAACCATTCGATCTAAGCTCAATACAGGACAAATATTATTTTTTCACTTTACCAATATGCTCCGCCATATTCAGCATCGTATCCACATAAATATCTTTTTCATTTTCTTTCAGATAGTGCAGCAACTGGCTGTGCGCCTCATTGGAAACATTCAGTGCGTGTTCACCTCCCACACCGTGAAAAAGAAAAACCAGCAGTTTGCCGCTTTGCTGCGCTTGTTTGACGAGCTCGATCATTTTTTCTCCGCTTTCACCAGACATACCGTAACAATCAATATCCATCAGATTTTGCTCGTCAAGTGAATGCATTTCATGTCTGACAGCCCTTGCCGCAACGAACTCGCCGGAAAGTGTCTGGATAAATTCACCTTCGGCTACTTTTTTATGCCCGCAGGTGAATGCAAAAGTCCGTTTCGTTTTTCCGTCGATCGACTTTAAATACGCATTGCACATTTTGATCTCATCCTGTATCCTTGCCAGACTGTATTTGCTCAGATCATATTCCGGTTTCACCCAGCTCATACCCGGACCGCTCGCGTCACAAGGATGATAGATCGTATGATTTCCCAACTCATGACCATTTGCAGCGGCTGCGCGCCAGTCTTTAATTCGGTTTCGCCCCGCATCGGATGAAGCAGTCAGATAAAAACTACCTTTCAAACTCAGGGAATCCAGTGCCGGAATTACATTATCCAGATGCACATTCAGCGCATCATCGTAAGTCAGCACAACCGCGGATTTTTTCCCTTTCCAAGGTTTTGAATTGTCCAAAATTTCTGCATCCGTTCGGAATGGAGAGGCGGGTAAACCCTCGGAATTATTAAAATTAATTCCTTCCGGATTATCCTGCCAGCCGTAGCGAACATATTTTGGTGTTTTTACTAATTCCCTCGACAGCTCTATCTGATCTTTGCCGATAATCCGCGCCGTTGCCCAGACGAATTTTTTATCATAATCCGCGATGGAAAACCAGCGTAATTGTTCCGAGTCTTTAGAAGTAATGCCTTTTGCAACATGGTCAAATGTCAGGATGACTTTATCCTTTTCGATTGTTTGTGATTTTAAAATCGGCCCGGAATAAACGACATTTTTTTCGTTGTAAGCCAGGTTTCGGGCAGAAAGCGCCAGTCTTTTCCCAATGTCTTTTTTGTTCAAAGGATGAATGTCATTCCATTCACCTAAGTCCAATGTTACGGTCACGGCCGTATTTTTCAATGCAAGCGCCTGGTTTTGCGCTTCCCTGATCAAGGCCATATTACTTTCTGCCGGCGTATAATTTACGTCTTGAAAATTGGGTAGTTGCACGACCAGAAATGGCATATCCGGATTTTTCCACAAACCTCTCCAATCGTTGATCAAAGCAGGCATCAGTTTGTAGTATGGCCCCGGATTATCCACATTTGACTCTCCCTGATACCAGATAAAACCTTTAAGTTTCATGGGTAAAACAGGTGCGACCATGGCGTTATATAATGCGGCCGGCTGGTTTTGAAACACCAGAGGATTGCCAAAACTTCCCTTTTTCTGAGGTTGGTATACCTCTCCCACCTTATATTGCCATGTCCCTTTTAAATCGATCTGCTGATCATCAACCGTCATGAAATAAGGTTTGTCAGGAACAAAACCACCTTTCCCGGCCTGATTGGTGACCCTGATGACAAATGTATTTTTACCAACTTTCAATAAATCGGCGGGAATTTCATAACGGCGTGGCGGATACTGGTAAGTAATATTTCCAATCTTTTTGCCATTGACATACATTTCGTCCGCATCCACAATGCGGCCCATATACAGTTTCACAGGCTTGCCAATCCAGTTCCGTGGAACTTCAAATTCTCTGCGAAACCAGACCACACCATTCAAATCCTTCACACCCTGATCTTCCCAGTAACCCGGAATGTTGAAATTCCGCCATCCTTTTGGCTGATAGGAAGTATTCTCCCAGTGTTCAGTTTGACCCTGATCTGTTACTTTCGTCTGAGATCTGTTATTTGGAAAAATGCGTTTGAATGAATTGACATAAGCCGTATCCTTATTTTTGTCAATGATCTTCTGTATATCAGCAAAATCCTTATAACCGCCCTCGCTGATCCACGCTTCAATGGGCGTACCACCCACGGAGCTGTTGATGATTCCGATAGGAACCTTGTACTGATCATAAAGATCTCTTGCAAAAAAATACGTGACCGCCCCCATAGTAAGCACATCTTTGGGGTTGACCGTTTTCCATTCCCCATTTGGGAAATCCATTTCAGGACCGTTCAGATTGGTAAGTGTTTGTACAAAAAAATTGCGGATGTCCGGATAGTTGGCCGAGGCGATATCTTCTGCAAAACGCTCTTTCACACGTTCCATGTTGATGACCATGTTACTTTGTCCGCTGCAAAGCCATACATCACCAAAGGCTATGTTTTTAATCCGGATCTGGTTTTTTCCTTTTAACACCATTTCAAAGTCACTACCAGCAGGTTGTGCTGGCAGCTGGATTTTCCATTCGCCATCCGCAGTTGTAACGGCATTATAATTTTTGCTTTTCAAAGTCACCGTAACCTTTTCTTTTGCAGCAGCCCAACCCCAGATCGTAACAGGCTGATCCCGCTGCAATACCATGTTATCACCAATCAGCTTTGGCAAACGTATCTGCGCTGAAAGGTTGCTGGAAAGAAAAAGCAGAAGAAATATAAACTTAAAAAATCTCATCATTGAACCGGGTAATCAGAATGTGTCTGGACAGTGGTTGTAGTGTTAGCATTCGGCCGCACGGCAACTATCTTTTTGAAATAAACAGGCTTTTAGAAAATGACACTTTTGTTTATTTAGAATCATCTAAAATGTATATCAGGCTGAGCTTGCGGTGTCCGCTGCCATTGACAGATTTATAAAGTACTGATAATCATAAATTTAATTTGATCACTGAACCTTCGACAAGCTCAGGCTGACACACACCTTAGATAATTCAAAGTTGCAAAAAAATGTCATTTTGAACCGGGTCGCCGGAGCGAGAGCTTGTTTGCTCCAAAAGATAGTTACTCAGTGTGACAAAGCGCCATGGTTCGCTAAAATGGATATACAGTAAACCGACAGCTTTTTAAAAATTAACAACCCCATCAAAAGCTTTTTTCGGCTGGTAATTCTGATCGAACAGCAGCGGGTAATCTTTGCGGTTTGGCACCGGAAAATTATCCAGCCAGGTATATTTGTCCGATACGTTCCAGAAAGTCACGCCGGTAACCGTGCCTTTGTATTTTCTGAAAACATCAAAAAGCATTTTGTACTGAGCAGCCTGTTTTTCAACCATTTCAGCAGTCAGCTCACCTGTATCGGTTGGCTTTTTTGCGCGTCGTTCGTGCTCTTTTGGATGCACTGAAACGTCGAGTTCCGTAATCTGGACTGCCAGACCCAGGCTTGCAAACTGTTGGATGGATTTTTCAAGCTCCTGTGCGGTAGGCTCATAAATAGACCAGTGGCCTTGCAAACCCACGCCGTCTATGGGCACTTTTTTGTCCTTTAATTTTTTAAGAAGCTGATAGATCTTCTCTCTTTTTGCACTGCTTTCCGTGTTGTAATCGTTGTAAAACAATTTCGCATCCGGGTCAGCGGCATGAGCATATTCAAATGCCTTTTCAATATAATCCTCTCCTATTATTTCATAGAATTTCGACCTGCGATAAATGCTCGTGCTCGTGTCCGGCACTGCTTCGTTGACAACATCCCAGGCATAGATCTTCCCTTTGTAGCGGCCAACCACATCATTGATATGTTGTTTCAAACGCGCCAGAAGCACTTCACGACTTACCTGTTTGCCCGTAGAATCGGTAAAAAACCACCTTGGTGTCTGGTTGTGCCAGCACAGCGTATGCCCTCTCACTTTCATACCATTTTTTTGTGCAAATGCTACAATAGCGTCCGGATCCTGCCAATTGTATTTGTTTGGCTCAGGATGGATCGGCCCCATTTTCATAGCATTTTCCGGCGTGAGACTGCTGAATTGTGTTACAATTAATTCAGCATCCGGACCGGTAAGGCTCCTGGGTGCCACGGCGACACCGATTGGGAAGAAATCTTTATAGGCACTTTTCAGCGTCTTCTGAGCCAAAAGCTCATTTGAAGAAAATAACGTCGCCGATACAGCCACACATTGAAACCAAAACTTTATTCCTCGCGATTTTACCATGACATAGGTTGATTGAAAAAATGAGATAATTATTTGGCAGTCGGCAGTCGGCGGTCGGCTGTCACATTTTTGAATGAGACAAAACCTGACGATATCCTATGCTTCCTTGCCGACGGCGCTTGCGTGCGCGACCCCGCTGACAGCCTGGGCGGCCCCGCCGACAGCCGACTGCTGACAGCTTTATTTAAATACCAGCTGCGAAAACTGGAACAAATCATGTCTCCAAACCGGCCAGGTATGACCGCCAGGATATTCGCTGTACTTGTACTTCACACCCAGTTCATCGAATTTCGCCAGCATGATCTTGCAGTTTTTGAAAGCAATATCTTCTTCACCGCCCATCGAGATCCAGAAGTTTTTCAGGTTGCTATTGATCTTTTCAGCATTGGTTTTCATAAATGCATATTGCGGGTCGGTAAGGGCAGGATTATTCGCGAACCAGCCGGAACTGAAAACACCCAGCGACGAGAACATTTCTGTATTTTTTATCCCGGCGTATAAAGTTTGCAGTCCGCCCATCGAAAGACCTGCAAGCGCCCTGTTTTTAGCATCGGTCTCCACACGGAAATTGCTTTCCACGAACGGAATTGCACCCATTTTTAATTCGTTTTCAAATTGTTTCAGCACATTTTCATTAAAACCGGCAATGCCGCCTGAGCCTCCCATATTTCCATCCAGCATGACGATCACCATCGGTTTGGCTTTTCCATCTGCGATCAGATTATCTAAAATCAGATCCGTTTTGCCTTGTGTAGACCAGCCTCTCTGGTCTTCTCCGCCTCCGTGAAGTAAGTATAGTACAGGGTATTTTTCTGTGGATTTGTCATACCCAGGCGGTGTGTAAACGTACATTTCACGCCAGGCACCCATCGCTTTGGAAAGGTATTTTTTGATACGGATATCGCCGTGAGGAACATCGCGCTGCGCATAATACCCACCATTCCGGTAAGGAATTTCGATTCCGCTGGCCATGCGACCCATGCCATAAAAAGTTTCACTCGCCGGATCCGCCAAAGCAACGCCATCGATCAGAAGTGAATAGTAATGAAAACCTTTGCTGATCGAGTCAGTTGTAACTAACCAGTAGCCACCGGTGTCTTTTTTCATTTCATACTTTTTACCCAGATCAATCTGTACTTTTTGCGCATCGGGCGCTTTTACCCGAAAAACAACCCGGTTATCAGGCAAAATCTGTGGATATTGTGCCGTACGGATGTTGGTAGCGGCCCGCGTTCCCAGAATGGTGTATTTTGATAAAGAAGCATTGTCAACCGGTTTGAACAAAAACTGTGAAAACATATACAAACCATTTTTCCAGACCTTGAAATCATGCACGCCGGGTTCGATGTAATAGATATGTGGAACCTGATTTTCAAACATATAGTCATGCGTGCGTTTGCTAAAAGTGATCAGCCTGTCGTTATCGCCGCACGAAATGAAAAGTAATTTCAGCTTCTTTTTGGCTTCCTCCGGATTAGGCATCAGCTCAGTTGGGATTTTGGTATTCGGAGCAGATGAAAAACCACCCACCCATGCGAACTGATCCAGATTTCCCAGTCCGAAGTTAAGCGACTGTCCGCCTCCCATAGAAAGTCCGGCAATTGCACGATGTTCACGATCTTTCAAAACCGGATATTTGCTTTCTACAAAAGGGATCAGATCTTTCAACAGATCCTGTTCGAAAGTTGCAAAAGCAGCAACTTTGTCGGGTGCCATGATATTTCCGGTAGCAGCGTCATCCTTCATGGCCCTGCCGTTTGGCATCACTACGATCATGGGCTCAATTTTCTTTTCGGCGTAAAGATTATCCAGGATCAATTGTGGATTTCCCCCTTTCAGCCACTCCTTCTCGTCCCCGCCAATACCGTGCAAAAGGTACAAAACAGGGTATTTTTTCTTTTTATCAAAACCCGGCGGCGTGTAAACCAGCGCCTTACGTGTAGTGCCGACGGTCTTCGACTGGTATTTCACCGAATCAATTTTTCCCGCAGCCACTCCGGATTGCACCACATCATAACCCTTGGGCATTTCTTTCAGAATTTCCTGCGCATTGCTTACCAGCGTAAGCAGCATCAGGCTCAATAGAATAGAGATTGGTCGTTTCATGATCTAAAAGGGCGTTTGGTTTAGTGATTTTATTAATTGTTATAATGTATTTAAGGCGTCTTGTATGAATTTTCAGGGCGGAGACTCCTTTTATCGGCTGTCGGGAAATTCGCCGGAACCGGAAAAGTGACTTTGCCCGTCGCCAGCCACTCCGCCGCCCGGATCACTGTTGTCTGATAACCAATGCAGCGATAAGCAGGAGGATAACTTTCACCCTTCCAAAGATGTCCGAGACTTGAATTGTAGACACGTCCTTTGCCATATTTCACAACCCATTCCACCGGCCAGGTTCTTTTGGTACTGGTACTATCCAGAGCATAAGATAGCACGCTGATATTTTCTGCCGGTCCGCGCGGGAAGTAGTAAACCTCCGTATTGGCAGTTTGCCACTGAGCAGGATATCCTTTATTGATCGGATGCGGCGTCAGGACCTGGATTAATGCGTTGAACCGGTCGCCATGCCCTGTCCCTTCTCCTTCGTTTGGCGGAATTCTCGTAATGTTTTTTGCTCCGTCAACTTCCAGCGCATAACCCTCGGAAGCCCTTCGCCAGCCCAGACCGATCATTTTATCGTATTCTTTCCAATGAGGAAATGCATTGTTGGCCGAATGAAGTATGTATAATCCGCCACCATTTATTACATAATCCTCCAATTGTTTTTCAGCCTGCTTCGACCAGCGCAAACCCGGTTTTTGAATGTTGTTGGTATTTTGTACAATCAATGCATACCTGCTGAAATCAGGGTTCCAGGCACTCCTTTCCAAACTATCCGCCGGAATCGTGCTCACGTCCACCGAAAACCGCCCGCTTTCTTCCAGTATCCATTTTGTAACAGCCGTGGTTTGTTTCCAGTCGTGGTTACTGAACCCATCGACGATCAGAACCGGTATGGGTTTGTTTTTTTGTGCCAAAACACTGAACTGAACGAATGCGGACAGGATGAAGACAAGACAAATTCTAAGCATAATCGTATCGTTTAATTAATCCTGCTTTCCGATCTTTTCTTCCAAATGGAAAAAATCAAAATCTGCATATCCGCCTGCATTTCTGGTTGCATAGTTGAACAGTCCAAAACGATAACCCATGAAGTGCGGAATGGTGTAAGACATTTTCAATGGCTTGCCAATAGGCAGCCACGACTTGCCGTCGAGGCTGTAAAAGAAATTCGCAGTATCCTTCTTGTCTTTAAAATCACATTCAGCTTTAAAATAGACCTTACTTTGAGCTAATGGTATGCTTTCCATTTCCTCGGCCTTACCAGTCAGCGAACGAACCATAACGATCGACGAAGTTCCATTGCCCATTTTAACACCCACAAAACCGTAGTTTTTTTGTAACAATCCCAATCCTGCCATGTCTCCCTCCTTCATTTTTGAGATGTCAATCAATGTAGAGGCTGAGGATTCCGGGCCAACGGTACGCTGCGTCAGTGTATTTCTGGCAGTTACAAAAGAGGTATCAATCCGTCCTGTTTTCAACCGCAGAAATCCTTTCCGATCCGTAACAGACCAGAGTTGATTGTCCGGATTGTGGTTCCATTGCCAAGCTAAGGGTAAGGCAGGTTCTCCTTTTTTACGGGAAAAATCATCTGACGCAACGATGCCGGGCATTAAACCTTTGCTGGCTGGCAAGTCGAGTGTTTCAGGCACTTTGCGGTCGTTTCCCAGCACCGGCCATCCGTCTTTCCAAGTAACCGGAACCAGATAAGGAATTCGGCCAACTGCGCCGTAATCCCGGAACAGATAGGCATACCATTTTCCGTCGGGCGTATCGATCAGTCCGCCTTGGGCTACGCCTAAATCCTGTAATGCAACACGCCCTTCGTATGGCCCCGTGATTTTATCAGCCCGATGAACGATAACTGTTCGCATTCCGCCTCTGGGCCAGGAGATATTGAAAAGATAATATTTACCATTCACCTTAAAAAGTTGCGAGCCTTCTGCCGGCAGACCACCACCCGTACCTGAGGGCAAACTGGCATTTTCAATAATAACCTGCTCAGCCACACCTTTTTTCACCGCCGAAGCATCCGCTTCCAGCTCGACCATTTTGATTTTACCCGCTCCGTAAATCAGATAAACCTTTCCATCATCATCAAAAAACAAGGTATGGTCATGGTAGGAAGGTGAAAATGACGATACCTTCCAGGGACCTTTTTCAATATTTTTTGTTGTAAAAATGTATGTCTTGCCAGTTGTTTGAGCGAAGGTTGTCACGTAGAATAATCCATTGTGATAACGAAAACTACTCGCCCAGGAGCCACGACCGTAGGTGCTTTTTCCATTGGTCAGATTAAGCTCATCCATGCTTGCCAGCGTGTCATAAGCGTAGCTCACCAGATCCCAATTCACCAGATCCTTCGATTTCATGACCGGCAACCCCGGGCTCATGTGCATGGTGGTACTGCTCATGTAATAAGTGTCTCCCACGCGTATCATGGCCATATCGGGAACGTCCGCAAAGATGACCGGGTTGCGTGCCGTTTGCGCTTTGGATAAACCGCTCAAAAACAACATACAAAAAAGCAGGCAAAACAAAGATTTTTCTTTCATTGGAAAATGGCGCTTATGCCCGTTTGCTATTCAATTTGCCCGATCAGTTCTACAAAAGTTCCGTCGGGATCCTGCACCAACACGAAATGCGCATCTTTATTCAGCTGCGTAGGCGTACTTCCCAGAAACGCTACTTTCTGCTCTTTAAGCCTTTCGATAATCGGCTTTAAGGATTTAACGTGAATCGTGATGTATTGGGCACCGGTATCGTCCTGAATGAATTTCTGTTTTGGATGCGCCGCTTTTTTGCCGAAACTCATCAATTTCCATTCGCTGGCTTCGGGGCTGTTTTCCAGTTTCAGTATGTTAACGGCAACAGCATCACCGCCGGTCAGACCGCCTCTTTTACCAAACTCTTCACTAATCGTGAAATTGCCGGTTTTTACCATCCCAATTCCATTGACATAAAAATCCAGGGAACGCTCCATATTGGCAACCACTACGCCTACGCCGATTGACTTGTTTGTAAAGTTTGACTGCGCGTGAACCAGACCGCAAAAGAGCAGTGCGGAAACGGTCAACAGGTTTCTGAAAATCGACTTTTTCATATAATTTAATCTGACTGCTTAAAATAAGATGAGTAAGAAAAGAATTTGTGCTTTGGAATAAACGAGGTTGTGTTTTACTCAAACCTATTTTGACACCTTTGGAAACATCGGATCATTGCCACTGTATTTCAGATATTTGAAGGATGCAGAATTTGTAGTTGCCTCCCCGGACGAAGTCGCATACATACCAAACAAACACCCGATAAAACCTCCCGCAACCTGCGTACTCAGGAATTTTCCGTCAACTTTGTCTTTTAAAAGCTGCCAGGATGTTCCTTTTGAAAAATAAAAACTGTAAGAATCGCCTTCTGCCACGATACGCAGTTTAACCGGTTTTGAAACATCCGTTACCGGCATTCCAGCCAGCAGCTCCATGCTTTTTTTATCGGCACCACTTTTGAAAAGCTGGATTACCGGCTTACCATTTTCGACTGATTTACCAATAAAATAAAAATGCGATTCATCCTGGAAAATAGTCAGACCTGCTTTTTCTTTTTCTGATTTTGGTGAAAAATCGATTTCCACTTCCGTTGTGCAGTACAAATGCTGCTGACGTTTTCCGATGAAAGAAGGGTTGCCCTTTTCGAGAATCGTTTCTGGTTTTAATTTCATCGTCAGGCCGCTTTTCTTTGACAATGAGAATGAACTGCTGTCAATGGTTCTCATAAAAAGCAACGCGGGATCCAGCGTTTTTTCAAAAGTCAGCGTGTATTCGAAATTGCCAGCCTGGGGCAGTGCGTCTTTTTGTTTTACTTCCTTATAATTGACTGTATACTCATATTTAATCTCTTTGCTGTCCGGATTAATGATCGGCCAATCGTTTTTCCATTCCACAGGTGCGATGAAAGTTTCGCGGCCGGTATTATAGAAATTGCCTTCGTAAGGTCTTACGGCAAGAAAAATAGCATAAGTTTTACCATCAGGTCCATCAACAAACTGCGCGTGACCAGCCGAAGTAATCGGATCTTTACGGTCATCAGGTAATCCTCTTTGGGTTAAAATCGGGTTGTTTTCATAAGGAATAAAAGGCCCCCAAACAGACTTACTACGAAAAACAACTTCCGTATGATTTACCGAAGTTCCACCTTCTGCGGCGTACAAATAGTACCAGCCGTTTCTTTTCATGATGTGCGGCGCTTCTATCCAAACCGGTTTTTTGCTCAGATCTACCCCACCGTTGACCAGCTGTTTTTCTTCACCGATCACTTTTAATGTTACCGGGTCAATTTCATAAATACGGATCGTTCTGTGACCCGGGTACAGGGACTTTCTCTCAGGCGGATCGCTGTTGTAGATGATGTAGGCTTTGTTATCTTCATCAAAAAACATCGAAGGGTCTATTCCACGTACCTGCGGAACACGAACGGGATCACTCCATGGCCCAGCCGGATTTTTGGCGGTCACAACAAAGTTTCCGTCATGATCAATGTCGGTACAAGTGACATAATAAGTGCCGTTGTGAAAGCTGATCGCCGGAGCAAATAACCCTCTCGTCAATTGCTCTCCCATAAAATCCATCTGGGATGGCCTGTGAATGACGTTCCCTATCTGCTTCCAGTTTTTAAGATCCTTGCTATGAAAAACAGGAATTCCGGGAAAATAAGAGAAAGTGGAATTGACCAGATAATAATCGGTTCCGACCTGAACCACACTCGGATCCGGATAAAAACCGGTCAGGATCGGGTTTATAATTGTGGTGGTTTGTGCTGAAGCACAAGTACCAAAAAAGAGCCAGCCTGCGGCAATTGCTGTGCAGATGCATTGCTTAATCATCATGTATTGAACTTTATAAACAATTTAATTTAACCTATGATCTAATATTCTGGTAATGCACATCCCTTCCCGAAACGGATAGGTAATTGCGCTGAGTAAAGGGATGCAATCTTTTAGTTCACTGCCTGGCACCCTCATTTTTATAATTGTGTTTCTAGTGTTAAACAGGGTAAATTGATCCAACGACGGTTTTTACGGATTAATCGTCTTGATACTACCATTAGTATCTCTGATCAACTCTCTGACTTTTACACTTCGAAGATGTGTTTTCCCCGAAAGCTCAGCATCGTGATAGAACAGATACCATTTCCCTTTCACCTCAACAATCGAGTGATGCGTGGTCCAGCCTTCAACAGGATTCATGATCACGCCCTTATAAGTAAACGGACCGTAAGGTGAAGTTCCCTCCGCGTAACAAAGCAAGTGGGTATCACCTGTTGAATACGAGAAATAATATTTTCCGTTGAATTTATGCATCCATGCACCTTCAAAAAAGCGCTTGCCGGTATCCGAAGCCAGTAATGGTTTACCATTTTCGTCAAGGATCTTAACGTCGCGCAAAGGCTCGGCAAAAGAAAGCATATTGTCTTTCATCACAGCGACCTTCGCACTTAAAGCTGGTTCATTTTCGTGACCTTTGCCAAGATCAGTCATTAAAGATTTGTTATAAGTTCCGGTGTGCCAGCGTTGCAGCTGACCTCCCCAGATACCTCCCAAATACATATACGTTTTACCGTCCGTGTCGGTAAAAACAGCCGGATCTATGCTGTAACTTCCTTCAATAGGTTTTGCCTCAGCTTTAAAAGGTCCGGTTGGCAATTTACTTGTAGCCACGCCAATACGGAAAACGCCCTCTTTGTCTTTCGCAGGAAAATAAAGAAAGTAAGTACCATTTTTGTAGGCGGCATCCGGCGCCCACATTTGCTTATCAGCCCAGGGTACATCTTTTACATCAAGTGCAACGCCGTGATCGGTAACTTTTCCCCCGATCTTGTCCATAGAGAAAACATGATAATCGCGCATTTGGAAATGGCCGCCTTCGTCATCCTGAGGCACGTCCGCTTCAATATCATGAGATGGATAAATGTAAATTTTCCCATTGAAAACATGGGCCGAGGGATCGGCTGTGTACAAACCGTCTACGAGGGGTTTGATCTTTTCGGGCATTTTCTGGCAGATTACCTGTCCGGCTGTCGCAACAATAATCGAAAAGGTGGCTATAAGGCTGTGATTAAATCCTATCATCATTTATATTTTTTATACAAAAAGCAAATCGGTGGACAGTTACTACTTATGTCGTTTTGTTGAAATCTCTGACAAAACAATCCTGAGGCACAGAATTGCACTTATGGCAATCCTGCGTCTCAGGCTCATTGGTTTACGCAACATTTAATGTTAGTATCCCGTGTTTTGCGGAAACTTAGGACCTTCCACTACCCTGTCTATCTGTGACTGCGGGATTGGCCGTAACATATGAAAATCTTTGATGTAAGGAGCAGCCTCTTTGTTCCATTCCTGCACACGGCGGACGAGTGAGCGCGTTCTTACTAGGTCATGCCAACGCTGCCATTCTCCAAAAAACTCACGGCTCCGTTCGTCCAGGATAAAATCCAGCGTTACGACGTCGGCGGTAATGGTCATGGCGGCAGCAGCAGCAGTATTCTGAGCCGTAGTATTGGTTTTCCTGAATGCTGCACGCTGCCGTAAAACATTGATCATCGTTGCAGCTTTCGATGCGTCGCCCGCTTTGAAATACGCCTCAGCACCCGTCAGGTAAACATCCGAAAAGCGGTACAAAACACAGGGACGCGTAGAAGGATCATTGAAATTAGCACCGCGACTAGGATCCATGTATTTTTTCAATGCAGGATAAATACCATTGTTCCAAAGACTCGGCGGCACTACAATGCCTTTAAATGGTCTGGATCCTACAAACTGAGGTGCGCCTGGCACTTCGTAGTCGGGCAGCCATACGGCCGTGTCCGAACCGGGTACGGTAGTATAACTAATTCCCCGGGTATTGTTGGCGGTAGTAGCCGTGTTGGTCACTGCAGTGTTTGCGATGTAAACTGTGTAAAACGAATTGGCAAAACGCGAATCGACATCACGGTTTGTGAAAGCCTGATCAAGGAAATAGTTTTTGCCGGTACGCGTACCTGTGGTCTGCTTATCCGAATTCGGGCGCATCCGCACATAAGGCCGGCCGTAGTATGAATCCCGGATCATGCCCGAAGTTCCACTGTTCACAAACGCTCCGGCGGCATTTTTAACAGAGTTAATGCCACTGTTATTAGGATAATTCCAGTTGGTAAACCACGGACTCAGGTTTTGCGCCGCACCGCCACCAGCTGCTCCACCGACGCTGTAATAGCCATACTTTGGATCCAGCACGTGGTCGCTGACAAACATTGTTTCTTTTCCATAGTCGTTAGCAGGAACAAATGCATCGCCATAATCCTGCCATAGATCCAGACCGTAAGCAGATTTATTCGCAATAATCTCATCACAAAGTTTTGCAGCTGCCGTAAAATCACCGGCGGTATTGTTCAACCATCCGCGGGTCAGGTATACTTTGGCAAGCAGGAATTGCGCCACTGGTTTGGTTGCCGCTTTTCCAAGGAATGGAGCGGTAGGCTGATTAGGCAAGTCAGCCGCGGCTTCTGTAAGATCCTTAATGATCAGCTCATAAACCGCTGCCGCAGGTTGGCGGGAAGCTGCCTGCGAGGCTACGGTAATGAATTCCGTGTGAAGCGGCACATCGCCCCAGGTCTGCACAAGGTAGAAATACCAGAATGCCCTCAAAAATTTGGCTTGCGCAAGGTACTGCTTCCGTGTGGTTTCGGCCAATTCAATTGTCTGACCATATTGAAGCACGCCATTCAAGGTATTGATATCCTGAAAGGCAACACCCCATGCCGAACCGAAGTTACTGCTATTCAGACCATTGTAAGTATATGCATTACCCGTACCGGCGTTGACACCTTGAATAAACTCGTCGGTTCCGGCCTGCATTTCAACCGTAAACCCTTCCGTGCCCCATTGGCCACGGATATCGTTGTAAACCCCTGCTATCCCTCCCAGCACGCCTGACGGACTGTTAAAATAAGAAGGGACAATTTGGGACTGCGGATGCTCTTCGAGCACTTTTTCACAACCAGAGCTGAGTGAAACGATCAGCGCGGCAGTAATCAGAGTTTTTATGGATTTCATGATCGGATTAGAATTTAAGGTTAACGCCCACAGTGAATTGTCTTACCGGAGGATTATTAAGATTTACCGAAATCTGACGTTCGGGCGCTCCACGGTCGCTGGAAGCTTCCGGGTTAAGCGTCGACTGGCCGCTGGCGTAGCTGTTTCCTTCCGGGTCGATAGCCAGATTATCTTTCACCAAAGGCGAATAGATTATAAACGGATTGGTTAAGTTTACGTAGATCCTGGCCGATGTTGCACCGATCTTTTTGAAGATATTACTCTGGAAAGTGTACCCCAGGTTGATACTTCTGCACTTGATAAACGAACCGTCGTAATACCCGAGCGTCGAACCAAAGTTTGCCACAGCGCCGCTGGCATCAGGGGCAGGGAATGCGTTGGTTGGATTTGTGTCTGTCCAATAATCCGTTTTCACCTGATTAACGCGGCTTTGGTTAAAGAAGGCAAATCCGCCTGATCCTGTGGAGTTACCAGTCAGGTAAGGCACCAGTACCTTCATGCCCATACGTGCATAAGTAACAACGGAAGCATCAAAATTCTTGAAACTGAAACGGGTGGTAAGTCCTCCCTCCCATTTGGGCTGAAAATTACCCAGGAGCTGACGGTCGTTGGCATCAATTTTCCCATCACCATTAAGGTCCTCCACTCTGATCTGTCCAGGGTGTTGTACAGGAGAAGTCTGCTTGGCCAAAGTGCCGTTTTCCTTGTCGGCTGTCTGCCAGATACCAAGCTTTTTGTAGTCATATATAACTGAAAGCGGTTGCCCTACAAACCATCCCGCACCTACGTTGGAAAGCTCTTGCGGTGTCGTCAGCTGCGTGATTTTCTCACGGTTGAAGAAATAAGTTGCATCTACGCTCCAATTGAATCCTTTTGGTTTTCTGATGATCTCAAAGGTTGTGGTTACTTCAACCCCTTTGCCTTCTGTTTTACCAAGGTTTTTCAGCGTAGAACTGGCACCATTACTCGCGGGAAGCGGAACTGACAGCAAAATATTCTTGGTTTTTTGATGGTACCAGTCTACCGAACCCGTAATACGATTGTTCAAAATACCAAAATCGATACCAATATCCAGCTGCGAAGTCGATTGCCAGGTCAGGTCATTTGCCGGAAGGCTGGTAACTGTATAAGCCAGCTGTTGTCCGGCAGTACCCGTTCCGAAATTGTAATACCCAGCCGATAATGCTCCCAGCGTTGAATAGGCCCCAACATTCCGGTTACCTGAGATACCCCAGCCGCCGCGCAGTTTAAGATTGGAAATAAAACTGGCTGATTTCATAAAATTTTCCTCAATCACGTTCCACCCTAAACCAATAGCCGGATAATTAAAATACTGATTACCAGGAGATAGCGTTGAAGATCCGTCTCTGCGGAGCGTCATTGTCAGCAAATACTTGTCTGCATAACTATAATTAAGCCTCCCCATGTACGACAGCAATCCGGTTTCAGAGAACGAGTTACCAAAGTCCGAACTAGCGACAGGCTGACCCGATGCAAGTGAAAAGTTAGATGTTTTGATATAATCCGCAGGTACACCTGTTACAGTGAAACGACTGCCCAGCGAGTGGTTTTTGGTATACTCATAAAGTGCGGTGAAGCCAAATTTATGCTTGCCTGCAAATGTTTTATCGAAGTAAATCAAATGCTGCAGGTTTACGTCCCAATATTCTGTATTACTAATCTCGGCATTAGATGATGCCTGCGTTGTAGCAGAATTGAAATAGGTCAGCGGACCGTTATAACCATTGTAGTTAGACTGGCTGAAATTCAGACCGGCATTGAAACGGTATTTTAATCCTGGTAAAATATTCACCTCTGCATAGATGCTGTTGAATGTCCTCAGCGCGCGTGTACGTCCCATGTAGGAATCTTTTTTGGTCAAAATCGTAAGCGGACTTACACCGGCCGCATCAATAGAACCTTCCGATGGAAATGTATTTACGGTACCATCGGCATTGTAAGGAGATGCCAGTGGTGTCAGGCGCACAAGTCCACCTGGCACGCCGCCGCCACCAGGCGTGTTCGTGTAGGTCAGGGTATTCAGGGTATTAAGCCCGATCTTTATATGTTTACCAATCTTCTGATCAATCGTCGCGCGGATGTTGAAACGCTGAAAATTTTGACTTGGAATGATCCCGGTTTCATTGAAATAACCTAATCCCAGCGAATACTGCGTGTTTTCACTACCACCCTGTACACCTAATTGGTGGTTAGACATGAAACCCGGCTTGTAGATAAGATCCTGCCAGTCGGTCGAAATGCCCTTATCAAGTGCTTCCTGTTCTTTTTGCGTTAGCACATAACCGGATGTTCCCGGGCTTGTACGGTTATATTTTGCCGCATCAGCTTTGAACTGGGCGTATTCAGGGCCATTCATCACGTTAAACTTACCCATTACCCGCGTTTCTCCGTGATATCCGTCATAGCTGAACACCGGTTTACCAACCTTACCTCTTTTCGTTGTTACCAAAATTACCCCACCTGAGCCGCGAGAACCATAAATCGCTGTTGCAGAAGCATCTTTTAACACCTCCAGGCTAAGAATATCGTCCGGGTTTATATCATTCAAACCACCGAAAGGTATCCCGTCAACAACCACAAGCGGACCATCCTGGCTGTCTGCAGTACCTGAACTTGTCGTAAGCGTTCGGTTTCCTCTGATTCTGATCTGTCCCTGAGAACCTGGCGTACTTCCGTTACTAATAATAGAAACACCCGCAGCACGACCTTTCAATTGGTTGATCAGGTTCGGCGCAGGCACTTCTTTTAAAGTACTTTCACTTACCGATACCACGGAGCCGGTTACATCCCTTTTACGCTGCACCCCATAACCTACTACTACTACCTCGTCCAATACTTTGTTATCTCCTTTTAGCGAAACGTTGATCAGTTTTTGTGATCCTACCGTAATTTCCTGCGAAACATAACCTACAAGAGACACCACCAGAACTGCATTGCCATTATCGACGACAAGTTTAAAATTTCCTTCCGCGTCTGTAATGGTGCCACGGGTGGTGGACTTTACCAGAATACTGGCACCAGGCACACCGACACCGTCCTCACCTGTCACCTTACCTGTAATTTCTATATCGGCAACTGATGCTGACCTGTGTTTGATATTCAGGTGAGCCAAAGCTGTACCGCTGTCAAAAGCACTGGCCGAAGTCCCGCCCAGCAATAAAATCGGAAGGGCGGATAAACCCGCAATCCTTGCCAACATGTTACGGTTTAATAGACAATCATGCATAATTTATTTATGGATTAATGTTTTAGATTAAATTGAATTGTGGACTCGGAATGGCTGCCATCCGGGATGAGAAGTACGAGCGCGCTGGCTGGTAATTTTTTCAGGGCGTACAATATCATGTCATAGAATTTGGGTTAGATAAAATGTTAAATACTCTTAAATAATTTATATTGGACAGTAAGTAAAAAATTCAGAACTGGTCCCCGGAAATAAATTAGTGTCAATTTGACAACACTAAATTCCGACATAGTTATGGACCTTAATGCGGCTGCTTACTTATACGGTCAGATTCATCCTGACGATCCGGATTGCGTATAAGTATGAAGCATGTGCGTTAAGCCTGTTCATAATTTTTTCCAGATATTATTTGATTTATTTCCTACAAAAGTAATTCAACGCAACACTCAGCTGTGAGCATATTTGTTCATTTTAAAGATACAATTGTTCAAATGCGCGAAAAAAATGCCCAATTCTGTGACAAACTTGTATTTTTAGCATTATTTTCTCGTTTTTCGTGAAGAAATTACCCTCGGAAAGTTTGACCGCCAAATGATGCTGCCAGCACCTTTCCTTATTCTTTTTAGAAGCAATCTGAAATCAAATCGCCATATAATTGGGTCGCTTAATGAAACCCGTCATATCCATGTACTTTAAAATCGTTTTTACATTCCGTATTACGTGCCTCGTTATAGCATTAAGTTCAATAATGTTTGCTGTGCAGGCCCAGCGACCCGAGCCCAAATTCACATCGCTTAGCTCGACCAATGGACTTTCATCCAATACTGTGACGGCTATTTTAAAAGACCGGTATGGACTCGTGTGGTTTGCAACTGACGACGGACTGAACAGATTTGACGGCACCGATGTGCTGGTGTACCGCCATAATAAGAAGGATTCCACCTCGCTGAGATCCAGTGATATTTCCAGTTTACATCAAGACCGGAACGGCCGGATCTGGGTGGGTACGATTGAAGGCGGGCTACACCTCTATGACCGAAGGAAGGATTCGTTTGTGAGCATTCCCTCTCCGCATAGTGTCACAAGTATCAGTAGTGACGCAACAGGAAAACTTTGGGTTGGAACAACGGGCGGACTGGTTAATGTAGACGCGGAAAGTCATCAGATCAGCACGTTTTCCTCCATATCAAAGATTCCAGATCAGATCTCAAAAGGTCTGATACTTGCTGTTACAATTGACAGGAAACAAAGAGCATGGATTGGTTCAAAAAATGGCTTGTACAGAATTGACCCCACCCACAGAGACGATGAATACATTAACTATCTGCAATTTTTACCGGACGAAGATGGCGCACGTACCGTGAAGTCTATTCTCGAAGACCGTCAGGGAAATATATGGGTAGGCACATACAGCGGTTTAATTCAGCTCAATGCAGACGGACAAATAATCAGGCACTTTAAGTATCAATCGGGCAATAAAAATTCTCTGAGTACCAATATGGTTTTTGCTATCGCATTGGAAAACGACTATCATATCTGGATTTGCACCGACGCAGGACTTAACATTCTTGATACCCGCGACGGAAACATTTTACGATACGGGCCGGATCCAAGAACACAGTTCAGCCTCAGCAATAAATCGGTGCGTTGCATACTGTTCGATAATGAAGGTATTTGCTGGCTGGGCACCTACAAGGGCGGCGTGAATAAGTATGACAAAAATCTGGCGATTTTCGGCTTGAAAAGATCTGACGTGAACGATCCATATGGACTGAGCGGACCGTTTGTCACCTCTTTTGCCCAAACCGGATCGGGAGAAATATTTGTCGGTACAGACGGAGGAGGACTTAATTTGTATAACCGAAACACAAATCTCTTCAAGAAATTTCCAATCAATCCTAAAAACAGGAATGCTGCCTCCGGACTCGCCATTCTGACACTCGAACTGGTTTCGGAAAATGAACTTTGGATCGGAACGTTTCAGGACGGACTATTCCAGTTTAATCCAAGAACAGGGAGTTACACTCAGTATATCCGTGGAAAAGATTCTTCCAGCCTGAGCAGCAATGAAATTTTCTGTCTGGAAAAAGATAAATCCGGCAAGCTGTGGGTCGGTACCAATGGCGGAGGCGTGCTGCTGTATGATCCGAAAACAAAACGTTTTGAAAGATATTTTGATCTGGCAATTCCTGCCCCCCGGCGGATTATTCCTCTAAACGGCTACATCAGGGATATTTTGCTGGATAGCCGCGGCAAGCTCTGGATAGCGTCACATGGCACCGGTATTGCTGTGTATGACCCTGCCAAACGCAAATCGGTGCTGTTGGATAAACAATCCAGCAATCTGCCAAGTAATATTGTTGCATCTGTTTTAGAAGATAAAAAAGGGAATATCTGGGTTGGCACATTTGGAGAAGGATTGGCCCTGTATGATCAACGATCCGGAAAATTCATTACTTATGGAGAAAAAGAAGGATTGGCCAGTAACATCGTCAACAAAATCCTCGAAGATGCCCAGGGACGCATCTGGGTAAGCACCAACCAAGGGATCAGCTCTTTCGATATTAAAAACAAGAAGTTCACGAACTACACCACGCACAACGGAATTCAGGACAGGACATTTGTACTTGGCTCGGGTATCCGCGCTTCGGATAATATGCTTTTTTTCGGCGGTATTGCAGGATTCAATTATATCGATACCCGCAGCCTGCCCTCAGCTAAAAACATGCCACCCATTATTCTGAAAGATCTCCGGATTGGTAACCGCAGCATTACGCCAGCCGATTCAAATTTTATAGACGCCGATATTTCAGTGGCCAAAACGATAAGCCTGGATTATAAACAGAATTTTTCGATTGGATACGCTGCGCTGGATTACACAAATCCCAAACAGGTGCATTACCGGCACAGGCTCGTGGGCATGCAAACCGACTGGAACGAAACTGGCGTTAATAACTTTGCCAGCTACACCAACCTGAGTCCGGGCAATTATGTATTTGAAGTGCAGGCCAGCAGGGACGGCATTAACTGGAGTCCGCAGACCACTTCGGTCGCCGTTATCGTGAAACCGCCTTTTTACCTTACCATTTATGCCTACATTTTCTACATTCTCACGCCGCTTGTTATCGTGTTTTTAATGAGGCGCCGCGGTATACAAAAGCTTCAGAGGCAGTTTAAAGAACAACAGCAACGCGCCGAAGCCGAACAAGCTCAGGAACTTGACAGACTCAAAATAAAGTTTCTTACCAATTTAAGTCACGAGTTCAGAACACCCATATCCTTAATTCTGGCACCGGTTGAGAACCTGCTGGTCAAGACTAAAACCACTGAGTTGAATCCCCCGGTTGAGGCAATAAAACGAAATGCAAAGCGATTGCTCAATTTGGTGGATCAGCTGCTGGATTTAAAAAATATGCAGCAGCAGGAAGTAAATCTGGATCTCGACCGCAAGGATATCATTTTATACATCAAGGATACCAGTGATCAGTTCAGCGACCTTTCGATCAGAAAAGGTATTCAGTTTAAAACCGAAAGTACGCTGAGCCAGCTGTACATGGATTTTGATGCAAACAAGCTGGAACGTATCTTGTTCAATCTGCTGTCGAATGCGTTCAAGTTTACACCAAAAGGTGGTGAAGTAACCCTGGAAATTTCTCAGCAAAACGACCTGGAAGAAAAACAGTGGCTCACGATCGCTATAACAGACACCGGTATTGGTATTCCTGAGGATAAACATGATAAAATTTTTGACCGGTTTTTTCAAAATGACACCGATCAGTCCGTACTTAACCAGGGAAGTGGTATCGGCTTGTCTATTGTCCGGGAATTTGTTCAGTTACATCAGGGAACGATTACGGTTATAAGCCATCCCGGATCTGGCAGCACCTTTATTGTTAAGCTTCCGGTCAGTGCTGACTGCCAGCCAGTTTCTATACCTGAGCAGCGCAATCCGGAGCCGGCAAAAATTGCTGTTGACACTTTCATCAGCAAGCATGAAAAACCAAATATAGAAGACCCCTCAAATGTCCTGATCATTGAAGACAACGATGAGTTCAGACACTATCTTAAAGAAAGTCTGATGCCATTTTATAATGTGATAGAAGCGATTAATGGAAAAGAAGGCTGGCAGAAAACCCTTAGCCATCATCCCGACCTTATCGTGAGTGATATCGCTATGCCGGAGATGGATGGCATTACGCTGAGTCAAAAAATCAAGTCTGATAAAAGAACACAACACATTCCTATCATACTTCTTACCGCCTCCACCGGTGAGCAGCAGCAGCTTGAAGGCCTCAGCTCAGGAGCAAACGATTACCTGACAAAGCCGTTCAACTTTGATATCCTGAACGCAAAAATCAACAATCTGATTCTCCTGAATCGTTTGTTGAAAGGTGTTTATTCCCGGCATATCAAGGTTTCTGGCCAGGATCCAAAGATTGAATCCAGTCAGGAAAAACTGCTCAAAGATATACTTTCCTATATTGAAGATAATCTGCATACCTCACAGCTCAGCGTGGAAAATCTTAGCAAACACGTCGGCATGAGCCGGGGAACCTTGTACAGTAAAGTTCTCGAAATGAGCGGACAAACGCCCATAGAATTCATTCGCTCCATTAAATTGGAGAAAGCGGCGGTTCTGCTGGAAAACAGTGACCTGAGCATTTCACAAATTTCCTATATGACAGGGTTTACGGCTCCAAACTATTTCGCCAAGTCATTCAAAGCCAAATTCAACATGCTGCCTACGGAATATAAGCTGAAGAAACGAAAACATCACCCACTGATCAAAGTCTAGTTTTGCGGTTATTAAACAAAACAAATACAACACGTAAAACTGAGCGTTTGGTCATGCAATTATTTTGGAAAAACAATAGGGAACGGCGTGTCTGGTCGGCAGACCCATCGTAGGAATAGCCGTTGAGGAGGTTTTTTAAATGATATTAAAAGAACAAGTTTGCACAAGATGTACTTTTGTCTCAATCGTGTTAATTTGTTATCTGAAAATCTGATTCCATTTGAAAACTATATTTTTCGATAAGGTTGAATGCAAGGTCGATTTTTTGCTGAATGTAATCCCCGGCGATCAGGTTTCCGAAAATTACACCTCCTCACAATTTTACAATGCTGACTATTTTGAGATCGTGATTTTCAAAAAAGCCACGGGAACTATGATTTTAGACCAAAGGCACCTGACTGTCACGGACGGATCAGTCGTTTTCATATCTCCCTTCCAAAGAAGACAGTGGCGGCTCGACCCAAATCAACTGGATTTTACGGTCCTGGTTTTCCGCGAGGATTTTCTTAACGATTTTTTTGCCGACAAACTCTTTTCATTCCGTCTGCTTTACTTTTATCAATTAAATTATCCACTGAGTTTACAGATTTCCCAAACCGATATCGAAAAGGTAGTTTTACTCCTTGGAGAAATTAAAGAAGAACTTTCCCACCCCCGGGTTGATAGCGCCCACATCATCCGGTCAATACTGTATTATTTGCTGATGAAGCTGAACCGGAATTACAGTGAATTTTATCAGATACATATCGACCAGCCGGACAACTCACTTGCTTTCGAGTACCGCAGATTACTTGAAGAGCATATTGGCCATTATCAGCGAGTAAGCGAATATTCAGCCATTCTTGGCATTAGTCGTATTACACTGAACAAAGCCGTTCAGGCACAGTTTAATGTCAGCGCTTCCCAATTACTCAGGCAAAGGCTCGTTGCAGAAATCAAGCATAATCTGCTTTATAATACCCGGTCTGTAACAGAAATCGCCATGTCGTTACATTTTTCAGAACCGAATCACCTGATGCGTTTCTTCAAAAAACAGACAGGCCAAACCATTAAAGCATTTTTGCACGATTATCAAAATGGTAGTACAACGCTGTATATTGGTACATGATAGCAGCACACGATCTGTTTACTTTGCAGCAGAATCTCAACCAATATCTTATGAAAATATCTGCTGAAATACAGCTTATCAGAAATGCGACTCTATTGCTTGGCTACGCGGGTCGTAACATTTTAGTTGACCCGATGTTTGCTCCTGCCGGAGCATTTGGCTCTATCTCCGGAAAAAGCAATAGCCCGATGGTAGACCTGCCCATTCCGGTACAGGAGATACTGAGTAAAACGGAGATGGTACTCGTCACGCATACCCACCGCGATCATTTCGATCCTTCTGCCAGCGCGAGTATAGACAAAACGGTCGACCTGTTTTTCCAGCCTGCGGATCGTGACTTCTTTCAAAATGAAGGATTTCTAAATGCCAAAGTAATTGATCAGCATATTGACTGGAAGGGAATCAGCATTTTCAGAACCAATGGACAGCATGGCAGCGAAGAGGTTCTCAGCCATATGGGTACCGTCTCGGGCTTTATACTCAAAGCAGAAAATCAACCCACTGTTTATATTGTTGGCGATAGTATCTACACCGATGAGGTTAAAGAGAATATCAATGCTTATCAGCCCGATTATATCATTGTCAACGCCGGAGGCGCTGTGATGCCGGGTTACGAAAAGAATATAATTTTGATGGATGAAAAAGAAACAATCGCTCTCTTGAATGATAGTGGAGAAGCAAAAGTGATTGCGGTGCACATGGAAGCCATAGATCATTGCCGCACAACCCGCACCTCTTTACGGAACAGAGCCGATGAATTTCTTATCCCCAACCAGCGTTTGCTTATACCAGAAGATGGGCAGACGATCATTTTAGGGTGAATTGGCGACGGAATGTCACACTTATCTGCCGGTAATAGTCGAATAAACAAACGCGTACTGTTTCGGCGTAGCCTTCCCTGTAAGAGATTATCAAATGTTAATTTAATGATCTTTTCCCCAAAATAATTATTTCCCTCATGCTGAGTATTTGAAGCTGTAACTTTCAATAAGACCGATAGTCAGAAGGCGACTGTCCGGTTTTGTTTTTAAATATCTTTGTAAAATGCGACGGGTGTTCAAAACCCAGTTCAAAGGCAATCTCACTGATGTTTTTTTCAGTGCTCCACAAAAGCGTTTTCGCTTTGTCTATCAATTGCAGGTGGATATGCTCAAGGGTAGTTTTACCGGTATATCTTTTCAGCATATCCGAAAGATAATCAGCGGAAAGGTTAAGCCGGGATGCAAAGTACTTTACATCCGGAAGTCCGTCATTGATCAGCGAATCTTTTGAAAAATATTCCAGCAGCAGGCTTTCAAATTGCTGGACGAGATCATGGCTGGGTTTAGAACGGGTGAAGAACTGCCGGTCGTAAAATCGCCTGCAATAGTTGAGCAGCAGTTCAAGATTACTGACGATCAGCTCCTGTGAATGCTTGTCGATATTCTGCGAAAACTCCGTTTCCACGTTATCTGCACAATTCCGCAATATCTTCTTTTCGTCCTCTGACACATGAAGTGCTTCATTGGCATCATAATGAAAAAATGAATACCCGTGAATTTTTTTGCCCAGCCCGGTGCGGTATAGCAGATCGGGATGAAAATACAGTCCCCATCCGGTGTCATAGGGAATATGACGCTGCGTTGTAACAGCTTGCCCTGGTGCGGTAAATACCAGAGTTCCCTGATCAAAATCGTAATGCGATCGCCCGTATCCCATGGATCCTTTCAGTTGTTTGAGGTATACGGCATAAAATCCGAGCCTGAAAGCGGTCTCTGTTTCCGGAAAGTTATCTCTGCTGATCTGGTCAAGCTGGACCAAAGAAACCAAAGGGTGTTTTGGTGGCCGATAATCATATAGTTTATGCAGCTCATGTATGGTGTTAATATCGACGAACGGCTGTTTCATATGATCATATCAGTTGTGAAGTAAATTTAATAAAAAGCAGCTAGACAGTGAGTATCCTGCCATTGACAATGCCAAACAATGCCCTTTCATACGCGATAGCTACTTTGCTCGCCTCAACCGGAATAAAGCCCGGAAAATAAGGATGATACGCAACCGACTCGGCAAGCACAGTAGGACTGATACAATTAATACGAATGCCACGGGGCATTTCATGTGCTGCGGCTTTTACAAAACCTTCCACGGCTCCATTGATCATTGTGCCGATGACGCCGCCCAAAATAGGTTCATCCGTTAATACTCCGGATATCAATGCAAAAGACCCTTTATCGGCAATGTAAGGCAGGGCTGCACGCACCATATTAACCTGTCCCATCATTTTACTAGCGATAGAAAGGTTAATGCTTTCGTCGGTAATCTGCTCAAACGGAAGCGCGGCTACGTCTCCGGCCGCATTGGCCACTGCGTCAAAATTCCCTATTGACTTGAACAGTGTTTCCAGGCTATTAATATCGGCGATATCAGCCTGGTAATCCCCGGAAGAGCGGGATACCCGTATAACTTTGTGCCCGGCCTGTTCCAGGTGCTTTGACAATTCTTTGCCTATGGTTCCACTGGCTCCTGTAACGATGATTGTACGTTTCATATTTGTATCTATTAAGTGATTATCTTCAAACTGATTAGCTATTAAATGAGTGGACAGAGCTAAAAAAACCATTCTGCCCGATACCTCAGCCCGGCGTTTACCATCTTACCATCAATTCCACTTGCAGCTGCATTAAGTGCAGTGCTTCCTACTACTCCACAGCTAAGGTCTGTTTTCAGGAAGATTTTTGTTTTTCTGCTTTCTGTGTTCATTGTTATGAAGTTTTAAACTACATAACAAAGTTCAGCAGAACCGAAGAGACGGGCTTATATATTTCCGGTCAGCTTTTATACATTTCAGTGATTTTGCGGATTCTCCAATAATAGGAATTTATAAAATGCCAAAGGATCCGCATCCTCGTGTCGGATTGCTGGTGTAATATCAAGCCGTCTTCTGAGAAATCAATTAATTTCCTTTGTAAGTAATTTTATAGAGAGTATATATATTTTTAAAAGCCAGTCCGGCTGGAACCGCTTGCAGAAATGCCAGCAAGTAAGCATTTGACGTTAGTGCTAAAACCAGACCTGCTCCTAAGGCTGCAAAACAAACCAGCAACAGTAAAACATATCCGGCCTGCAAATTTCTTTTAAGTTGATTCAACCCTGCAATTCCGCCAATCGCAAAAAATAAATTATAAAATCCCTGATTTATAAACAGCTTTTTCAAAACCAAAGCGTGCATTTCGTAGCCCAGACTTGCGGGTGGGTTATTAAACCAATCAAGTAAAAGGTTGTGGACAAAAGGCTGCATCCAAAAAATGGCTTCCAATATGAAGAACATTAAAAAATCGAGGATGACAAAAATTACTAATCCTTTCGTGAACTTGTTCATAGTGTATGGTTAAAAAATGTTGGTAATTTATATAATGGCTTCACTGTCAAATTCTTGTCACAGAACCTTAACTGAAAGTAACTCAGCAAAATTATTACTTTTGTCTCTGTTAAATAGTAGACAGTATAAGCGTCACCAGGTACATTTTTCCAGACTAATGACTCACATCAGAAAAAACAAAGATTTTAATCCAAATAACTGTCCGGTAACACACTTTCTTAACAAAGTTGGCGGTAAATGGAAGACCCTTGTTCTTTACGCCATCAGTAAAAACTACAACCGGTTCAGTATGTTACAGAAAATAATTCCGCTTATCAGTAAGCAAATGCTAATCAATCAGCTGCGGGAACTGGAAGAAGATGGTATTATTGAACGAACCATTTATGCCGAGGTCCCGCCACGGGTTGAGTATAAAATAACGGCCTATGGACATTCCATGATGCCAGTTATCATCACGATCCAGAACTGGGGCATTCAGGATTTGAAAATGCAGGCAAAGATTTAGCGTAATTTTATGAAACCGGCATTTTACAGATGGGTATCTTATCGCAGTCACGATCCAACGACATAAGATTTACGACACGTTATTTGGTCATTAACCGTTAAAACTCCTGTGAAAATCGCAAAAATAGCTTAAACAATACCTGAAGCATCTTATACAAATTGAAGCCTTTCTTCTTCTATGTCAAGATACATTAAATGTTTTCTGATGATTTCTTCATCGATATCCTCCTTATTCTTATTGATCAGCCATGCCCTTTGCTGGTCGATAAGATTTTGATAGACAGTTCGTGATTCTTCATTAAGCAAAATTCCATCCATAGATTGACCGGTATCTCTCCATTTGTAAGCCATTTGCTGCAACACGGGTTGCTGGCTTAGCTGCTGGCTGTAATGGTTGTGTAAATATTCCAGGGTATAAAGGCTCAACTGTTTTTTAAGCTCATGGTAAGCATCCTCCTCAGATTCAGCGTGATCCATATCTTTTAAATCCAGCTTTCTGATAAGAAAAGGTAAAGACAACCCTTGAAATACCAAGGTAAGCAGGATGACAATGAAGGTGATAAAAAGTATCAGATTACGCTGGGGAAAGGCTGAACCGTCGGACAGCGAAACGGGTATCGATAACGCAGCTGCCAACGATACGACTCCGCGCATTCCCGACCAGCCCATCAGTAAAGGAAGTTTGAAACCGGGGTGTCTCCTGTCAGCGACCGTGATAAAATTACGTGCTATTAAAGTAACCAGAACCGCCGCAAAAGATGAAAGTATCCGGCCGGCAATTAAAACTATGGTAACGAGTATGCCATAACCAACAGCCGTATAAATGGAAATCCCTTCCAGTCCGGCAGTTATCTGAGGCAAGTCAAGCCCGATAAACATAAACACCAGACCATTCAATACAAAACTAAGGCTTTCCCAAACATTCAAACCACGTAGTCTGGAACTGCTGTTCAAGAAAACGAAGCGGTTTTTGGACAGCAGCAACCCGCCGCTTACTACGGCCAGCACCCCTGAACTATGTACAGATTCAGCAGCGATATACATGATGTAAGGTGCAAGAATTGTCAGGATCGTATCGATATTGGCATCAGTAGGAAGATATTTCTGTGACTTGATAAAGGCATATCCAATCACCAGACCGATGCCCGTACCGGCTGTCAGCATCCATACCAGACTCATGGCCGCATCATGCCAGACGAAATTCCCTGTTGCTACGGCAATCAGTGCAAAACGGAAGATGATCAGCGAGGATGCGTCATTTAACAAACTTTCACCTTCCAGAATATAGGAAACCCGTTTGGGAACTTTTACAAATTTCAAAATAGCGCCCGCGCTTACCGCGTCCGGGGGAGAAACAATGGCCCCCAGCAGAAAGCCTAACGCCAACGTAAAACCCGGAATAAAGTAATTAACAGTCAATGCGACCGTCAAAGCACTGAAAAAGACAACCAGAAAGGCGAAGCTTCCAATGATACGCCGCCAGCGCCATAGTTCTTTCCAGGAAGTTTGCCATGCTGCTTCAAACAACAAGGGCGGTAAAAAAAGAATGAATATCAGTTCGGATTCGATGTGCAAGGCAGGTAAGCCTGGAATAAAACTGATCGCCAGACCCGCCAGTACCAAAATAACCGGATAAGCAATTCTGATCTTTCTGCTTACCATAATCAATAGTAGTATAATAAGGATCAGGCTTAGATAAAATGGAAAGTCTTTAAGCATTGAAAAGGAATGTTTCTGATTTTTCTAAATATATGAAAAAAGGCTGTTTTTCAGACAGACTCTTTTCACGTTATGGAAATCAGATCCTTCCAGTCGCCCACACATTTCGCCGTGCTTGATACAACCACTTCTTCACTTCGGACAAAACGCAGATTGAAGCGATATTCGGGAGTGCTGCTGTTGTTGTAAAAGCTCATCTTATGGTTTGTGGCTCCGGCCGTTTCCTGAATACTCATATTATCAATAAAGATCTGAGATACATGGCCCGGAGTTGCGTCCTTACTGGCTTGCCGGATCCGACAGGGAAGAATAAGATTGCAGTCTAGGTGTAAAGATAAATCGTTGACATAACTGAAAATTTGCGGTCAAAAATGCATAAAAGCCTCCTTTGTGAAAAACTACTGATTAGAAAATAAATGGCATATTGATACATCGCACGATTTGGTCAACCCCTGATTGTATTGTTAATTTGTAACCAAAACATAGAAATGTATGCTGCTGAATAAAAGAATTCCGATTCGTTATATATTTGGAAAAGTCCGAACCGAGCTTTTTTATGTACTCATTATCGGATTGGTGGTGTATTATCTCACACTTCGGTTCCGGGCCTTTTTACCCGACATGCCCATTAATATTCCTGCATTTTTAGGTACTGCAATTTCAGTAGTTCTTTCTTTTAAATTAAACCAATCCTACGACCGGTGGTGGGAAGCCCGAAAAATCTGGGGGAGTATCGTCAACGACAGCAGAACTTTGATATTGCAGCTTCAATCTTTTGTGGCCAAAGGCAATCAGCAGGATATCAAAACAATCGGGTTCCGCCATATTGCATGGTGTTATAGCCTGAGCCAGGCACTGCGGGGCCAGGACGCAACCATGAATCTGGAAAAACATCTTTCCCAACAAGATCTTGAAGCCATAAGCAAGCATAAAAATAAACATCTGGCGATCCTGCAACTTAATACACTGCACATTGCAGACCTGGCTGATCAGGGCAAGATCAACATTTTCGGACAGGTGCAGATCAATAACACGCTTGTCAGTTTTTCCAATGCTATGGGCATGGCAGAACGTATTAAGTCGACAATTTTCCCTGCCACTTACAAGTACTTCCTGCATCTGACCATTTATCTTTTTGTGATAACACTTTCAATTTCACTTCGTGATATCGAAGGTTATTTCGAAATACCATTACTTCTGGTGATTTCTGCCGCCTTTTTTCTTCTGGAAAAAACAGCAACGCACATGGAAAATCCATTTAGTAATCTGCCCACCGATACGGCCATGACTACGATTTCCACGACTATTGAAATTAATATCAAACAATTACTCAACGAGGGAGATATCCCGGAGCAAATACCAGACCATTCATTTTATATCATGTAAATTTCTAAATCCATGAGAACACATTCGAAAGAGACACAAGATACATTGACGCCCGACCTGGCACTGGAAATTTTGAAACAAGGCAATGACCGGTTTGTTGGAAACCTGAAAGCGAACCGTAATTTGTTGCAGCAGGTCAATGAAACATCGGCAGGCCAGTTTCCTTTTGCTGCAATATTAAGCTGTATGGATAGCCGCACTTCTGCCGAATTGATTTTTGATCAGGGACTGGGTGATATATTCAGCATCCGGGTTGCCGGAAATGTCCTGAATGAGGATATTTTGGGGAGTATGGAATATGCCACTGAGGTAGTAGGCATCAAAGTTGTGGTTGTATTGGGCCACACCAAATGCGGTGCTATCATTGGCGCTTGTAATCATGTAAAATTGGGAAATCTTACAGGTTTATTGCAAAAAATAGACCCGGCAATCGAACTTGAAAAGACGACGGTTACGGACCGGGACGGTTCCAATAGTGCGTTTGTAAATAATGTAACGGAACTGAACGTGCATTTAACGATCGAGCGGATACGTCAGGAAAGTATATTGATCCGTGAATCAGAATTGCAGAAAAAAATAAAAATAGTTGGAGGTGTTTACGATGTTGACAACGGCAAAGTAACATTTTTTGACTAATTGACTTTATCAAGAATTGTATTGTCTGACAATTTTGCTTTCGGCTATCAGCAGTCGGCAGTCGTCCGAAATGTCTTTTTCAGCATTAATCTGATAGCCGATAGCACTACAAAAGAAATCGTGATAAGGTCTAAAATAATTTAAAAATAAAGAAATTCACGACACAAACATTCTGAATCTAAGCTTACTCAAATCAGTGTGGACGCTTAAATTCGGAATGTTTTATATTAACGAAAAAACCTTATCAAGCACGAACATTTACCTTCACCAAACAGGCTTTCCATATTTACCCCCCTCCTGCCCTGTCATTACCACAAAATCATCCGGCCTTTTAAACAAAGCACATTCGGACGTTTAAACAAAGTCACGCCGTAAAATCCACCCTAATTTTGTCCCGACAAAAACATTAAAAACTATCAAAAACATGGGACAAAACAATAATTACGGGGCATTGCAACAACCGGTAGGTTCAGGTTTTAATGCTGCATCCACGGCAAGAGATGTTATCAAAGGCATTGATCTGACCGGAAAAATTGCCATCGTAACAGGAGGCAACACAGGTATCGGACTTGAAACTACCAAAACATTGGCCGCTGCCGGGGCTACGGTTATCGTTCCGGCTAGGGATATTGAAAAAGCAAAAAGAAATCTGCAATCTCTTGAACGTGTCGAACTGGAAACCATGGATCTGATGGATCCGGCTTCTATTGATGCATTTGCAGAAAAATTCCTGGCATCGGCTCGGCCGCTTCATCTGCTCATCAACAATGCAGGAATCATGTGGGTGCCGCTGCGCCTAGACAACCGCGGGATTGAATCGCAACTGGCTACCAATTATCTTGCGCAGTTTCAGCTTACCGCACGGCTTTGGCCTGCCCTCAAAAAGGCAGATGGAGCAAGGGTAATTAATGTTTCCTCGCAAGGGCATCAATTTGCACCTTTCAATTTTGAAGATCCCAATTTCCTGAACCGGGATTATGAAACGCTGCAAGCTTACGGACAATCCAAAACCGCCAGCAATTTATTCGCTCTTGAACTCGACAATCGTGCCCGCGCCTTTCATGTAAGCGCTTATTCGTTACATCCCGGCTCCATTAGCGGCACTGAACTGGCCAGAGAGGCACCGTTGGAATTGTTTCAGCAAATGGGTTTCTGTGATGCCGAAGGGAACCTTATGCCAGAGGTAGCCGCATCGCTGAAAACCATTCCGCAGGGCGCGGCTACGACGGTTTGGTGCGCCACCAGCCCCATATTGAACAAGATCGGCGGTGTGTATTGCGAAGATGCCGAAGTGGCGAAGCTGGCTTCCGGCGCCGGTGTATCGAATGGCGTAAAACGCTATGCTGTGGATGAAGAAAGTGCTAAACGTCTGTGGGCGTGGAGCGAAGAAATGACAGGAATTACATTCGATATGAGGTAATTAGATTAAAAAAGTTTAAAAGATAAGCATACCACGAATTTGCCTGTATCACAAATTCCAGTTTTTTTAGTCCAGGCCTGGCAGTGGTATAGCCATAAGCGTTATGATTATATCTATTTTTGTATTACTCAATTTCCTGTTGAAAGGAGGCAAAAAAGCAATGGAATATCAGGCAAAATACATCACAGAAGATATTAAACTTTCCTGTTACGAGGATCAGTTTTTCAAATCGGACATCATGTTCGATCACCACATGCTGATCTGGTTTATCTCCGGTGAGACAAAAATTGTGCAGGCTGACGCAACATATTTTTTTAAGAAAGGTGATATATTTTTAATTCCCAGAAATCAGCTGGCTACGATTATCAATTATCCCAAAGACGGACAGCCGCACAAAACGGTGGTCATGCATCTGACTACGGCAAGGTTAAGCGAATTTTACGCCGGCCTGAATGTAAAACCGGTCGCTTCCGAATCGCAGAAAATATATTGTTTCAACGATCACCCTTTACTCGAAAGTTGTCTGGCTTCTCTGGTGCCGTATTTTGAGATGACTGACCTTCCCGAAAATATTGCCTCGTTAAAAATCACAGAAGCCATCAGTATCCTCCGGGCGATTGACAAGGGAATCGATCATGTGCTGGCCAACTTCGAAGAACCCGGTAAAATTGACCTGGTAAGCTATATGGAAAAGAATTTTATGTTCAATTTACCGCTGGAAAAATTTGGCTATCTGACAGGACGCAGTCTGACTACTTTCAAACGTGATTTTGGTAAAGCATTCAACACCACACCGCAGCGGTGGCTTACCCAAAAGCGACTGGAACTGGCCCATTATCAGTTCATCGAAAAAAAGAAGAAGCCGATTGATGTTTGTTTTGAAGTAGGTTTTGAAAACCTATCACACTTTTCATATGCCTTTAAAAAACACTATGGATATCCGCCAACAGCGTTGCTGGGGCAGCTCGCAGAGAATTAACAGCGCAGGATGGTGTTGTTTTTGTTGGTTAAAAATCTCCGGCGAGCCCTGGCTTCCGGGAGATTTTTGTTTTAGCGATAAGTAGGTATAGTTGAGGAATTCCGTTAATGATTGTATTTTTAATCGCGGTTAAGAAAGTTTAAATACTAGGATTCTAAAACTTCATCATAAAATCGGTTACCAGTCCGGAAGGCAAGTTTTCTTCGCCATAATCAGCATTTGGACAATGGTGCTTTAAAATGTAATTTGGCTGACAACTATACAACGTGTGCTTTTAAAGAAATCCAACATGGAGACAGCTATACAGATATATTTTACATCTTTAAGAGCCTTCTGTCCTGTGCTAACCGATCAGGAACTTTCATTATTTGCCTCAAAGCTTACTTTTCAGGAATTAAAAAGAAAAGAGCTTTTCATAGAAGCAGGTAAAGTACAGAAGGCGATTGGATTTATTGCGCAGGGACTCGTTCGATCCGCTTACACAGACTACACTGGTAACGAAATTACCGTCGGTTTTTATTCAGCGGGAGACTATGCTACCCATTACCATTCCTTCCTCACACGCAAGCCCAGCAACTATATGATCCAGTGCCTGGAGCCTACCACCATGGCCTGTATTACTTTTGAAGATTTACAGTGGATTTATCAACAATCCACAGGCTTCGAACGCTACGGGCGCCTGGTCGCCGAAGAGATTTTAAAACGCCAGCAGGCACGGATAGAAAGCTTTATTTTCCAAACCGCCGAAGATCGCTATCTGGATTTCATAAACAAGCATCCCGATCTCTTTAACAGAGTTTCCCTTTCCCACCTCTGCAGCTATCTCGGTATCGAACGGCAATCGCTGACCCGTATCCGACAAAAATTAGCGCACAAATAGTTTTTTGAAACATTTGTGTCACGCTCTCTCGTCAGTTCTGCTGCAACTTTGTATTGTCGGTTAACCATGATAATACAATGGAAAATAAGACCTTATGCATTCCGCCGGTAACCAATTATCTGACCACCAGCAGACATCTTATCGGCGTAGGTGATTTCTCAAAAGCAGTTGAAACCTGGCTGATTAAGCGATAGATAACGTTATGCCCCACGCCGCCGGTTGAGGCGGCGATCAGCGATCAGATTAATACTAAAAAGACATTTTAGGCGACTGCCGGAAGCCGACGTCAAAGACTCCTTACAATATTATTCGAGATAAGGTCTGTTACTGGTTGCGTTTGATAATTTGTTTTCTGATTCGGCTTAGTGTTTCAGCGCTAATTCCCAGGTATGACGCTATCATTGATTGTGGAATCCTATTTGCTAATGCGATATTATTCTTCAAAAAATGCAAGTATTTATCCTCAGCACTATCACTGATCACAGATTGTATTCTGTTTTGAGCTTTTATAAAACTTTTCTGAAAGATCGTATTGATCATCTCCTGAAAAACCGGGATTCTTTTTGATATCTCTAAAAAATCTGTTTGACTGATCAGTAAAAGTTCGCTATCCTCAATAGCATCGATGTTAAATCTTGACGGATTGCCGGAAGTCAGACTTTCCCTATCTCCGGCCCACCAGTCCTCAACAGCAAAACTGATGATATGCTCAACGCCTTCCTGATCAACAGAATATGTTCGTAAGCACCCTTTCAATACAAACGCATTATACTTACAAACATCTCCCTCCTGTAAAAAATATTGTCTTCTCCGTAGCTTTTTCATGAGGCACACGGACTCGATAAATGCAAACTGTTCAGTTGTTACACTACCAACCCCGGTTTTTTCAATGATATAGTTCCTGAATTTTTCAAACACATGATTACAAATTAATTTCCAATAAAAATGAAACGCGAAATAATTACTATCAAGACTTATCCTGACCAGGTTGTTCGGGCCCGGCAGTAACTCAGTCCAAATGACCACGGCAACTGCTTATTTGATCAACTCGCTCTTCTTTTTTTGAAAAAACATATAAAGAAATGATAAACAAATGTATTGATTTAGATCAATTTATTTCTTAACAAATGTCAATTACTATCGAATTGGATTTCATGAACTTTGTTAAAAATTTAAGACATCAAAATGAGCAAGATAATTTTTATTACCGGAACCAGCACTGGATTTGGTAAATTAATGGTAATAACACTGGCTTCAAACGGCTTCACAGTTATTGCCGGGATGAGGGGAAAAAACGATAAAAATAAAGCCGTTTCCGAGGAGTTATCAGCACTTACTGGTGTTGAAGTCGTAGAAATTGATGTAGCAAATGACAAATCCGTAGCAGATGCTTTTGATTATTCTTTAAGCAAATACGGAACAATTGATGTGCTCATTAATAATGCAGCAGTGAATGGATATGGTATTCTGGAAGCTTATTCGCTGGATCAGATTCGCCAAATGTTTGAGATAAATTTCTATGGCGTGTTACGTACCTATCAGGCAGTTTTGCCTGCGATGCGTAAAGCCGGAAAAGGCTTGATTATCAACATAACTTCGGGTGCCAGCGGCCATACACTTCCTTACATGGTTCCATATCTTTCGTCCAAAATGGCGGTTGAAAGCTTGTCTGAAGGGTTTCAGGAAGAGCTGCGGCAATTCAATATTGAGAACGTAACCATTCAACCGGGAGTGTATCCTACTGAAATGGCCGATGGAAGCAAACCGGGCATTAGTGCCGACAAAGAAGACATCGTAGCAGCGTATGGAGAAACTGCGGTTAAGGAATTTAACGCCATCGGAGCGGCATTTATGAGTAAATCGTCAGAATTTAAAATGGATCCCCAGACAATTGCCGATGGCGTACTTGACCTGGTTTTAATGTCGGATGGACAAAGACCTCTACGTTTTCCACTGGATGCCATTGCGGAGGGTACTGACCACGAATTTATCAATGCCAGGGCCGAGATCAAAAAACGTTGGCTGGCAAAGTACATGGGTTGATACAAACCGTATTAACCAAACAGACAAATAACATACTCAAACTAATAATCACCTTATGAGCTTGGGAAAGGTAAAATAAAGTGCTTAAAATCTTAAAAAATCCAAGTTTTCAAAATAATAAAATGGAAAATACAAGTCAATCTGAAAAAGGGCTGAAATCCTTTTCACTTTATAACGTTGCGTTTACGGTTGCAGATCTCGAAGCATCTCAGGAGTGGTACAGAGATGTTTTTGGATTCAAATTGGTCAGTAGATCCCGCTTTCAGCTTCCGCAGGGAAGTGTGGAGGCAGCCATTATAGAGGCTGGCGGTTTAAAATTGGAGCTGTTGACAGTTCCCAACGCCAATAGAATTGAAGAATTATTCTTGGAACTGCCACTCCATCTGAATACCATAGGTAATAAAAGTATCGTATTTCAGGTTGAGGACGTAGCAGTCGCAACAGAAGAACTTGCAGCAAAGGGAGTCAAATTTGTATACCGTGAGCAATACCTGGTGGAAGGCGCAATGTTGTCAACCATGATTGAGGATATCGACGGAAACAAGATTAATATCTTTCAGACCAATACTTTAATTGAAAACAAGTAGCAGCGCTGATCTCAACATAAAGATTTCCTTTAGGCTACTGCAACAACCAAGGAAGTAATAATTGCATACCAGGGACGGATTTAATCTGTCCCTGTTGTTTTTGGTAAAACTATAAATCTTTTTCACCAACAAAACTTTGGTAAAAAAATTTGGCTTATAAATAAGCTGTAACGTAATTTGATCAAAAGGAAAAAATAGATTTCTATGGGAGAGATAAGTATCAGAAAATTTAAGAACACTGATCAAATAAATGTGACAGATTTTATTCTAAACATTCAAAATGGTGAGTTTGGGCTGAATTTCCTCCCGGAAGAGCAGCCGGATCTTTTAGCAATTAATAGTTTTTATAAAAACGGAGGTTTCTGGGTTTGTGAGATTGATGGATCAATTTGTGGAACCATTGCTCTTCAAAGATTAAATACGGACACAGGAATACTAAGAAAAATGTTTGTGAAGAAGGAGTATCGGGGAAAACAGTATAATATCGCGCAGCTACTCTTTGACGAACTGAGTGATCACGCACAGCGGTTGGAAATTTCGCAAATTTATCTTGACAGCCCGTCGATAGCACATGCCTCTCACAAGTTCTATGAGCGTAATGGATTTATTGAACTTTCAAAAGAATATCAGCTTCCTGACGGCTATCAATATCCGGATCGAAACTCAAAACTGTTTAAGCTGGATCTTTAACGATAAGGAAAAGGCAATTGAAAAACTTATCAAAATGGTTTTTCCTTACCTGAAAATAGGAATGACAAATGTACGTCGTACGGGCATCTGAATTACAACCCTTTGTAAACCAGATAAACAAAAGTATTTCCGTCCACCACAAATCTTCCCCACTTTTCATCGTATGCTGCGGTGGGTTTCTCGGCTAATACTTCGTTCAAAGTTTTGCCTTCTTTTTTTAATGTCGCTATTCTGTCATGAATGACCACCAGCATTTCGTGAAATTCGATAAGCTGAGACCTTTTCCCGATAGCACCGTGTCCCGGAAGTATAATTGTATGGTTCGTTGTCCTATCTATGTTACGTTTTGCAGCGTCAATCATTCCATCAATATTGCCTCCTGTTGCATAATCAATGAATGGGTAATAATTATTGCAAAAGGTATCAGCGACATGGAGAATATCCGCATTTGGAAAGTAGACTGATACATCGCTATCAGTATGGGCAGGTTTATACTTTTCAATTTCTATTTTTTCGCCGTTAAATTCCTGCTTGAAATTTTCCTTGAAAATAATCGAAGGCAAAGCATTATCAGGAGCAGGCGGGAACGTATAATCCAGGTCATCCACCCGCACAGTTGCTTGTAAATGCTTTTTAGTATTTTCCTGCGCGATGATTGTTGCACCCTCCTTTTGAATCCAGGCATTGCCATCAGCATGATCAAAATGCCAGTGCGTATTGATCAGGTATTCGATGGGCGCTCCACTTATTGAATTTAAAGCTGCCAGGATATTCTTTTTCGATACCCCGATTCCGGCATCCACCATCAATTTCCCTTGTTTTCCCGTAAGAACTGCAATGTTGCCTCCCGAGCCTTCCAGAACACTGATGTTGCCACGAAGCTTTGTAACGTTTATTTTAGCCGTTGCCGCGGCCCTCGTTAATGTTACGACAAGACTTTCTTTTTGAGCTGTTACCACCTGTGGCAATAAACATAGATCCGCAGCTAGAAATCCAGCTCTTTTTATAAATTCACGCCGGTTAATATTGAGTTTGACATTTCTTCTCATCTTGTATAAAGTTGTAATTTTCGAAGTTACCCTTTACGATCCAGGTATAGTTTAGCCGATTCGCTCATCGTAATAATAGCGCCGGCCAGAATCATAATATCTTTAAGTACCAACCTTCCCCTTGCCGACAAATAAGGAAAACCATGCTGCTCATCACCCAGCCCCGGAACCCAGCTTTCAGGTGTAGTAACAAGAAAAGACAATGTGCCAAGGGTCATGATAAAGATCAGAATACTACCGATCATACTGGAAAAAGGTGCAAGGCTATGCAGCGCCACCAGTATAGCAACAGCGATAAGAAAAACACCTAAACCTTTCGAAAAACCATACGTGTTATTCGCAATATGCCACTGATGATTCTCGGCTATCAACTCTCCTTCCTTGTTTATATGTTTTTTATACTCAGAGGGATTATGATAGAAAAATGACATAATGGGACTATTAGCAACAAACGGCACAATTCCATCTGCCTCATAAGTAAAAAACTTTAAAGCGCCGATCCACAAAAAAATAATCACAATGCCAAAGCGCACCATCCTTTTGCCAAATGGCTCCAGGCTTGATATAAAAAACACCAGTGAATTTTTCATATGTATTTACATAAAATGGATGAAAAGAAATAGTAATACTTAATAACCCGAGACCTCGCTAAGGATTACAGCATGCTAAGGAAACACAGACGCTTTCTGTTCGCAGATGAATTTTATCCTTGACTTCTGCTCCATATCATCCCTGTGCAAAATTTCTTTTTTACTGTTTTCTACATGATAATCTGTATGAACGCCGCGACTGGTCGACCGAGCTATTTTCAGCACTTCTACTGTAAGAATCTCATCGTTTATATACCCTCCAAACCAATATGGATTTGGTTTTTGTTTCCATGTTACAAGTTTAAAAACCTGCCCCGGCAAAAGGGTTACTAAACTACTGTCTTTATGATTTAAAGTCAGGGCGTTTCCGTAAAGTGTAAAGTTTGTGTTTTGTCTCCTGTTGAAACCTGACGTGATTACGTGAAGGTCTCCTGGCTCAAAGATAATTTCGGGCGCAAGAATTGACTTATCTGACTGACGACATCCGACCAGAAATGACCAAGCCAGACACAATTGCAAAATTTCAGTTTTCATATCGCTTATCATTTTACTGCCAGATCTGGCTTCTTTGTAGGAATGTCAAATACAAAACCATTTTTAGCGACAAGGCGATGGCAGTTGATACAGGAAACAGCAAAGGCAACCGTACTTCCGTAAGGTTTCAGTTCGAGCCCGTTGAATCGCGCAAATCCCCAGCCCTCAGTATCCGAAAACCTTTTCGAGTCTTTTATCATCATCTGAACGTTGTTGAAATTTCCCGGTATTACATTCCCCTCCTTGTCCTGCGGCTGCAAGTTCCATACAACTTTTACGATAATAGCCCCATCAGGCCAAGGGTTAATTGTATTTTCCTTTATTGCCTTAACCGTTATATCATTACCGTAAACCAGTCGCATTGTCCCATTGTCCAAACGATTGGTGGAAGCAATTACTTTCCAGCTTTTATAACTGTCGAAATAGCTTATTCCGTTTATTGATTTCGGCATATCGCCGGCTGACTTTTTTGCAGTTTTGATCTCCATCGTATCTCCAGCACCATGATTTCGATTTGATAGTTCTGTCACATAATTTTTCAGAAGTACGAGTTCTTCATCTGTGATTCTGGCTTTCGAATGAACTGCTGTATATTGTGGTAAAGGCATCTTTCCCGCTTCGATCATATTGACCATATACCATAATTTCACTTCCTGATCTGCCGGGGATATGCTATCCCACATCGAAAAATTGTAACGGCTTCGTGCTTCTCTGACATCTGCTGCTACCATGTAGGAAAACGGGGCAAGCTTATCAAACCATTGAAGCTTAGTTTCGTTTGAGTGACAGTCATAACAAGATCTTTCGAAAATACTCTTTATTTCCTTCGGCCCTTTGAAGTCTCCCGAGACGGCCGGGTTTGAAATTGACGGGCTACCAAGTTGCATACCGATTAATCCGGCAAACAAAATACCAGCACTAATGACCGCTAACTTCCTGTTACTTTTTTGATGGAAGAAGTTCATGTGAATCAACTTATTTTGTGAATGTAAATATCCGTCGAACGCGCTCTGTCCCTTACCTGCGATAAAATGGTTCACTAAGGGCTTTCATTTCAGACAGCTCTGGAACTTCTGCTGCAATTACCTCAGATGCTCACGTCAGGTTCTCTATTAAAAAAACACTCCGTATCAGATACCCGATTGCATAATTATTATAACCTGGATATTTTCGGCTTTTTTCCATATACCCGATGACTGGCGACCATCACTTTAAACCCTTGTATACCAAACCGGTAAACACGCTTCCGCTAATCACAAAACCTCCCCACTTGGCGTCGTAGGCAGCGGTTGGCTTAGTGGCAATGATTTCTTTTAACGACTTTCCTTCCTTCTTTAATTTTGCCACCTTTTCACGAATACTCACTAACATTTCATGAAAAGCGACAAGCTGGCCGTTATTGCCGATATCACCATGGCCAGGCACTACGATCGTCTTCTTTGTAGTTTTTTCAACATTCAACCGCGCTGCTTCAATCATTCCGTCTATGCTTCCTCCTGTCGAATAATCAATAAATGGATAATAGCTATTCCAGAATGTATCTGCAACATGCAAAATATCTGCGTCAGGAAAATATATTGAGACGTCACAATCGGTATGCGCAGGTTTATATTTCCTCACATGAATGGCTTCACCATTAAAATTCAATTCATGGTGCTCTTTAAAAGTTATTGAGGGTAATCCTCCCTGCGGTGCTGGTGGGAAAGTATAGTCCCAATCTTCCACTCTAACGGTAGTGGCTAAATGTTTTTTAGTTTCCTCCTGTGCAATAATGGTAGCACCTGCCTGATGCACCCATGCATTTCCGTCTGCATGGTCAAAGTGCCAGTGGCTATTGATAAGAATTTTAATTGGATCCTTGCTTATGGAATTTAGCGCCGCCAGGACATTAGGTTTAGAAACACCAATACCTGCATCAACCATTAATTTTCCATCTTTACCATGAAGTACAGAAATATTCCCCCCGGACCCTTCCAGGACACTAATATTTCCCCGCAGCTTTGTTACTTTGATTTTAGCGGTTGCCGCAGCCCTCTTAATCGTAATGACCGGACTTTCTGCTTGTGCATAAATCGTTTCCGGCATAGTTAGCAGACCGATTGAAAAGAGGCCCGCTGCCTCAATAAATCTACGGCGATTAACATTGTTTTCATTTAGATTTTTCATGATATTTTAAAAGTTTATATGAAATATTATTGGCTTATCCGTTCAGCCTGATACAGAAATTTCAGGAACCGTAATCGGCATAGAAGCCAGGGCTTATATCAATGTCCCTGATGTCAAAATCCGGTCTGTTCTGGCGGCAAAATTTTCGGTACAAAGTTTCCGGTTATAATTCTTGAAAACGTTTGGAAAAACAGAAATATAATTATTACGGTGGTTACAAAAAGCAAAATTCCGGCAAACAGCAGATGCACAGTATCAGATTTGCGATCGGCATAACTAAGTGCAGCCGATGTAAATGCTGCCAATGGAAAACTGACGGACCACCAGGAAACCTGAAACGGGCAGGTTTTGGGCAGTAAAATAATCTTGCTAAAAACCAGTATTAACATAAAAAAGTTGAAATAAAAGAACACACTACTCAATAAATCCTGGTTACCTGTCAGACCTTCATATCCACTAAATGCAAGAGAAAAAGGGCCTGTCAGAATCATCATCGTTGGCTGGACAGCTGGCGCCAACGGCTTATGAAATAAAAGTCTCGACGTAATAATTGGCAATAAAATAAGCGTAAACAAAATGCCTATGCCAAAAAACAACACGCAAATTTCATGTGCACTTTCCATTGCCAGTTTGTTGCCGGCAATAGGGACATCTAATGTACCAACCACAGGTAACAACCATGACGGCAAAGCATTTTCGGGAAGTTGTGGTGTGTCCAGCCATCTTCTGAGGATATACCAGGCAAAGCAAAACATCAGGACGGATGCCACTGACCATAAAATGGTGGCTACCGTTGGAAAATAAGGAAGCAAAATACCCGGAATTAATAATAATGAGACAATAAATGTTGCAAAAAAACTCACCGAAACATCGTCATTGAATTCTTTCTTAACATGCCCGGGATATCTGCTTAGTTTCAAAAGGTAAACGACCGTGAGTAACAGAAAAAAAACGATTGCAAGAGCCCCGATAATTTCTCCGATTAAAAAGCCTGTGTGCCAGAGCTTGTGCGCAAACCGCCATGAAAAACAAAGCCCGCATAACCCCATTACACCCCCAAAAATACTTACGGGTAAAAATTCAAGAAAAGTCGGATCTTTTAAAGTTGTTTGCATCGGCCCGGCATAATCAACAGTAAATAATAAAATTAAATAGCTCGATCTTATCAGATCAAAAATATACAGGACGTCAAAAAAATTGAATTGCCAAACAGAAAATCATGAGTCATGAAGGGCTCCTGATTTTCTGCATGGACGGGACTATTTCAAATATTTTTTAAGTTCTGCGGCTGCCTGAACAAACAATGATCTTGTTTGTGGAATTTCGGCAAGACCATTCAGCAGACCAAAGTCATGGATTACACCGTTGTATCTCACCGTTGTGACGCGTACCCCTGCCTGTTCCAGTTTCCTCCCGTAAGCCTCTCCTTCATCACGAAGAATGTCGTTCTCGGCGACTTGAATCAATGCAGGTGGCAATCCCCGGAGCTGTTCGATTGTTGCCTGTAACGGTGATGCATAAATGTCTTTTCTTTTTTCAGGATCAGCGATATACATGTCGTACATCCATTTCATAGTAGGAACAGTCAAAAAGCGCTGATCACCAAACATCTTGTATGATTCTGTATCAAAACTGGCATCCACAATAGGCCACATCATAATTTGCAGTTTTATTTCAGGCCCATTGTGCGCTTTTGCCATTAATGCTGTCACCGTCGTCATATTCCCACCAACGCTGTTACCAACTACTGCCAGTCTTTTTCCGTCCACATTAATTTCCTTTCCATGCTCTGCAACCCACTTCGTTGCGGCGAAAATCTGATTAATCTGAGTTGGAAATATTGCCTCAGGCGTTCTTGTATAATTCACAAAAACAGCCGCACAACCCGACAATACTACAAGGTCACGAACCATTCTTTCGTGCGTGGGAAAATCTCCCAGAACCCAGCCACCGCCATGAATATAAATGAACACAGGAAGCGTAGAAGTCACTCCCGCCGGTTTTACAATATTGAGTTTTATAGAAAAACCGTCGCTGACAATATCTTTTTCAGATACAACAATGCCTGATAAATCAACTTTAAAAGCTTTTTGGGCATCTGTCAATACCATTTGCGCATCCTTCGCAGATAATGTCTCCAAGCCCGGCCCCCCAGTATTAAGACCCTTTAAGAACGTTCGTACCTCAGGACTTAAATGCTCGTCAGTAGCGTAGTCTTTAATCTGACCATATGACTTGATACTGATTCCGAAAAGTAGCAAGGCAATTAAAATCGGGCCGAATGTCCCGGGCGGAATTAAATTTGAAATGCTTTCCATGATTTATTAAATTAGTTTGGCACTGTTATTACAATTTAAATACCAGAATATAATTAACTGAAAATGAGATATTTATTTCAATTTTATATCATTTACGATAGCGACATTTCACATTTCCGTGATGTAAAGTTTCCATTTCAATACAACAATTATAGAAAACAGATACGCTGCCGGTATGTTTCTGAGAAGGGATATTAACCAGGACTCCTGGTCGGTTTGCTGACAATTATTTTTACGTCGTAATCATTTACAGGAAATGAGGTGTTGGCCTTGTCAAGCTGAGTAACTATTTCGTGCTCAACAAGCTCTCGCTCCGGCGACCCGGTTGAAAATGACATGATCTGGGTCACACTGAGCTTGCGGTCCGCCGCGCGGTCGAAGTGCAGGCGACCAAATTTCTCCATTGGTAATCAACGCTTTACAAATCTGTCAATGGCAGTCATACACGATAGTTGCCCAATACACCTTCCGGCGACCTGCTTAGCTTTTGATTAAGCAGATTTTATTTTTCCTTTAAATTCGTACTCTTCGAAGCCTTGATTATAACCTCCGAAATAATGTCGGGGTGTGAAATATACGATACATGACTGCTCTTTAATTCAGTAACGATACTCCCTGAACGTTTATACATATTCCTTAATATGTCCGGGTTAATACTTTTATCATCGGTGGGTACCACAGCAAAACTCGGCTTATTTTTCCAGGCAGCCTCAGTAACCGGGGTAGCAAAGCATTCACCAAAAATAAATCCTTGGGAAGCATACATAAAGTCAGTATCTTTCTTGTCCAGATCTGCCGCAAAACCCTCATGAAATTTCTCCTTGCTGTAATACACATAACCTTTGTCATCAGGAGCCATCAGACCGTTTTCGGGAGCAGCCGGTAAACTACTCGCCCATTTGATTGTATTTTCACCTTTGTCAGGTTGAAAACCGGACAGATAAACCAGAGAAGCAACTTTTGGGTGCACTCCCGCCTGCGTGATGACTGTGCCACCCCAGGAATGTCCTACCAAAACAACAGGTCCATCCTGCTTGTCCAGTGCAAGATTCGTTGCGGCTACGTCATCTTTTAACGAGCTGCATGGATTTTGGACAACTGTGATATTATACCCTTTTTTAGAGAGAATATCATATACACCCCGCCAGCCTGAGCCATCTGCAAATGCACCATGAACGATCACTATGTTTTTAGCTTGTACAGTTTGGGCCTGTATTTCAAGGGCACCAATGAGCATTAAGCCGAACAATGTAAGTATTGTGATTAAACCACAACTGGTCTTTGAACTTGGAAATTTCGTTTTCATGTTTTGATAGTTTAATAATAATTGATTGACATACATATTGGAAGATCTGAAAGGACTTTGGCTTTACTCAGTTAAGATTTGTCCTTCTTGGTTAGTTCATCATGCTAATCACAATTCATACCAACGTTCAAGTAATTGATTACAAGTACTTTACATTTTTAAAAAACACTAAACAGACGCGATATTTCGATAAAATGTGATTTACTATCGATATCTCAATAAAATCAGTTGTTGTATTTTCGTCGTAAATTTTTTTTCATTTCATATGTGATAAATTAATTTGTCATACATAGATTTAAAGTAGCACCCTTCAAATATTACGTCCGGGGAGTTCTTGTCCTTTTTATGAAACTTTTTTAAGCTAAGAGAAAAACGCTATTTCATTAGAGCAGCATCGGCTTATGAAATAGCGTTAGTAAAAAATCCGAAATAACACCCCAAGATACTAATATTAAGACACTTATCTTTTGGAACGGTATTTAAATGCAATGCAGTACAATCGTTAATGATAGCAATATGTCAACTTTAAGATCGCAGGTCAACAAACCCGAAAACAGCTTTCAGATAGAGATATTATCGGGGTTAACCGTGGCTTTCGCTTTGGTGCCCGAAGCAATGGCCTTTGCTATTATTGCAGGACTTTCTCCTCTGAATGGTTTATATACTGCCTTTATTTTCGGATTTATAACGTCCATTCTGGGAGGAAAACCTGGAATGATTTCCGGTGCCACGGGAGCCGTGGCCGTGGCAATAGTCAGTCTTTCCCAATCTCACGGTAGTGAATATATTTTTGCAGCGGTTGTCTTAGCAGGAATGATCCAAATTATCGCCGCGATACTTCGTTTCGATAAATTGATAGTCCTTGTTTCGACGCCTGTTATGATCGGATTTGTAAATGGACTTGCGGTGATCATTTTTCTTTCTCAGTTACACCAATTTAAATCCGACGATGGGGATCACTTTACCTGGATCCATGGAGACAAATTATATCAGTTATTCATGCTGATATCTTTGACTTTGGCGATTGTTTACACAGTACCTAAAATTACCAAAGCGATCCCCGCTTCATTAATAGCGATTCTGACCGTTTACTGTGCGGTACACATCTTTGGGATTGAAACAAATACCATTGGTGATATTGCCTCCATCACTGGCGGGTTTCCCTCGTTTCATCTGCCGGAGCTGCCATTTTCTTCTGAAACTTTAATTATCGTATTCCCCTACGCCTTTATAGTCGCCTGTATCGGCCTGATCGAAACTGCCCTTACAATTAATATCCTGGATGACATCACCGGGAGCTACGGAAACAGCCGCAAGGAAATGTTTGCTCAAGGAATCGCAAATTCTTTTACCGGGTTTTTCTCAGGAATGGGTGGCTGCGCCATGCTTGGCCAGAGCCTTATAAATGTGTCGTCCGGTGCACGGACAAGACTGTCCGGCATTGTTGCTTCTGTCATGTTGCTAACATTCATATTATACGGTTCGGCCATTATTGAAGATATCCCTATGGCTGCACTCACCGGCATCATGATCACCGTCTCAATCAACACGTTTGCCTGGTCCAGTTTAAAAATGGTTAACAAAATGCCATTTTTTGACGTATCGATCAGTATACTTGTATCGTTAATCACGATCATTTATCACAATCTGGCATTGGCTATTTTCGTGGGCATGATACTATCGGCTATGGCTTTTGCATGGAACAGTGCGACAGCGCTTCGCGTAACAAAAAAAACGGATCACAAAGATTTTAGTCTATATCAAATTTCAGGACCATTATTTTTTGGTTCTGTAAAAATGTTCAACGAAAAATTCAACCCGGAAGAAGATTCACAAACGGTGATTCTTGACTTATCGCAAAGCAGAATTTATGACATGAGCAGTATCATCATGCTTCATAAACTTACAATACGCTACGCACAGGCCGGGAAAAAAATGTATCTGTCAAATCTTGGCCCCGAAAGTTTCTTACTTTTAAAAAAAGCAAATGCAGCGATTCAGGTAAATTTATTGCCGGATCAAAAATAGTTTTCTTTGACAATTCATGACTATTTCCGGCAATAAAATACCCGTTTATTCGCTGCAATCTGATATGATCGTCTAAGCAAAATGTTCCTTCCGTATTCCCAGCCGTTTAATTTTTGAATTTAACGTACTTGGATGAACACCCAGAATCTCCGCAGCCCCGGAGTCTCCCGCTACCCTGCCCTTGCAATATTTTAATATCATCAGAATATGTTCACGTTCATTCTCATCAATTGTTTTTAGTTTCAATTCTTCTGTATGCACTGTGCCGTGATTTTTCGGCTTATTAACCGGTAAATGAATTTGTTTTAGCGTATCGCCAGTAGAAAGTAATATACTTCTTTCGATCAAATGTTCGAGTTCTCTGATATTTCCCGGCCAGCTATATTCCATCAAAAGCCCTATTACTCAATGTATTGATTTTCCTGCCGATTTTCTTTGAATACCGGTGTATAAAATATGTCGCCAACAATGGAATGTCCTCCCGCCGTTCCCTAAGTGCTGAGAGGTAAATCGGAAATATATTTAAACGGTAAAAAAGGTCACTTCTGAAACGGCCTTCTTCCATTTCCTTTTCCAGGTCGCGGTTGGTCGCTGCGATAATTCTTACATCTACTTTTATAGTAGTTTTTCCGCCTACTCTTTCTATTTCTTTTTCCTGTAAAGCCCGTAAAAGTTTCACCTGTAATTCAAGAGGCATTTCGCCAATTTCATCCAGAAACAACGTACCGTTATTTGCTAGTTCAAATTTCCCTAACCGCCTTTCGGTAGCACCGGTAAAACTTCCGCGTTCATGTCCAAACAACTCACTTTCGATCAGATTGGCAGGCAAGGCTGCGCAGTTGACTTTCACCATCAACTTGTTTTTACGGGGCGAGTTATTATGAATAGCACGCGCAACAAGCTCCTTGCCAGTGCCAGTTTCTCCCAATAACAATACGGCACTATCCGAAGGTGCAACCTGACCTATCAGCCTGAATGTTTTTTGAATAGCAAGACTTTCTCCAATAATCTCGGCGTAATTCTGGGTGATTTCAATTTCTTCTTTCAAATAAATTTTTTCTTCCTCAAGCTGCTGTTTATATCTGTTAATTTCATCAATCTGATTCCTCACTTTTTCGTTGGAAATAACATTGGCTACGGTAATGGCCAGCTGTGAGCAAATGCTTTTGAAAAGATTCTGCTGAATGGTAATTTGATTAATGTCCGATTGTCTAAAATTCATGACGGCAACATTTTCATTCCCTACGCGAAGTGAAACAGACGTTGCCGGGACCGTACCAGGTGCCAGGGTACGATCCTGACTTTTAAACGAATTGGACCAGCCTGCACATTCGTCAACATGGTACATGACCGGATCAGGAAATTGGTTTGCAAAGTTGGACTCCGGATCAAATAAAACTGCGGTATGTGTCTTTTTGTCTTCATTGAGTATGTGTATAACATAATCATCAATCTTAAACAATTCGTACAACTGCCGTTTTATAATTTTTGCAAGGATCGTCTTATCCTGTACCGAAGCAATAGCATTGCTAAATTCTATCAGACGTGATTTCTCGTCTTCCCGCCTTTGAATTTCCTCATTGGCACGGATATTACAAACTGCAATGGAAATCTGGTTTGCCAGACTTTCGATTAGGTTAAATTTGTTTACCTCTTGTTTTTCCTTAAAATGAACCATCCAGAAACCAAATACATCATCTTCTTTTGTAAACCTGGCCATGACAATCTCTTTCAGGCCACTTTCCAGATTAATCCTTAGATAGGATGGCAACTTCTGGCTTTTATCCAATGCTTCCAGATCAAAAGCGATGGGTCTTGAATTAATCCTTGTTTTATTCATAATACCATCATTAATCACATATTTGGCAGAAACCACCTCCCTATAATCCGGATGCGCCTTGGTGACGGAGTCGGGATCAAGCAAAAATGCACTTACTGTAATTTTGTCTTCATTAATAATACTTAGCGTAGTGTGGCTGCATCCTAACAAATTTTTTACTTTATCTTTAATAACCATCAGCAAATCATCATTACTTCTCACAGATGCCATATCAGAATTAATGGCCAGAAGTAACTCTCTTTCGGACTCCCTTCTTGAGATTTCTTCATTGGCCAGAATATTTGAAATCGCTATGGCAATTTGTGCCGAAATTCCTTTTAACAAATGATCATTCATCTGATCGGCCTGGGTCCAGAGTATTCCAATATCTTCCTTTCCTGCTTTAAGACGCATCCCTCTGATTCTTTCGGCTCCCATTGTTTTCCAAAATGCTGCACTGAGCGTCGATAATTCACCAAGCTTCAGAAGGTTATCAATATCAAATACGAGCGGCTCTTCCGACTGAAAAACCGGCTCCGACAAAGAATTTGCAATAGGCAGCCGTGAACTGATTATTGTTTGAAAATGAACGTTTTCCTCGGCCTCTTTTCGTATGTCATGAAGAAAATAGCTAAGCGTTTTATTGTCATCATTCTTTATCGAAATAAAGTACTCTCTAATGCCGAAATGGTTTTTTAGATATTTTTTTATGATAACAGCCAGGCCAGCTTTATCCCTTACCGAGGCGATATCGTTGCTAAAATTTAATAATACCGATTTGTCCTGATCTCTGCGAAGGATTTTTTCAGTAGCTGCCACATTGGAAACAGCTACTGATATTTGAGCACAAACGGCTTTTAGAAGCTGGTTTTTGATTACGTCAGGGCTATATGCATTCTGATGAAAGAGGAGGCATCCCAATGTCTTGTTCCCAAACCGTAAGGGTACGGAAATTACTTTTTCAACATTATTTTCTTTGCAAAAAGTAACATAAGTCAAATCAGGATAATTAAAAGAAAGCTCCTTCCAATCGACAACAAACGGGTCCTGCGATTGAATTATTTTGTCGATCAGGCTATCCGCGGGATATCTGGCGTAACCAAAGTCATCCAAATCATCATCGAAAACTTTACGATTATCGACATCGATAAAATACGGATGCTGCGCTTCTCCATCGTCATTAATCAACAAGACTGCAAAGCCCTCCATGCCGAACAATGCCCTGAGTTTAATATTTAGGACACTCAAAAGTCCGGCCTTATCCCGCATCGCTGCAATTTCGTTACTTAAAGAAAGCAGGATGGATTTTTCATCTTCGTGAGGAGCGTGATTTTTAAGAGCATAAGATAATTGAGCATGCAGATGCTTTAGTGAGTTTAGGTGTCTATCGATAATTGAGGACAACTGGCCATTATCATTTCCGTTGTTGAAGTCTATCGGGCTCCAAACATCCGAAGTTATTTCTACGCGCCTAGGGAAAGTCACCATCGTTTCAAGAGTTAAGATAGAAAACTGAGTTATATACAGCCTCATTGAATGCGACTGTTTTCTATTATCCTAGTTCAATTTCTATACCCAAGACACAATATGCTGTAAATGAATACTATAAATAGAATTCATTAATTTAATTAGTGATATTTCACTAAAATGCTGTCGATATTATTGATATTTCATTAATGTAAACGTTCTGATTTATGGATTATAGGGAGAATAATCAATCAAATCCATACGAAAATCAGGAAGCGATTTTTTGTAAATAATCTTTTCTACTTTAAAATCCCAGAAACGGTTTGTACCACCAGTGAAACTTTCAAAACCCTCCTCGTTAAGATGAACAATTGCACTACCGGTTAATTGCACAGTATCTCCATTGGAAAAATCTACGAACAGCAGTCCCGCGAGTGGATTATCGTAAAAATTACCTAACGTATTAAACATTGAGTTCCCCCGGTAGTCCGGTATTCTTAAAATATCTTCTGCTATCCATTTTACAAATCCTTTATTTCCGCCTCTGTGGGATAAATCCAGATTCCCGTCAACGCTGCTGCTCGCTACGAAAAGCGTGTCGAGGGTCTCAATCCAATTTTTCAAATTGTTACCAACCGGAACCGAGGAAACTTTATGTCCGGAAAAATCACGTTTCTGAATATATTTGGGACAGTTAGGATAAGCCTGTACAATCTCCATCGTCCAGATTCCCGCATGAAACGTCACATGCCCGCTAATACGAAATCTTTTGCGGGTATTTAAATCTATAAACAATAAACCAACTGATGCATTACAGGTAATGTTTCGCCAGAATACATCTTCCGGATCAGACTTCAATAACTACGGATCCATATCTAATCTAGTCGGGTCTTTTGCATTCATAAAACCCGCCGCTCCTGCCAGGATTGAAGCCCAGACCGCACCATTTTCATCCTGGCTCGCAGCAAAAAAATAACTTTGGGTATTTACAAAATTTGCGACACCTGGCCGTATCTGGTCTGCAATTAAACTACTGTTCCGTGCCGCGAAGTAATCCTCACCTGAAATCCGTTGAACTTGCAGCTCACCAGAGTGAAATATTGAATCTGTCATAACCATGATTAGTTAAACCTTAACATTACATTCAACAACAATAACCCTCTTCGTTTTATTAATACCCAACGAGCCGGCACCATGCGGTGAAGGCCCGTTGGTATCAAACAAGCAACCTCAGAAATTTCAGTTTGTACTTATCTTTCTATCAAGAAATTGTCTGATTGTATCCGCTATCTCTTCACCGGAACTTTCGAGCGCAAAATGACCGGCATCAAATAAATGATATTCCAGATTCCTGACATCTTTTTTATACGCCTCCGCACCCGCCACAGGGAAAATGTAATCATTTTTGCCATATACAATCAGCATTTCCGGGTTGTATGTCCGGAAGTATTCCTGCCATTTTGGATACAATACTACATTGGTTTGATAATCATAAAACATATCCAACTGTATCCTCCCGTTTTCAGGTCTTTCCAGGTGACGCATATCTATTTCCCAATTGTCCGGGCTAACAACATCCGGATCAGGGACACCGTGTGTATACTGCCATTTCAGACCATCCAGGGTATGAAACCCTTCCAATATTTTCTCAGCTTCTTTATCTTCAATATTTTTCCAGTACGCTTTGATCGGATCCCAGAAAGTCTCCAGTCCTTCATCATAAGCACAGCCATTTTGTACAATCAGCGTTTCAATTCGTTCAGGGTGTTTTGAAGCAATACGCCAACCAACCGGTGCTCCGTAATCCATCAGATACAAGCTGTATTTTTTGATTCCAAGTTGCATCAATAATTCTTCAATGATCAGGGAGTAATTTTCAAAGGTGTAATCAAAATCAGTAATCGGTGGTTGTTCGCTCCTTCCATATCCAGGATAGTCTGCTGCAATCAGACGATATTTATCCGATAAGTTGCTTATTAAGTTCCGGAACATATGGGAAGAACTTGGATATCCATGAAGCAATACAATCACGGGTGCATCCTTTGGCCCGGCTTCCCTGTAAAAAATATCAACTCCATTAATTTTCAGGAAATGATGTTTGGTCTTGTTTTTCATTTGAATATTGGTTTAGTGCAACAATGTGTTTGATTTAAATTGTTATCAAACATCACACCATAACTCAACATACTGACTCACAATTATTTAAATAAAATCTACCATTTCTAAAACTACGATATTTCGCTTTTAAGTGAAAACGAAATGTTATTGCGCTGTATTTATTACAGTATCAATCAGCGTGAATTGCCATCCCGACATCCAAATCCATTGTTCAAAAGCGAAAGAAAGCTGCATCTGATCGTTACTCAGACTAAATGCAATCTTGACTCATTTTTTTCGCAACGAATATAACTATTGAATAATAATACTATCGTCGCCCATTCGCGATATTTCAATACAACAAACCATTAAATAAAATTACAACTAACTGATTAACAGATATTTAAATATTGGCATAATTGTGATAGTGTTTTATGAAAACAGCCACAATTAAATTGGAACTGATCATACAAATAATCAAATCAGTTCTCGTTCAAGATGAGATAGGGATAATATAAGATCATGATATTTCACTCTTTTTAATCTTAAATTTTTCACTATGAACCGTCCAGAACTTAAATCCAAAGGGATTGGGTCTCCTTCCCCAAGATTTTTCGACCTGCCTGTACCGAAAAATGAAAAAACCAGGTTACCATTTCAAATTAAAGAATTAGATCCTGATTCATTAAAGAATACGGACAGCCCCCTCCTGTCAGAGCTTTTGGGTTTGTTCCAAATTGTCTGGATCAAAAAGGGAACCGGGCATTTAAGAACAGCCCGGACTACACAAACTGTGAAAGATAATCAGATGTATTTGCTGTCACCAGGCCAGCACTGCGAATTTCAATTTGACAGCTTCAAGGAAGCTTATGGCATTACCTTCTCAGAAGAATTTTTATGTCGCACCAGCATAGAAACTTCGAGTATGCTGCAATTATCATCCGGCAACATTTTTGTGGCAATACAAATCGATAGGGATATGCAACCGGACGTGGAATTACTTATAGAAACTATGTTAAAAGAGTATACAAATTTTTATCCTTTTAAACCGGAAGTTTTAAGAAGTTTATTGAAAATACTACTGATATACCTGTCAAGGAAAACCGTTTCAGAGCCAGAATTTATTATACCCAACAATCGATTGGAGCAGCTGTTTATGGACTCGCTGAATTCAAAATTTACAATTAAAAAAAGGGTTATTGATTATGCCTCGGAATTAGCTATTAGTCCTAATCATCTTACCAGCGTAATTAAAAGAGTGACCGGTTATCCTGTAAGTTATCATATACAACAAAAAGTGATACTTGAAGCAAAAAAACGGGCAATGTATTCTTCAAAAAGTATGAAGGAAATAGGATACGAACTTGGATTTGACGACACCTCCCATTTCAGTAAATTTTTCAAACATTACAGCGGAATCTGTTTTTCTGACTTTAAAAATCAGAATGGAAAGCTATAAAAGTGTAAACATTACCGAATAAAGCAGATAACGCATATAAATAAACGCAGGTGACTATTGGCAACCAGCCGTCAGCGCTTAGCGCCATAATCACATGATTAGCAACCCCTTACAAAACTAATAATCTAATCTAATTTTTCTTTACTATTTAGTAGTTAATCATCAACTTAGGAGCTCCGGTAGCTCAAAGGCTAATTATTTCATCTCCCAGTGCTGCTGATTTTTGAAAAAACAAAGCCAGGTCTTCCTCCGTAGTGATCGGCGCGTCAGGATTACTGGCAACGCTGGCGCCAGTTTCCCTTATCAAACGCGCAAAACCGCTTGGGGAGGCCACAACAAGTCCTCGCGCCAAACTTGTGCCTGATGCAAATACACGATGTGCAGCCCCTACCGGAATAAAAACCTGCTGACCCGGAGTAAGTACAAAACTGCGACCATCCAGATCAATGGTAAATTCGCCCTCCAGTACATACAGCTGTTCAGAATAGGCAGTATGCCTGTGCAAAGGCACTGTTGTTCCCGGGAAAAACTTGCCTTCAATCAAATCGTAATTACTATCACTTGCCTTTTCATCGGCATAAATTGTTAGTATGGCTCCAAAAAGCCAATAAGAATCAGACATATTAGTAGAAATTAAAATGTAAATAATCAAGATGTAATATTTTCAGTCACTCGAAAAATTGACTGGAAGAGCCAACAATAACAGGTATGTAAATGTGACCTGAGTTGTTAAAAGTTTTTACCTTTTTGTATACCTAGTTTTTTCATTTTGGAATTTAGTGTTGACACATTGATATCCAGCAATTTGGCCGCTCCATCTTCCCCATAAACTTTCCAGTCACACTTTTCCAAAACGCTAACGATGTGATCCCGTTCATTCTCTTCCATAGTCTTAATCTTTCGGGCTTCCACCGCCAGATCCGCGTGCCAAATACTTTTTGGCAATACAAGCGAATTAATTAAAGATCCATTTGCGAGCAAGACACTCCTTGCCATTAAATTTTCCAGTTCGCGTACATTACCAGGCCAGTGATAAGCAAGAATAGTTTGAATAACGTGGTCAGCGAAACCGGTTATTGTTTTACCTTCTTTCGTAGCATACTTTCGTAGAAAATAATCTGCAAGAAGCACAATGTCCGCTTTCCGCTCGCGTAGAGGAGGTAAAAATATAGGGAATACATTCAGCCGATAGTATAAATCCAGCCTGAACCGGCCAGCAACTACCTCTTCTTCTAAATTTCTATTGGTTGCAGCTATGATTCTTACATTTATTTTTTTTATAGTACCGCCAATTCTTTCAATTTCCATTTCCTGTAATACACGCAGAAATTTAACTTGTAAATCCAAAGGCAATTCACCTATTTCATCCAGAAAAATAGTTCCCTGATCAGCCTCCTCAAATTTCCCGATCCTTCTGATCAATGCCCCCGTGAATGCGCCTTTTTCATGACCGAAAAGTTCTGATTCAATCAGATTTGCAGGAAGAGCAGCACAATTGACAACTACCATCGGTTTCATTTTCCGCTCCGACAACTTATGGATACCTTTTGCAACCAGTTCTTTCCCTGTACCACTTTCTCCCAAAATCATGACAGAAATGTCCGAATGCCCCACGATTCTGATATTTTCTAAAACGGTTTGCATCTTGGGACTTTTCCCGATAATATCTCTTAACTCATCAACTGGCAGCACAGGATTTATATCCTGCAAAATTTTCTTTTTTTCACTCAGATCCTGTTTTTGCTGATGCAAATACCAGGCAACATCCAGCATGATCAGGACATCTCTTTCTCTAAAAGGCTTTACCAAAAATCCATAAGGCTTGGTAGACTTTGCAGCTTCCAGAATCTGGCCGTTAGAATTTGCGGACAGGTAAACAAAAGCAATGTTTTTTTCAGTTAAACTCCTGGCAAGATCAATACCGGTCAAACTTCCTTGTAAAAAAATATCCAGCAATACAAGTTCCGGATTTTCCCTGTCAATAATCTTAAGAGCAACCGGTACCGAGCGTGCGATTGTACAAACTTCGTAACCCGCACGTTCAAGAATCATCTGGAGGTTATTTGCCTCGATAAACTGATCTTCGACAATTAAAATCTTTGTTTTCACTATTAATATATCGCTTCATTTGACATAGGTGACAGATTAATTCATCCTTCATAGGAGCATTGGAGACTTTCTGCATTTAAAAACTTTTCCTATCTTCCGGATCTCCTATATCCTTTCAGCAAAATCAAAATTTTAAAAAATCGTTGTAAAAAAAAACTCATCTACCAAATTTTAAAAAGTTACCGGTTATTAAACTTTTTTCACTCAGATGGTTTACAATTCAAAATACAACGTTGCATTTTGATAAATTTATTAACTTTTCTACAAATAACAAAACACGTAAAACCGATTGATTAACATACCATAAATATTACCTTCTATAAAGCTATGAGCATTTTATCTATTCCTTAAAATCTAATTTTGGCATAAATAAGGGAAGAGTTACCAGTTAAACGACATCGGTGATATGATAGCTAAATTAACCCCATTGCGCAAATTTAGCGAAAATGCCTGGTTCACGTCTGACGTTAAAATCCTTCAAAAATTGTTCAAAAGGAATCCGATAGTCTTTCGCCATCTGATACGTTAGAAATTCTTCTACCGACGAACCCCAGTTCTCAAATACCAGAATTTCATTTGGATTCTCAATTCCTTCATGAAGAGACGCATTTATAAAAGATGGTTCTTTACTTATTTGGTCAAAAAGATCAACCAAGGTTGTTTTAAATAATTCTTTATTCTCTGAACTGACAAAGAACTTTATAGATAAGGTTAGCTGCTCCATTTTTTTCTCTTTGATAGGTAAAATTATAGACTCTTTACGCGTAACATTTGCATAAATCATCCCGTCAAAATGCCATTGAAATCAATTTGTCAAGATTGAGCACCCCAGCTGAACGGGCAGAGAGAGAATATCTTTTTTCAATATACCAGTCGGCGTTATAAGCAATCCATCTTTTATTACGCGGATCTTCCCATACAACTAATTTTAGCGGAAGATCCAGAGCTGCCACCGGATTTTCTGCCATAATAATTGAGCCGTTACGGGGATTGCCAAACACAATGCACTCAAGGGGTAAAATCTTATGCCCTGCGTTATGAGCTTCTGTTTGTTGGTTTATTCTGGCGTAAATCGTAGCCCCACTTGTTTGTAAAAATATAACAAGTCGATTCGTAGCATCTTCAACAGAATAATCAGTGGGTCGAATTATCACCCCTTCGTATTTTTCCATATCTTATTTTTAATATTAATAATTATTTTAATATCAATTCAAGTACGAAATCCTGGTTATTTATTACATGAAATGAATCGGTATCTGCTACTCCACTACATGCAAGTCAATCAGGTCAGTATTGGAATAATAGGATATCCTAGGCCTCAGACAATGCCATTGCTTCGGGAAAATCAATCGGAACCTTCGTAAGCGAATATACGTAATTGGTAAATATTTTTGCAGTGATCAAACCTATCAGATCAATCAATGCCCTTTCATCATAACCAACATTAAAAAAATCATTTAATAGTGATTCATCTGCTTCACCTCTGTTTTCGGTAATTGATTTTGTTAAAAGCAGAACAGTTTTCAATTTATCGTCTGTCGCATCGCCCTTCCTAAACAAAAGAATATCCTTTTCAGAAAAACCTTTTGTGCTGGCAATCATTGTATGTGCAGCAAGACAATAATTACAACTATTTACCTCAGAAACCACCAAATTAATAGCTTCCCTTTCTTTACTGTTGAATACGCTTTTAGTTAACGCGCTGTCAAAGCCTAAAAATCCTGCCAGTGTACTCGCTGAATATCCCATGGTTGCATACAGATTGGGAACTTTCCCAAGCTGCTTTTTTATCTGAGCAAATAGTAACTGAGATTCCGGGCTTACCTGGTCCAAACCTGGTACTTTAATAGTTTTCATGATTATTCATTTTATGGTTTACCTATATAGCAATTCTTTCATATGCCATTAGTGGTCATCAATAACTATACCATTTTTTAATTAACTTATAGTCAATTAGTTAATTAAAGATCACACTTAAAAAAACTCACGACATATCACTGTTTAGTGAGTTGCCGGTGAAATACCAATATTGATGTATGAAAATGAGCTGACGAATGGATAAAGTTTATCCCTGGCCTGGTATAACTCCTGGCAGTTAAAAAGAATAAAATAATGCTTTGTATAGATTTCCTCTTCCTTTAATTCAAGCTTACCCGCGCCAGACATGTAGTTTTACTCTACAGGGTCAATGCCTTTCCAGATAAGAAAGGGTTTTAGAATGCACTTTCCAGAGACTGGGACATCCGGGCCAGTTTAAGCCATATATTTGCTTTCAGTTTTACTGTCCTACACTTCTTCTGGTATTTATCACCTGTTCAAAATATCCGGTTCCCGATCAATATTCACCCCGGATTGCCTTGCAGTTTTGAGCCGCATAAAAACTTAGAAGATCTTGTGCTTTTCTTACATTTTCATCCATACCCTTCCAGGTTTCAAGGGCAGGCTGCTGAATGGCTCTTGAAAATGAAAAAGTCAGTGCCCAGGGCATTTTGTCTTTAAATCTGATATGCATTGCGTTTAATCGTTGCGCTGCCAGTTCGGGTGGTTGCCCGCCCGACAAAAATGCTATTCCCGGAACAGCCGCCGGAACTGTTTTTAAAAAGCAGTTCACTGTGGCATCTGCAATACTTTCCAATGACTCTTGCACTGGACAATCCAGTCCTGGCAGGATCATATTTGGCTTCAGAATTATATTTGACAGTTCAATATTATGCTGATACATTTTATCGAAAACGACATGCAAAGTCTCCCTGGTAACCAGCTCGCATTGTTGCATCGTATGCTCTCCATCCATAAGGACTTCCGGCTCAATGATAGGTACGATACCAGTCTGTAAACATGCAGCAGCATAGCGAGCCAACACAGAAGCATTGAAATCCATGCAGGCCTTTGTAGGAATATTCTTACCTATGGTAATGACTGCACGCCATTTGGCAAAACGTGCTCCCTTTTCGTAATAATCATTCAGCCTGACAGCCAATCCATCAAGCCCTTCAGTTGTTTTTTCATCCGGGAAGCCAGCCATATCAATTGTACCCTGATCCAGCTTAATACCCGCTAAAATACCTTTTTGAAATAGAACGTCTGTAAAAAATTCACCTTCGCCGGTCGTTTGTGTAATCGTCTCGTCGAAAAGTATTGCGCCGCTGATACTGTTTTCAAGACCAGGCGTTGTCACAATCAACTCTCTGTATTTCCTACGAAACTCGATAGTCTCTGGTATGTTCAATCGGGCAAATCTTTTGTTGCACGTGGCTATGCTTTCATCCATAGCCAAAAGCCCCTTACCGGTATTCAGCAAGTGCCTGATCGTGTCCTGAAGAATATTATTTTCCATCATTTCAGACTGATATAATTGTTGTAATAAATTAGTATAGAACTGTTAAATAATCTTGCCATACCGAAACGGGTCAGATTGTTTATATTCAACACATTACGTTAGCGAAATTTAAACAATTTGACAGCAATGCAGCGAAATATGACTGAATTTTTCAGCCGTATAGATGCTTCAAACATATACCAAATCAATAACGGTGTCCGGTTTAATCTTTTTCATACCCGTTAGTGGCAAGTCCGTGCATTCCGGAAGCAAAAATTGCTCACATAAGTAGTTATTTAACCAGGATGTCAATGAAAATTTTCACCTTAGAAATTTAAATTACAAGGTACGCTCTTGAATACATGACTCAAAAAAATGGGTTTAGTTTTAATAAATACGTGCCTTCACCTGAATTCGCTGATAAATAAAAAATTAACTATATTTAGTACAAAGTCAAAACAGGTAATAGTATCATTTAATTTGCCCGGCAATGTATAAATTCTTGACTTTTTGTTTACTTATTTCAGCATTTCTGACAGGCAATGCGCAAGATCAGACCGGAGCTACCTATGAAGAATTGTTTCGAAAAGTTATAACAACACAGTCGGATACGAACAGGATTAACTCACTACTCGAACTGGGAGGTTATTTTTTGTATAAACCAAACGAATATCAGCATGACCTTGATAGTGCATTTAAATATTTTGAAACGGCCTTTCTACTAAGTAAAAGGCTTGGTTTGCCAGCTTGGGAAAAACGATCAGAAGCCTCAATGATGGGATATTATCTGGAAAAAAAGGATTTCCCGAAAAGCAAGAAAGTATTTACATCCATTGTTGAATATTATCGTAAAAATGGTGAAAAGTACCGCGAGGCTGTTGTTTTGGAAAATTACACGCGACAGATCGATTTTGACCGCTCCAAGCCCGAAAATTTCAATGAAGTTATTGGATACAATGAGCGCGCCAGGAAATTATTTTCTAAAATTAACCAACATGAGAGGGCGGGAAATGCCCTTCGTGTTATTGCCGATCTGCATATGCAGCAGGGCAAACTCGATCAAGCCGAAAGAGAGTTACTCCAGGTTGTCGCAGAGTATAAAAAATTCAATATCAAAAACTTACAATATCCTTACGACCTTCTTGCAGAAGTAAATTATAGAAAGGGAGACCAGGCAAAAGAGCTGGAATATAAGCTTAAATCTTTCAATTACACCGAATCAAACAACTCGAAGGCAACGGACCGGTATTGGAGATATGCGTCGATTGCACGTTTATATTTGCAACTAAATCAAAGTGGAAAGGCAATATATTTTGCAAACAAGACACTGAACGATGGAAGTTTAGTTACGGGTGATGAGGTTTACTATGTATCCTTACTCTTTGCCGTAGATGCGCTGATAGCACAAAAAAAATTTCAGTACGCATTTAACTTATTAAAAAAACATCAGAAGCAAATTGGAAATAGCAGACACGCCGCTGTATATGTGAATCAGGCGATGGGCAATTATTACACCGCAATAAAAAAATACAGAATAGCAGAAGGCTATTTTTTAAAGTCCTTATATCATTACGAAATTGACGACAAAGGGCACCTACATAAACATCTTTACGCGCATCACGCGTATACCATTGGCCACTTTTATATCGTCGCCAAAAATTTTAAAAAGGCCGGGTATTATTTAAAACAAATTGAGTCTTATCCATATGAAGTTATTCCGCCAATCCAGCAGGCGAAAATTAATTTCGAACTCTTTCAGGTAGATTCGGCATTGGGAAATTATGTTTCTGCAATAAGGCATTTCCAATTACATAAAAAAATTAATGACTCCCTCTTTACCGCGACGAAGGTGCGTCAGCTTGACGAATTACAGGTAAAATATGAATCCAGTCGCAAGGCTGATGAAATTAAGTCACTACACAGCCAACGTCAGGTTCAGCAACTACGGTTCCAAAAAGTAGATAGGGAAAGAGATTTAATATTGCTGGGCTTGTTAATGTTTGCGGTTATAACAGCGCTGGCTTTAAAAGGGTATCGCGACAAGCAGCACAGCAATCAAATAATACTTAAAAGCAACAAGCTAATTCTAAATAAAAATAATCAATTACAAAATTTACTGAAGGAAAAAGAGTGGCTTTTAAAAGAGGTTCACCACCGGGTAAAAAATAATTTGCACATGGTAATCTGCCTGCTGGAGTCTCAGGCAGCCTATTTGGAGAACGATGCCTTAAAGGCGCTGGAACTGAGCCAGCATCGTATTTACAGTATCTCTCTGATCCATCAGAAGTTATATCAATCTGAGGATATAAAAACCGTCGATATGTCCTTGTATCTGGCTGAATTCATTCCCTATCTTATTGATTGTTTCCAAACAAAAGGTAAGATCCATTTTGAATTAAATGTTGAACCAATTAATTTGAGTTCAACACAGGCATTGCCTATTGCTCTGATTATCAACGAAGCTGTAACCAACTCAATAAAATATGCATTTCAAGACAGACTGAAAGGAATTATTAATATTACACTCAGACAATTTGAAGATGAAATAATTTTGAAGCTTTCCGACAACGGTATCGGAATAAATATTTCTCAATACGGGCGGGCAACCGATTCACTCGGGCTGAAACTGATAAGAGGTCTTAGTGAGGACATTAATGCACAAATATCTTTCAATAATAATAATGGAACGTTAATCACAGTTGTTTTCCAAAAAGATATGCTATTGCAGGAAAGTACTGCATATTAAGCCTCAGCCATTGCAAAAAAGCCACCGCTTTCTACTGCGGACAGATGGTATGCCCGGACGAATCGCCGATAACCTTATGAACTTTGGCTTACAACTATCCAAATGACTATAAGATGATCCAGGCAGGCCAGCATACGCCCACGTGCTAATGTGGGCCATCGTTCATTCGATAACAGCTACACCTATCTTAATAAAACATCGGTAATTTTTATTCTGAAAAGCCCATTGCCGAATCGCGCTGTTGCCGGCATTTTGTCTCGTAGTGGTAATACACTTAATTTATTATCCTGACTGAACGAAACAGCAAAGCGACCTTCCACTATTCCCGAAGCTTTATCATATTTCGTGATCCTTACCCATCCAGGTTTTAACCCGGTGTATATATATTGGTTAAACAATCCACCAGCATTTCCTATGTAAGACAGGCTGCTATATTCCTTTTTCAGCTGGCCGCGCCTGTTCAGTTTCGAGATTTTAAAACGGCCTTTTTTAAGGGGAATGTTGTAGATCACCAGAACCTGGGTTCTGGTACATTCAGGATCGAGGCATCCGTTACTGGTGTTTGGATTTGGTCCGGTTCCCATGCCAATATAATCCATGTCAGTCTGTACAATAAGGTTGAACTCCCGTACATTTTCAATTTTTTGCCTGGCTTCCCTGAGCCTTAGCACCTTGCCTGTTCCATACCAGACAGAGTCGTTCAAAGCGCCAGTCACATTAAATGTGCTATTACCTGGCAAAAAAGGTTGTTTTGCGCAACCGGCAATGACCATCAGGATGATAACATACAAAAAACAAGTTCTCATAAAACTACATTTATTATTGAAATGCTAAACTGAGGGCTGAGTCCTGTTGACGAGATCAGTCATCTTAGTGTTTGTCCTAAATTTAAATCTCAACATAGGTGACTCAATATAATGCCAGGAAAAATACGCAAAAACTGCCGTAACGGTTAAGGCGAGTATAAAAAACAGCACGATATTGATAGAAGGAAAATAGTGCAGGATCACTTGCTGTACTGGGAAGGAGTACAAATAAATACCATAAGAAAAGTCGCCATTTTTGCCGAAATTATTCACCACACTTTTCGTGAATGAAAAACAGAAAACAATATAGGGAAGTAAAATATAAACTATTATGCGGTTTAATGCAGAAGGAAACATTATTACTGAAATAAATAACAGGGCAGTCATAGCTAATCCGTATAAATTATTAAAAACAATCTCCTTTCTGTAAAGATAATGCAGCACTCCGCCGGCAAAAAACACCGAGAATTCAATCAGCGGCCCCACCGACATATTTACGGACGGATAATATGCCATCAGTACAGGATTGTTTTGTAAATAATATTCACAGCAGATTACAGCCAGGAAAAGCACGAACAAGAATAAACGTTTTGTAAGTAAGCCGAGCCGATGAAGACAATATATGCCAACATAAAAGGTAAATTCATAAACCAAGGTCCAAAGTGAGCCATTGACCAAAGGCGTATGATTAATGGTTTTAAAGACGCCAGGAAGCTCCTGCTGATTACAGTAAAGACAGATATTTGAAAGATACGAATACGTTTCACCGGACGTAAAATAAGCTGTTATTCCCAAATCAGTAACGACTGGCCCAAGAATAAATGCACTTATCACAACCGTCACGACAAGGGCTGGAAAAATCCGCAGCACTCGTTTAGAAAAATAAGAAAGTGCAGAACTGCTGTTGAGAGCACTTTGCGTAATCAGATAACCGCTGATAATGAAGAAAATACGAACCGCATAGAAGCTGAAAGAATTAGCATCTAATAATCTGAGCGGTTCAAGCGATGCCCGGTCCGATAAATCAAAACAGTGGGTGAACAGTACGCCTATCGCCGCCATTAACCGAACGAAGTCGAAATTATTATTATTCTTGTTAAACTTGTCCAGTTTATTCATGAGGGATTTGAGGACTTTAAAAGAGGGTTTTGAAAGATAAAAGCCTGTTGAGCGACAAGTCAGGAAATTCCTGTAAGCATAAGATTCTCAAAATCATTCCTATTAGTTGTAATAATACTAAGAAAATGTAATATTTTACACATAATACATGCTTATATTCAAGAATGTATGCTGAACTGATCAGAGAGGGGGCAAAGCAACTGCCAATAATTTTTAAGACGATCTTAAGAATTATTTTTGATAGATAACCATTTGCGAATGCTTACTTTACCAGAAATTGATAAGTAGGGTACCGCCACTGTCAAAAAGTTAATTCCGTTAACAAAAAAGGCATGAGAATTCTCATTATAGAAGACGAAACCGGCATATTGAATTTTCTCAAACAAGGTCTTGAGGAGGAATCTTATGCAATTGACACAGCCACCGACGGACATAAAGGACTTGAAATGGCACTTTCGGGAGAATATGACCTGCTTTTGATCGACTGGATGCTGCCGGGAAAAAGCGGAATTGAGGTTTGTCGTGATTTCAGGAAAGTACATCCCAAAGTACCAGTAATTTTCCTTACAGCCAGAGATACCGTACAGGATACAATTTTTGGCCTTCAGGCCGGCGCCAATGATTATATCAAAAAACCATTCAGCTTTGAAGAACTTTTGGAAAGGATCAAGGTGCAGCTCAGGCCACAAACGGGTGAACAGGCAGAATTTACGCTCGGCCCGATTCGTATCGACACGCATTCTCACCAGGTTTTTAAGGAATCAGAAGAAATAAAACTGACCCAGAAGGAGTTCGGACTGCTGGAATATCTGGTGCGTAACAAGGGAAAAGTTTGCCGCAGGTCTCGCATTATTGAAAGTGTCTGGGATATCCACTTCGAATATAATACGGGTGTCATCGATGTTTATATCAACTCCCTCCGCAAAAAACTGAAACTCGCCAAAGAAGAAGATTACATTCAAACAATCCGTGGCGTTGGATACATTGCCAAAGATATTTACTGACCGAATGACCACATCTTTCAAAAATAAAATTGCACTCAATTTTACACTGAGCACGGCGCTTTTGATCGCCGTGGTTTTTCTTGTTATCTATCTTATCGTCAATATTACCGTTTTTGGAAGAGTAGAAAAAGATCTGGATTTTGAAGCCCGGGAACATCTGGAAGAGCTTGGAATGAAAAATGGAGTACCTTTTTTTGAAGACAAAATTGAATGGCTGGAAAGAGAGCATCTTTTTCTGGAAATAAATCCGATTTTTGTCCAGCTGACAGGCCTCGACGGAAAAGTAATCGACAAATCACCTAACCTGAAAACCAACGAATTAAAACTGGATTTTTCAAAATCAGATATGCAGTTTTTCCGGACCAAACTCCTGGGAAGAAGTATTGCACAAATGCAGATTATCGTAAAAGATAAATCCCGAAAAGTTGGTTATCTTATTGTTGCCTTACCCATTGATGAATCAGAAAGGGTGATGTCCAATCTTCAGACCGCTTTACTGATCTCCTTTCCGGCCGTACTGTTACTGCTTTTTTTAATTACACGTTACATGGCCGGACGGAGCATAGAACCCGTTCTGAGCGTGATTGATACGGCTGATAAAATTACCAACGAAAATCTTACTGCGCGTATCCCCTTGCCTGCCCGGAAAGATGAGCTTAAAAAGCTGGTTACGACGATTAATGCTTTGATGGACAGGATTGAAAATGCTGTGGATCGTGAAAAACAGTTTACCTCTGACGCCTCCCACGAGCTCAGAACTCCACTGGCCGTCATTAAGGGCACGTTGGAAGTGTTGATACGAAAACCCAGAACGGCAGAGGAATACATCGACAAAGTTTCTTATTGTATTAAAGAGATCAACCGGATTAACTATCTGGTAGATCAGCTGCTTCTGCTTGCCCGGTTTGAAAGCCAGAAAAAGGCAATGGATTTTCAGAAAATTGACCTATCAGACCTTACAGAAACTATTCTGATCCGTCAGCAGGACAAAATTCTGGACAAAGCTCTCTCAGTTTCCCTGAACGCTGATGATCACCACCATGTATATTCCGATCCTTACATGGTTGATATTATTATTGAAAACCTAATTTCAAACGCAGTAAAATATTCAAAACATAACGACCATATCTCCATCCGGATCCACCAGGAAAATCAACAACTGGTTTACAAGATCATAGACAAAGGCATTGGAATAGAATCCTCCGAAATGGAGAAAATCAAAGAACCCTTTTATCGTTCAAATCCCCTCGGACATCCGGAAATCAAAGGAAACGGACTGGGTCTGTCGATTGTAAAACGTATGTGCGAGCTGTTGACGATCCAATTTTCCATAGAAAGTAACCTGAACGAAGGCACCACCGTCAGCCTTGTATTCAATTCTTAAGCAAACCTTAAGAAATCTCTTAGGAACCATTAAGAATCGGGCTGATACATTTGATCCGTAAAACGATCAAGTATCTAACCAGCAGGAGGTTTTACAGCCACCCTCCCAGCCTTCATGATCTTGTTCAGGATTTAGATCAAAAAATTATGCTTAATAAAATCATCGGGTTTGCCGTAGGCAATAAGCTTATTATTGGCCTTTTGGTGGTAGCACTCGTAGGTTATGGCGGTTATGAACTGACCCGGCTTCCTATCGATGCCGTCCCGGATATTACGAATAATCAGGTGCAGGTAATTACGGTGGCTCCTTCATTTGGAGCCACAGATATTGAAAGGCTTGTTACATTTCCGATCGAACAGGCCAACAATAATATTTCAGGATTGAAGGAAATAAGAAGTTTTTCCCGGTTTGGATTATCGCTGGTTACCATCGTTTTTGATGATGCAACAGATATTTATTGGGCCAGACAACAGGTATCCGAACGACTTTTGAAAGTTCAGACACTTATCCCGCAAGGTATTGGAACGCCCGAACTGGGTCCTATCAGCACGGGACTTGGAGAAATCTATCAATATGTGGTCCGTCCGAAGGAGGGTTATGAACATCGTTATAATGAAACGGATCTTCGTACCATTCAGGACTGGATCGTACGGAGACAGTTACTGGGTGTCAAAGGCGTGGCGGAAGTCAGCAGTTTTGGTGGAAAATTAAAACAGTTTTCGATTGAGATTGATCCTGATAAACTTTTGTCTTATGGCATTACAATCAATGACGTTTTTTCGGCACTGCAGAATAACAATGAAAATACCGGCGGTGCTTATATAGAAAAAGGCCCCACCGTTCTGTTCATCCGCAGCGAAGGTCTGGTAGAAAACCTGGATGACATCAAAAACATTGCAGTCAAAAATCTGGCCGACGGACAGCCACTTTTCATCCGAGATGTTGCGGAAGTAAAAACGGGTTATGCAACGCGTTATGGAGCCATGTGTTACAACGACAAAGGAGAAGTTTCGGGTGCAGTCGTGATGATGCTCAAAGGCGCCAACAGCAGCGAAGTAATAAAAAACGTGAAGGAAAGGGTTGCGCAAATCCAGAAAACACTGCCGGATGGTGTCGTCATTGAGCCATTTCTGGACCGGACTAAGATGGTTAATAATGCCATCGGTACAGTCGAAAAAAATCTTCTGGAAGGTGCATTGATCGTTGTTTTCGTACTGGTCCTTTTCCTGGGCAATTTAAGAGCCGGTCTGCTGGTGGCCTCTGTGATTCCGCTGGCCATGCTTTTTGCCGTGATCATGATGAATACGTTTGGCGTTAGTGGCAATCTGATGAGCCTGGGTGCCCTGGATTTTGGGTTGATCGTGGACGGAGCCGTCATTATCGTCGAAGCGGTTATGCATCAGATTACACATAATAAAAAATTCGCCGGCCTTACAAGCATTTCGCAAGCGCAAATGGACGAAGAGGTGAATGAGTCCGCCGATCGCATGATGAACAGTGCCGTTTTTGGTCAGGTCATTATCCTGATCGTTTACTTACCGATTTTCACTTTGCAGGGAATTGAAGGAAAAATGTTCAAACCGATGGCGCAAACCGTAGCCTTTGCGCTTCTGGGTGCTTTTATTTTATCGCTGACATATATTCCCATGATGAGCGCGCTGTTTCTGAGCAAAAAAATCAAGACAAAACCAGGCTTGTCTGACCGGCTCATGGACCGGCTTTCTCTAAAATACCGTTATGCCTTCGAAGGTGTTATCCGTCATCCCAAAATGATCCTGGCCGCGGTTCTGATACTTTTCGGCTCCGCGGTTTATGTACTTACCACTTTGGGAGGTGAATTTATTCCTGCCTTGGAAGAAGGAGATTTCGCGGTAGATACGCGTGTTTTAACCGGGAGTAGCCTCACAACGACAATAGAAAATACCCAAAAAGCAGCCCATATTTTAAAGACCCGATTTCCGGAAGTTTTAAAAGTCGTAACCAAAATTGGCAGCGGCGAAGTACCAACCGACCCAATGCCCATGGAAGCGAGTGATATGATGGTGATTTTGAAAGATAAAAGCGAATGGACTTCCGCCGGGACCTTTCCCGAACTTTCCGAAAAAATGAGCGAAGCACTAAAAGCCGTTCCGGGTATCACGGCAGGTTTTCAATTTCCTGTACAGATGCGCTTTAATGAACTGATGACCGGTGCAAGGCAAGATGTGGTATGTAAGATTTTCGGAGAAGATCTGGACACGCTGGCTTTGTATGCCAAAAAACTTGGTAAGATGGCAGGACAGGTAGAAGGAACAAAAAATTTGTATGTGGAAGCCGTTTCCGGAATGCCGCAAATCACCATACGCTACAACCGGAACGCCCTGGCTCAGTATGGCCTCAACATTACTGCGATCAATAAAATCGTCAACACCGCACTTGCCGGCCAGAGCACGGGGATGGTTTTTGAGGGCGAAAAAAGATTCGAGCTCGTGGTACGCTTACGCGGCGAGCAAAAGAAAAATCTGGGAGACATTCAGAATCTGCTGGTCTCCACTGGCACCGGTAATCAAATTCCGCTTAATCAGCTGGCCGAGGTTAAAATACAAAATGGCCCGAACCAGATTCAGCGTGAAGATGCCAAAAGGCGTATCGTAGTAGGATTTAATATTTCGGGAAGAGATGTGCAAAGTATTGTTAATGAACTTCAACTAAAAGTAAACCGGGATCTTAAACTTCCGGCGGGCTATTATATTACATACGGCGGATCTTTTGAAAATTTGAATGCAGCAAAACAACGTCTGATGATAGCTGTGCCGGTATCACTACTGCTAATTTTTGTGCTGTTATTTTTTGCTTTTAATTCCGTAAAAGATGGTTTGCTGATTTATTCTGCGATACCACTGTCTGCTATTGGCGGTATTTTTTTCCTGGCCCTGCGTGGTTTGCCATTTAGTATCAGTGCAGGGATCGGTTTCATAGCCCTTTTTGGTGTCGCAGTCTTAAACGGAATCGTGCTTGTTGCAGAATTTAACCGCATTAGAAAAGAAGGTGAAAAAGATATACGGAAAGCGGTACTTGAAGGTACCCAACACCGGCTCCGGCCTGTGCTGATGACTGCATTTGTAGCATCGCTTGGCTTTTTTCCGATGGCAATCAGCAACGGAGCGGGAGCTGAAGTGCAAAGACCGCTCGCAACAGTGGTGATCGGTGGTCTGCTGGTGGCAACGTTTCTGACACTTTTTGTACTTCCTGTCCTCTATCTGTTTTTTGAAAAAGGTTTCCAATTCAAAAACGATGTTAAGGCATCTGTCGTTCTGATAGCGATCGCATCACTCTCTGTTTTTAATCCGTCCAAAAGTTTTTCTCAAAATAAAATTGACCTGGAAACGGCCCGGCAAATGGCGATTGCAAATAACCAGAATCTGAAAACAGAAAAGCTTCGCACAGAATATCAGAAAGCATTGGTAAAAACAGCAGTTGTGATTCCTCAAACCACCCTGCAACTGGAAGGCGGCCAGATCAACAGTTTTTATACCGATACCCGCATTAACGTGTCGCAGTCATTCAGCCTGCCAACGGTTTATGCCAAACAAAAAAATCTTTTGCAAAGCGAGCTGGCATCCAGTGTACTGAACGTGGCCGTGCGTGAAAGTGAGCTGAAACGAAACGTAGCCCGGGTATACTATCTTTTTATTTATCAAAACAAAAAAAGAGAACTTCTAAAATCACTGGACAGCCTTTACAGCAGTTTTTACGAAAGGGCCCAACAACGTTTTGAGAAAGGAGAAAGTGATATTCTGGAAAAAACCATGGTAGAATCTCAGCTCGCCGATATTCATATGCAAAGTGAACAACTTGACTCAGACCTGAATTTATCCAGGTTACAATTCCAGTTATTACTCAATACCGCAACCGAATATCTGCCGCAAATGGAAGACCGGTATGTTTTGGTATCCGATGTGGATTCAGCAGCCTTGGAAAACCATCCGCAAATGCGTTTTCTCATGCAGCAACAGCAGATAGCCGCGGCGACAGTTGATGTTGAAAAGTCAAAACTTTTGCCGCAGCTGAATGTGGGTTACAACAACATGAGTATGCGCGGGACTGGAGCAAATGATAAAAATTATACTGCATCACAGCGTTTTCAGTCGGCACAGATCGGTCTTGGTATTCCCATTTTCGCAGGTGCTCAAAAAGCCCGGATCAATAGTGCACGGATTAATCAGGACCTTGTTCGCCAAAGCTACCAGACTGGTGCCCAGACGTTAAAATTGCAATATCTATCCGCCTTGACCGAATACCGGAAATTTCTGACTACCGTAAAATATTACGAAACAACCGGACTGGCCAATGCTGCACTGATCACATAAACAGCCAATGAGCAGCTTTCAGGCGGGAGCATAAATTACCTGCAATGGGCACAGCTGATCAGTCACGCCACCACAATCCGGAGCAATTATCTGGACATGATCATGAACCTTAACAGCAAAGCCATTGAACTTAGTTATTATCTGGAAAATTAAATTGCCAGCCACGAAATACCTGATCGTTGCAGCCATCATCAGCATCATGTTTTCCTGTACTAAAAAGGAAGAAAATCAATCTTCCGAAACAGAAAAACCTTTGAATGAAAATGTGGCCTCGCTTAATAAAGAACAAATCCAGAATGCTGGTATTAAAACGGCACTTCCTGAGAAAAAACAGATCTCGGAAATTCTGAAACTGAATGGTAAAATAGATGTGCCGCCACAAAACATTGTTTCCATCAGTGTGCCTTTGGGCGGGTATCTAAAAACAACAAAACTTTTGCCGGGCACTCCCGTAAGAAAAGGAGAAATTCTGGCTGTGATGGAAGACCAGCAGTATATCCAGCTCCAGCAGGATTTCCTGACAGGAAAAGCACGGGTTGCATTTCTGGAAAGTGATTATCAGCGTCAGAAAGAACTGAACAAGAGCAAATCGAGCAGTGATAAAATTTTTCAACAGGCAGAATCAGAATACCTGAGCCAGCAGGTGATGATGAAATCGCTGTCCGAAAAACTGCGTCTGGCGGGTATCAATCCGGATAAACTGTCGAAAGATAATATCTCGCGAAGTGTTAATATTTACTCGCCTATCAACGGTTATGTATCCAAAGTAAATGTCAACATCGGGAAATATGTGTCGCCAACGGAAGTATTATTTGAGCTGATCAATCCAACAGATATTCATCTTGCGCTTAAAGTTTTTGAAAAAGATCTTGATAAAATAAAAAAAGGACAGCGGCTTTTAGCCTACACCAACAACACGCCGGAAAAAAAATATGAATGCGAAATAATCCTGATCAGCAAAGATCTTTCCATGGAAAGAACCGCCGAGGTCCACTCCCATTTTGAGCATTATGAACCCGGCCTTTTACCGGGAATGTTCATGAACGCAGATATTGAACTGAACAAGCGGAACGTACTCGTACTGCCCGATGATGCGATTGTAACCTTTGAAGAGAAACAATTCGTTTTTACACCAAAAGGTAAGGATAATTTTGAGATGAAACAGGTAAAAACCGGCACCAGTGAAAACGGATTCACCGAGATTATCACCAAGGAAAACTTGGATAATCAACCCTGTGTAGTGAAAGGTGCATATTCTATTTTGATGTCGATAAAAAATAAATCAGAAGATTAGTATAGGTCAATTGGAAGTTAAAATTCTAAAAATAAACACATTGACACCTAAAAAAAACAGCAAATTAACTTGCGTTTCAATAGCCGGATAAAACTTCATGAATACTTATAAACCATAAATCTGTCATGCTAAAAAAAATCCTTTTGGGGCTTGGTGTTGTGCTTATCACGATCCAGTTTATCAGGCCTGAGCAAAACCTTTCTGACGATCAGACGCATAACATTGCGTTGAAATATCCGGTGCCGGGTGAAGTAAAACAAATTCTGGAAATAGCCTGTAACGATTGTCATAGTAACAAAACAGTTTATCCATGGTATTCCAAAATTCAACCGATGGGCTGGTGGCTTGCAAACCATGTGAATCAAGGTAAAAGAGAATTGAATTTTTCAACATTTACGCGCATGCCGGTTGCCATTCAAAAGCACAAGCTGGATGAAACGATTGAAATGGTAGAAGACAATCAAATGCCACTGGAGTCCTATACGTTCCTCGGACTCCACAAAGGAGCAAACCTTACCAATACCCAACGTAAAATTCTGGTGAAATGGGCCGAAGAACAAATCAACACCTTAAAGGCTACATACCCGGCTGATAGTTTGAAAATGAAACGCCGGTTGACGACTCCGGCAAAAGGCTGAGGATGCTATGATCAAAAAAATTGGCATAAAACAGAAAATTTTTACCAATACTTTACTGGTTTAATTCTAAATAAAGCCAACTGATCAAAAACGAAAACAAACTTGTTAACTAACTAAATATCAACTATTTATATAGACAAAAAGCAATTACCGATCAGTATTAAAAAGCTGACAATAATCCTAAATTGAATATTTTAGGAAATATTTAAATGTATCCACAAGGCACTTATCTTACATTTTGGCGAAACGTTGTGATGGCCTTTAATTCAGCGCAACTAACCTGATTACTAATTCGTAGTGTATAAAAATAAATAACCCGCTAAACGATAAAGGATAATATGTCTTGATTTTTAAAATTTATGGTTTTAAGCAACCGGCTGAGGTACTTAATAATGTAACAGCATTAAACTCAGAATTGATTTAACATAGGAATTATTTTTAACAAAACTGAATTTTTTGCGCGCAGCATGACGCCCGGTTTAGTCTGACCAGTGCCGATTAAATTCTTTTGAAAAAAAAGGACTGACAATTTACAAAGTAGCCATCGGCGGGAATACCGTTGTCATTTATTAACCTAACAACAAATATGAAACTATTGACCACAATTATTCTGGCGTGCCTGGCAACACTGCCGCTTGACTGGAAACTTAACTTTACCGAAGCGAAGGCACAGGCAGTAGCAGATCATAAAATGATACTGCTGAATTTTTCCGGATCAGACTGGTGCGGACCTTGTATAAAACTTAAAAAAGAGGTTTTCGAATCAGCTGCTTTTGAAGAATATGCTTCTAAAAATCTGGTACTGGTACGGGCCGACTTTCCAAGACAAAAGAAAAACCAGCTGGATAAAGCACAGGTAGAAAAGAACGAAATGCTGGCGGAGAAATACAATCCCAAAGGCCTCTTCCCGCTGACTGTGCTGATAGACAGCAAAGGAGATGTAGTGAAAGAATGGGAAGGATTTCAGCCGTCGACCGAAACATTCATTACTGATATCAGCAAGCATTTGGCTGCCAAAAAATAATATGGAAGACCAAATTTTCAAAAAGGTTGTCCGATTAATGGGTAATCGGTTTGAGATCAGCGCCGTTGGAAACGATGAAAACCGTGCGAATAAGATTATTGACCTGGCTATTTCAGAAATTCAACGCATTGAAAAACTGTTGACCACTTTTAGCGACAGCAGCCAAACGCAGCATATTAATCAGTCGGCAGGTATTGGCGAAGTAAATGTTGATCAGGAAGTATTTGATTTGATCGCAAGATCCATCCGTATTTCTGAATTGACCCAGGGCGCTTTTGATTTAACATACGGCTCGGTCGATAAATCGTTATGGAACTTTGATCAGGAGATGAAATCGCTTCCCACTCCGGAAACGGCAAGGGAAATGGTGCGGCTGATCAATTATAAAAACATTATGCTGAATGCTGAAAAACGAACCGTTTTTTTGAAAGAAAAAGGAATGCGGATCGGTTTTGGAGGAATTGGCAAAGGTTATGCTGCCGAGATGGCGAAAACCGTAATGATCAAAAATGGAGCGCTGAGCGGCGTCGTGAATGCATCTGGCGATCTGACCACCTGGGGAAAACAGCCAGGCGGGTTGGACTGGACAATTGGTATAGCAAATCCTGACTCAAAAGACCAGCCTTTTTCTTATATGAAAATCAGTGATATGGCCGTAGCGACGTCTGGTAATTACGAAAAATATGTCATGATAAACGGGCGAAAATACTCGCATACGATCAATCCAAAAACTGGACTGCCGGTAAGCGGTATCAAAAGCGTAACCATTATTTCGCCCAATGCCGAACTTTCCGATGCACTGGCAACGCCGGTCACCGTGCTGGGCGTCAAAGTCGGGCTCGATATGATCAATCAAATGAAGCAGATTGCCTGCATCATCATTGATGATTACAATAAAATATTCACTTCAAAAAATATAAAAATCATATGACTCATATAACCAGTACCGTTCGGCCAGGCCTTGCTTTGCTGATACTCGGCTTATGCATCACCTCCTGCGTATCCGTCAAGGAATATCAAAAAAACCGGATCAACGATTCTGAAATGGATTTATCGGCCAGAAAATCAGAAAAATTCGAGCAAAGTTTTTATCTATACCGGGAGGGTGCTTCCGGTGCTAATGGCGGAAAAAGCGGTGGTGGCTGCGGCTGTAATTAACTCACATCCATAGACAAATCAAATGAAAAAGATCACCCTAACAGTAGCAGCCTTACTGGGTTGGTTCGGCTCGGTTTCCGCGCAGATCCAGGACAGCGTGTCGACAGGATACAAAGCAAAAAAATTAAAAATAGAGGAAGTTAATTTTGTTTCCGGTTATTACAGTCAGAACGGAAATAACTCGGCAATTACAGGAGGTATCGGCACAGAAAAGCTTTTTGACATAGCCAATTCACTGGAAATAAAACTGACTAAAACGGACAAACGGAACCGGGTGCATACTATTTCCGGAGAGCTTAATATTGATTTCTATTCTTCCGCGTCACAGGATAATATTGACCCGCTGACGATATCCTCCGCCTCGAAAACGGATATGCATATTTACCCGACAATTTCGTGGAATATGAAAAATGATCAAAACCACACCAACCGCGGTGCGATGTTCTCCTATTCCACCGAATACGACTATAAATCGCTTGGCTTCAACGTCAACTTTTCGAAATCATCCAAAGATAATAGCCGGGAAATCACTTTCAAGGCTGGAACCTACCAGGATACTTACACAGCCATATTACCTTCGGAGCTCAGACCCAGCGGATACGGCTCAGGTGCCGAAGGCGACAAATCCAATTTGGATCATAAGCCACGAAATACCTATAACGGATCGGTCTCTTTATCGCAAATCGTAAACAAGCGGCTACAAGTTTTGATGATTGTGGAACCGACATACCAGGAAGGCCTGTTGAGTACGCCTTTTCACCGGACTTATTTTACAGATGGTTCTAAAAAAGTTGAGAAATTACCAGGGACGCGCTTCAAACTGCCCGTCGGATTCCGTGGAAGTTATTTTCTTGGAGATAAGATCATCCTGCGGGCTTTTTACAGATTTTATGCGGATAACTGGGGCATGAAAGCACATACCTTTTCACTTGAAACACCGATCAAAATAACGCCTTTTGTTTCTGTAAGTCCTTTTTACAGGTTTAATACGCAGACATCAATCCGCTATTTTGCAGCGTATAAGCAGCATAATCCAAACTCAGAATATTATTCAAGCGATTATGACCTGTCAGCATTTCAAAGTCATTTTGTAGGCTCGGGAATCCGGCTGGCTCCTCCCGGCGGGATTATGGGAATCCGGCATTTGGCATCGCTTGAACTTCGCTACGGTCATTTTCACCGGAATGCCGGAACGGGAATGCAGTCAAATATCATCACGCTGGCTGCCAAGTTTAAGTAGCAGGCAGCACAATAAGCCAGCAACCATTGCTGCGGAAAGTAGGCGTTCAAAAAAGTACTTCCTACTTTCCGCAATTGGTTACCCTCACCAGATATACTTTCACAATACCTGATTTTTATCCTCGTCTGCTGAAAGTAGCAGTTCATATCGTTACGATCAGCTCCCTCTTTTCATCGTAGTCTGATTGTTAACCGTTAACAAATTCCAATGGACCGTCCTGTAAAGTCATAAATCCTGTATCCATCCCTTTCCCTAATACCTCGTTTCCGACACCTCTATAAACCAGTCATTGATCATTTCCCAGTACCATGGGCAATGATCAAACTGTTGGGATTTGAGATTGTTTGTCACTGAATCAGACCTGCAACAAAAAAAGTTATCCAACGCACCAGGACGTCAATTTTACTCCGGAAGCCCTCTGTTTCAGGCTTTTTATTTTATCCAAGTAGGTACAAGAAATGAAATTGATTTCTGGCAACAGTTATTGAAAGCGATATAATGTGCCCAGGATTAAGTAAAAGTGCGATGCTCGTCACTATCGGGAGACAGGTTTATACCGACATTTGATCTATATCCAATCGAGCAAAATTTCATTTTGAAGCACGCCGGGACCTGGACCAATGATTAAGGGAAGAAAATGAAAAACAAATGGGTAATGGCCGCGCTCGGCCTGCTAATTTCAATGCAATTGTCCGCACAAGTGGTATCAAAAGACTCTATAAGTACTTTAAAGGAACAAAAACAAGCGCTTAAAATAAGTAAAGATCTCAACGAACAGAAAATTAAGCTCGCAAAAATTGAAAACGAACGGACTGCTAAAACTCAGCTTTTTGATAAAACAGCTGAACAGGCGCAGGTTTCAGCAGATAACAACGGTACTGCTGCCGAAAGGTTAACGGACGATGCTCAGGATAAGAAAAAAGCCAGCAGGGCAAATAATACAGCCAGACATGCCCAGCGCGATGCCAAAAAGGCAAGAAAGGCTTACGACAACCTTGAACACCTGAACAAGGAAATCGAGGCTTTGAAAACAAAAATTGCCGATGACGAAATAAAACTGGCCGCAATACCAGGCTATCCGTTTGCTGATTAAGCCTGCAAATCATGAAACCAAATCATGAAAATTAACTTCATGTTGATGTGCAGCTTTGCTATCCTTACCTAAGCATTTCCTGCCACCGCGCGGCAAGTTTCAAACGATTCTGTTGATGTTCATAAAAAACGACAGGAGTTTATTCAGGACGACGTGAAACTGAACAAGCAAAAAATCGAGCTCGATGAGCTTGAAGATTAGTGAGCTGAAAAAAGTGTTGATGCAAGGAGCAAAGCCGATAACGCACAATTGGCTAATGAGAATTAAAGTTTGACAGAAAAGCTTCAAAAACATACTGAAAACAAAACGATCTGGATTCAGGCCTCAAAATCGGCACATAATGCAGAACGAAGCGCAAAAACGGCGCGTACGGCTGACGACAAAATCAAGGAAATTTTCTCAAAAGATCGAATCCCTGAATGCAGGTATAGGACTGGAATTCGGCCCGTTTACGCTCGATTTCAGTCGCGAATGGGGAATGAGCCCCTTCTTTTAATAACAACATCAAAAACAATGTGTTGCGGTAAACTATTGCCCTGAAACTTTGACAGCGGCAAGTTAGCAAATAAGGGTCTGTAAAGGCATTCCGAAACTGGCAACCGAGATGCAATCCGATTGATATTAAAGACCTTTATAAGATACGATCGTTGAGGAAAAACAATCAATTTTCGAATTTAATCAGCAATTTTCAAACCCTATTGTCGTGTGCAGGTAAGTAAAAAATGACGCTAGTGAAATGTCAGCCTGAGCTTTCGGATCGCCGATGCGCCGGCCGGCCGGTGCCGTCAAAGGGTGTCTGGCGAGATGCTTCGACCGCATCGGCGGTCCGAAAGCTCAGCATTACAATAAATCAGCATGACAACAAATCAGCATGACAGTGAATCAGCATGACATTGAATACGTCAAAATAAGGATAAATTAACAGTAGTTGCTGAAAGTAAAAATTTAATGCAATATCACAAAGTACTTCCCGCTTTCAAATTTTTCCAGCCTGGCAATTTCAAACTGAAAACTGTTGCAAGATTTAACGATGGACTGACATATTGCTATTTCATATTCAATGAACCGAACTCACTGGCATAAATCCTAGCTAATAAAAGAAAATAACTGATCATAAGCGGACCGAAAATAAAGCCCCAGAAACCAAACAGTTTTAATCCGACAATCAGGCCAAGTACTGCGATAACCGGATGTACATTTCCAATTTTTTGAAGCAAAGTTACCCGGGCCAGATAATCAACATTACCGGTTACAACGATACTGTAAATTGCCAGCCCGATGGCTTTTCCACTTTCACCGGATGCATATAAATAGATGATTAATGGAATCCAGATAAAGGCAGTACCAACGACCGGGAAAAACGCGAAGATGGCTGTGATAAAACCCCATAATAAATAGTCCTGAACGCCAAAAATCCAGTATCCCAATATGGCAAATAATCCTTGTATGATGGAAATTAGCGGGATACCCAGTGCGTTGGCACGGATCATATTTTTGGTTTCAACGGCCAGCACATCGATGTTTTCTTCCTTTAACGGTATGATTCCCGAAATCCGCCGTTCCATTTCAGTTCCATTGGTCAGCATGAAAAAGAAAAGAAACAGGATCATAAGCAAATTGCCGGCCACGGATGCTGAACTGTTCAGGAAAGAAGGAATAAAATTCGTAATCAGTTTCTGGATTTCGCCAAGGCTCTGATTAGTCAGAATATCAAAACCCGTCCAATGCTTGATCTGAACAGAAGCCGATTTAAAAACCACGATGATCTGATCGGAATTATTGATAAGCACATTCACCTTGGATGATATTAAATGAATGGCAAAAGATGCCGGCAAACCAATACCAACAAGAAATGCAACCAAAAACAGCAGGGCAGTTCCGGCTTTGTTCCAGTGTTTCCGAATCGTTAAGGAAAAATACCACTCGCGGCTCAAAATATATAAAGTAAGCGCTCCTAAAAAGCCGGGAAGAAAACCATTCAGTTCAAAAAGAAGCAGTAACGCCAAAGATGCGAGAATGATTAATAATCCAATTTGTCTGATCTGATTGTTAAAAGTTGGCATCGATATAGGTGTTGAGTGCTCAAAGCAGTAACTGCCTTTTGATCAAAGAACGACAGTTTAAATGGCATACCAATTTAAATCATTTGAAATACAATTATTTAACTTATCATTTTCTCTTTATCAAAAGCAATAATGTTTTAAGCTTAAAATGTGACTCAATTTGCTTAATTTAAACAAAGAAGTTTTTAACCTGAATAAAAAATGTCAGAAACATCCCGTCAAACTTTGTCTGCTGAATCTGGTAAACTCCCTTTAACTGATCAGAAAACCGGATTATCCGGCCAGGAAGCGGACTCGCGAATTCAGCAGTTTGGCCTCAACGAGTTAGAACATGTAAAACCTGAAAGTATCTGGTCCATTCTTTTGCGTCAGGTGAACAGTGTTATCGTCTGGATCCTGGCAGCGGCAGCAGTTGTATCGTTTTTCCTGGGTGATATCCTGGAAGGCTATGCCGTAATTGCTGTCATTTTAATTAATGCAATCACCGGTTTTGTGCTCGAATACAATGCCCGGCAGTCCATGGAAGCCTTGCGAAAACTGGATACCACACCTGCCAGAGTACTGCGCGACAAAAAAATTAAGGAAATCCCATCGGATCAGGTGACAATCGGTGATATCCTGATATTAGAAGCCGGAGATTTGATACCAGCAGATGCGCTTATTCTGGAAGTGAACCAGCTCACTATTGACGAATCTGCGCTCACCGGCGAATCTGTTCCTTCTCAAAAAACCACGGATAAATCCCCCGAAGATGCCCCACTGGGCGACCGCCACGACCGGCTGTTCAAGGGAACTGCCATAACCAACGGAAATGCAAAAGCGGTTGTGACCAATATCGGGCAGGCGACTGAACTGGGCAAAATCGCCACCATGGTGAGTGAGGCCAAACGCACGGCTACACCCTTGGAAGCAAAACTGGATGCTTTGGGAAAAGTGCTGATATGGGTCACGCTTGGTATGGCGACGCTGTTTTTAATTGTCGGATTCTTGCGAGGACAGGAAATCAAACAGCTGATAGAAACGGCAGTTGCGCTGGCTATCGCGGCCATTCCGGAAGGCATGTCGGTGGTAGCAACTGTTGCGCTGGCTTACGGAATGCTGCGACTGGCTGAGAAAAAGGTGATCGTAAAACGTTTGTCAGCCGTTGAAACCTTGGGCGGCACCAACGTGATTTTTACCGATAAAACCGGGACGCTTACTCAGAATAAAATTGAAGTGCATACGCTTCGCGCGGCCGGCAACGATTTTATTGTTAAAATCATAACGAACAGTGAAGGCATTCAAAATCTTGAAGTTACAAATGGCGATCAGCAGCTTTTTCATTCTCCCGAGCAGGAAATGCTTGCCCGGATTGGCGCATTGGTTAATAATGCACAATTAGACTCAAAGAAATCAGACCGGAAAGAATTGGGCGATCCTGTTGAAGTCGCCCTGCTTTCTTACGCACGCAGTGCGGGTATCGATCTGCACAAGTTACATAAGGATTACAATCGGCAGGCTGAGCAGGCTTTCAGTTCGGATACGCGAATGATGGCCACCCTGGATCAGGTTGGCGCAGAATATTTTATTGGAGTAAAAGGAGCTGTCGAAGACGTGTCTGCGCTTTGTAATTGGAAAAATCAGGAAGACCGGGACAAAGAACTCGAAGTTTCTGAACGGATGGCAGCGGACGGGCTGCGAACCCTTGCGTTTGCATATCGGGAAACGGATATCAAACCGGGCGAAAATTTTACAAAAGATGAAAAACTGACTTATGCCGGTTTGATAGGATTTCTGGATCCGCCGCGCAAAGAAGTGATTAAATCATTAACCGCCTGCCATGAAGCTGGAATAAAGGTCATTATGGTTACCGGCGACCATCCCGCAACTTCGCTGAAAATTGCCAGACAGGTCAATCTGGTTGGAGAGGATGAGCAGCTGGTACTGACCGGAAAAGACCTTGAATCATTCGATTTTTCATCCGCAGAGGACCAGAAAAAAATGATGGATTGCCACGTTTTTGCCCGGGTGAATCCGGCGCAGAAACTGGATATGATCGATTTTTACCAAAAACAGGGAGATATTGTCGGGATGACGGGCGACGGTGTAAATGATGCGCCTGCTTTAAAAAAATCAGATATCGGTATTGCCATGGGACTACGCGGAACAGCCGTTGCCGCGGAAGCCGCCGATATGGTTTTGAAAGATGATTCGTTCGCATCCATCGTTCATGCGATTGAGCAGGGACGCGTGATTTTTGAAAATATCAGAAAGTTTATCGTCTTCCTGTTGTCCTGTAATATGAGCGAAATTTTTGTAGTAACATTCGCTGGTTTTCTCAATGTAGGAAGTCCGCTCCTGCCGCTGCAAATTCTTTTTATCAATATTATCACAGATGTATTTCCGGCACTTGCACTGGGCGTTGGAAAAGACAACAAGAAACTGATGCAATCTCCGCCAAGAGATCCCAAACAGCCCATTTTGGAAATTGCGGATTGGAAAAGAATCGTATTTTATGCCCTGGTCATGACCATCTCCGTGCTGGGTGTCTACTGGTATGCAATCCACCAATTGGGATATAGCCCGGAGGAAGGAAATACCATCACGTTTTTCGCGCTTTCACTTGCACAGTTACTTCATGTTTTCAACATGTATTCGGGCAGACTCCGCTTTTTTAATAATGAAATTACACGGAACAAATTTATCTGGATGGCGCTGGTTTTGTGCATACTGATTATGTTTGCTACCTATTACATGCCTTTCCTCCGACAAATACTATCCCTTCAATTACTTGATATAGAAGCGCTGGAACTGATTTTAGCTGCCGGGATTGCTCCGGTTTTGGTGATACAAACCGTTAGAATATTTTTCCCTATTAAGTAATCCGGATTATTGCCGACCTGTGATTCATGCAACTTCCGGCGGCGCTTTTGTAACAATTAGCGATTAAAATAGTACCACCTTTATGCATGATGTTTGGATTGATGAGAATCATTAATCCAAACATCATGAACTGATCTTATATGGATAACAAAGACAGAGATCGCAAAGCAGATGACGCTGAAATGGAAAAATCAAAAGAGCATATCATCTTAGAAATTATTGAGTATGTCCCAAATGCCGTGCTTAGTAAAACCATAATAAAAAAGACAACAGGCAATATCACCATTTCTTCATTTGACACAGGGGAAGAGCTGGCCGGGAAATCATCCGCTTTTGATACCTATATTCAGATCATTGACGGATCTGCTGAAATAGTGATTAATGATGAAAATCACAGGCTCTGTCTGGGTGAAGGAATAATCATTCCTGCGCATGCAAGGAATTCGTTTTGTGCCAAAGAACAGTTTAAAATGATCTCGACGGTGATCAAAAGCGGTTATGAATAATGCTGAAAACTACATATTAACCATCAATGGAGGCTCGTCAAGTATCAAATTTGCCTTTTATGAAGGTGAAAAGGCATTAACATTGGTTCTTGCCGGAAAGCTTGCGAATATTGGAAATAAAACAACGGAACCGCTTTTGACTAACACTGCTTCTGATCAAACAGAAAATGTCAAAATCCGGGAAAATACTTTTGAAAAGGCAATTGCCTTCCTGATCGACTGGCTGGAAAACCGACCTGAATTTTCGGGAGTTTCTGTCATTGGTCACCGTATTGTGCATGGTATGCAGCACACAGATCCACAGGAAATTACACCTGAATTACTTGACTATCTCAAAAAGATCAGCCCGTATGATCCTGAGCATTTGCCAGAGGAAATAAAACTGATAGAACTTTTCAGCAAAAGACATCCGGACTTAAAACAGGTCGCTTGTTTTGATACTTCATTTCATGCTAAAATGCCTGATGTGGCAAAACGGCTTCCTATTCCACGACGGTTTACTGAAAAAAATATTCAACGCTATGGTTTTCATGGCCTCTCTTACGCTTTCCTGATGCAGGAACTGGAAAGCCAGGCAGGCAAGAAAGCTGCCAACGGAAAAGTGATATTAGCACATCTTGGAAACGGAGCAAGTCTTGCGGCTGTAAAACATGGAAAATGTCTTGATACCACCATGGGTTTTACACCTGCCTCCGGCGTGATGATGGGAACCCGCAGCGGAGATCTGGATCCCGGTGTTGCCTGGTATCTTATGCAGTTTGATAAACTAAGCCCCAAACAATTCAACCATCTCGTTAATCACGAATCCGGACTTTTGGGTATATCCGAAACAAGCTCAGACATGCAGGAATTGATGAAATCTGAAATTGCTGACCACCGCGCAGCCGAAGCCATAGAAATGTTTTGTTATCAGATAAAAAAATCAATCGGCTCATTCGCTGCTGTGCTGGACGGCGTTGATACCCTTGTTTTCTCCGGTGGTATCGGAGAAAATATTCCTGAGATCCGAAGCCGGATTTGTCAGGATCTTGGCTTTTCAGGAATTGAACTGAATGAAAAACTAAATCAGAAAAACGATCCTGTTATTTCAACCGATACCGGAAAAGTGACAGTCAGAGTGATTGCAACTAATGAAGAACTAACGATCGCCCGGCTCGTCAGCCAGGTTTTGAATCAAATCAACAAACGATAAATATGGAAAATGAAGAAACCGGTCTTGAAGTAAAAACTTTAACACCCGAATTGTTACGAAAAATGAATGCTTACTGGCACGCGGCCAATTATTTGTCCGTCGGCCAGATATACCTATATGGCAATCCGTTACTCAAAAAACCATTGACGCTTGATCACATCAAGCCGCGACTTCTGGGACACTGGGGCACTACGCCCGGACTGAATTTTATTTACGTTCACCTCAACCGTATCATTAATCAATACGATCTGAACATTATTTATGTCGCTGGTCCCGGGCACGGCGGCCCCGGGTTGGTGGCCAATACCTATCTGGAAGGCACTTATAGCGAAGTTTACCCCAATATCAGCGAGGATGAAAACGGAATGCAAAAACTTTTCAAACAGTTTTCATTTCCCGGTGGCATCCCCAGCCACGTGGCACCGGAAACACCCGGTTCGATCAATGAAGGTGGCGAACTGGGTTACTCACTCGTCCACGCATTTGGGGCTGTTTTTGATAATCCATACCTGATCGCAGCCTGTGTCATCGGTGATGGTGAAGCCGAAACCGGTGCCCTGGCAACAAGCTGGCATTCCAATAAATTCCTGAATCCTGTGCATGATGGTGCCGTACTTCCGATCCTGCATTTGAACGGTTATAAAATTGCCAATCCTACCATCCTGGCCCGCATTCCAAAAGAAGAATTGGAGCAGCTTTTCCGGGGATATGGGTATAATCCGTATTTTGTGGAAGGCGACGATCCGGAAACCATGCATGAATTGCTGGCCAAAACGCTGGACATCGTGGTGGAGGAAATCCGGCAGATCCAAAGTGATGCGCGGGTTTACGGATATAAAAAACGTCCGGTCTGGCCGATGATTATTTTCCGCACACCAAAAGGCTGGACAGGTCCAAAAGTAGTAGACGGACTGCAAATTGAAGGTACCTGGCGCGCGCATCAGGTTCCATTAGCCGAACTGGCTGCAAAACCTGAACATGTGCTAATGCTTGAAGCCTGGATGAAAAGTTACAAACCAGAGCTGCTATTTGACGACAACGGAAAACTGATCGCAGAACTTGCGGAACTGGCTCCGGCAGGAAATAGAAGAATGGGTGCAAATCCAAGTGCCAATGGCGGATTGCTGCTTATTAACCTGAAAATACCGAATTTTAGAGATCACGCGGTGACAGTTGCCACGCCGGGAAATGTTACAGCCGAAGCCACCTCGGTGATGGGCAGTTTTCTCAAGGATGTGATGAAAGCAAACTGGAGCGAACGGAATTTCCGGATATTCGGGCCGGATGAGACGGCTTCCAACCGTCTTTCTCATTTGTTTGATATAACTGAAAGAACATCTACCGCCGAAATAATTCCAGGTGATAATCATCTTTCTCCGGATGGCCGGGTGATGGAAGTATTGAGCGAACACCTTTGTCAGGGATGGCTGGAAGGTTATTTATTAACAGGGCGGCATGGGTTGTTTTCCTGTTATGAAGCCTTTATTCACATCGTGGATTCGATGTTTAATCAACATGCAAAATGGTTACAGGTTTCCAGAAATCTGCCCTGGCGGAAGCCGATTGCCTCCCTGAATTATTTGCTTACCTCACACGTCTGGCGACAGGATCATAACGGAAACAGCCATCAGGATCCGGGCTTTCTGGATGTAGTGGCCAATAAAACAGCTGATATTGTCCGCATTTATCTGCCACCGGATGCCAATACACTGCTTTCGGTAACAGATCATTGTCTGAGAAGCCGGGATTATATCAATGTGATCGTTGCCGGAAAACAGCCTGAAATGCAATGGCTTGATATGGATGCCGCGATCAAACATTGCACCGCTGGTTTGGGTATCTGGAAGTGGGCAAGCAATGATGAAGGTTTTGAACCGGACGTAGTCATGGCATGCGCCGGAGATGTGCCTACGCTGGAAACAATTGCAGCCGTACAAATTCTTAGAGAACAATTACCTGAATTGAAAGTCAGGGTAATTAATGTGGTGGATCTGATGACACTCCAACCTGAAACCGAACACCCGCACGGATTAAATGACCGGGATTTTGATATTCTTTTCACCAAGAACAAACCCATTATTTTTGCTTTCCACGGGTATCCGCTACTGATCCACCGCCTCACCTACCGCCGGACAAATCACAAAAACCTGCATGTGCGCGGTTACAAAGGCGAGGGAACAACCACAACACCGTTCGATATGGTAGTGCTCAATGACCTGGACCGGTTCCATCTGGTCAGTGATGTGATTGACCGTCTGCCCGGCCTTGGAGCCAAAGGCGCGTACACCAAACAATATCTGCGCGACAAGCTGCTCGACCATAAAGCTTACATCCATATTCACGGCGAAGACATGCCTGAAATCCTGAACTGGAAATGGACTTTGGGTTAATCAGAAAATCTTACCTAAAACGTATGAAAAGTTACACCAAAATTCCCGACCGGGATGCGACCACAATGTCAGGTGATATTGAAGAGAAAAAACACATCATTCATTACTGGTGGATATTCTTGCTTTCAGGAACCGGTATGATTGTTTTCAGCATTTATGTCACAATAAACCAATCGCTAACCTATGACCTGATAAGTATTATTTTCGCAGCCTTGCTCTTTGCGACCGGTCTGCTGGAGCTTACCTTTTGTATGCTAAACCGCAGATGGTTTGGTGGCTGGGGATGGTATTTGACCGGAGCCATATTAGATCTGATCTTAGCGGCAATATTTTTTACGAATTCTATACTGGCGGCCATTTCTCTGCCATTTTTAGCAGGATTCTGGCTACTGATCCGAAACGTGGTCATGATCGGAAGGTCGGCCCATGTGAGGAAAAGCGGCCACCCCGAGTGGCCCTGGCTCTTGTTTTGGGCTGTTACAGGTTCTTTCTTCTCGATCATCAATATATACAATCCCATCTTCGGGGAAGAGCGACTGATGATCTGGACTGCCGCCGCATTGTTCACCGTCGGTATATTCTATCTGCATTTTGGTTGGATAATAAGGTACAGAGGTGGCTGGTTTGAACGACGTGATGTGAAGTGATTTTGGTGGACTTTGATAGCGATTTGTAAAATGGTTTAGTATCATGCAAAATTGCATATTGAAAATATCATTTGGAGAACTCAGGTCGAGTTCTCCTTTTTTTATAACACTATTAACACAATCAAATTTGCAGAAAATCGCAAAAAGCATTTCGTTTTTATTATGTGATTTATTAACTTAAAAGGGTTTTTTAGTTCTTAACAAAGACAAAAGATTCCCAAAAGTAAATTAAATTTGAACTTAGTGTGACGGATAAATTTGCTTAATGACTAAGTTTTCCATCCTCTATTTGAGTTTTATGGGTTGATAAATTATAGTGATCGGCCGAATGTGCTGAATCACTAATTTCTAAACTGAACATGATAAAAAGCCAGGAAATTCAGTTTCAGACTTTCAAATGTTACGGATATTCTTGGAATAATTTTATTAGCAGACTGCTAAGTGTCGCGGGAAATAACAACCTGAAAGATTAATTTAAACAAATATTGATATTATGGAAAAGTTGCAATTCAAAGTAAGCATCAATGCACCTGTGACAAAGATTTATGACTTTATGCTTGGCATCACCAGTAAATCAACTTATGAGCAATGGACTTCTTTGTTTAACCCGACATCCTCTTATGAAGGAAGTTGGGAGAAAGGAAATAAAATGCTATTTATTGGCGTAGATGAGAAGGGAGAAAAGGGAGGTATGGTTTCCAGGATAGCCGAAAACGATCCCAACCGATTTGTTTCAATTCAACATTATGGTCTTTTACAAGCTGACAAGGAAATTACAGAAGGACCGGAAGTGGAAAAATGGGCAAATGGATTTGAAAACTACACCTTCGAGGAAAACAATGGGACTACAATCGTTACTGTCGATTTGGACACCACCGAAGATTTTGTGGATTATATGAACCAGTCCTATCCAAAAGCACTCGACAAGCTGAAAGAGCTCTGTGAAAAATAACAATTTCAGTTAGATCTTAAACATGTATAAATATACCCGGACCAAGATCGGTTTGGCTATAAGGCAAGCGTTGCGCTTTTTGTATTGATGGAAAAATTAAGCTTAAACCAGCAACACATAAAACATTGAAAATAAATATGATAACATCAATCATTAAATCAATCTTGGATTACCACATTCAAATTCCTATCCTGTAACAGCACAAAACAATTACTTCTAATGCATAAGTTGTGCAGTAATTTTATGACGACAACCGAATGAAAGTAACCAGGCAACATTTAATAGAACTCTGCGACAATTTTTTGGATGACAAAATTGACAAATTAGTTATTCAAGACTTTGCGTGGAAAGCAATTACAGATGACGGCTTTGCCTGGGAAGGAGATGACGTAATTTCCGACACAATTTTTGATTGGGACAACGAAGAGATAAACTTTGACATCAACAAGACAAACATTCGGCTTTGGAAAAACAGACTACTAACAGGACAAAATGCGCTAACGAGCTACAATTCTTGGAATTAACATATTAACAAACAAAAAGAAATTTTTACAAACAATAATTCACCTTGGAAACCAATAAATAAAAAACTTAACGTTGGTGCTTCGGCTAACCTTGGCGAAGACCCCATTAATGGACTAAGACACCCAAGCGAAAAAGGAACAACGGGTTGGTTTATATGGACAGGCAAATATTCAGAAGCGGACGACTTCTTTCAACCAATTTATGCAGAAAAGTTGCTTCAACAGCGACCTGAGATAGTAAAATATTTAGGACTTGACATTGGTTTTCGATTTTTGGAAGACGGAAATGGTTACGAAGACATTTGGTTTGACGAGAAACTTAAAAACATATAACTTGACGACATTGAATAACGAAAAAAACTACCACCAACATCGGTTTGGCAGTATGGCGGCCGCAAGTGCTTCTATGAAACATTTGCCGCTGCAGTGCAAGATTCAACATCAGTAATTCTATTGAACTTTTGTGCTAAAAATCCGCCATATCGCCAAGCCGGGAACCGTTGTAGGCAATGCTAAAAACGACCACTCAAAAGAAATTTCCTTAATTAAATAAAATGAATAATAACTTTTTTTCTAACTTATTACTGCGGCTATTATTAATATTTTTACCAGAAATGGTCCTTTCTCAATCTACCGACTTTGTCATTCAAGATGTAAAGTTTCAAAGTCAGGGCGTCACTCTTGCTGGTTCAATTATAAAACCTAAAAATCCATTTGCAGCAGTTGTAATTGTTCACGGTTCTGACCCAGTAAAAAGAGAAATGGAGTTCGCAAAACGTCTTGCTAAAGAAGGGATTGCTGTATTGACATATGACAAACGTGGAGTTGGAGAATCTGGTGGTATATATGTTGGACCATCCGTTGGCACTAATAATATTGACACTACTAATCTTAATTTATTATCCAGCGACGCAAATGAGGCAGTAAAAACATTGCAAACTCATTTGAAAGACAAAAAAACACAAATTGGTTTAGTTGGCTTCAGTCAAGCAGGATGGATAATTCCAATTACTGCAAGCAAAAACCCACAAATTGAATTTATGGTTTTATTTAGTTGTCCTACGATAACAACTTTAGAACAACTTCGATTTCAGTTTTACACGAATGGAAATGATAAATTTTGGGAAAATCATACCGATGAAGATGCTCGTGAACATACTAAAAATGATCCCGACAAGTATCAATTCGTAGCGACTGACCCCAAAAAATCTTTGAACACTCTTTCAATTCCCGGACTTTGGCTTTTTGGTGAGAAAGACATACAAATTCCTGTAAAATTGTGCATGGAGCAATTAAACACTTTTAAAGTTCAAGGTAAACCTTTTGAATACACTTCATTTTCTGCATTAGGACACAATACCTCATTTAACAGCGATACAGCACCTTTTGACATTTCAATTCAGTGGATAAAACAGAAAACGTTAAACAATAAGAAGTCTAAAAAATCAAAATAAAGCACTGCCTGTTAGGCGTAATGCTACCAGCGACCGTAAGACCACCAACAGTCAGACAAAATGGACGACAATAACGACATAAAACGACTTTCACGACTGACTGCAATCCTGACCCAATTACAAACTAAGCGACTTGTGACAGCATCTGAATTGGCAACCAAATTTGCTGTAAGCGTTCGGACTATTTACAGAGACATAAAAGCATTAGAGCAAGCAGGCGTTCCTATCCTGACAGAAGACGGAAAGGGCTATTCTTTAATGGAAGGTTACAGAATACCACCTGTAATGTTTACCGAAAGCGAAGCCAACGCTTTAATTACAGCCGAACAACTCATTTTAAAAAATAAAGACGCTTCATTTGTAAAAGAATATTCGGAAGCCATCAATAAAATAAAATCTGTTTTACACAACAATACAAAGGACAAAGCAAACTTGCTTTCTGACCGGATTGTATTCAGACAAAATTCAGACAACGACCGAACAAGTAATTATCTATCAACCTTGCAATTAGCCTTAACAAATTTCAATCTTGTTAATGTAAAATATCATTCGCCCGACACCAATGAGACAACTGAAAGAACAATTGAACCTTTTGCCATTTACAGCACACAAGAAAATTGGTTACTCATTGCATTTTGCAGATTAAGAAAAGATTTCAGAGCTTTTCGCCTTGACAGAATACGAAATTTGAACACGCTAAATCAACAGTTTGAACCTCATAAAATGACACTTCAAGAATATTTTGAAATTTGCAAAGAAAAATATTTTTCACAACCCTTGACATAGGGCTGTCGCAAGCCCGTTTTAGTTTTGTGGCTTACGAAAAATAAAGTAAAATGAACAAAGTAAAAATTGAGCCTTTTAAAGTAATTGGCATCTCGGTAAGAACCACAAATGAAAACAATCAGGCATCGAAAGAAATTGCAGATTTGTGGGGTAAGTTTATGAATGAAAAAGTTTTGGAAGCCATCCCAGACAAAATTGACGACACAGTATATTCCATATATACGGACTATGAAAGCGACCATACAAAACCTTACACGGCAATTTTGGGTTGCAAAGTAGATAACCTTAACACTATTCCTGACGGAATGGTCGGCAAATCTTTTGACGGTGGAAACTATGTAGAACTATCTGCCAAAGGCAACTTAATGAAAGGTTTGATCGTGAACAAATGGACAGAGATTTGGGAAATGGATTTAGAAAGGGTATTTACGGCAGACTTTGAAGTTTTTGGTGTAAAAGCACAAAATCCGGCAGATTCTGAAATAGATTTTTTAATTGCAGTAAAATAGAGAAAAATGGTTGAGCAACTTCATAACTATTATCTGAATAAAGAAGAACCAAACAAGAGTTGCTTGCTTGCATTACGGGACATTATTCTTAATCAGGATGCAGACATTACTGAAACGCAGAAGTGGGGAATGCCCTGCTTCTGCTATAAGAAAAAAATGTTTTGCTATTTGTGGACAGATAAAAAGACGGACGAACCATATATTCTTATGGTAGAAGGAAAATACCTTGACCACCCCGAATTGGAAGAAGGCGACCGTTCCCGAATGAAGATTTTCAGCGTTAATCCAAACCAAGATTTGCCCATAAAAACAATAAAAAATATTTTGCAAAAAGCGTTGGACTTATATAAGAAAGGAACAATAAAAATCAAAGAATGAGCGACAGAAGAAGCACAGTCCATAACAGCCGTTTTGCAAAATGGCGAGTTCAGTGCTAAATTCAACATCAGTTCTTCGATTAAGGTATGACGAATTAACGAAGTGAATTTAAACGAAAACCTAAAAAGTAATTTTGAAACATTTGACACATGATGAACATAATTGACAAACTTGCCTGGATAGAAATAAAAAACAAATCAATTCTTTCGACAAAAAGTTTTGGAAAAGAGAAATTCTATATTCCTGGAGGGAAAAGAGAAAAAGGAGAAACTGACGAACAAGCTCTTATCAGAGAAATTAGTGAAGAATTGAGTATTGTAATTGATAAAAAAACATTGAATTATATCGGAACTTTTGAGGCTCAAGCTCACGGACATTCAGAAGGAATTTTAGTGAAAATGACTTGTTATTCTGGAAAATATCAAGGGGAATTAAAGGCAAATTCTGAAATTGAAGAAATTAAATGGCTAAAATACTCCGACAAAGACAAAATATCTGAGGTTGACAAACTTATTTTTGACAACTTAAAACAGAATAATTTATTGGACTAAATTGAGGACTGAAAACCAAAAGACAGAAAAAACTGCCACCAACAAGGGTTTTACGTCAGGCGGGCTGAATATCGCCAAAATACAAATCAATGCCCATTTCTTTGACGACATCGAAAATGACATAGACCCGAGAGAGTTTAACTCCATTGACAACCACGGAAAACTTGTTTAGTATATGTCAGACTTATCAAAATTGCTTAACAAAGAAGTAATCTTGACACCGGAAAATGAACATGAAACAATTCTTTTTAAAATAAACAAGGACATTATAGAATTTAGTAATGAAATCGACCCGACAAAATGGAAATTTCGGACACGATAGACAAAAACCGAACCACATAACAAGCATTTTGTAAAAAAGCGGGTTCCGTGGTTCATTGAACATCCTGCCTCGTATCAATTTTTATGGTGTATTGATAGTGAAGTGCTCCGAAATCCTCCACTGTGCTAAGCGCCAAACCGTTAGCTGTTATTTTAACAAGACGACCATAACAGAATGAAGATAGCCATATTGACACTTGGAACTCGTGGAGACGTTCAGCCTTATGCTGTTTTAGGACAAGCACTCAAAGAACGTGGGCACCAGGTAACTTTATCAACAGCTAAAAACTTTGAGCAACTTGTAAAATCTTATGACATTGACTTTGCACCAGTTGAAGCTAACTTTCAAGAACTCCTAAATTCAGACGAAGGCAAAAAAATGATGAAAGGAAATCCATTTGTAGTGAAAAGAAATTTGAACACTTGGGTTTATCCGTTAATTACCAACTCTTTGACTGAGTATTACAAATTAGCAAAGGAAAGCGACATAGTTCTTTATCACGTTAAGACATTGGCAGACAGTTTTGCTGACCAATTTCCGCATAAAATGATACGGGCAAATGTTTTGCCGATTGTTGAGCCGACAAGTGAATTTGCAAATCCGGCATTTAGTGGCTTACCCATACCCAGTTTTTTAAATAAACTGACTTACAAATTTTCTAATCTTAGCATCAAACTTTTATCAAAGCCAATTGGAAAGTTTAGAGCTGCGTTTGACTTGCTGAAAAAATTTCAAGTTCCGATAGTAAGAAACATTTACGGGATAAGTTCAGCGTTTTTGCCTATCCCCCACGACTTTCCGAGGGCCTCTAAATTCACAGGTTTTTGGTTTGGAACATCCCCTGCCGAACTACCTGCGGACCTTAAAGACTTTATTAGCGCAGGGGAACCGCCTTTGCTACTGACATTTGGCAGTATGCCTTTCAAAAGCAAGTTTGATTTACAGACATCAATCATAAAACTAACAGAACAATTTGACACAAGAATTATAGTAGTGAAAGGTTGGGGACTTAACCAAACCGAGCGACTTGAAAACAACCCCAAAATTAAAGTGATTGCTTCTGCACCTTACGAAAAGTTATTTCCATTGACAAAGGCAATTATTCATCACGGTGGTATCGGGACTACAGCAGAATGTTTGAGAGCAGGAAAACCATTTCTAATCTGCCCAAGCCTTTACCCTGTTGGCGACCAAAATTTTGGGGGACAACACGCCTATAAGAAAGTACTTGCGGTTAAGCCGGCACCCATCAGCAAAATGACAGAGAAGATGTTTTTGCAAAGCGTGAACGAACTTTTGCTAAACAAACAACTATACGACAACGCAAAACAAATACAAACATTAATCGATAACGAAAACGGACTTGAAAAAACGGTTGACGAAATAGAAAAAACCACAGCCAACAGCAATTTGGCGTAATGGGCGCTGACTTGCTTCTATGACACGTTTGTACTTAATGGAAGTGTAGTGCTTCTATCCAATATTTGTGCTAAAAATCCGCCACTACGCCAAGCTGCAAAGCGTCAGCGATCGGGCTAAGACAATAGTGACCGAGGAAAAAACCAAACAATATTTATGCATACAGAAAATTTTAAAATAAGCCAATATACTGACATTCATAAACAACAAATTTTGACTATTTGGGAGAAATCAGTTCTGGCTACACACAACTTTTTGAACCCAACTGACTTTGAAGAAATTAAGGAATTAGTAAACAACATAAATTTTAATGACTTTGAAGTTTTTTGCCTGACAAAGGAAAACTTGGTATTGGGGTTTATTGGTGTTGCTGACAAAAAGGTTGAAATGCTCTTTTTAGACCCCGAATTTTTTGGACAGGGATTTGGACATCAATTATTAAAATTCGCAGTAAAAGAACTACAAGCAGACAAAGTTGACGTAAACGAACAGAACTCAAAAGCTTTTAAATTCTATCAAAAATTTGGGTTTGAAACATTTGAGAGAACTGATAAAGATGATCAAGGAAGAAGCTATCCACTTTTAAGGATGAAATTAGTTTAGAAAAATGAATAAAACCTGTACCGCTAACCGCTTACTGAATTATTCGCAACAGACAAAGAATTCCCAGAAGGGAAGGGTGTTAAAATTTTTATCTGACATTCTCCTGACAACAACTTAAACTTTTTTCTTGAATACAAAGATATGCTTTTGGCCTTCTCTGTCCGGGGTAAATGTACGGCTCATTCTTAGCCGCCCTTGACAGCATTGCAAGCGACTTTGCTACAACTATACATAACTAATTTTTGACCAGAACATTAACCAGATGATTAAGAAGTATTCGGTTTTGATATGCATGGTTACCTCAGTGGTATTAATTGTAATAGCATCGTTGACCTATCCCGGCGGCTCATTGCCTGACAAAAATTCTATCGGTTTTAACTGGTCAAAAAATTTCCTAAGCAATTTGTTTGAAACAAATGCGATAAACGGTTCAGAAAACCCTGGCAGGATTTGGGGAATTATTGGAATGGCGTTCCACTCGGTTGGTTATGGGAAATTTTTTATCCATATGTCAAAAAAGATGCCCTCAAAGCCATGGGCTAATATTTTGAAATTTATAGGCGCTATCAACATAATATTTATTTTCTTAATCGCAACACCCTTCCACGACCTGGGAACAATATCGATCGTTTTAACATTGTTTGGTTTATTTACTATTACAGTATTTATCCTAAAATCTAAACTTCGTTTACTTAAAATCTGCTGTATTATTTGCCTGTTGACTTATTATTGTTTCTTTTCCGTATTTGGTTTCGGTAATTTGGGTCTGGCAGCCGTAATGCAGAAAGTATATATTATAAGCTCTATGCTCTTAGTTTTAGGACTAGAGTATTTTACCAAATATGAAGACTTTGTACAAATTAAATCGGATGGAGAAAAAATATAAGCCACGAACTGCTAACATTGGGTCTTGTGCAAGTGTGGCTTAACAAACATCAGCAAATTCAAGTTGTAGTCCGGGCTGGACAAACAACTTTCGGATTTAGTACTAATTTCAACTTTATATTTTCAATCAGAAGCGGCTGTGGGCAGACGAATACCTAATTCCACACCTCCGTAAAACCCTGCTCATTATTCGGTAATTTCAGAAAACGACACAGTAAACAAGAATGATAAATTTTGACAACATAAAAACTTATTCAACAGACTTTACATTTTAATTATCCGCGCAGACTTGGACTAAACTTCCCCTTGAAAAAGCATGTGAAATTACTTCCTCTGACTCAGAATCCGAACCTGGACAGTCTGATTTGATGACTATAAATATCGGAAAGACTATAAAAGATTAGTTTTTATAATTTCCATTGAAGAAACTGGCAATTTCTGTATATTGTAGATGATAATTTCACGTCATCAATACCTGCTGTACCAAACATAAATTCAGGCAGTATTTAGTTCAACAAAGGCGCTATCAGCGCACAATATACTCTTAATTCCGCCTACATGCCCACCGCCCAAACTGATTTACAAAAAGGACTCAATACCTCTGAAGTCCTGCAATCCCGAAGCACCTACGGCGAAAATAAAGTAGAAGATAAGAGCAAAAACGGACTTTTGACGGCTGTACTGGGTTTATTGAAAGAACCGATGCTCATATTGCTGATCGTCGCTGCCGTCATTTATTTTCTGACAGGCTCGCAGGGAGAAGGTCTTTTTATGCTGGGTGCTATTATCGTCATTTCTGCAATTTCCATTTACCAGGATTCCAAAAGCCGGAATGCACTTGCCGAGTTAAAATCGCTTACGCAGCCCAAATGCAGGGTCATCCGCAATGCCGCCGAAGTTGAAATTCTCAGGGAAGAGATTGTGATCGGTGATTACCTGATACTTGAAGAAGGAAACAAGATCCCGGCCGACGGCATGATTCTGGAAGCGCACGATTTCTCTGTAAACGAATCCATTCTGACAGGTGAATCCATGGCTGTTGCCAAAAACGATGCGGCCACCGAAGTATACCAGGGAACCCTGGTCGCGACGGGCAGGGCGACTGTCGAAATAACCGCAATCGGTGATCAAACCAAGCTGGGAAAGATCGGGATCAGCCTCGAATCCATTGAACAGGAACCTACCCCACTCCAGATACAGATCACCAACTTTGTCAAGAAAATGGCAATCATAGGTGGTGTCGTTTTCCTGATTGTCTGGGGGATCAATTACTTCCGCACAGGACAATTTCTCGACAGCCTTTTGAAAGCCCTCACGCTCGCGATGAGTATTTTACCCGAAGAAATTCCGGTTGCTTTCACTACGTTTATGGCTTTGGGTGCGTGGAGACTGATGAAAATGGGGATTATTGTTAAAAGAACACAGACAATTGAAACGCTCGGCAGTGCTACGGTGATTTGCACAGATAAAACCGGTACGATCACAGAAAACAAAATGGAGCTGGTCAGTTTGTATGTGCTGGATACAAATTCCATACAGCTACCTGACAATAGCTTACAGAAAACGGGTCAAAAACTACTCGCAATGGCCATGTGGTCCAGCGAACCGGAGCCCTTTGACCCCATGGAAACTGCACTGCATGACGCTTATGGAAAACTGGCAGCGGCCGATATGAGAAAAGATTTTAAGCTGACTCACGAATATCCGCTGGAAGGAAAACCGCCTATGATGACCCACGTTTTCACAAGCGCGGCAGGTGAACGCATCATCGCAGCCAAGGGCGCACCGGAGGCAATTATCGCACTTTCAGGATTATCGGAAAGCCAGAAAACCGAAATAACCAAAGCCATTAATGACCTGGCCGCCAAAGGTTACCGGATTTTAGGGGTTGGTGAAAGTACATTCGCAGGTGATGTTTTTCCAGTCAAACAGCAGGAACTAACGTTTCATTTTCTAGGTCTGGTTGCGTTTTACGATCCTCCAAAAGCTAATATCGGGTCTGTTTTCGAATCTTTTTACAAGGCCGGTATTCAGGTAAAAATCATTACCGGAGATAATGCAGCCACGACGCAAAATATTGCGCGACAAATCGGATTCAACGGCGCTGAAAAAGTCCTGATGGGCGACGAGCTGGTGGCGATGGACGAGAAGACATTACAACAAAAAGTAATGGAGACCGGTATTTTTGCCAGAATGTTTCCCGAAGCAAAATTAAGAGTTGTCAATGCGCTCAAAGCACAGGGACAGATCGTTGCCATGACCGGCGACGGGGTTAACGATGGTCCGGCACTGAAAGCCGCGCACATCGGGATTGCTATGGGTAAAAAAGGAACAGAAATCGCAAAACAGGCATCTTCGCTGATTCTCGTTGACGATGATCTGGCCAAAATGGTAGATGCTGTGGCGATGGGCCGTAAAATTTATATCAGTCTCAAAAACGCGATCCGCTACATCATTTCCATCCATATCCCGATTATCCTCACTGTTTTTATTCCACTGGCGCTGGGCTGGATTTATCCGAATATTTTCACCCCTGTTCACATTATATTTTTCGAGCTTATCATGGGCCCGACCTGCTCGATTATTTATGAAAACGAGCCGATGGAAAAGGATTTGTTATTGCAAAAACCAAGACCATTCACAGCTACATTTTTTAGCCTGAAAGAGCTATCCGTCAGTATTTTGCAAGGCGTGGTCATCACGGCCGGCATGCTGTTGCTTTATCAGTATGCAGTGATGCAATCCTATGACGAATCATTGACCAGATCAATGGTTTTCATTGGGTTATTGTCTGCCAATATCTTTCTGACGCTGATAAACCGTTCATTCTCGCATTCCCTTTTCACCACCTTGCGCTATAAAAACAACTTGGTTCCGATGATCATCGGCATAACGATTCTGCTTTCGGTACTCATTTTTGTGATACCGGGCGTCACGCGGTTTTTCAGTCTGGAAACAGTGAATGTAAGTCAACTGCTAATCAGCATCGGTGTCGGATTTTTGTTTACGGTCTGGTATGAAGGGATTAAATACTATAACAGGGTCAGGTAAGAGAGAGACCACCATTTTATTTAAATCTTAAAAAATATAATAAAATCAGGATAACCCCATCTCTCCCACAAATTCGTCAATGAATTTAACCTATTTCCTGATAATCGGAATAACCCAAAATACACTTGCCTGAACAACACTGTTCTTGAAATCCGGGTTTATTTCTCTTCCCGAGAAGTCCCCTACTTTCGACAACCCAGCCATGTAACGAAGCCCTACCCCAATACCAGCATCGGATTGGTATCCAAGTCCGGCACCTGCCGACAGATCCAGACTTTTTGCAAAGTTATTAATAGTCTGATCGGGTATACTTTCAGTTAGCCTGAAACCAGCCTGAGGTCCTGCTTCAATGTAAAATCCATTGGCTATCCTGAATTTTAGCATAACTGGAATATTCAGATAATTGATTTTGAAATTCTCTTTGCTTCCTGCGTTTTCGACTTTGGCTCCCTGGGTTGAAAAAAGCACTTCGGGTTGAACAGAGAAAATTTCTCCGAAACCAAAATTCAATAATCCCCCCATATGATAACCCACTTTTGCATCTGAATTAATATTTCCACCCGAATAATTGCTGATGTTAAGACCGGCCTTAGGGCCAAAACTGAATGTCTGGGCAAAGGAAAATGTGCTTAAAACGAAGAGTAGAATTGTAATTGATAATTTTTTCATTGTGTTGTTTTAAATTAATTAAAATTGTTTTGCCCCTGTTTCCATTGATTAGTTATCCCTGTGAATATTATATCACAGTTACAAAATTCTGGTAGTTGGCATGATTGTAGTGACATAAGTTTTACAATGGCAAAGCTTGTCAGGTTTTTGACAGCAATTGTTACACATCAATAATCATTAGTTGCATTAATCACAGATTAAGAACAGCTTAAAGTATTTTTTGACCAATATAAATTACCTTCCCCCATCATTATGATACTGTACATTAAATACATGGTCAGTCTGCGCTGCAAAATGCTGGTGAAGGAAGAGTTGATCAAATTAGGACTTCATTACGTTATTGTTGATCTGGGAACTGTGGAAATTCTTGAAGACATTACACGGGAACAACATGATGAATTAAAAAAAAATCTGCTCCGGTCAGGCTTGGAGCTGCTGGACGACAAGAAGGGCATATTAATAGAAAAAATAAAAGCTGTCATTATAGAAATGATCCACTATGCCGAGGAACTGCCGGTAACGAATTATTCTGACTACATCAGCGAAAAACTGGGTTATGATTATACTTATTTGTCGAACACTTTTTCAGAGGTTAAGGGAATTAATGTTCAACAATTCATCATCCTACACAAAATTGAAAAAGTAAAGGAATTGTTGTTATATGAAGAACTTAACTTAACAGAAATCGCTTTCAGACTACATTACAGCAGCGTATCGCATTTGTCGAACCAGTTCAAAAAAATTACTGGACTGTCTCCCTCCTATTTTAAAAAACTCAAAATGCATCGGATAGAAAACCTGGAAAACATGTGAAAAGTGTAACTTCTTACATGTTAGATGTAACATATAGTATCGTTAACTGTTGCAACTTTATCATAAAGGCATGCTTAGTTAAACAGAATAAAATTCAAAACTCCATTAAAACGTATACCACATAACGGCATTTAAAATTTTCACTTTTAAAACTTAAATAAGCAAATTATGAAAAGTTGGAAACCTGATATGCAGCTTATCTCACAATATAATTTCAAAACCTGTCTCCTGGATTAATAAGTATAGCGCTTATGAAAAATGGGGTCTTGCTGATCAACACGTCCAGAGGTGCATTAATCAACACAGCAGATCTGCCGGATGCGCTGGACAACGGAAAAATAGGGCATCTTGGAATTGATGTTTATGAATATGAGAAAAACATTTTTTCACAGCCTACCCTTCCCGGCCAGATCAAAGATGCGCTACTCTTAAAATTGCTGGAATATCCGAATGTGATCTTAACGCACCTATTTTCGCCCGTATAGTATTTATTTAGTCTTTGATGATTGCTTTTTTAAAATATAATAAACAAGCAACTTTACTATTTTTAGGGATTTTCGATAAAATCTACCTAATCATTGTAACGAGTCTATTTTAATTTCAACGCGTTAAATCACATTTATGAAAATCAAAAAATTACTACCTCTAAGCATTTTCTTGCTTGTGTGCTCCATGGCATTTGCACATGAGTTCTGGCTTGAACCGGTAAAGTTCTGGCTCAAAAAAAACGAAAAAGTCCGCATTGACCTGATGGTTGGTGAAGACTACCAGGGTGAACGATCCAACGGGCACAAATACAAAATCCTTAAACTTGACCAATACCAAAACAATCAGAAAAAGGATATTCGCGGTAAGATTTATGGTGATAGCCTCAGTAGTATTGACATTTCCTTTGCAACAGCAGGCAATCACCTGATTGCATTCAGTAACAGCAGCAAATTCATTGCATTGGAAGCTGCGCAGTTTAATGACTATTTACGTTCGGAAGGTTTGGATCAGGTGATAAAGTCCAGGATTGAAAGCAAAGATACTTTAAAAGCAGGTAGAGAATTGTATCAGCGCTGCGTGAAAACATTGATCCAGGTGGATAATCAAACAGACGATTCTTATGCAATCAATACAGGCATGCGACTGGAAATTATACCTGCCAAAAACCCGTATGCCCAAAAATCAGAAGGCGCTATTGCATTTAAAATCCTGTTCGACAATAAGCCGTTGGTTAACGGTCTGGTGCTTGCCTGGCATTTGGTTAACGGTAAAACCACACATCAAACAATTAGAAGTGACAAAAACGGGGATGCAGTCTTCCCGATTGATCAAACCGGCAAATGGATGATCAGCACCGTCCATATGATTCCCAACAAAGACAGCAAAGACGCTGAGTGGCAGAGCTATTGGGGCAGTTATACTTTCGGCTTTTATTGAGGTGACTCGCTGCTTTTGAGAGGAAAAATGAGAGTATTTACAGGATTAGAATGGTAATAATCCGTCACAAACAGTCATAGAAGCAACAGTGAATTCGTCTCAAAAGCAATATTATTGTACCTGCTTTTGAGACGATAACCTCATTGGCTCTGCATTCCATAACCGCGCGCGTTTCTCCAATTCGTATTGTATTATTTCTTGTCCCTCAACTTTTGACCTTTTGCTATTATGTCAAGTGCCCTGGCAATTCTCGCAATCATGGTTTCTTCGGTCTTAGCTGAATAAATCCAGTCTATGAATGCTTTTTGTTCACCGTTTGGATAATTCAAAAAGTTTTCCAGCCCATGGGGTTCGTCCATCAGACAAAGTTTCAATTCTTCCGGAATTTCTGTTGGTAGATTGTCTTCAAACAAGGTCACGTGAACTAGATCTCCAACTTGTTTTTTTATCCTCTTTCGAATGTCTGCTTTAACAGGCAAAAAGAGTTTGCCGTTTCCCATCGGCATCAGATTGTAACTCTTAATCTCAAAATCGTCAATCGTCCCGCGAACTCTTACCCATCCAAAATGGGCATGTTTGTCTTGTAGAATCTCGGGAATCTGCGCATAAGTCCAGCCACCTTTTCCCGGGAATTTCTCAAGCAGGTATTTCTTGTCTACCAGAGGTTTGTCTTTGTCCAATTTCTGTTGTTTAAACTTTTCCAGGATCGGTAACGCGCAACGCCAGGCCCTGATACCAATCTTTAAATATAAGAAAAAGTAAATTGGAATTCTGTCAGCCACGTATTTACATTACTCACCAGACTATTTTATCTAATTTGGGCATCCACAAGTTTTCTCAGCTCCGCATATTTGGCCTGCCTCCCGTCAGATTTCAGATAAAAGGCCATCAAAAATGCGCAATATATCTTGTTGTTATCCACCCATGGGTAACTGCCAAAAAGACCCGGGCTGCTGACCGTACCACTGTCCATGATCCACTCCCCGTAACCATATCCTGAGCCTGTGGCTTCCGCAGGTGTATAGGCTACGCTGACATCGCGGGTAATTCTGTTTACCTGCATCATAGCTATACTTTTTTCCGACAAAATCCTCTTCCCGTTGAAGATGCCCTTGTTTAAAATCATAGTCAGAAAGTGGATATAATCTTCGGGTGTGCTGCTGGCTCCGCCTGCGGGCAAGGCTACTGCAACATGTCCAAAATCCGTGTTTTTCATTCCCAGCGGACCGGCGATGCGCTCGGCAAACAAGGTCTCAAAATGCTTGCCCGTGATCTTTTCGAGTACTGCACCGACGATTTGCAGACCGGTATTGCTGTAACGAAAGACTGTTCCCGGAAGTCCCTCTGTGGGATAAGCTGCGATCTGGCTCATCACCTCATCCATATTATTGGCTTGCCGCTTTTCTTTCAGGTCATCTTTTAAATCCGGGGACCGGATTCCTGTCATATGGGACAGGCAATCTCCAATCGTAATACTACCTTTTCCGTTTTTGGAAAGTACCGGCAGGAATTTTCCAACAGTATCCGTTAATTGTATTTTGCCTTCATCTACGAATGTCATCACCAGTGCTGCACTCAGCCATTTGCTGCAACTGGCGATGGGTTGTCTGGTAGTTTCGGTGTAATCGCCTAAATCCGGTGCCGCTCCTTTCCTTTTAGCCATCAGCCTGAGCACTGTGTGCTGTCTGCCATTCATTTCATTGATTGCATGACTGTAAATTATCTTTCCATCTTTATGGATCACCAGTATCAGCCTCCCACCCATTTCTGCGGCATGGGCGTCGAGCCATTGATCTACCTGAGAGAATGGTTGTTGGGCATAGGCCCCGCCAATTATCAGCAGAGCCATCACCAGTAATACTATTTTTTTCATCATCTTGTTTTAAGAGGTTATTCGCAGTTGGCTATTCTTGGATTGTATAACACATTACCGCACTTAAATTGATATTTATCCTGGTTGTATCTGGCCACCGGCGCATCGGTCACTTCAAGTGGAGCCATATCCGAGCGGCTGATCTCAATTTCCTGGTGCATCAGTATTCTGAAACGGTCATTCAGGTTAGCAAGGCCAATTCCATTGCTTGCTTCCGGTGCTGGTATTTCCCAACGGCTGTTACTGAAAATAAGCTGCCCGGCCTTTGCTTCAATAACTACTGTTAATGGCCTTTCTGCTGTTGCGGCGTTATGTTTCACGGCATTTTCAAGTTGTGGCTGCAAAGATAAATGGGGTATTTTAAGAGGCAGGTACGCTTCTTCAATATGGATACTTAACTCAAAAGCATCTTCCAACCGCATAAAAACAAGTTTTGCAAATGATCTCACCATCGTCAGTTCATCGGCCAGGAAAGAAGTTTTTAACTGTTCATTTTCTGTCGACATCCTCTTCTTCAAAAGAATTTTTGTTTTCACCGTTAAGCTGGGAGTACAGTTAACCGTATGAGGAAAAATGATACGCGGAATAAGTATATGAAGTACCTTGAATGCGAAATTCATTCTCTTCTGTATTACAAACCTTTTCAGGTATCTTCTTGCAGCTACCATTATAGAAAGTATTTCTTGATTTCAATCAAGTGGATAAATAAAAATGCATCTCTATTTTTGCATTACATCATAAATAGCATTGATTATGGAACATAGCGCCGCATCTATCCGACCTTTTATTGGGGCGAAGAATTTTGAACTTTCCTGCGCTTTTTACCGCGACTGGGGATTCATTGAAAGTGAGTTATCGACAGACCTTTCCGTATTTAAACTTGATAAGCTGGCATTTTATCTGCAAAAAGCTTACGTAAAGGACTGGATAGACAACACGATGATCTTTCTGGAAGTCGACAATATTGAAAAATATTATAATGACTTAATGGCCTTGAACCTGGCTGGTAAATATGAGGGCGTAAGATTAAGCGCAATTAAAACAGACTATTGGGGCAGCGAGTGTTTTTTGCATGATCCTTCCGGAATATTATGGCATATTGGCGAATTTAAAAGTAAATAACCGAAGACATCTTTTAGTTTTGTGTATACGACTAATGTTTAAAACTTTTAGCCAGTCATCCTATTCGCATGTTAAAAACGGACTTGGAGAAGGTAGGTAGTTTTTCTGATACCGATTTTCAAAAGCTGATTAAATATCTGATACCGCGAAAATTAGCCAAAAACGAAATACTACTGGATCAGGGACAGATTTGTCAGTCTGTTTATTTTATTTCGTCTGGATCTGCCTATCAGTTTCGGTATGATGATGTTGAGGAAAATGTGATGGATCTTCATCTTGCGGGTGAGTGGTGTTTGAATTATTCCAGTTTCATTTCGCAGCTTCCGTCAGAAAATATTATTAAAGCAAACACGGAAACGAGTGTTTTTGAACTAAAAATGCACGCAATACACGATCTTATTGCGATATCCCCGGTCTTTTTTCAATTGGCGAAAATTCTGGAAGGAGCACTTTTGAGAATGCATTATTTTGAGAGTACAATGTCACCTTTTGAAAAATACAACCACCTTATTAATACAAGGCCTCAGGTTCTGCAAATGTTTCCCCTGAAACGCATCGCTTCCTACCTGAATATGAGCCCGGAAACCCTGAGCAGGGTCAGAAGCTCTTTTTAAATTACTTTGCATTTCTTGATTTCAGTCAAGCAACCTTTAAATGCAGATGTTTCATTTTTGTTTTCCAATTAACCGAAAATCAAAATGGAAAACTCGTTTGCAAAAGCTTCAGGTACCAGCATCTGCCTTGGATCCCTTATTTCTATTGTAACAATGGCACTTCACCCCACAGGAGGTTCTATCGAGCATATTGTCCGTATTCAAAATGTACTTATTTTCTCCCACACACTCGCCATTGCGTGTCTGCCCTTGATGTGCTTCGGTGCATTGGGGTTGTCGGCTACTTTACGAACAGACAGCAGAATTTCTTTGCTGGCATTCATTGTGTTCGGCTTCGGGTTGGTTGCAGGCATGATAGCAGCTGCGATAAATGGGTTGATCTTACCAAAATTCCTTTCTGATTCGTTAACAAAACCATTCGACGACTCGCAACTGAAAACTGTTTTACGTTATGGTCATCACATCAACACGGCAATGACGAATGTCTTTATTTTCGCAACCTCTGTTTCTATTGCGATCTGGTGCATACTGATTATCCGCTTATCACAGCTTCCCGGGTGGGTTGGTTATTGGGGACTACTACTGTTAGGTTTTGAGCTGGTTTGTCTCGTTATAAAAGTAAATTTCACGGATCTTTACGGTTTTAGAATCTTTGTATTCGGACTGGCTACCTGGCTAATTGCCGTGGGAATTCAGCTGCGTTCAAAATAGTTCGTCCATCGACGTCATAACAGCAAGGCTGATGGGAGGCTTGTTTTTATGAAAGCCTCCCATCAAAAATGACATATCCAATCCAATTACTTGTCGGGCTTGGGCAATTGAAGAATCTGGATTGACCCTCCCGCACTGTATCCTGAGATTTGCACAAATATATGATCTCCTTCTTTTCTACGGATTGCGTAAACTTTCACCACATTGTTGGTATAATCAATCGAGCCCTCTTCACCGAAATAGGTAGCCTCATCTTTGATACGATCGAGTTCTTTCTGCGGTACTCTTCCCTGAAATAGCAACACCCCTCCGGCCGCTGTGATCAGGTCTTTATAACTCTTTTCAAAATATGGCAAAGACCATTCTTTACCGGTAACGCTCGTTAAAAACGCTTTATAAACCTTTCCTTCCAAAGGAATCATCCCTTCCCTTGTCGGAAAAAACAGCCGGTCGAAATCGCGGGTAAGTGGCTTATTCAGAGGCACTATATCTGCCGGGGGCGTAAAAACTGGAAATGCGGACAACTCCTTTTCACTAAAAGGTAGTTTGCTTAAATCAATAGAATCCGGAAGCACATTCTTGCCCGTTTCCTTCACAGATAAGGCGGTATCTGTTTGGCCTACGGGCTCTTCATGCAGGGTATCTGCTTTGCCGGACTTATTGCAGGCAAAGAACAAACTGGTCAGAATTACGGACATTAATACTGTTTTACTTTTCATTGAATTGGCTGTTTTGTAGTGGGTAACCGATAAGTTATAAAATGCAAATATAAATTCGGACCAATGCCCCTGCAAAACATTTATCTTCTAAAAAACCTGTTGCCTTAGTTCAGAAAACTGATCAAAGGTAATTGTGCCCATGATCAGGTGATGCTGCAAATGCTGTTTTTGTATTTTAAATTAACAGAGACCTTGCACTGCAAATTTCACAGCCAATGACTGGCTGATGCCCCTGGGGCGTTCATGAACTTTGCCGTTTCAAAATAAATTTAAAATAATTCAATTTTTTTCAGGACATATTAAAGATCAATGTCTCTTTATACCTGAACGACAATAATAAGGTTCTATCAAGATTATTTATAAATATTTAGTATAAGGGATAAAGATAATGACCATGTCAGATCCAAATATGAAAGCAGAATTATCCGGTCAGGCAGATACTTTTTCAGACAACAGACATGCTGATCTGTGGAGGAATTTCAAATTGGGAGACAGGCAGGCATTTGCTGATCTTTTAGAATTGTATTATCCGCTGTTGCTAAATTATGGTGTAAGGTTTCAAAAAGACCGGGAGTTTGTCAAGGACTGTCTGCATGATCTTATTCTTGATCTTTGGAATCGCCGCGAGAAACTCGATGATGTTCGGCTTATTAAAATGTATCTGCTTAAATCGCTTCGCCGAAAGCTGCTTCGCGAATCGCGGAGATTAAAATGGTTCAGGGAAGCGAATGAGGTTACAGATGATTACTCCTTTGAAGTACAATTCGCCATCGAATCCTATATGATCTCCAATGAGGTTCAGCATGAGGATTTGAAAAAGCTTCGGGCCAATCTGGATAAACTCACCAAGCGCCAGCGCGAAGCAATTTATCTTCGTTTTCATCAGCAAATGGAATATGAAGATATCGCGGGCATTATGTCCATTAATTACCATTCGGCCGTAAACCTCGTCTATGAAGCATTGAAATTCCTTCGTAAAAACTGGTTCCTAACCATTGCTTCACTGATTCTGTTCCGCAATTAATTTATTTCCAGTTGTTTCTGGACTCGATGCCCCGGTGTTCTTTTTACAAAAGATAGGCACGAATAAAAACAGTTAGGTTACAAACGACACAAAACCTTGGGCTCCGCAGCAGTAGCCAAATGCCAGGAGCCAAAAGCTAAACAATATGAAAAACTACAACCAGTTTCAGGCAGAAGACTTTGTTCAGGATCCATATTTCCGAAAATGGGTTCTTGGTAAATTGCCGCCGGAAGATAATTTCTGGCCCGCATGGCAGGCGGCACATGCTGCACAGTTTGAGTGTATCGAAAAGGCAAGAACCATGATCATCGCTTTTGCCTGCGAAGATATTCCATTCGATTCCCTGGAAATTAGATCAGGTATTGACGCTATTTTATCCGAAGCCGACAGCAGTAACAACACACGTGTTTTTTATCAAAAAACGGTTTGGAAAATCGCAGCCTCAATTGTTTTATTTTTAGGAATAGGTTATGTTTTTTTTAAGCAAAACATTTTTTTTGATTCCGGCTCATTGCATTTAACAAATCATTTACAAGAAATAAATGACGGAGTCAAACCACGCAGTTTCAGATTGTCCGACAGTACACTGGTAACGCTATTTCCTAAAAGCCAATTAAGGATCGACTCTGATTTTGGCAAGAAAAAAAGAGAAGTCTATCTGAGTGGTGAAGCATTTTTTCAGGTAGCCAGAAATACAGAAAAACCATTTTTTGTTTATACCGGTGATGTAGTAACCAAGGTGCTGGGAACGAGCTTCAGGATCAAAGCATTTTCAACAGACCAAAATGTCTCAGTAGCTGTAAGCACCGGTAAGGTTACTGTTTTCAAACAAAAAAAGGGTACGGCGATATCTCAGGTGCTTTCGGACGAGATTATTCTGGCACCTAATCAACAGGCCGTGTATGAAAAATCAGGCGAACGATTGGTAAAAACCCTGGTTGAAAATCCTGTGATCTTACATACCGGAACTGGCGCGGAAGTTTTTGAATTCGTTGATACGCCTGTTCCAAAGGTGTTGTACAATCTGGAAAAAGCTTACGGAGTGAAAATCGTGTTTGACGAACTTCTTCTCCATGAGTGCAATTTTACGGCCCGCTTAACTAATGAGCCGCTTTTTGAAAAACTCAACATGGTCTGTGAAACTATTCAGGCCCGGTACGAAGTCGTGGACGGTCAGATCGTGATTTATGCCAAAAAATGCCAATGAAACACTTCCCGCATTAAAACAAATAAAAAAAAGTCCGGCTGCGCTTGTAACACGGCCGGACATGAATGAATCCCATTAGAAATCACGCATTGGGGAATACGTGAAGGGATTGTCTTTGCTTCAAACTTCTTACCATTTTAAACAAAAACCACCTTTTCAGGCTGCTCAAATCTATGAAAAAAAACTTACTTCTCTTGTTAATCATGAGGATATCCTTTACCCAAATGATGCTGGCGGTGCTATTTGCCGGATTAACCTACGCCACCGATGCGCCCGGTCAGGACCTGCTTGAAAAACCACTCTCGCTTCAGGTGCGTGATAAATCATTAAAAAATATTTTAACAGCGATAGAAAACAACACATCTGTCCGTTTTGTTTACAGCTCCAAAGCGATTCGCGCAGAGCGTCTGACAACTGTCAATGCACAGAACCAGCCTTTGAAAACGGTTTTGGAATCACTGTTACGGCCAATGGAAGTAAATTACCGGTTGTCTGGAAGTCAGATCATACTTAGCCAGCAAGCAGAATCATCCCCTGCCGTTTTACAAAAACCGGAAAGCAATATCATCCGTACAACTGAAAGAAATCTGACCGGGTTGGTTACCGATAAAACAGGAGCTCCGCTGCCAGGAGTAAGTATTGTTGTAAAAGGCACACAGCAAGGAACAACCACGGGCTCGGATGGTCAGTTTTCACTTTCTATCCCCGAGGATAAAGGTGGTATACCGGTTGCTCTGGTTTTTTCTTTTGTCGGTTATCTATCGCAGGAAATAATTCCGGGCAGTAGAACCTCTCTTTCTGTTGTGCTTGAGGGTGATAACAAAGCGCTGGAAGAAGTTGTTGTAGTCGGCTACGGAACCCAGAAAAAAGTCGACGTTACAGGTTCGGTTTCAACAATTAAAGGGGAAGCTCTTACCAAAGCGCCCAATCCAAATCTTGCCAATTCGCTGACAGGAAAAATGACCGGCGTGATTACTACCCAGCAAAGCGGAAAACCCGGTTTTGATGATCCCACTTTTTTGGTCAGAGGAAAAAGCACTTTTGGAGACAATGGCGCGCTGATCTTGGTCGATGGCATTGAGCGTTCGTTCAGCAGGCTTGATCCCAATGAGATTGAAAGTGTTACAGTTTTAAAAGATGCTGCATCGGCCTCCGTATATGGAGCAAGGGCAGCAAACGGAGTTGTTTTGATCACAACAAAAAGAGGAAAAGAAGGAAAGACAAAGATCAGCTATACCGGATCTCTTGGATTTCAAACGCCTACGATTGTGCCAAAGATTATGGACGCCTACGACTATGCTACTTATCTGAATATAGCAAAGGTAAATATGGGTGATAATCCTCGTTTTACCAGTGAGCAGGTTGAGCAATTTAAGAATGGCACCCTCCCATCGACAAACTGGTGGTCGGAAGTATTAAAGAAAAGAGCCGCTATTCAGCAGCACAACCTGACACTTAGCGGCGGAAAATCCGAAGGAACGAAATATTTCATTTCCATGGGTGTACTGAATCAGGATGGGTTGTATGACCTCTCTGGTTTTAAGCGCTACAATCTTAGAGCCAACATCGACAACCAGATAACAAAGGATTTCAGGCTTAGTCTCGATATTGGTGCAAGACATGAAAATCTGAGCCAGTCTTCGGTTGGTGACGGGATTTTTTCAACAGTAATTTATTCCAAACCGACCGAGCGGCCTTACACACCCGACAATATTGCAGCCGGCGGACTAGGCTCCAACGGGCAAGGTCTCTCGCCGATCGGGCTGGCCAAAAACTCCGGGTATAACAAAACGGGAAATGATGTTTTTCAGGGGACTTTGCAAGCCGTTTATTCGCCGTCTTTTATTCAGGGGTTATCTGCTAAACTTCGCTATTCTTACGACCGTTTTTTTTCCACAGCAAAGAACTTTGCAACGACTTATACTTATTACACCTACGACCGCGCCATTGATAAATATACTAAATTCCAAAGCGGCGGCGGAACCAACCTATCCGAAGGAACGGCCAACGATATGCGCTCGACATTACAAACTTCGCTGACCTATGACCGTAATTTTGGTAAACATGGCATTTCATCTTTATTTCTGATCGAAAAGATAGAGTACAATTATCAGAATTTGCAGGCTTCCCGGGTAAACTATATTTCTCCGGCAATTGACCAGATTTTTGCAGGGCCTGATCTAAACCAGAAAAATGGCGGCTCTGCCACGCAAACGGCCCGTCTGGGTTATGTAGGACGTGTCAATTATAATTTTGCAGAACGTTATCTTTTTCAGGCAAATTTCAGGTATGACGGTTCCTTCAACTTTCCGAGCGACAAACGCTGGGGGTTTTTCCCGGCAGTATCAGCTGGCTGGCGCATCAGCGAAGAGCCTTTCCTAAAAAACCAAAACCTGATCAGTAATTTAAAAATCCGGGCTTCTTACGGGCAGTTTGGAAATGACCGGGTGGCCGCCTATCAATATCTTAGCGGCTTTAAATTCGGTGCAGGTTCTGTGATCGGAAATAACTACCAGTCCGGAATAACGGATCTTGGCATACCGAATCCAAACATCACCTGGGAAACAGCAACGAATACGGATCTGGGTCTGGAATTTGGAATATTGAATGGGAAGATTTCCGGAGAATTTGATTATTTCTATAAAAGAACAAAGGATATTTTATTGCCAAGAAATGCTTCTGTGCCTGAAAGTTTTGGTGCGACACTACCTTATGAAAATATCGGAATTGTAGACAACAAAGGCCTGGAAGTTGTACTTCGTTATCAGAATCAGTTTAATAAGGTAAAACTTTCGGTAGAAGGAAATGTGACCTATGCGAAGAGTAAGGTAATTTACATGGACGAGCCCACGGATGTAGCAGAGCGGATTAAAAGAACCGGTCAGCCTTTTGATCAGTTTTTTGCCCTGGAATCAGCCGGACTTTTCCAGTCTCAGGAAGAAATTGACAAAGCCCCCGTTCAGGATGGAAATGGGAATAAATCCATCAAAACAGGCGATATCAGATACGTTGATTTTGATGGCAATAATGTGATTGATGGCAAGGATATTCACAAAGTAGGAAAAAGCGACATTCCCCAGTTGATCTTCGGCCTTAATCTTTCACTGAACTATCACGGATTTGATCTGACAGCAAATTTTCAGGGTGCCTCCGGTTTTCAGCAGTTTCTCCGCTATGACCCGTTCAATCTGGAATCCAATGCGCTTACGATGTTCAAGGATTCATGGACCCCCGAAAATCCGGATGCGCGGTTTCCCCGTCTGTATGCCGGTATGAAACAAAACAACCGGGAAAGCTCTTCCTACTGGTTGTATAACGCCTCGTATGTAAGACTTAGAAACCTGGAAATTGCCTATACTTTTTCCAATCTTAACCTGATAAAAAAGGCAGGTATCAGCAATCTGAGAATTTTTGCTTCGGGAAATAACGTCCTGACTTTTTCGAAAATGAAAGATCTGGATCCGGAAGCGCCCAATATCAATCCTGGCAATAACGCCTATTATTATCCGCAGATGAAAACCTTCAATCTGGGCCTGAACCTTGAATTTTAACAGAACCTTCTTATGAAAACAAATACATTACATTTTCTCTGGCTGCTTCTGTTTGTAGTAGCGCCGATGTCAGGCTGCAAGAATGATTTTCTTGATAAAAAGCCTCTCGATATTATTTCAGGTGATGCTGTTTTTGAAGATCAGGCTTTGACCGAATCTTATCTTTATAACATATACGATTATATGCCCGTTGGCTATGGGCTCTACCAAATGGAAGGTCAAAACGTGCTTTCCGGGCTGGGAATCACAGATCTTCTTGATGGCAGTACGGACATGCTGCGCTCGCCTTCGGTCTGGAATGAAAGTAACAGCATTATGATTCCGGGTGTGGTCACCGCTACTTACAATCCGCTCGAAACCTGGGGCAGAAGTTATCAGGCCATCAGGAAAGTCCATAATCTGATCGCTGGCTTGAAGACCAGTACACTGGATGAAATCTGGAAAACCCGCGTTACCGCCGAAGCACGGTTTATCAGAGCCTTCATGTATTTTGATCTGGTCAGACGTTACGGTGATGTGCCGTTGATTACGGATCTGCAATCTTTCGAAAATATTGAAAATCTGCTGGTTGCCAGAACCCCGGCGGATCAGGTCTATGATTTTATTGATGCTGAACTTTCTGTCTGCGGTGCTATTTTGCCGACGGTTAAGGACCTGAAAAGTACAGAAGCAGGAAGAGTAACCAAGGAAGCCTGCTGGGCACTGAATGGCCGGGCTATGCTTTTTGCAAAACGTTACACCAAATCCGCCCAAAATTCAAAAAAGGTAATAGACAGCGGAAATTTCTCGCTTGATAGCGATTACAACGCATTATTTCAATCTCAGGGAGGGAATAAGGAAGTAATTTTTGAGATCATGTTTAATGGAACGAATAAGGGCCATGCTTTCGATAATTTGTTCTTGCCTCCAAGTATTGACAACGGCTGGGGTGCGCAAACACTGCCAACGCAGGAAGCGGTGGATTCCTATGAGATGCTGAATGGAAAAGCCATTACCGATCCGGCTTCGGGTTATGATCCGCAAAATCCTTACATAAACCGCGATAAACGTTTTGCTGCCAGCATTATTTTTGAGGGCTCAACTGTGAAAGGAAAAGTAATTCACACGGGCGCCCTGATGGCCGATGATGGTCTGGGACTGGAAGGGCGCACGATCACCGGCTATTATATCCGAAAATTCATTGACGAAACAATTCCTTTTGTAGCCCTTGATTTTAACGGCAGCAAAACCTCCTGGAAAGAGCTGCGTTTGGGTGAAGTGCTGCTCAATTATGCCGAGGCGCAGAACGAAGCTGCCGTTGCGGATGCATCAGTTTATAACGCGATTAACCAGATCCGCAGTATTCACGGCGGCTTGCCAGCTCTTAACGCAGGACTTTCCAAAGATCAGCTTTTTGAAAAAATTGTTCAGGAACGTAAAATCGAGCTGGCATTTGAGGGGCACCGTTTCTGGGATTTGAGAAGGTGGAAAAAAGCCGAACATGTACTTCATGATAAGTATATGCATGGTATGCGAATCACAACGGATGCTGCTACCAAAAAGCTGATTTATACACCTTTTGAAATAAATACCTTACCAAAACAGGTTTTTCTGCCCAAACATTATCTGATGCCGATCGGTCTTGCCGAGATTAATAAAAACAAAAACCTGGTTCAAAACCCTGGATACTGATGAAGCACAAACTTAAAAAAATAGCCGTTTCACTGGTTTTTATTATTCAACTTTTTACCGCCTGTAAAGAGGTAAATCCCGGCAGCACCCCAATGAATTCCTCGGGAGATTTGACCTACTATGTAGATTCTCAAAACGGTAGTGATGCCAACAGTGGTTTAAGCCAGACCTTACCCTGGAAAACGTTCGCCAGGGTAAATACAACCACTTTTAAAGGTGGTGATAAAATATTACTGAAAAGCGGTAGTGTATGGTCGTCCCAGCTTCACCCGCTGGGAAGCGGCTCACTGGATAAGCCGATTACGCTTTCTTCTTATGGTGATGGAGCCAGGCCAATAATTAACGGAACCGGTCTGGCCGGCGCAGCGGTATTGCTTAAAAACCAGTCGCATTGGGTTATCGACGGGCTGGAAATTACCAACACTGCCGCTTCCAGAAGCAATACTTACCGCTGGGGAATTCAGGTTGAAAATGCGAACGGCGGCGTTTTGAGCAATATCAAAATTATCAACAATTACGTCCATCATGTAACAGGTTCGTTCCGTTGGGCGGATGGTTTTATTGGCCCTCACCTGAATGCCGGTATCGGCGTGAATGTCACAGGAACTTCCGGAACAGATAAGTTTGACAGTATTTGGATCGAATCAAACACGGTTTCTTACTGTGGAAGAACCGGTATCGTGGTATGGGATAATGTCTGGAACAACCCGGCGCATGCTACCACAAATGTGAACATCAGACGAAATAAAGTAGAGTTTATTGACAGCGATGGTATTTTAACTTTTGGGTGTAACGGTGCACTCTTGGAGTATAACGTAGCCAACACCTGTGGAAACTATGCAGAAACCGGCCAATTCAATGGTTCTTGCGCAATCTGGTCAACACGCGGAAGCAATTGTATCAGTCAGTTTAATGAAGCCTATAATACCAAAGCTTTGCTTGATAATGCAGATGGACAGGGATTTGATATTGATCTGGATGCCACCAACTGCATTGTGCAGTACAATTACAGTCATGACAATGCCGGAGGTTTCCTGCTTTTGATCGATGCAAAAGGCGACCCAAGTGTTCAAAACGGAACCAGCGGGTCTATTGTCCGCTACAATATCAGTCAGAATGACGGAGCGCGGATCATTAATTTTGCAGGAGGGATCGCGCCAAATTCTGCGATTTACAATAACACTTTTTACGTTGGACCGGGGCTTTCTACCAATATTATAGATCACTCCTGGGATCTTGATATGACGCAGCCTTATTATTTCAAAAACAATATTATCTACAATCTGGGCTCGGGCACGTACAGAATTCCGGGTAACTCGGGCAGCTTTGATTACAATCTGTATTTCGGAAATCATCCGGTTTCTGAACCAACCGAAGTGCATAAACTGACATCAGATCCGTTGTTTGTAAATGTGGGAAGCGGTGGCGCGGGTATCACTTCTTTGACCGGTTACAAAATATCCGGTTCTTCGCCAGCGGCTGGTTCAGGAGTATTTATCAATAATCCGGGTACGCAGGATTTCTGGGGAACTACTATTTCGCTGCTGAATTTACCGAGTCGCGGAGCGCATTTTATCGCCGGAGCACTCGTAGGTCAGACAGTACAGACCACCATAGATCCGCTTAATTCATTCGGAAATACCCACACGCATAGCGCCAATATGGTTATTGATAACAGCAATCCGTCTTATTTTGAAAATGATAGCGCCAGGGTAACCCGGAGCGATGCTAATACAGGTACACTTGTTTATCATTTAAGTGGCATTTCAAATTTCAGTGCCGCCGTTTATGAGTTTAGCACCGATCTTTCAAAGGTGAAGTTTTATGCATCCCCCGACGGAATTTCCTGGAATCTTGTCATGGTTAATTACACTCCGCCAATGGAAACATCAAATGGCTGGTTCAAAACAGTTTTCAGTCCGGCTTCGGTTTTGGCTACCGGAAATAATTACCTGAAAATAGAACTTTCTGATACCACCAGTTGGGGTACACAGATTGGCCAGTTAAATATCTCACACGTAAATTGATTTGTTATTCAAAAAATTCGAAAATGCGATTCTTGAAAATAATTCTCTCCCATCTTTTTCTGCTAGCCGCCCTATCCGTTTGTGGTCAGGAGGCTCTTACGCTGAAAGATGAAGCATACGGAAGTGATTCCCTTCACAAAATGGACGTTTATTTGCTCCCTAACCGAACACAGCAAACGCCGGTAGTCATTTTGGTCCACGGAGGCGGATGGATGGCCGGTGACAAAGACGCCTGTAATTTCATGAAGGATTTTCTGACAGCACAAGGTGTTAACATCATCAATATCAATTACCGGCTTGCGAGCACAGACAAGATTGCCTACGAGGAAATTATGTCTGATATGGATTTGGCCATTGGTCACGTTCTAAAAAATTCTGATCAGTGGCAGATCAGGAAAAATAAATATGTGTTCTGGGGCGGAAGCGCAGGCGGACATCTGGCCATGTTATACGCCTATAAATACGACAAAAAAAATGTGATTTCTGCCGTTACCACACTTGGCGGCCCAACAAAACTCGATGATATCGAAACGTTATCAAAAGCGAAAAAGGAAGACATTGAAGGATTACTTCCCCTGATAACAGGAGATAAATGGCAACCTGGCGCTTTTGCTGAATCCTATCAAAAAGCAAGTCCGTTTTACGGACCTGTTTTCAAGCCAACACTTTTGATGCATGGAGAAAAGGATGCCATTGTTCCGCTTGGGCAGGCCCAAATCATGTATGCACATTTGAAAGAAAACAATGTTCCTGTGGAACTCATTATGCTGGAAAACGGCGGACATGGCGGAGAAGGTACATCTGGCGAAACATCAAGGAAAATGGCCGTTACGATTTTGGAATGGATTAAAAAATATGGCACGTAAGTGCAAAAGTCAAAACCGCACCTGAATTTTCGTTCTTCATAAAGGAAGTCTATTTTCCATTTCTTCATGCCAAAAATCGAAACAAGCCGTTTTGAATATAAGAATGCTCACTCCGCTAAAATTTGTATGCGTGTTTCATGACCCATTTTAAACAGGTCATGAGACACGCACTTCTACTTTTTAAATACTTTGATCGATTTTGACCAGGTTGTACCCTTCACCCGAACCATATATAAACCGGGTTTAAGGCCAGAACCCAACGTCAATGTATTATAACCGCCCGAGTGCCTGCTCGTTTCCACCGCCCTGCCCGTCATGTCAAAAAATACAACTTCAAACGGTTCGCCAGAATCGGGCACATTGAGTTTAAAATTAGAGACAAACGGATTTGGATAGGCATTCATTTCCAACTCATCAGAAATTGAATAAGGTAATAAAGCGCTTTGCCTTGCATTCAGTAAACCGCCCAGCGTAGTGATAGACCACTGCTGGTTGGAACTGCTGCTTGTTTGCCATTGCCCTAAATCTGAACCATCCTGCGTTTTACCCAAACCATCCATATACAAGCCAGTAGCACGATTCCTGAACTTTACGTATCCCCCGGCAGCCATCTGCTCCCATTGCTGATTAAAACTATTGTTATTCGTTTTTTGAAGTATACCTGAGGCATTGGTCGCGTTGCTATTGCCATCAAGATACAAGCCCGAAGCACGGTTTTTTATTTTCAAATAATTTCCTGTTGTCTCGATAGACCATTGCTGTGCTGTGCTATTACTGGCATGCCACTGTCCGGCAAATGAACCGTCTGTATATCTGTACATCCCATCCATTAATAAACCAGTAGCCCTGTTACCCAGCGTAACATAGGTAACAGAAGGTACGGCCTTAGCGAGTAAAATGGCCGTTGTGGAAAGAGCCGGCACCGTGATGGTCAATGAATTAGAATTCACCGACACGGTGTTTTGCTGCAATGCTTTTTGCGTATGCGAGACAAAAGTTTCTGTTGCCGGTAAAGATGCCAGCTGCCATGTTTTATAATTCCCATTGACAACATTAAAATTGCTCAGATTGACCGTAACCGTGCGTGAAGCATTCATGTCACGGTTGATAAGCATCACGGTCAGAGAATCGGTATTTTCGTTCACTGAGGAGTAGGCAGAAACTGTACTTTCAAGAGTAGAAGTACTGGATACACTATATTTTTTGGCATTCCTGCTAAAAAGGTGCAATGTTTCCCACATACCGACGGACCAGTTCCAAGGTGAAAATAATTCAACGCCGTTGTTTGCAAATGTACCCAGATGCGAACCGTATATAACAGATTCAAGGCTAGGGTTGCTACCAGCCATGGTACCCCATTCGCTTAGCCCAGGTGTTATGCCATGGTTTGCCCCAAAATGTTCGGTTAACCAGCTATTGACACGCTTGAAAATATATTGTTTTGTAAGCGAAGTATCCCATCCGCCGGTACTGGTCCGGATACCGTTTGAACCCGGATAATCATAGGTTTCATCGTAATAGATCCGGTGCCCCTGTAATGCCGCAGCGTCATCACCATTATACCAGGGATAGTTGTGAATATCCAGCACATCCACCAGCTTCGTTCCGGTTGCCTTGTATTCATCGCCAAGGCGTTTGATAAAATACTCCATCCAGGGGTAATACCTGCCGTCAATGTATATACTTTCGTTGGCCCATTTGTACCAATGCCATTCAGAGGTATTAACCGGTCCGCACAGTTTGATGCCCGGGTACAGTGCTTTTGCCTTCTTTGCTAATTCTATGTAGCGATCAACAAAGGCAGCAGCAGATAGCTGCGTTGGCATAGCCCAATCATGCGTGCCGCTCCATATGTCTACCTCGTTATCCATACTCCAGTAGATAAACTTGTTTTTATTTAACCCCAAACCATTGGTTCCAAACCAATGATTAAGAATTGCCACCGAAGAGTCGGCCGGCCATGGCTTAGAGAACAGATCCTTGTTTCCCTCCACCAGGGCTGCTCCCCCGGCATCAGGATTGGGCGTTCCTCCACCAGCTAAATTTTGACTATAACCATTCCAACCCGGGTGATTCTGCATGTAATCATAGTCTGGGAAGTTATTACTGCCGCTGGATGCAACTCTACCGAGCAGCTGAAAAGCAAACATACCCTGTATGTTGGAAAAGTTGTTATTGATTTTTTGTGCAGATACATCCCAATCCGCACCATAAACATTATTAAACCAGTCGGGATGAACAGCCAGTTTTTGACGCCAGTTATAAGCTGATGCATTGTTGCCCCCGTTCATCCGCGCAAAACGCAGACCTGCATCTTTGTAAAATTGCTCGGGGCGGTCCAGGAAGTCGTTTTTTCCATATATGTTTGGTGAAATGATGCGTTTGCTTTCCGTTGCATTCACCGAAATAGTGACATTCTGTGCTAAGGCTGTCATCGGCATGCAGCACAATAATATCCGGACCAGGCACATTTTGGCCAGGAGAAGTATTAGTTTTTCCATTGTTAGCTTTTTTAGTTGGTTTGATTTTTCCCTGTTAATTAGAGGAGATTCATCCCTGTTGCCGATCGATGGCAGCGTTGTTATTACTTTCGGATATAGTTATATACAGCCAATTCTGACTTACTTGGATCTTTGAAAGCCAACTGCATCCTGTCCTCCCTGAGGCTGATAACATACGCCTTGGACCAAACCTGATCCCTCCCCAGATTAAGCGGCACGACGTTACTGAACGACAGCGTTTTTGTTTTAATATCAAAAAAGTAGCTGCCCTGGAAAGTACCGTTTTTTGTTATTCCTTTTTGGCTCACCTTTACCACAGGCTCGGCTGAGCCGCTCAATAGGCCTAATGTCATCGTGCCGTAATCCTGCGGCGCGCCCATCCAGCTTTTATAAGCAGGATCATATAACCAGCAATCCCCTCCTGCCTTGGAACACTGATTATCCCAGCCATAATCGACACCCGAGAAGTACAATGGGCCTTTGAATTTGGCGGAAACTCCCTTCGCATCAAGATCAAGTGCCCAGGTTTTTTCATGGCCAATTCCGCCGGTGAGCAAGGAGAATAAAGGGTCTTTATAATATTCCAGAATTGCCGGGTCAAAAATTCTGATAAAGTATGTGATCGTGTCGGCCGCCGTGGCATAAGTGATTTTGTTCGCCAGCAAAGGATCTGCACCGGAAAAATCACCGGGAACCTGCACTACAACACTCGTGTCGGTATAGACGGCCCCGCCCAAATTAGTGTCCACCCCTTGAAATGCTATTTTAACAGCGTTTTTGAGATTGTATCCGACTATATTGATCTTCTGTCCCGGCACTACCGTGTTGACAACCGTATCACCGGGAGCAGCTGCATAATTTCTTATACGAGCAATAATCGGCGGACCTGTGATGTCAATTTTAAAAGAAGCAGAGCCATTGCTGTTAACCACGGTAACGATGTTCACCTTATCTCTTGCCACCGAATCGAATGGAATCGAAGGTACCTGTACAACGATACTTTGGTCAGTAAATAGCGTATTGTTGACGGTAGCAGGTATACTGCCGAAATAGACCTGCGACACCTCTCCCAGGTTTTTTCCGAGCAATACAACCCATTGCCCGGCGTTCAATGTCTGCACCAGCGTATCGTTGGGCGATGCAGCATAATTTCGTATTTCTGTGATAACCGGAGGGTCTATTTCGTCCTTTTCGCATGCAGACATTAGCAGCCCTGTCGCCATGCAGAAAAGCATAAAAAAGTAAACCCGGTTGTATATTATCTTTTTCATTTCTCTGAGTTTTTAAAACGAGTAAGGTACGGGAGCTTCTAATAATTTTGGATTCGCGGTCACCTCCGGTGAAGGTATCGGGAATTTGAATGTAGTGGTGTTGGCAGGTGTCACACTGGCAAGCGGGTCACCTTTCGTTACAACACCACTATCGTAGGTAAACAGAATCCGTTCCTGTTCATTAAGCTTTTTGATCGCCTTCGGTTCGTTGTAATAAGAAAGCCTTACCAAATCCTCCCAAAAGTGGCCTTCTGCTGCCAACTCAACTCTTCTTTCCCTGAACAGGATTTCGTCATCAAGGGATGTTACCGGGGCAAGTCCGGCCCTTACACGCACTTTGTTAAAATATAAAAGGGCATCAGGATTGGTTGTCGAGGTACTATTGCCCATCACAGCTTCTGCATAAATCAGGTAGACCTCGGCAAGCCTTAACATTGCATTGTGCTCAGTAGACGATGTCAATGTCATGGTCGGTGCACTGTTATCGACCCTTGTGCCAATGATGTGCTTTTTCAAACCGGTGTTCCCGGTAAATTTATAACCCCCACCTGCTGCATTCAACTCCGGGTAATAATCACCCTTACGCATGATCGTGGCCTTGCGCCTGATGGAGTCTTCCGCCGCGTATTGTTTGTACAAATCATAAGTCGGCGATATCGAATACCAACCCGCCTGGCCGGCCGCCGAAATCTCAGCACCACCCGGTGAATAGATTTGCAGCATGTTTCCTTCCAGCCACCCGGTGCCGGCAGCCCATTGTAATGCAAATAAGGATTCCTGATTATCGTTAAACTGCGTTTTGAAAAGATCAGCATAATTGGGTAACAACGACAGGCCACTTTGTTTACAGACGTTACCGGCATGTAATTTGGCGCTGTCAAGCATTGCCTGGTTGCGCTGGCCATTGCCTTTTGCATCCAGCCCCGCCCAGGTCAGATATACTTTGCCCAGCATACCTTGTGCAGTCCACGTGGTCACCCTTCCTGCATCTTTCACGGGAAGGTTTTTCGACGCAAAAAGCAAATCATCCACTGCGAAACGGTAAACGTCACTGACTGTGTTGCGGTACACCAACGGAGCATTGATGAGCTTTGTATTATCCTCAATGATGGGGACATCTCTCCATAACAATGCCAGATTATAATAAGCAAATGCCCGTAGAAATCTTGCTTCGGCAATGGCTGCATTCCTGTCTTTTTCAGGGATGGAAGCTGCTGCCTTTTCCTGAATTGCTTTGATTGTAACATTACAATGTGCGATGATCTTGTACATGGATTTCCAGTTCGCAATCATAATTTCGTTGCTTCCGGTGACCGAAAAAGTGTGCAGCTGTACTGCGTCCCCCCAGTAGTTCAGTGCCATATTACCGCTAAGAACTTCGCCTATGGGCAAGTAGCAGTTATAATTCCATTCAGCCCAGGGCTTACCACCATATAAGGCTGCTGTGGCCAGCCTGAGGTCATTTGTAGTCTGGTAAAAGTTATCGGCGCTTATCTGTGATAATGGTGGCCGATCTAAAAAGTCATCACTGCAACCGGCTGTGAATACGGTAAGAAAAAGCAGGGCTACCGCTATTTTATTCTTTATTTTCATTGCTCAATATTTTAGATTTACATCACATGAAGTATGATCACTGGGTCAGTATGAGCCAGCTTTACATATATTCTGAAAGCGTTATTTGGTTAACTGGAGACTTGCGCCTACGGTAAACACGCGCGGTTGTGGATAAAAACCATTGTCGTATCCTGCATTCAAAGGATTCCACGAGCCAATTTCCGGGTCCATTCCCTTATACCTGGTGATCAGGAATGCATTGGATACGTTAACATAAACCCGCAATGCATGAATATGCGCCTTTTCCAGCAGTTTGTCCGAAAGCGTATAACCAAGCGAAATGGTCTTGAATCTGATAAAGGATCCATCCTCAACATATTTATCGGAGGCTCTGTTATTTCCATTTGTATTGTCATTTCTGATTCCAGGAATATCAGTTTCAGGATTAACCACATAAACATTATTGATGTCGGCAGCAGGTTTTTCCGGATCAATCAAAGCAAGCTTGGCGTAGTTGTTCAGCGCTTTAAGATATCCAAAACTTGTGCCCGGATACTCGCCGGTCATCCGCATTTGATTGAATACTTTGTTACCGTAATTGCCGGTTAGAAATACGTTCAGGTCAAATTTCTTGTAGGATATTGAATTGTTAAGACCAAGTTGAAGTTTTGGGATCGGCGATCCGAGATGGGTTTGATCGCGCTCGTCGATTACTTTGTCACCATTGATGTCATTAAATTTAAGGTCTCCATACCAGATACTGCCTCCCGCCGAGCCGACAGGTAAAGGGCTTCCGTTCTTGGTCGGCAACGCGTGGGTCTCAAAATCTTCTTTCTTCGCAAAAACGCCGTCGGCCTTGTATCCATAGAACTGGCCGATTGAGTTTCCCACTACGGTCTGGCTATATGGCCATCCGACGAGTGATGCACCATCGGTGTTCAGTTTTAATACTTTATTGATGTTGCGTGATACAGTCACATCGGTTTTCCACGTAAATGACTTCCCCTGAATGTTTGTAGAGCTTATTTTAAAGTCAAATCCTTTGTTGTTGATCGTCCCAACATTGACGTAAGGAGCATCCAGTGCGCCGGGAGACCATCCCACGGCAGTTCCTGAGTAAAATGGCAACGGGATCTGCATTAAAAGTCCATCTGTTTTCCGGTTGTAAAAATCGACTGAAAAATTGATACGCCACGAAAATAATGCCCCGTCAAGACCGATATTGCTGTACTTTGTTTTTTCCCATTCCACGTATGGATTTCCAATATTTTCAGTGAGCTGAGAAATACCCGATAAACTGGTCGCAACAGTAGCCAGCGTAGAAGTATACGCGAAATCCCTGACGTTTTGATTATTGGTAAGACCATAACCTAAGCGCAGCTTCAGTTCATTGATATTTTTGAAGTTTTTAAAAAAATCCTCGTTCTGTATCTTCCAGGCCACGGCACCGGAATAAGTTGTTACCCACCGGTTTCCGGCAGCAAATCTTGAAGAACCATCGGCCCTGACGTTTCCGGTAATCAGATATTTATCGAACAATCCCAGATTCAACCGGCCAAAGTATGACTCCTGAGCATTCTGACTTTTGGATCCCGAGTTGGTAGCTGAGGTGGGGTCACCGCTGCTTATGGCCTGCACATTGTTGGACGGAAAATTATTGCGCCCAGCAGCTACATTTTCACCTTTGCTTAACTGCGCCTCGTGTCCCACCATTAAATTTGTATTGTATTTATCGCTGAACAAATGTGAATAGGTTAGGTAGTTTCTTACCGTGGTATAAATGCTTTGGCCATAACTGTACAAAGCGCTGTTGCTGTTGTTCTTTACAAGTCCCATGGTGTAGCTTGGATTAAACTTATCCTCGGTAGCCATTGAAAAACTTCCTGTTACCTCATTTCTCAATGTCAGCGACTTGTTGAATGTGATCTCGGCATAGGCATTTCCAAACAACTGGTTTCTGTTCGCCTGATCCTTATTGATAGTTGCCACAGCATAAGGATTTATGGTGCTGTTCACCCAACCGTTAGGGTTATACGCACCACCCCAGCTGCCGTCCGAATTTTTCACCGCTATGTCAGGCGTTTGACTGAGTGCTGAATTAATTACGTTAGAACTGGTCGTATTTACATTCTCCCGAATGTTGGCAAGCTGGAGACTGGTACCGATCTTTAACCAACTTGTTGTCTTGTTGTCCAGGTTAAGCCTGACGGATATTCTCCTGAAATCAGAGCCCGTAGCAATCCCTTCCTGCTTGAAATACGAACCTGAGAGCAGGTATTGTGTTCTGGGATCACCGCCACTGATGGTAACAGTGTGGTTAGTCATGGGGGCGTTTTTAAATAACTCCTTCTGCCAGTTGGTACCTTCGCCCAGATATTGCGGATTAGCAAATTCAGGACGGGTGTCGAATCCCCAGCCCAGACCGGCATTTCTTTCATTGATAAAAGTGGCGTATTCCCTTAAATTCATTGTAGGAATTCTTTTTGGCAACTGTTGAAACCCCGTGTAGAAGTCATAAGAGATCCGGGGAGGTGTTATCGCACCCCGTTTTGTCGTAATGATAACCACACCGTTTGTAGCTTGTGAACCATAAATAGCCGTCGCGGATGCATCCTTTAACACGTCTACCGACTCAATTTCTGAGGGATTGATGGCGGCCAACGGGTTAGTACCAGCGCCCATGGAAGTAGCTCCGCCTATGATCACACCGTCGATTACATACAACGGCCCGCCGGATCCGAAAGAAGATATCCCTCTAATCTGTACCGATACTCCTCCGCCCGGTTGCCCCGATACCTGCTGCACCACCATACCGGCGACTTTTCCCTGTAATGCCTGATCAAAGGTAACGGGATTGGTTTTACGGATTTCAGCACCGGAGACGGAGGATATGGAGCCAGTAACGTCTTTCCTTTTTGATTCACCATACCCGATCACCACGACCTCTGAAAGTGTGGCAATATCCGGCTGAATGGTGATATCGAAATAAGTTTTGTTTCCCACAGCAATCTGTTCGGGAAGATATCCGATGAATGATATTTTAAGAATATCTTCCGGCATCGCCTGAAGAACAAATTTTCCATTTTGATCCGTTGAAATCCCCGTCGTTGTTCCTTTCAGGATAACATTCACGCCAGGCATTGGACTTCCCGATTCGCTCTTCACTATTCCGGACACCTCGCGTCGCTGCGCATGGGCCATGATACAGGAAAATAAAACAAGAGCAGTCATACAGAAGCATCTGTAAATTTTTTTCATCATTGATTTTGCTTTTGGTTCGTTACACAATGTGATTTGAAAACGGATTCCCTCTAGACAGAATAGTTCCTGGCGGCGCGCCACTGACCTTACCGAACTAGCACTATAACGGGGATTATTTGCATCAAAGGTATGTGACCAAAGCGCTATGGATGGGTACGAATTAGTCCGAATGAAGGGGATGATAAGTCCAGAATAGTATTATGTAGCCAAAAAACAGAAGAAAATTAATTTCTAAGAAACAATCTTCTGTACCGTCTGGCTGAGAAAATGCTCTGGAAGGAGCGACCAGCTGATTCTAATTTTCACCACTTTCCCGTTTGCCCCGTGAATAGGCAGAAGGTAACACCTGATAAAACTCCTTGAAATAGCGGGCAAAATATTTGGGGTTATTAAAACCGACCTGGTAGGCAATTTCCGCAACGGAAAGCTGGCTTTTCTCTAAAAGCTGAGCAGCATGCTGCAACCTGATATCCCGGATCACTTCAAGCGGAGACTTTCCTGTGAGCGTCTGAACTTTCTTGAAAAATTGGGAACGACTCACACCCATTTCGCGGGCCAGATCGATAACTGTAAATTCGGTATTGGAAATCTGCTTTTCAATGATCCGAACCATATTCTGGAGAAATTGCTCATCCAGTGGCGTGATCTCAATTTGGCTTGCCGTAATTCCATTCCTGGGTGCGAAGAGTGTCCTAAGATTTTGCCGTAATGAAATAAGGTTTTTGATCCGCGATTCGAGTATCTGAAAGTTGAATGGCTTAGGAATGTAATCATCAGCACCCGCTTTAAACCCTTCCAGGAATTGTTCGTCCTCCGATCGCGCGGTAAGTAAAATGACCGGGGTGTGGGAAACCCGCTGATCTGTCTTTACCATTCTGCAAAGATCGAGTCCATTCAGACCAGGCATCATAATATCCGTCACGATCAGCAGCGGACGTTGCGCAAGCGTTTTTTTCCAACCCTCTTCGCCAGTTGCAGCTTCGATTACCGAATAGGATTGCTTCAAATTGTCTTTGAGGTAAAACCGGAAATCTTCATTGTCTTCTACCAGCAAAATGAGCGGTTTTCCAGCCGATTCCTGTTCCGACTGGACTGCATCATCCACCACAGTATATTGAACAGGTTCGTTAACGACTTCAAGTACAGCCCGGCTCAGTTTCTTCAGATAGAGCATTACCACAAAACAGCTTCCTTTTCCGACTTCGCTCTCTACCCGGACAGACCCGCCATGAATCCGTACGAATTCCCTGGTAATGGCCAACCCGATACCGCTTCCCTGGTTGATGATCGTATTGGGCAAATCACTCTGAAAAAACCGCTCGAAGATAAGCTCATGTTTTTCCGTGGGTATTCCAATGCCCGTGTCTTTTACCCGGATTTCTACCATATTGTTTTCTCCGGCATCCTGAACATCCACCCTTACAGACACTTCACCCGGGCCAAGTGTAAACTTAATGGCATTTGAAAGAAGGTTAAATAATATCTTTTCAAGCTTATCATGGTCAAAGATCGATTCCAGTATCGAAACATTTGAATGGAACGTAAGTCGGATATCCTTTTTCTCAGACAGATCAGAAAACGAATATACCGTACTTTTAATAAACTCAACAATATTACCTTCCGTGGGTTGAAACCGGATTTCATTCACTTCCAGCTTTCTGAAATCCAGTAGCTGATTAACAAGGTTCAGCAGCCTGCGGGCATTTCTCTGGATCAGATCAAACTGTTTACGATCCTGACTATTAACTGCATTCTGACTCAGCTCTTCAACAGGCGCAAGAATCAGAGAAAGTGGTGTACGAAGTTCGTGGCTTACATTTGTGAAGAACTTGGTCTTCATAATATCTAATTCCTGCGAACGTTTCGCCTCTTCACGGGTCTGCCTGATCGTAAATTTCATTCGCTCCCTATCCTGAATGAGCTTTCGTGTAGCCAGCAGCAGCAAGATTATTGCCAGCACATACAACGTATAAGCCAGTGAGGACTTCCAGAAAGGAGGAAGCACTTTGATGGGAAGCGCAATTCCTGTCGTGTTCCAAAGTCCGTCGTTATTGGATGCAATAAGTCGAAAAATATAGTCGCCCGCATCGAGGTTGGTAAAGGTAACTTTCCTGTTGCTTGCGCTGGTAGCCAGCCAATCATCATTAAAGCCTTCCAGTTTGTACTTGTACTCATTCTTTGAGGCCTGGATAAAACTTAGGGCAGCAAACTCTATGGAAAATACATTGTCACTCGCCTGCAACAAAATGGAAGGATTTGTTGTGATAGATGCGGGAAGCACCGACTTGTCCTGTGCTGACAATGCCGGACGAACGCTACGATTAAACAACTGAAAATCGGTGAATACGAGCCTGGGTGTCACACTATTTTCTCCCAGATCCTGCGGCCTGAATAAGTTGAAACCATTGGCCCCGCCAAAGATCAGTTCACCATTTCGTGTTCTAAGCGCGGCATCCTCATTGAATTGCCTGCCCTGCAAACCATCGATCTCCGAGTAATTTTTAAAACTGACCAGCGGGCCCGCTTTCCCGGAGGAAATCGTTGCGCATGATAACCCGTTAGGAGTACCCAGCCAGAGCCTGCCGTCTTTATCCTCCACCATAGATTGAATGGCGTTATGAGGGAGCCCGTGTTTCTCGGTATAGTTGACGAACGTGTTGGAATTCCGCTGCCAGACACTGAGCCCTCCACGGGTCCCGATCCAAATTCTTCCTTTTGAATCTTCGAGTATACCAAATATATCATTGCTCCCAATAGAGGCGGGATTGTACTTTTCGGACTCATAATGGACTAATTCCCCGGATGCTTTGATCACAACATCTATCCCCGTAGAGGTTCCAAACCACATATTACCCTTTGAATCTTCGAAAATGGTGGGAACATAGGCAGAATAAAGAGCCCGTTGCTTTGGATGCCGATACCTGGTGAAAGTTTTTTTAGTTTGATCAAACAGACAAAGACCTCCGTCGAGCGTACCGATCCAGAGCCTTTGCTGCGAGTCTTCGAACAACTCCCACACACTCCTGCCCGGAAGACTTTGGGGCTGGGCTGGGTCATGCTGATACCGAATGAACTTTTCGCCGTTAAAACAGTTCAATCCTCCCAGGAAAGTCCCTATCCACAATTGGTTTTTATGATCGACGCACAAGCTGACAATAGCATCGTTACTCAGGCTTTGCGGATTCTTCGGATCATGCCGGTAAGTCGTGAACTTTCCGCTCCGCCGGTCAAAATAGATCAGTCCTCCCCCATTTGTCCCTAGCCATAAATTGCCCTTTGCATCCTCTACAAACGCATTTATGTCCTCATAGGGCAGGCCTTCGGGCTTCGTATACCGGTTGACAAGTGGAAACCTCCTGATATTTTTATGGAAATAGTCTAACCCGCTTTTATAGGTCCCTATCCAGATAACTCCATCATCATCTTTGCGCATGGTAGTTATGGAGTTATGGCTCAGCGTATTGTCATTCTCTGCGTCGTGCGTCATGTGAGTCACCGAAAATGCCTTTTTGTCCAGCACGTCGATTCCTTTCTGGCCTGTTGCAATCCAGATATCACCGTTATGATCCGCAACCACTCCGGTAATCATGTCAGACCCCAGCCGCGGACTTCCGAAGGTCTTTCCCAAATGGTGTATTTTACCCTGCCGCTTATCCAAATAAGCTACACCCATGTCATAGTTGGTTGGATACACCCAAATATCCCCATCACCATCCGTCACCAGTTCGCAATGTAAGTCATCCTTTACGTTAAGCCTTTGGTCATAAAAAAAATTGAGCCTTTGGATAACCCTAACTGTTTGTTTTCCAAGAATGATATGCTCTGCCAACCCATTAGAATGAACTATCCAGTAAGTGCCATCCGCATGTTGTGCGATTGAAGTGACGTTGTTGCTGATAATAGAGGTAGTATCGCGGTCGGCATGTTTGATAGAAAAGTTTTTTTTGCTTTTTTCATTGTAGCAAATAAGCCCCTCGTTCCGGACAATGAACCAATAGTTACCATTGTTATCTGGTACAACAGCTTCCAAACTGGCAGGATTGTTAATGGCATACGACCGAAAGCCCTGCAATGGCCGTGAGAAGGTTTCCGTTGCCGGGTCATAGAGGCAGGGACCAAGTGCAGTACGAACCCCTATTTTGCCACCAGGCATCTTAAATATTCCGGTAATATTATCGTGAAAAAGTGAAGTAGAGTCGGATGCATCGCTGCGAAACACCTTGATCGTGTAGCCATCAAAACGATTGAGTCCCGATTCCGTACCGATCCATAGAAAGCCTGTTTCATCGCGATAAATGGCCTTAATATGGGCATGGGAAAGTCCCTGCCGGGCATCAATATGGACAAACGAACGCTTCTGCCCCATTGATTTGAATGTGGTGTGCATCAGTAAAAACATCATAACCAGCCACATACCCTTGAATAAACTTGATCGTTTCACCACTGAATTAAGAATTTCACGATTCACCCATTCTAACTAACCCCCAAAACTACTCCGATGCACCAAGAAAAATTGCACTAAAACAGACTTTTTTTTCACTAAACTCGACTTAACTTTTCCCGTTTAATGTCAAATGAATTTTGAAGGAATGATGTCACAGGCAAATGGTGGCTGATGAACACCGGTTATATTAGACAAGTAATGGAATTACAAGTTTTAATCTTATGGCTTATTGTTCTGCTTTAACAAAATAATATGAAGTAGAACATCTTGATAAGATTATTTTTGTATGTTTATATATTATCGGTTACAAACTTTAATATTGCAATATGCCTGATTTACTCAATTTTAATCTGCCTGGTTTACGCGGCAGCCATTTGTCTGAGAATCACCTTAGGGCTTTGAAATTCGTTCTACTTGCCGCATCTTTGGCTTTCGCTTTTTTTTCCTGCGAAAATTACCGCCCGGCAGAACCTGTCATTAAGCATTACGTCAAGGTAATAAATGTTAATCGCGATACAGTGGCTGTAATTCCTAACAAGCAATCCGCTACTACTATCGGAGTATCATTTATGGAAACTTTGTCGGATACAGCATTAGTCTGGATTTCACCAGATACGGCATTCTCAAAACATGGATCTCTGTATTTGCTTCCCATCACAAACCCTCCGGCAATGTACATCTCCGGCCTTACTGGTGATTCTTTGTTCATAAAGTATCAACCCTACAAAAAACCAATTTCCGGTGATCTCACTATTGAAATCACGTTTCAAAAATAATAGCATGAAACGTCTCCGCGCGTTGCATAAATCGGGTTAAACATTAAAAAAAGACTGACGATTATTCAATGATAAAAAGAGTTACTATTGTATTATTGATCCTTAGCATCAGCACTTATGGACAAAGTCCCACACCACAAAGTCTGGGATTACGTCATCTGGTCACGACGTATAAAAATGATCAGGTAAACATTTTGGTAAAATCAAAAAAGGGAGAAGAGCTTATCGCTAAACCTTTATTGCTTTTTATTCAGGGCTCACTACCCAGACCACTCATTGTAACCTACGATAGCACCCGTACCTATGGGACATTCCCTTTTAATGTGGATAGTTTAGCGCTCCACTACCATGTCGCCATTATCGGGAAACCCTACATTCCACTATTAACTTCTGAAAATGAGCTATCCAGCGAGCTAAACTTTATCGATCCGCATACCAAACAATTTCCTCAGGCATATACAGAGCGAAATTATCTGGATTATTATGTTGAACGAAATAAGGCAGTTATCCGATTTTTGCAAAAACAAAAATGGATTTCGAACAAAAAACTTGTCGTTGCAGGGCATTCGGAGGGAAGCACAATTGCTGCAAAACTGGCAAGTACTTCCAGTACTGTAACCCACTTGATTTATCTGAGTGGTAATCCATTCGGCAGGATGATGTCAATTATTGAAAGAAGCCGCCGAAATGAAACAGACAGCAGCAAACTTGCCGAAGAAGATTTTAATTATTGGAAAAATGTAGTCGAAAATCCTGAAAGGATAACAGGTTCCGGTGATTCGCACAAGGCTACTTACCAGTTTTCCATACCACCCCGGGATTATCTAAAAAAACTATCGATCCCTGTTTTGATTGCATATGGAACCAACGATTATTGTTCTCCCTACAATGATTTCCTCAGGGTAGAGACGATCAGAGAAAAGAAAGATAATTTCACCTTTCATGCCTACATTGGACTGGATCATAACTTTTTCCCTGTAGACAAAAATGGGAACACGAATCATGAAATCTACAACTGGGATAAAGTCGGTTCTGACATCTATCACTGGTTGATGAGGCCATGATACATTAAACCGTGAAGGAGATATACTGCTTTGCTGCGTACGGGCAGAAAGCAATCTTAAACTAAATCTATAATGATGACATCAGAGAGAAAATTTATGGAACGTTGCCGGGAGTTGGCAATAGAAGCTTCTTTGACGGGCAATACACCGGTCGGTTCAATCATAGTCCGTGATGGCCAAATCATAGGTGAAGGAAGGGAGTCAACCCGCCCGGATAATGATGTGACCAGACATGCTGAAATTGAAGCGATACGCGACGCAATAACCCAGACAGGCGAACAGAAGCTTACCGGCTGCATTCTTTTTACAACCCATGAACCTTGTATACTATGTTCTTACGCCATTCGACATTACCGGATTGGCAAGATAATCTTTGAAAAGGCAGTGCCCGCTCTGGGAGGGTACAGTTCGCCCTGGCCCATCCTGACAGTTGATAATGTAGAGAGCTGGGGACACCCACCCGTGGTCATTGTCCTAAACACAGATTCAAATCCGGATAATTAAACATCCGAAATCAGAACCGGATTGTAACATGATACCAATGATTAACTTAAAGATGACAACATGACATTTTAATGAATAACGAATTTGTTCTCAAAGGACACACCTTGTTTATCAACAATACTGAAAATCCTAAACTTCATGGTTTTCGAAAGCTAATTGAGGAAATCAGGAATGCCCTGGAATCATAAAACCCAGACCACTGAAGTACTTGACCGGCGGTGTGCACATAAACTGCGAAGCAATAATCGCACATAAAGAGAATTATCGGTGTAATACCGCTAAGATTTTTCTCTAAAAAACTTTCAGATCAACATTAAATTGCATCTTTAATTTTTATACAAAAATAGAAATCTCGGCTTAGTGATGATCGGCAAGCAAATCATTTGCAACAAAAGATTTCAAGTCTTCCTTACTCATGATGGTTTTCTTTTCATGATGTTCCAGATGAAAATTTTCCAGTTTTTGCAGTAAATATTGAAGCGTCAGTTTTTCGGAAATTGTCAGTTTGCCGGTGATCATTTTGCCCACGTTACTCATATCTTTAAACACTTCGTAGAGTAATACCTTCCCCTTTTCCGTAATCGCGATCAGCTTGCTTCTTTTATCTTTTTCATCATCCCATTGCGTCACCAGTCCGGTTGCAATAAGCCTCCTGATCACTTCCATACCTGATGTTTTTTCCTGTAAATTAAAACTGATCAGTTCACTTTTGGAAAGATGGTCGTGGGTCAGTAAAATAGACAGTGCCGTAAAATCCTCGGCGGTCAGCAGCGGCGTTCCTTCAAGCGCTTTTTTGATATAGGATTTTGCATACCGGCTCATGTGTACAAATAATCTTCCAATATTGTTGTCAAGCTGGAATGCTATTCCCTGTGCATCATTTTCATATTTGCCAAATCTGGCTTCACCGGGCACAACGTGTTCCCTGGATTCACTGGTGGTATGCAGCAAAAAGCCGGCGAAGTCCTGCATAGACACTTCACGCCCCGGGCTCTCCTCTTCCAGTTGTTCCACAAGCGAGATTAATTCATGAATAAGCTGGTATGATTTCATGCCAAATTAAATGATAACGGCTAATAATGATTCAAAGTTACATGCTTTCCATGATTTCCAGACTTTGCTTTTTAAAAGTAATATAGGCATTCTGGAATTTTTGACTGACGTTTCGTTGTGGGATAAAACTTTTGAACAGATTAAATGTCCTGATAAGTGTTAGTTTATAAACCGGCAATTTTACGTTCTTTATACCGAGCAAGTCTGAAATTTCAGTACCAAGTAAATAGCGCATCAAACCCAGAATATCTTCATCCGTAGCTTTACTTTTATTGACAGCCAGTATGTGTGCGATCAGGGATTCCGTGAGCTCTCTACCATGAGGTGAAGCACAGAATTGTCGGCGTTTGATGGTGGCATCCAGTTCATCACCCATTTTTTGGTTTCCAGGAATTAAATCCTCATCCAGACCTGTTAAAAAACCAATCACGGCCCAGGTATGCAGAAACGCCTCCTGGTCTGATTCGCTTATACTAAATCCAAGCAGCCGTAAACCGCGTACCACAATGAGGGAAAACGAAAGGTTGGTGCCAGCCATATCTTCCTGGTTGATAGGAATACCCCAGGCATCATCCCACTTTCTGCTTTGGTAAGTATAATAACGCACCGCCGCATGCATAATCCGCACTTTTAAGATTTGCTGATAGGCATTTCCATTGGGTGCAAAAGCATCCGGAGCCATCACGTCCCAGACGAATATGGCTGTATCATAAAGGCGTTTTGTCGTTTGTTTTCTGATTAGTTCGGATATGTACAAAACCATGGTGCCGTGAGCAGCCGTATAACAATATGGCAGGGACAGCAGCCCGAGCAGGCTCATAATTATTTCCGAATAGCGGGTAAAAAAAGCAGACCCCTCTTCCATTAATTCTGGATCTGCCCATGCCGGTAATTTTTGCGCTTCGTCGATAAATGCAAATCCGGGAAAGATGACACTTAACGATTCAGGGACTTTCTCTCCGCTTGCCGAGTTCATCCACTTTTGTAATTGGATTTTCTTTACGGGATCGGCAAAAACAACTTTTATAAAGTCATCGGCCGGCTGATCTCCCAATAATCTTTTTCTGTCTAAAAATTCGTCACTGTACATTTTATGATCATCCATAAGTTAAAACGTTGTGCTAAGTATTGCCTCGGCCGCCAGTCTTCCACTTTTCATCGCAGCATTGATCGAACCATTCATTAAATAGTCTCCACAAACAAAGCAGTTCGGATGTAACTTTTTGACCTGAGGATCAGGCTCATTTATTACCTGGTCATCATCGGGCAAAGCGTAAGCAATGTGATAGGTTTTTAGATGTTTCCAGCTCGTTGCCTCCGGAAACCAGGTTTTCATTTCACGCAGTGCCCTAGTCTGAAGTTCAGAACTGTTAGCACCGGAATAATCTCCAATTAATGAAAGAGATATCAAGGCCTCGCCATTTTTTGAATATGCTGGTGATATCTGATTCATTACAGCAATGTTATTCACCAATTTTCCGGGCATCGCATTTAAAGCAATCAATGGTCTTGCGAAAGGTTTTTCAGGCGAAGTGAAATACATATTGGTGACCGAATGATATGACCTGACCGACTGCTGAAATGGCTTTGGCAAATTAAGCTGATCGGTCGCAATAAGAATGGTGTCAGCTTGATACACAGATCCAGTCAAAGTCCTAACCGTATTCCCATCAATTTCAATTACTTTATCTTGGAAGATTAATTCCTGAGCTGACAAGTCACGTGCCAATTGTAATGGGATCATTCCCATACCTTTTGCAGGAACCGCCGCATCGCCTTCACTGAACATTTTAAACACAAACTCAAACATACGGCTTGACGTGCTCAGTTTGTCTTCAAGAAAAATGCCTGACATGAAAGGTTTAAAGAACTGGTTCATCATCCGGGCGCTAAACCCGGCATTTTCCAGATAAGCCAATGTAGTAGTTTGCTCTTCCGAAAAAATCTCGTTAATACCTTTTCCGGCAAGTTTTATTTTTAACCCGAGCATCCGCATTTTATCACCAAGCGTACCTGCGGGAGAGCGCAAAGTACTGATCAAAGTACCCGGTTGTCTTATCGGATCTCCGATATGCGTGCTGCCGTTTTCGTTCAATATTAGAGCACCAGGATCAAATTTACGCAGATCAAGGTCATCATAATCAAGAAATCTTTTTGTTTCAGGATATTCAGTTAACAATACCTGAAATCCGCGATCAAGCAAAAAACCATCCACATCATCTGTACGGACCCTTCCACCAACCTGATCAGAAGCTTCCAGTATCGTTATAGACTTGCCAGCCGCTTTCAGCACTTTGGCTGCCGTTAATCCAGCCAGCCCCGCGCCGATAATGATCACGTCCGTTTTATTATTATTCATGAAAGCAAAAGTTTAACTCGATATGGATATTCCTGAACTTGTAACACTCACGATATTAAGCTGTTTTCAGTCTACCCATACCGCCATCAATTCCGATGACCTGTCCGGTAACCCAGCTGCTATTTTCAGAAAGCAGAAACGCGATCGCCTGGCTGATATCTTCCGGCTGTCCGTATTTTCCCAAAGGGTGCCTTTTGGAAGATGCTTCCCTTTTTTCCGGATTGCTAAGCAAATTTTGGGTCATAGGCGTGTCTGTCAAAGAAGGAGCCACCACATTGACGCGTATTTGCTGCGCTGCCAGTTCAGCAGCCAGTGCTAATGCCAGACCTTCCACCCCACCTTTTGCTGCTGATATACTGGCATGATACGGCAAACCGGTTTTTGCTGCCACAGAACTGATCAGAACGATTGAAGCACCAGCAGCATTTTTCAACTGCTTCATTGACTGTTGAATTATTTGTACGGCTCCCAGAACATTGATGCGATAATCATTTAAAAAGTCATCTGCTGAAAGTCTGTTAAATGGTTTCAGATTGATGCTGCCGACCGAATATACCAGACCATGAAGCTGTTCGGGCAAAAATTCAGCGATCGGGCCTAGTTCACCCGTTACGTCAGCCTGATGGTGTTTGACTCCCCGAGGCAGATCAACATTTTCAGAACGTGAAATGACATAAACAACCGCATCGTTTTCGTGTAAAAATTTAACAAGCGACAAACCAATACCTGAACTTCCCCCAACTACCAGTATATTTTTTCCTTTAAAATTCATTATCCAATATATTTTAGAAATTCATTTTTGGTTTCAATGTTTAAAAATTGTCCGCAGTATTCAGCGGTCAGCGTCGTACTGCCGGATCTTTCACTCCCCTGCTCGACACACAGTGATGATATGCGTCAATGACCACCGCAACATCCTCAGTGCCGAGTGCTTCTTTCATCAAATTCGCAATTTGAATCGTCAGCCTTTCCTGCACCTGAGGCCTTTGGGAGCAATACTGTACAATCCTGTTCAGTTTCGACAAACCGATTACCTGTCCGTTACTGATATATGCGACATGCGCCTTTCCTACGATCGGCACGAAATGATGCTCACAATTGCTGAAAACAGCAATATTTCTTTCGACGAGCATTTGATTGTAGCGATAGGCATTTTTAAAAAGCGTAGGCTCTGGTTTATTTGCCGGATTAAGTCCGCTGAATATTTCTTTGACATACATTTTAGCTACCCGCTTTGGCGTATTCTGCAAACTGTCATCTTCCAGATCCAGTCCCAAAACCTCCATAATACCAGCAAAATGTTTGGCGATAAGCTCTATTTTGGTTTCGTCGTCAAGCTCAAATGCATCGGCTCTCATGGGTGTGTCAAAAGACGAGCTGTGATGTCCTTCCTCATATTCGAGCACATTTTTGTCATTCTTTAGTTCAAATATGATTTTGTTATTTAACATGAAGTTGTTGTTGATTTAAGTAAATCTATCTGGTCACATGCGTATTTATTTGGGCATTTCATCTGGTTGGTATTAATCCTGATTGCTTCACATTACATTCAATTTATATCTCACAAGAGAGTCAAACATCAGCCAGAATTTCAGACCATTGGAAACCCTTATGCGTTCCGACATGACCTGATTCGCCGGTACTCTTGTAATTTTCAGAAGCAATTGGCGGTAATAAACATATGCCAGGTAAACCCCTTTTCGACATGATGCCGGCAATTCCCGGATACCACTTAATGCCTCATCAAATTCGTTGATAATTTCCTGTTCGATGGTTCGCTTATTTTCGTCAGAAAATGAAGACAAATTGATATCCGGAAAATAACTCCGGTTCAACTGCTGGTAATCTGCCTGCAAATCCCTGAGAAAATTGACCTTTTGAAATGCGGAACCCAACTTCATCGCCGGAACTTTCAACCGGTGAAATTCCTGTTGATCGCCGTTCGTGAATACATGCAGGCACATAAGCCCGACCACCTGTGCGGATCCCATGATGTATTCATTATACTTGTCATGGGTATAAGACTGCTCATCCAGATCCATTTCCATGCTTTTCAGAAATTGCCGGATCAGATCATGATCGATATTAAATTGATTGACCACCTCCTGAAATGAGTTAATGACAGGATTGGTACTGATGCCCCGCTCAATCGCCTTAAAACAATCGTTGGAAAATTCGGCAAGCAATACGGATTTGGGGTAATCGTGAAAACTGTCTACGATCTCGTCTGCCAACCTCACAAATCCATAAATGGCATGGATGTAGTCCCGTATTTCTTTACTGAAAAAAAATATCCCAAGCGAAAAACTGGTACTGTAAAGCCGTGTTGTTTCTCTGCTGCATGTTGCAGAGAGCTTATCAAATTTTGCTTTCATTTTTTAAGTTTGATGTATCGGACGACGGTTTGTGCCTCTCTGTTGTCATCGTCTTCATGACAGATTGTGGCAAACGCTTGTGAACCAGTCTTTCGCAATCGGTTCACAGAGGCATTCTTGGGGTTAGGAAAATTTTCTACATCATTTTGTTTTCTAAATTAATACAATATTATACCATTATTTAAAAATTAGTATAAATTTATACTTAATCAAAATAATATGATGATGTCAGGACGCATGTTAAAACCGTCATTGCATTATTCCGCACAAGCTTACCGCACATAAACTAAAAACCAGAAGACCCTATGTTTGCTTCTGATGGTGCTCAATTTCAGCGGCTTATTTAAAAAATTAAAACGAAAAACCAGCTCTTAAAGTCAGACGATTGAAATCTTCTTTTTTTTCAATACCCAATTGCTGGACAGAAGACCGCTGAAAACGGTATCCTGCTGAGATTGTGAATCCGGTATTGTTGCTGAATAAAATTCTCAACCCGATCCCGGCAGCCATCGTCGGGCCGCCGCCAAAACGCACGCTATCGACATCGTTGGAAGTGGCGTTAAATCCATGACCGCCTTCTATAAAATAGAAAGGCAGCTTATCTCCGGTCCGTGTTAAATCGCCGCGTATGCTTAAAACAACCGGAACGAATGTCTGCACGGCATAAAGGTCAGCACCGAGCCCAAGTCCGGTATAAAGCCACTGATTAAATTTATAACCGTTTGTTGTTTGGAAAGAAAACGCAGAAGTCGTCACGCCATTCGATGCCCGGTTGCTCATCGCCAGCGGTCCAAGCTCGGTGTAGTGAACAAAACCCTTCTGTTTGTAACGAATATTGGGATTAACATACTTTTCGTTTTCAATTTTTTCAATTTCATCTGTTTGAAAAGTAAGTATGCTCTTGTCAAATATTTCCAGTCTGACAGCAGGCTGCTCTTCCAGCAGCGTACCTTTCATGATTGAGCCATTTTTTAGAAAAACCCGCACATATCGATTTTTTTGCCCGAAAGTGCAGGCGGTAAAGTACAGTATAAATAGCAATGTCAGTGTTAAAGTATTTTTCATGTTGTGGTGGTATTAATGCAATGGCTAATCAGTTATCCAACCAGACTTTAAACTCGGGACTTCTTTCCCTGCTCACGTAGGTATTTTGCTCAAACGGCGGTTTAAGAAAAACCTGAAGCCGGCTCGATAAGAGAGCCTTGACCTTTTGAATGGATTGTATCCTGGCAATAATTTTTCTGTTAATCCTGAAAAACAGGTGCGGATCCAGCAGCTCTTCGAGGCTTTCCAGATTATAGTCGACCAAATATTTGCGCCCTTCGGACGTCACCAGATATACCACCTTATCATCAGCGTAGAAGTAAGCTACCTCGTCAATATTTTTGTAAAGTATGGTATCCGCGTATTTAACCAGAAAACGGTGTTTGTATTTTTTACTGAAAGACAGCATATTTTCCTCGATCCTTCTTATATCTGCCAAAGAAATACCTCCACGGCTTTCATTCAAATTCCGGTATTTGATCAGCGCATTTTGAAGTTCCGTTTTATCCAGTGGTTTTAAAAGGTAATCAATGCTGTTCAATTTAAAAGCCTGCAAGGCATACTGATCATAGGCAGTAGTAAAAATAACCGGACTTTTCACGGGAAGTCGCTCAAAAAGCCGGAAACAAAGTCCGTCCGACAAATGAATATCCAGCAACAACAAATCCGGCTCGGGATTTTTACTCAGCCAGAATACTGCTTCCTCAATAGATTCGAGCGTATCCAGTACTTCAATATCCGGATCAAATTCCCGCAGGAGTTGCGATGCCCGTTTAGCAGAGAGCGCCTCATCTTCCAGTATAAGAACTTTCATGGTTTAGGTTCTAATTTTCAAACAATTTTAAGAAAAAATCATGGCTCAAAAAAAGAAGCATGTGTCGGCCTGATCAGTGGTATCGTAACACTAAACTGCTCGGACGTCTGTTTTACTTCAAGCCCATGCTGTCCCAGAAACTCATATCGTTGCGTTATGTTGTTGAGTCCAAGGCCGGTTGATTCCTGGTCGTCAGCCTGTTTTAGCTGAAGGTTGTTTCTCACCGTTATCGTTTCGTTGTCCAGACAAAGTATCTCCACATGAAGTGGTTTATTTTTACCGATCACATTATGTTTGACAGCGTTTTCTACCAGCATTTGCAAAGAAACAGGCACAATAAAAGCCGATTGGCAATCCTTATCCACATTGATCGTAAATATCAAACCGGATTCGAAACGGGTTTTAAGCAGGTAAAGGTAAGATTCAATAAAATTCAACTCTTCTTTCAATTCAATAATCTCCTTTTCCGGGCTTTTCAGAACATACCGGTATACCCTTGAAAATTGCCGCACAAATTCAACCGAAGCATTGGCGTCCATGGGTATCAACGCGCTCAGCACACTCAGATTGTTGAAAAGAAAATGCGGGTTTACCTGGTTTTTCAGGGCCTGTAATTGAGCCTGGCTGCTGATCCTTTTGTAATTTTCTACTTCCTGATTACTTTTTTCAAGCTGCTGGTGATATAAAAATATGACGTTAATTGTATTTAGGAAAAGATTGACCCGAAAACTGAACATCAGGAGCAGTTTCATCGGAAGAATCCAGTCCATCCAGTTGTGTGAGATGGTGAAATAGGAAGTAATGCCACCCAGAAGCACGGTTGTAAAAAATACAGCCAATATGCTGGCTCCAAAACTGTAACTGATTCTTTTCCAGAACGATCTTATTTCCAGCGTGGCCAGAAAGTTGTCGAGCAAGCGGTTTCCCTCCCATATCGTGATAGTCAAAACCAGAAAAAGCAGAAAGATGACCGGCTTGGGTGTAATGATCGGATAATGCTCAAATGACTCGACCAGCAAGGTATTCAGAAATGAATATCCTCCCAGCAAAATCATAAACAAAAACCGGTACCTGATCGAGAACATATTGATGTATAGTAACAATAAAAAAACATTGGTAAACTACCTAAAATCAGATCGTTTACCAATGTTAAGCAACAGTTTTATTATGGCATCAAGACTTTGTCAATAACATGCACAACACCGTTGGTAGCTAAAATATTAGCAGACGTGATATTAGAAGCACCGCTTGTCTTACCTACCACTTTTGCTCCGCCAGTCAGATTGAATGTAAGCTTGCCAGTTGTGTTGGCAGTGGCTACTTCGCCTGAAACGTTTGGAAGATCTGTGGAGAACACACGACCCGGAACAACGTGATAAAGTAACACATTTGTTAAAAGTGTTTTATTTGCCGGATCAAGCAAAGTGGCTTTTGGTGTTGTTTTGTACAACTCAGTAAATGCTGCATTGGTTGGCGCAAAAACAGTCAACCCATTGGCAGAAGCCGTAGAAAGTGCTGTTGCCACAGCAGGATCAGCTGCCAGGACAAGAGAAACCAGCTCCGAAAAATCAGCGTTAGCCTGTGCTACCTGCACCAACGATTGCGTTGGCGGTACAATGACATTGTCAATTACATGGATCACTCCGTTAGAAGCATCCACATCTGTGGCGATAACTTTGATGTTCCCGTTAATAAATACACCATCAGCATTTTTTGACAAGTAAATGTCGTTGTTGGCATTAACCGTTTTAACTGTCCCACTCTTGACATCCGCTGCTTTCACTTCACCGCTCACGACATGCGATGTCAGAATTGGCGTCAAGGCGTCTTTCGTTAACCCATCCAAACTCGTAATACCCGCTTTTGTAAACGCAGCATTATTAGGTGCGAATACTGTAAACGGCCCAGTTCCCTGTAACGTTGTGACAAGCTCTGCTTTGGTCACTGCGGCAACCAGCGTAGAAAACTGCGAGTCTCCAGAGGCAACGGCTACAATATTTCCAACCGATGGCGTCTGCGGCGTATCATCGTCGTCGTCACTACAGGAAACAATCGTAGTTGCCAGCGCGGCAGTCAAAAAATACATGCTCAGTCTGTTTAATCTGCTCAATGATTTCATGGTAAAATGATTAATGATTGTGGAATAATTTTATTTAGTTACTATCATTAACCTACCTGCCCGTTTTTTCATTGTTGCAATAGAACCGAGCGTAACTATATGAGGAGTGAAAAGTATATTTTCAGGGAGTGAACTGACAAAATGAGATCGTATGCTATAACAAAATATTCTGAGAAACAACAAGGCCAGACTTTCGAGAATTCGTCAGAATATTACTTTCTTTATACCAGGTTTTCTGATACACAACATACACTGATTCAAAGATGATCAACAAACTTCGCCAACACATCATTGATCGCCTTGGCGGCACCCCGGACAATATTAATGATGTTCTTGCAACCTTTCATACGCTCAAATTAAAGCGTAACGAAGTCATTTTGACACAAGGAGAAATCTGTAAATACGTATACTTTGTAGCGTCTGGTTGTCTTCAGGTTTTTGTTTATGACAAAGAAATGAATGAAACCACCCGTGATATTATTACAGAAAATAACTGGTGCTCTGAACTGATTAGTTTTGGCAGCCAGCAACCCGCCACTGAAAATATCAGGACGGTTGAACCATCAGATCTTTTGGCCATTGACCGCCAGGGTTTCCAGCGGTTGATGGAAACGGTTCCGCAGTTTGACAAAGTTTACAAACAAATTCTGGAAGCTTCCTATGCCAATTCGGTTTACAGGATCAATACCTTTGTTTCACTCACTGCATTGGAACGGATAAAATGGCTTATGGAATACCGCCCCAAGCTTATGAGCAGGCTTTCCAGCAAACTTATTGCGTCCTATCTGGGCATATCACAGGAAACTTTCAGCCGGTTGAAAGGCAAGCTCTAAAACGTTGACATTTGTCAACACGAAACGGTTTTTAATTGCAGAATTTTGATTCATCAATCACAATTTAAAATCGCGAACAATGAAAGAGTACTTGCTTTTATTCCGCAATATCAGCGGCGACAACAGTTACATACTGACGCCGCAGGACATGGCCGAAGATATGCCGGCCTGGCAGGGATGGATCGGAAACATTGCCATGCAGGGCAAACTGGTGGCTACACAACCGATTGAATACCAGGGAATAATTGTTAATAACAACGGCATTCATGATGGACCCGACAAAGGCGGAATCAACGTGCTCGTAGCCGGATTCCTGATCTGTAAGGGAGATAGCCCTGAGGAAGTTCAGACGTGGAGCAAAACCTGCCCGATTTTAAAATACCAGCATGGCAGTGTCGAAATACGGCCGGTTATTCCATTTCCCATCAGTTAAAATTTAGCGATCATGGACAAAATTTTAAACCTCGGGCGATGGCTGTTTCCGCTTTCCTTTCTGATGTATGTCGGGCTGCATTTTGGCAAACCTGACGTAGGCGCGGCTTTCGTCCCCGACTATCTTCCGATGCCCTATTTATGGAATTATTTCACTGCATTTTGCATCATCGTATTTATTGTCAGCGCGGTCATTGGCAAATACGACAAGCTAGCTTATACGCTCATGGCGCTCTATGTAATTTTGATGGCTGTGCTGGTTCATCTTCCCAGGGCGATGGGTCACGAACTGGGGTCGAAAACATGACCGCCGATCTGGCACGGGAACAGGAACTTGAAATGGTTAACCTGTTTCGCAACATTATGGTTACCGGTGCTTTAATTGGCTTTGCGCGTTATGTGGCACGGGACAAGCGGGTCATTGGATAGCAGATATTATTCACAAATTCACTTTTTAAACAACAAGCAAAATGGAAAAACTTGGCGCAAATACCAATGCTCTGAACTGGTTTGAGATTCCGGTTAATGACATAGACAGGGCTCAGAAATTTTATGAAACCATTTTTGAAATAAACATGCAGCTTGTGAACATGATGGGTATGCAAATGGCCATATTTCCAACCGAAAGCCCAAAATCCGGCGGTGCTTTGGTGAAGAGTCCGAACCACAAACCAAGTACCGAAGGAGCCGTAATTTACCTGAACGCAAATCCTGATCTGCAACTTGTTCTGGACAGAATAGGAAATGCCGGAGGCCAGGTTACCATGCCAAAAACGAACATTGATCCGGAAATGGGAAACATGGCATTTTTTATCGATACAGAAGGGAATATGGTAGGCTTACACTCAGGAGAATAGTTTATTTGAGGTTATAATCTGAAAATTTGTAAGCAGGAAGAAAATAAGCATGAAGGGTACACCAGAAGAGAATTCAGCTATCAGTCATTTCACGGAAGTTTCATACTTCCAAAGGATGTGGTTAACGAAGAAGGCATCGTTGCGAGGTACGAAAATGGTCTACTTCGGTTAATTATTCCCAAAAAAGAGGAAGCCAAACAAAAAGGCCCTCGTCTGATCGAGATTGGCTAAACGATTGGATGACCAAATTGGCCTGCGTTCCCGCAGGCCAATTTTATTTAAAATTAACACATTTGTCATCAGCTAATAATTGAATATCAAACAGTCGAAGAAATAAACTATGGAAACATGTTACTACATTGTTGTCGAGATGAAACCCTTAAAGGGAAGGCTGGAAATCGGCAGGTTTCTGGTTAGTAGGGATCGTGAGTTTTCCTTTAAAACTTTTAATAGTCTCAAAGGAAAAACCAATGTTCTTCAATCTCAAATTTTGCTTCTTAATCTTCTCGAAATACACAGAGGTTCAGAATTGATTATTGAAAGTATTAGCTGTAATCTTGAAGAATTGGCTGAAAACTGCAAGATAATCACCAAAGATGCCTTCAAATTTTTTAACCTTGAAAAATAAGGCATTCCCGATCGAATGGTGTTGCTTTCCAGTTGTTACGCAAACAGGTAGCCAGAATTTACGGAGCGTTTTCATTTTGACGGCTGGGATTGGTTGCCACTCTGGATCAGGCGGCAGTCTGATATTAACAAGTCATTGTAATACTCGATCAAACAAGTGCGTGACACTGCCATCGGAACTAACACAAGATAACTAATGATCGAGTTATTTTTCCAGTCGTCATTCCTATTCAACGGAATTTATGCAGTCTAATAATTCAGGACGAGACAATATTAAAAATGAAAAAAGACTGCCTCATTCGAGACAGCCTCTATTTTTGAGGGTAACTTGATTTCTGATCTTTTAAAGTCAGTCATATTTGGAGAAGACATTTCCAATTCTTTATACCTATCATAAGTGACGTATTTTAAGTGACTTTTAATTTTAATGAGGCATTTCATACGAATGTAAGCACCTCCCCACGCAATCATTGTGCATTGATTTCTCCAACTTCTTTCACAATAACCGTAAAGTTATGAAAGGTCTCAGGGATCTTATTTTTAACCGAATCTGAGTTTGCTGAAATCATTACTAAAATAACATCGTGCCCCTTTTCCCGGGACTGCGCTACCCCTACTACGCCTGGAAAATCCAACCAGGAATCCGCGTTTTTAATTGCTTCTTCGATTTTCATATTTTTTTCATATTTACCTTTAGGGACACAAGAAACAAACACCCAGAACAAGCATAATATTAATACCTTTTTCATAATAAAAAAACGACCTTTATCGAAACAAAGGTCGTTATAATTTAAATGAATTTGATGCCTAATGATGACATAACGGGTGCAATGGGATTAATTATCGTGATAGCGGAAGAACCGGCAAACAGCAATCCAACTGCCTGGTTTTGCATGTTCAACACCAAACTACCCGAGTCCCCACCTGCACTCATGTCCGATGTGATAATTTGATTAACAAATCGGGCAACACGGCCTCCACCATATCCAACATTTACAGTACCATTAATGGCTTGTACTTTGCCAGTCGAATGTGCCGTAGTCCTACCACATTTTTGAACAATTTGGCCTACACTGGTGACAGCAGTTTGGTTGCAATAGCCGATCCAGTTGATTTCTCTGTTGAGGATATTAAAATCGCCTTCTGCTATTGCTGCATCAACTAAATTTGAGGCTCCTGCCGTAAAATTGATAGGCACATAGCGAGCCAGTTTCGCCACAATATCAGCAGGGTTCAAACCACCATCATAAGGACCCGGCTGTAAGATGGGATCTCCCAGACGCGCGTCATTTGTATTTGCCAATACATGGTTGTTGCTAAGAATATAATAGCGGGCGGTCTTTCCAACCGCCGGCGAAATATCTTTTACACAAGTTGCAATTGTTCCGGCAGTAATTTGGTAGTGGCCCACGCTTAATCCCCCTTGCACGGGTCGTTGGCGACGGGTTGTTTCCAGCGAACTACCTGCCATGATCACACCACTCTCAACGACATCGGTTTTAAAACCTCCAATGGTGGCAGGGATTAAATCATCAACACCTATTAAGTTTTTGTCCAGCTTGCTTTCAACATAAACAGTAAGGCTTGGATCACCCGTGTCTTTTCCATTTTTGACCTTGTGTGATATGGCCACACCCACTACGTTTTGGCGAGCGAGCAAGCTATTTTGCTCGATATTTTGTGTTTCGGCGAGTGAAAGGTATTCTCCTTTCATTTCGAATAAATTAATCATTTTGATGAAATTTAAGAGATGAAAATATTGCAGGAGTAAGAGAGAAAACCGTAGACTAGTCTACATAAATTGAAGGCATACCCAGGTAATTTGCCGCCCCGTCGCCGAAATTTAACCGTGCCGTTGAACCACCCCCACGTGCGTATACGTTAAACGAGGCTGTGACGCGCACATATGCCTGATCCCCTCCTCCGAAAAGCGTGCTGTAATACATGGTTCTCCACCCATCAAAACGGTCATTGACATTGATATTATCGTTACCCATGCTAAAAACATTGGTAGTCGCGGTCTGCTTGTAATTATATTGGTATCCTACGGTCGATAAATTAATTCCCACCTTAGCCTCTTTTGAATCCCAAAAACCATCATCCGCTTTTATAATATAAAATCCATGGAACGGCACCGATACTCTATGACTATAATTGCGACTTACACCTGGCCGATATACGAACCACCAGTCCATATACATCGTATATGAACCTGCCCCACTACCAAATAACCCTGAACCTGCTCCGTTAGCGTTAAGAAAGAAATCCATGTTGCCAGGATTATAACCTTGCCAGAAGACCCTGCCATCTGAGCCATGCAACGTTCCATAATATGGTGTGATGGTTCCAATCGCACTGGCAGTAATAAATTGTCCACTAATCGAGTCAGGGAATATGGATGTTTCATTTGCTTCGGCAGGCTTTAATGCTTTGAGGATTTTTACTTCTGCATCGTCCTGAGATTTTGCTAAATCTGCAGCCTGTTGGTGCGCAACGTCAAAACTTTCAAGTGTTGTTAAAATGTCCTTTGGCAGGTTCTTTTTTAGCAATTTGATTCGTTCCTGGCCTCGTGTTTCCATAGCTGCCAGTTGGGCTGCCTCGGATTTTTGCAGTTGAATTACTTCTTCGCGACGGTCACTGACAAGTTGTTGCAACGTACTGTCCGAAAGTCTAAATTTCGTTTCCATAATCTTTGATTTTATTATTTTTGCCTACTCGAGATACTGTTTTCGGCGCCCCAGTTTTATTGTCATGTTAGCTGATAAAGAGATTATGGCACGTTGGCTTATAAGAAACAGGCCTATCATCTCAAAATCAGCCATATAGGCTATTTTGTCTGTTGCGTTTAAATGGAATTGTTTCGAGACCTAATTAATTGTGTCAATGGATTAGTCGCTATCTTTTGGAAAATGGAAACATCAAGTAGGATTTTTTTGCAGTGCCCAGGTTAAAGAGTCGAGGAAAGTGGCGATCCTGAGGATAGATTACCATTTCGCAGTAATGGGTATGCAAATGGCCATGTTTCCGACCCAAAGCCCAAAATCCGGCAGTGCGCTGGTGAAGAGTCCAAACCACAAACCAAGTACCGAAGGAGCCGTAATTTACCTGAACGCAAATCCTGATCTGCAACTTGTTCTGGACAGAATTGGAAATGCCGGAGGCCAGGTTACCATGCCAAAAACAAACATTGACCCAGAAACAGGAAACATGGCGTTTTTTATCGATACGGAGGGAAATATGGTAGGCCTACACTCAGGAGAGTAGATTATTTGAGGCTATAATCTGAAATTTTGTCAGTTCATTTTTAATACCATCTCACTGAAATCTGTCAAAATTAATGTCTGAAAAAGTAAAATTGTCAGAATTATTCAAAGCCATTGCGTTAACTGGCACGCGGGGAGTTTTTGGAACAAAGTTTGATAAAATGCTTTCAGATGCGCGATGCATCGGGAATTAAAATCATTGTTTAACTTTTAAAAAATAATAGTCATGTCAATTATCAAAAGGAATCGGAATTCATTTTCTGCAATCCCAGCGCTGGTCGACGATTTCCTTGGCCGTGAACTTTTTAACTGGGACAACAGTAATTTCTCTTCTACTCAGACTACCGTACCGGCGGTAAATATTAAGGAGACAGAAGACAGCTTTGGCGTGGAAGTGGCAGCTCCCGGACTGGAAAAGAAGGATTTCAAAATCCAGCTTGAAAATAACCTGTTGACCATTTCTTCACAAAAAGAAATTCAGGAGGAAAATCAGCATGAAGGTTACAGTCGCAGAGAATTCAGCTATCAGTCTTTCCAGAGAAGTTTTGTATTGCCGAAAGATGTCGTAAATGATGAAGGTATCGTAGCGCGATATGAAAATGGCTTACTTCAACTTATAATTCCGAAAAAAGAAGAGGCCAAACAAAAAGGACCGAGACTAATCGAAATTGGCTAATTACAGTACAGAAGGCCTGTCATTTGGCAGGCCTTCTGTATTTTCCATGAAAACCAGTAAAATAATAACCGATTTGTAAAACCTTTGAATAGCAGATATGGAAACGAGCTATCACATTGTGGTTCAAATGAAAGCTTTGAATGGAACGGTAGAAATCGGGCGGTTTCTGATCAGTACCGACAAGGAATTTGCCGTCGAAACATTTAATAGTTTGAAAGGTAAAACTGCACTTCCTGAAACCCAGGTTCTGCGGTTAAGCCTGCTCGAAACAACAGGACTTTCAGGTACTATTATCGGAATAATCGGCTGCAATCTGGACGAACTGTCTGAAAACTGCAAGATCATTACAAGGGATGCTTTTAAATTTTTCAACCTTGAAAAGTAATGACCGGATCAATTATTGATTTTTACTTTTGTGCTTATACGAAGGTCATTTGCAAACTTTCAGGAAATGCTTTTCACCAGCCAAACACATCTTTCACATAATTGCGGCTTATTTTCCATGATTCAGAAACCGGGCGTTTCGCAGGTTCGTCGAAAGCAAGCTCGACCGCAACCCTTCCTTTATAACCGATTCTCTTCAGGGCTTTTGCAATAGCCTTAAAATCAGTTGCTCCTTCGCCCACCGCTTCGCTCCACTTTCCGTTTTCCTTCTGATCACGGATATGGAGATATACAATCTGCTTGTGGTAAGTGTCAATAAACCAGACCGGATCCACTCCTCCCCGAATCAGCCAGTTAAGATCAGGCCCTAACTTGATGTCGGGAATTCTGGCAATTGTTCCGTTCAAATCGTGGAAATTGTTTTCAACCTCGTAAGTATGATTATGCAGGTTGAGGGTAATGCCTTTTGATTTACAAACAGCTATTAATTTTTTTAGCAAATTGGCCTGGGCATCCAATTCCTCATCCGTTTTCAGGCGTTTTGCATTTCCGACCGAAACCCCGAAAGTCTCTCCACCTAACTGGTGCAGCCTGTCTATAACGGTTGTGGCATAAGACAAAATTTCATCATGTTTTGTCTTATTCCACATGTCGGCTCCGAAGGAACATCCTGTTACCGGAAGATTATGTTTTTTAATCAGTGCCTTAATTCGTTCGACAGAATCATCGGCTTTCAGCAAAATATCCATCAGCTCAATTCCTGAATAACCCGCCGATTTAATGTCTGCGAACACTTCCGGCAGGTCAGCAGAACAGTCCCAGTTTGGCGGATACTTACTTGCATAAACCCAGAGATGGGCAGATACCTGAACGCCATTATCAAAAAACATACTATTTGCTTTTTGCGGAAACAAAGAGGCAAACAAACCCGCAGTCGCCAGGGCGGAGGTTTGAATAAACTGACGACGCGGTATATAAGTAAGCTGATTTTTCATTAGTATTTGAAAAATTAATTGTTTTAAAAACGAGCATTCACTATTGGTATTTCAATGAAGAAGATCTTAGGCCGCTATAATCTTACTGACGTCGCACGACCAAAAATCTTCCCGATGCATGACATTATTCCAGACTAAAAGTGATATAACCTCCATGATATCCCTTACCCGGATTTGGACTAACCGCGACTGTGATGTATTGTTTTTTACCAATTGAATAAGTGGACGGCACCGCGGTCGCACTTCCGGGCAGTTCTTTTTCCCATAAGATTTTTCCGGTTTTCTGATCAAAAACACGAAACATCTGATCCACTGTTGCACCGATAATAATAAGTCCACCCGCAGTAGCAATTCCCCCGCCACGATTAAAAATTCCAGAATTTTTAATGCCCTGCGCCTCCAGTTTTTTATCAAAACCAAGAGGAACCTGCCATAGTATCTTACCAGAATTCAGATCAATGGCATTCAAAGTAGCAAATGGAGGCTTGATCGCCGGAATGCCATTCGGATCTTTGAAAAATTCATAACCGGAAAAACCATAAGGCTCTTTCGTAGCCGATTCATCGCCATCGGGCATTTTAGAGTTATCCGCCACAACATCAATCCCTTTCAGATAGGCCGTGATGGCATCAATCTGTTGCTGCGGCAAATGCTGAAACGAAGGCATCGGCTCCGCGCCTTTTTTGATAAAGTTTTCAAGATTTTCCCTGACGTAACTCTTCACTTTTACAGAAATATCCGGCCCGAAATTGGTACCCTTCTGATCCGCTCCGTGACAACTGCTGCAATACATTTTGAACAAATTTTCGCCACTTTCATCATTGTCTTTTTTCAACAACCTAATATCCTTCAATTGAAGAAACCAGGGCATATCAATCGCATTAACGAACATAACACCCGTATTAGGATTGAAGGAAGCGCCGCCCCAGTTTGCACCGCCATGCGCGGCAGGTACGATGAGGGAACCATGAAGGCTCGGCGGTTCGTAAATGCCTGTGTTGTATTTGTTTTCTGCGATCTGGTCTTTGATAAATTGTGTAACCTGCGGCGTTATAGTGCTGAAATATTCCGGCTTAAAGCCCTGCCGCGAGAACGGAGCGGGTTTGCTTGGTATGGGCTGGGTGGGCCAGGGTTTTTCTCCCGGCATTTCACTTTTGGTCGGAACCGGCACCTCATTGATCGGAAATAATGGCTTCCCAGTTTTCCGGTCAAACATGAAAACATAGCCCATTTTTGTTACCAACGCTACACCATCGATTAGTTTTCCGTTGTGTTTTACCTGCACAAGATTCGGCGGAGATCCGTTATCCCGATCCCACAGATCATGGTGTGTCGTCTGAAAATGCCATATTCTCTTACCCGTTTTCGCATCCAGAGCCAGCAGACAATTGGCAAATAAATTCTCACCCTCCCGGTCGGCACCGTAAAAATCAAAAGACGGCGAAGCGGTCGGGACGTAAACGATTCCCAATTTTTCGTCCAGGGCCATGCCACCCCAGCAATTTGCACCCCCGTTTTTCTGCCTGGCATTTTTTGGCCACGTTGTATATCCAAACTCACCTTCCCTGGGTATGGTATGGAAAATCCATTCCAGCTTTCCTGTATTGACATTAAATGCCCTAATGTCACCAGACGTAGATGGGAGCTCATCAGGAACCTTGCAGCCAACAATGAAATAATCTCCATAAATGACTCCCGGCGCATTGGCGGTAACATGCACCCGCTTTTTCATCGACGGTTCAACAGAAAGTCCTGTATAAAAATCTACTTTCCCCTGATCTCCGAAATCTTTGATCAGCTTTCCTGTCGAAGCATCGATTGAATAAAGCGTTGACCCAAAAACAAAAAGTAAGGCATCGGGTCTCCCATTTTTACCGGGATGAAAAGTAACGCCCCGGGTCCAGGTACTCACGTCGGTACTGTCAGGAATAAATTCCCAAATAAGCTTTCCGGTTTCCGGGTTGAGGGCTACCAGCTTATCGCTTGGCATAAAAGCAAACATGCTGCCTTTCACGATCAGCGGATTAAACAAAATACTGGAACCGTCTTTACTATCCTTATAATCCCAAACCTCCTTCAACTGACTTACGTTCTTCGTGTTGATGATCGAAAGAGGAGAAAATTTATTATTGGAAGCGTCGTGACCGTAATGGACCCATTCGTCATCGACGGAGGAATTCTGATGTTTTTCGGGTACGAAAGCAATGAGTAATGCCAGTAAAACTGCCACTCCCATTAAACCAGCAAGTGATTGGTAGTTATTTTTTATCATAATATTAAATGATGTTCCGGTGAAGGTTAACCGTTGATTTGTCAAAGCTTACAAGCCGTTGGTCAGTAACTTATCATGAATAAATTGCCTGGCTCTTGGCACATCCGTTTCTTCCAGATGCTCAATGATGATCGGGATATTCGGATGTTTCCTGGCGAGCCGTTTGAGATACAGATCATAATTGAGAGAACCCAGCCCTGGTGCCGGTAATTCGATCATGCCCACGCCACGGAGTGCATGTGCCTCATCGCCGTCAATATCAGCCATCGCCACGCCAACAGAGCTTGACGCCAGTTTTACATCCTTTGCATGAGCAATTTTTATTTTATCAGACAAAGCGTCGAATATCTTATTGATGGTCAAATCAATAGCACCAATATTGTGCTCATCGAAATAATTGGTTGGATCCATCAGCAGGCCCAGATTCGGATGATCAATATCGGCGAAGAGCCGCAGCGTTTCATCAACTGATCCGATGACATTGTTCACGTAAGTTTCCACGCAAAATGTTACGCCATGCTGACGGGCAAATTCGACAACTTCACCGATCACATCCCTACATTCAGTATAACCTTCCTCCGTTTTATTCCTCGGATCCGAAACCCAGTCACTTTCCAAATGATATGTCCCCGTTTCACTGATTACGTAGGGTGATCCTAATTCGTTGGCATACCGGATGATCTGCCTGAGATGATCCAGGTTTGCCTTGCGTTTTCCGGGTACCGGGTGTACGAGATTGGTATAACCTGAAATACAGCATATTGGCAAATTATTATTTCTGAATGTGTCCCTGATCTTTTTGGCTTTTGCTGAATTAAGGGCGTTTGTCGATAAATCCATATCCTTAAAAGATACGTCCAGCTGCACGGTATTGAAATCAAGCGCCCTGATTCGGGCGGCAGTCTGTGCTAAATCGTAAGGGAAATAACCGGTAAAAATTCCAACCTGGATCATAAGATCATGACATTATTTCTTCAAGAATATATTTCTGCAACCTCTACGGCCCGATGCTGCCTTGCTGAAACGTAGCAGGCATCTACCAGGGCCATTGTTTTCAAATTATCCCTCCCACCGATCTCGGGCTCTTTATTTTGTTCCAAAGCCACCAGCAATTGCGCCATTGGCCCGGCAAAGGCATCCGGAAACCAGGTCTCTTGCCAGCGCGGACGTTGCCAGCCGGAAATGTTTTTGCAGGTAAAATCCAGGGTGCTCGGGCTGTGCGCAGGATAATTCGGCCAACCAATACTTCCCTTCGCCATGCCGTCCAGGCCTTCCACGCGGTAATTAATGTAAATATCTTCCTCCGCACCTTCGCGGGCCGGGCCCGTCCAGACATCGTCCCAGGAAGAAGCCCGCATACCATTTTCGTATTCTAGAATATACAGTGCGATGCCGTCGTCATGAGCAAATTTTGAAACCGTCCTTGGATCCTGCGCAACACTGCAATAAACACTTTTCGGGTCTCCAAACCAGTAGCGGAATGTGTCCAGATGGTGAATGCTCATTACCCGTAAAGTAAGCCAGCCCATACCCGCCTGCCATCCTGTCCAGTGTGGAATTGCCCGCATATCGATTGAGCCGAAAACTGGCTTGCCAAGCAATCCTTTGTTTAACAGATCTTTGCAGGCTCTTACCGATTGATCATAACGCATATTCTGGTTTACACCCAAAATAACGCCTGCATCTTCACAGATCCTGACTATTTCCAAAGCCTCGGAATAATTCATCCCCAGAGGTTTCTGAGCCAAAATCGCCCTGATGTTTTTGTGTTTGACAGCCTCTTTGATAATCGCAATCTGCCCATCGGGTGGCACAGCGATGTCAACTACCTCCACTTCGGGATCGGCAAACATTTGCTGGTATGAGGCATATACCTTTGAAATATTATGCCGCTGTGCAACTTTCTGGCTGTTGGCTAAGGTCCGCGAGGTGATCGCTACCGGATTGAATCCGGCATTTCTGTAAGCTACCAACTGGCAGTCGGCCATAATGAAACCGGCTCCTACACAGCCAATGCCAATGGATTTATTTTCAGGAAAAAGAGGTAAATATTCAAGTTCAATATGCATCCCAAACCCGTTAAGAACGATTTAAATCCTGCAAAGTAATTTCAGCATCTTTGCTCAAAAAGTCTGCTTGGTTGACAACCTGTTTGCCACTTTCCAGCAAAGCGCTATCCGCAACCATTTTTACAGGTTCGATACAAGACGTATTTTTTTCCCTGAAAGGTTTGTTGAAAGATAAATTATATGCCGAAATGACTGACCAGCGTGGCTTATCTGATAAATTAGCATCCGAACGGTGTAGAATATTGCTGTGAAAGAAAAGTGTATCACCCGCTTTCAGTTCCACATAAACCAGTTCACTGTTTTTCTCAGCTTCCGCTACGAAATCCGGATCGGCCCCCTGCTGCTCCCCAACAAATGAGTGCTCAAAACGCTGCATCTTATGTGTTCCTTTTAAAACCTGCAAACATCCGTTTTCAATATTTGCGTCCGTGAGCGCCACCATTACCGAAATCATCGCTTCCGGATACAGAAAACCATTCTTATACCAATAGCCGTAATCCTGGTGCCATTCCCAGGCACCTCCCTTTTTGGGCTCTTTTTGCATGACCTTGGAATGAAAATGGCAAACTTCTCCCTCGTTCCCGAGCAGCATCTCCACTGCTTTTACCATTCGCTCCGACCTGGACATTAGCCCGAAAGAATCGTCGCCCGGGGTAAACCAAAGCGTCAGTTTTGTGCGGTTTCCGTTTGTGTCTTTAAGATCAAAAGCATGACTCGTCACACTTTCATCTGTTGCCAGACTATATAAAAGATTAATTTCTTCCTGACTAAAAAAATTACGTTTGATTATAAATCCATCCCTTTCGAAATCAGATTTTTCGGTAATACTAAGTTCTTTTCCCATGGTTCAATTTGTTTTCTTATAAAAATATATATAAATGTTCTTGAAATATTAACAATACAAAATAGCAGTATATTTTTACGCATTTCTATCAGAATATCATTAGTTTTATATGTTATTTTGAATATCGTAGCCGAAATAATACCTGAAATTTATAACATACCAGATGAAACCGCTTATTCAGAAGTTACCAATAGATAGTAGTTCATCATTTGTAGCCAGGACGTACACGACACCCTTTTTTGAAACGCCCTGGCACCAACATGAAGAGTATGAGCTACTTATAGAGACTACGGGACAAGGCTCGGTATTTGTGGGTGACTTTATTGGGGAATATGATGCAGGTGATGTCTTTTTGCTTGGTAAAAACCTACCGCATTGGTTTCGAAAGAAGGATTCAGAATCGACAGGAAGTGCTGTGGTTGTTCAGTTTAAGGAAGAAATTTTTGGAGAAACGTTTCTGAAACTTCCCGAAATGCAACAGATAAGCAACCTTTTAAAAAATGCATCACATGGCATTGCGCTAAAAGGCGACCTTAAAATGAAGGTTGGGAATACCTTAAAATCAATAGAATCTCTGACAGGTTTTTCTCAGCTTTCGGCTCTCCTGAACTGTTTGAACCAGATCAGTATTTCAGATCAAATTACCTTCCTGACCAATTCGCCGATCATTAGTTTTTCTAAACAGGATCAGGACCGTATCCATAAGGTCTTCGAATACACGATGCAAAATTTTCAAAACAAGATCCTGCTCAAAGATGTTGCAGCCATAACCAACCAAAGTGAGTCGGCTTTCAGCCATTATTTCAAGAAAAATACCAAAAAAAACTATATCCAATTTTTAACCGAAATTCGGATTTCACATGCGTGTAATTTACTTCTGACCACAGAAAAGTCGGTTACAGAAATATGTTATGAAAGCGGATTTCACAATTGGTCTAATTTCAGTGAACATTTTAACAAAATATTAAAACAGTCACCGATGAAATATAGAAAAGGATCTGTTCGTGAGGAAAGCCTTGAATTAAATGTCTGATCAGGCCAGAGCGATATAAGCACAGGTCATGATTCGTCAATAAAAATCATAAGTTTGGAAATCTTCCCATTCTCAAAAATAAATATATCCTGACCAGTAATTTGATCCGGGTTTGAAGCAGGGCCAAAAGACCAAAAAAGACGCGCAATGTTATGATGGCTTTGTATTGGTTTTGCGTTACTGAAGATAAAACCGGGATTCTGATTTTGAAGCCCGGTGATAAATTCATTCATAGCCTCTTGTCCGTGAATGATACAGAAGGGATCAATCACCTCTATGCCTTCACTGTATATTTTAACTATTGCTGCTGTTCTCGCTGCATCATCCTTTTCGCTCCAGATTCGCAAGTGTTCTATAATAATATCGTCCATGTTCGGATAGCAACTTTTGGTTTCCTGATCGTTTCAGTTGAACCCAAAATAGGTTCAGATTCTAAATAATTTTTCAGCATCAAAATTTCGATAAATCAAGTACTTCTTCTCTGTCTGACACTTTGGTTTGTTCTTTAAATTCCTGTCAGCCATTACAAAAATCGCGATTATTTCACTTTTAACTTCTCAATATCTGACAAGAAAATTGTTGGCTTTAATCAATCTTCGTTTAAAAATTATTTCCTGTTAGTAAAACGCATGACATGTCAAATAAATCGTTTAATCACGATGCAGAAGTACTTTCCTAATCCTGCTGAGTGTCGCGGGAGTCATCCCCAAATATGAGGCAATCATAGCTTGCGGAATACGGTTGATCAGCGATGGAAAGGTGGAAATCAAAGAACGGTACTTATCCTCCGCTGTCATGCTAATGGATGCGTGAATTCGTTTTTGGCTGTCAATTACATTATTAATATCGTTCTTCCGATTTACCACATCAACAGCAGGAACTAACTTTTGAAGGAAAGAATATTCGCCTTTTGATACGACCAGGATCTCTGAATCCTCCAAGGCTTCAATAAAATAAACCGTTGGAATATCGAGATTGTAACTCTCGTAGTCATATATCCAGCCATCTTCAAGCCCAAACCGGATGATATGTTCTCCACCCCTGTCATTTACGGAAAACATTCGCAATACCCCCTGATTGATAAACGCAACACTTTTACATAATTCACCTTCCTGTACGAAATACTAATTTTTTCTCAACCGCCTGAATTTGAAGGTATCTTTGATCAACTTTTTTTCCTGATCGGACAGTAGCATTTCCGAAACTTTCTGTATCTGAAAGTTTAAGTTATCCTGGGCAATGACGGACCTATTCAGGCTGCTTGTACAGTATTTCATTGTCACATCTTTTATTTATCCAAATCAAACAACGTGCCAGAAATTAATCATTGATTATAAGATACTTATAAAATAAACCATCTGAAATTTAACGATATATCACCACAGGCAACTGGAAATAGCGAAATAGAGCTAAATTGATCGCAAGCATTATTTCCGCTGTTGTCAAAGGTTTATTAAAAAATTTGATGTACATCGAATTAAAATTACCGTAGAATTTAGTAACCTGCTTCCAACACCGACAAACGCTTAATCACTGATTACCAGCTATTTATTAATTAATATTATTCTTCATAAACAAGGGTATTTATCTTCTGCACTGTCACTGACCGCAAACTGGATTCTCTTTTAGGCTTTGATATATTTTTTTAAAAAATCGTCTTGACCATCTTCTGAAAGTCAGGATTTATTTTGAAATCGCTAAAATCTGAATGGCTGACCAGTAAAAGTTCGCTACCATATTTGGTAGTTGAAATAAGTCATACTATCAAGTGATTCATCCTAAGTACGTTATGAATATTTTATTCAATTTTAGACTCCCATTATTTTTTAATTCTATCAAGATTTGTTAAGAAATGTATTGATTTAAATCAACACATTTCTTAACAAATATCAATTAATATCAAACTGGATATTAGGAACTTTATAAAAAATTGACAGCATCAAAATGAGTGAAATAATTTTCATTCCGGGAACCAGTATGCAATCAGGATTATTCCAATGCAATTGACGGGTTATCAACTACAATTTTACATTTAAAAATACAAACACATGAAAATCAAAAGATTATCCTGGGCCGGCCTTATGGTGGAAAGCGCAACAACGACCATTTACATTGATCCTCTACAAAATGTTGCAGGCATGAAATTTTTTGTAGATGAACCAAAGTTTCCCATTTACCCGGTGCCAAAACCTGAGATAGGCAAGGCAAATGCACTCGTCACCCATATCCATCAGGATCATTTTGATCAGGCATTACTGGGTGAATTATTAACTGATGGCGGATCACTCTGGGGGCCTGAGCCGGTATACAGTGTGTCTATAAAAAATGGACTCCAGGCTAATTGTCCAAAACTTTACGAAACTTTTTCAATTGGAGATTTTAAGATTACTGCGGTGCCGGCAGTGGACTGGATCGGAGACGAACAGTTTTCGTATGTAATCAGTGATGGAAAACACACGGTATATCACGGCGGAGATACCAACTGGCATGGCTACTGGTGGAAAGTTGCACGACAATTTGGCCCTTTTGATATAACATTCTTACCTGTAAACGGTGTTGTCGGCTCAGTGCCCGGGGTTATTCCAGCCAGTGAAATGTCCGGAACGATGAATCCTATGCAGGCTGTGACAGCCACACGTATCCTGGGTGCAAAACCTTGGTTCCTATGCACTATGCACAGTTTTTCAACCCACCTTTGTACATCCAGTATCCTGATCTTGATAAGGTCCTCGACCAGGCAGGAAAAGATCAGGAAATTAATATCCATCGACTGAAAGATGGTGAAACTATAACTTTATAATATTTTCTTGAAACAAGAAATTCATCAAAAATTAGTAACAAAGCAATTTCACCAAAGACCGCACGGTTTTTTATAAAAGAATCAAATACTGATCATGACAAAGAAAGCAAAGTTTGTGGTCCATACATCTTACCACATCCATCCGGAAGACAAACAAATTTTTATCGATGCGGTTAAAGCGCACATCCTTGTTACGAGAGAGGTCCCGGGCAACGTTTATTATCATTTTTCATTCGACATGATTGATCCTAACATTTGTATCCTTGCTGAGGGCTGGACGGATCAGGAAGCGATTGATACGCAGTTAAAAAGCGAAAACTTCCAGAATGCATTGAAGGCAGTGATGGACAATGTCAGAATTATCGAAAGACACGGCACAATTTATACTGTATCGGGTGAAGCTGACATCATTCCTGACACAATAGATTAAAAATAAGCAGGGCGGGTTTTCCGTCCTGCTTATTTTTGGTCTATCTCTAAATCTCTTAAACTAATCCCGAAACTTTCGAGGTAGCCGTTTTGTATAATTCACTCACTTTCTGCATCGATTTCGCAAGTTTTTCTTTTGAAGTCGCCTGATTCTTCCAGACCTCCATCAAACGATCCGTAATTTGCTTTCCGGTTGTCTGTTCAATTTCGAAAACCCAGTCATTAAACCCCAGGTCATAATACATTTGCCCCTTGATGGTATCTTCCGGCTGCCGCAAATAGAAGAAAAGTGTTTTATTGGCTGCGGCGATAATGGGTGAATGACACTCGAAGCTAAGTACCGAAAATGCCTTTTCATAGACTGAGGCAGCTTCGTCCGGCAGCCAGTATCCGCGTTTGATAACAAACGGTTTCACATCTTCCGGCAGTGGATTAATGAGCAATTCATCCATAATATCTAATTGGTAAGTCATTTCGGGACAAACAAGCACCTTGTTACCTGTTTCCCGCACCCAGGCGATAATGGCTTCTCTTAACTTGGCATGATCCGCTTCTTTGTACTTTTCATTCGTCTCTTCCATCTTTTTAATCCGCTCCTCCGACCATTCCGAACGCTTGGCAAATTTATAATAAGGTGTATATCTTAATCGCGGAATGGCACAAATAAACTTCCCGGGTGTCAATCCGGCAGAAGTCAGAAACGCATCTGCTTTTGGTTTGTTTTCGATGTTGAGATAAAATGTCGCATCAGGTGCAAATCCGATGTGGTCTCCTGCGATGCCGTTTTCCTTCAATACTTTTATGGAAGCAGTTTCCCGGGTATAGATAAAACTCGCTTTTTCAAGCAGCGTTTTCAGTTTCGGGTTAATTTGCTGTATCGTTGTACCGAAAATGCCATATGGTTTTCCGGTGGCTTTCACCCAGGCTTCCAGGTTTGCCTGGCCAACAATGCTCGGGCCAGAGCCGTGAAGCATAAAATCATTGGTTTTGAAAGCCTCGGTAACTTCCGGATTATTTACATTCAAAGCGTCGTCTACATCCCCGTAGATGATCTTTACTTTTGGAAAATTTTTGTTCAACATGGCTTTCACATCCTCGCCACGGCTGCGCTTCCAGAGTGTAACCTCGACCTCGGGCAAGTAGGTTTCTAAGATATGCAGCAGACCGGGGGTATGCGTGATATCGCCAATATTAACATCCTGCCAGCCAGATACAACCAGTATTTTTTTGGTCCTGACCAATGCGGCCGCCAACGCAGGATGAAGTAAAAGGCCCGAAGCTGAAATTGCACCCAGCTGCCGGAGAAACTGTTTTCTGTCCATTTGAATTTTAATTATATGTTTTACTAAATTCTCAATTGTTAAATGACAGCAAACCGGCATCTAAAATACAACTCAATGACCGCATTTTGATTAAGGTATGGTCTATCGTTTGACAATTGGTAGCCATAATTTTATTGATAAAGCGGGCTACGAAACTGCTTCGTTTGTATGGCCATTCAAGGTGTAAACAGGATTGTTTATGAAATTCCCGCTTCTGGCCATATTTTTATCGCAATAGACGCAACAGGATTATGAAATGCAGTTTACAAGTTCATCTTCTTCAATTCCTTTACCGCAAAATCTGCTGCCCGGGCAGTCATGGCCATGTAGGTTAATGATGGGTTCTGACAAGCAGAAGAGCTCATGCTTGCACCATCTGTTACAAATACATTTTTGCAGGAATGAATCTGATTGAAACCATTTAATACGGACGTTTTAGGATCGCGCCCCATACGCGCCGTTCCCATTTCGTGGATCGCAAGTCCGGGATTTTGATGATTGTCGTAAGCTGCTACCACCTTGATACCCGCATTTTCCATCATTTCCTGTGCCTGGGTTATCGCATCAGGCACCATTTTGTCTTCATTGTCACGCCACTGGCAGTCAATCTGAAGCGTGGGCATACCCCATTTATCTTTCTTCTGAAAATCAAGTGTCACCTTGTTATCTGCATGCGGCAACATTTCACCCATCGCGGTCATACTAAATGTCCATAACCCGGGTTTTGTCAGTTCCGATTTGAAGTCGGCACCGAAACCTTCTGCCGAATTTCCCCGCTCCCATCCCTGCCGCGAACCACCACATGCATAGGCATACCCTCTTACAAAATCCTTCTGGCGGTCATCGCCCATATTTCGGAACCTTGGGATATAAGTGCCTGTCGGCCGGCGGCCAAAGTAATAATGCCTGTCAAATTCCTTGCCTTCATAGATCCCGCTCACCCTGCCGCGGTAGTTGTGATCCATCAGGTAATGCCCCAATGCACCGCTATCGTTTCCCAGCCCATTGGGAAAACGGTCCGAAACCGAGTTCATCAGGATCAGGGTGCTGTTCAGGGTAGCCGCATTGACAAAAATAATCCTGGCAAAAAATTCAGTCATTTCAAGAGTATTCGTATCAATTACCCGCACGCCGGTCGCTTTCCCCTTTTTTTCATCATAGACAATAGAATGCACAACGGAAAAGGGACGCAGTGTCAGCTTTCCTGTTTTCATAGCGGCCGGAAGCGTGGCAGACTGAGTGCTGAAATAAGCCCCGAAAGGGCACCCCCGGTTACACCAGTTTCGTGACATACAGCTGGTGCGGCCCAGGTCTGTGTGGATTTTTTCATGACGGCTCAGGTTGGCTGTCCGGCTGATGATAAAATGGCGGTCATTATATTTTTTTGAAACCGATTTTTGAAAATGGTTTTCAATGCAGTTCATTTCAAAAGGTGGCAGAAATTCTCCGTCAGGCAGGGAAGAAAGACCATCCCTATTGCCTGCAACGCCAACAAAGCGCTCGACATAACTATACCAGGGTGCCAGGTCTTTATAACGGATCGGCCAGTCGACGCCCGTACCTTCTTTGAGATTTTCTTCAAAATTCGTCTCGTTCCAGCGCTGCACCCACCGTGCCCACATCAGAGATTTACCACCCACCTGATATCCGCGTGTCCAGTCAAAAGGCTTCACCTGCTCAAAAGGGTGCTCATGATCTTTCACAAAAAAATGTTCGCCAAACTCATTAAAGGCATAGCCGGTCTTACTTACAACGGGATTCTGGCTGATCACTTCCAGCGGCAAACGTCCCCGATGCGGCATTTCCCAGGGAGCTGACATGGTGGTGGGATAGTCCTGGACATGCTTTACGTCCCGGCCTCTTTCCAGCATAAGTGTACGCAGGCCTTTTTCTGTGAGCTCTTTGGCGGCCCACCCGCCACTGATGCCTGAGCCGATAACAATGGCGTCAAATGTATTTTCTTTCTGCGCTTTCAGGTTTAAGTTCATATGATTGAGTTTTGACTACTTTTCCATTTTTTCGGGTAAGGAGTGGATGGCCCGCCCTCCGAACGCCAATTTGGTGGATAGTACGCCTTTAAAATTTCGTTGATTTTATGACTGCAAAATGCTTTTGAAGTTCACTACTTTTCATAAGCCAATATTATCTCCGAATAACAATACAAATAAAACACAAGGCCAGGTAGCATTCCTCCGCTTTTCGTTTGTTTTTATATGCTATTTTGTATTGAACTTGCCATGATGTTTATGAGTTACTAAAATCACATTCAGCAATCGTTTTTTATTTAGATAACCATTTTTTCAACGATTACTAAATCTTTCTTTACCCCAAATAAGCACCAGGAAATTTCTTGATTTAAGTCAAGCAGGAAGAAGCGAGGTTAGTGCAACTTTGTGTAAACAAATCATTTAAATCTCAATACGATGAAAATCAATGAAAATGCTCCGGTAAAACAGGCAAAGGAAATCAGGATCAATGCGCGCCCGGAACAGGTATGGAACGTGTTGACGGATGTGAACCGCTGGACCGAATGGAACAAAAAAATCACAAAAGCTTCGATGCAAAATGTCGCTAAAACCGGTACGCCATTCAGCTGGACGGTCAATGCTGCTAAAATCAAATCAGTTTTGCACACAGTTTCTGAAAATCATGCTTTTGGATGGAGCGGTACCACATTTGGCGGGTCAGCGATTCACAACTGGTACCTGCAATCGAACGGAAACGAAACAGTGGTAAAGGTTGAAGAAAGCATGGAAGGTTGGCTCGTGTGGTTATTTAAATCCAAAATGAATTCCGATCTTGGTAACGATATGCAGTACTGGCTGGATATGCTGAAATCAGAAAGTGAAAAATAAGGCGTTATTTCTGACGATATGAAACCTGATCCGGAACTGTTAAATCGGGCCGATTTCGTTTTGCCCGATAGCCTGTGCCCTAAGTAAACTGTGTTTTTCGGTCCTGCCACAGACTTCCTTATTTCCTGCTCAGTAACTTTTCGATTTCTTCCAGTGATTTCCCTTTTGTCTCAGGCACCCTTGCTCTGATGAAAAGAAAATAAATAAGACAGATCAACGCGTGTATTAAAAATGTTACCGACAGTCCGAAGTACTTGTTCATGACAGGGAACAGCGAGGTAGTAAAAAAATTAGCGATCCATAAAGCCAGCGTTGCCACAGCCAGTGCATTACCACGGATCTTGTTTGGAAAAATCTCCGACAATGCTACCCAGGTTACCGGTCCAAGCGTGGCCGAATAAATGGCAATGAAAGCCAGAACAAAAATCAGCACCCAAATGCCGGGCAATTGAAAATAAAAGGCAGCCGATAATGCAAGCGCATCGGCAAAAAGCAGGAATGACCCGTATTGAAGTAATTTTTTACGGCCCGCACGGTCGATCGTGGCAATGGCGATGAAGGTGAATATGAAATTAATTACCCCGATAATAATGGACTGTAAAAATGCAGAATCCTGAGCCATTCCCGCTTTTTTGAAAAGTTCAGGTGCATAGGAAAACAGCGAATTCTGACCGACGGCCTGGGAACATACCGCTATCACAATGCCTATGAAGACAATATGCCAGACATCTTTTTTGAATAAGTCCGCTACTTTCGTTACCGACTTTTCAGCAAAACTTAACGTGATCTGTTCTGCCTCTGCTCTGGCATAACTTGCCCCTCCGATCCGAGCCAGAATTCGATCTGCTTCCGGATTTCTCCCTTTACCAATGAGCCAGCGCGGACTCTCGGACACAAAAAACAAGCCAAAGAAGAATAACAACGAAGGTACTGATTGGGAAGAAAACATCCAGCGCCAGTTATTTTCACCAGTGTTCAGCAACAGATAATTTGACAGATATGCCAATAAAATCCCGATCACGATGGACAGTTGATAAAAGGATACCATCCTGCCGCGCATGGCCGAAGGCGAAATCTCGGCCACATACATCGGACAAACCAGCGCAGCTGCCCCAACCGCCACGCCGCTCAACATCCTGAACATGACAAAAAGCGGAAACGAGCCAGCCCAACCCGTACCTGCGCCGGTTATTGCAAAAAGGACGGCACAAAGCATCAGAAGTTTTTTTCTCCCCAGCGTATCACTCAACCTGCCTCCAATCACTGCGCCAATGGCGGCACCGAGATTAATGCAGCCCACGGCCCAGCCGGTTTCAAGCTCACTAAGTTGAAAATGATTTGCAAAAAAAGAAACTGTGCCGGAAATAATGACCAGGTCGAACCCGAACAATACGCCGCCCAAAGCCGCAATGATGCTGATCAGGTAGACATAACCTTTGTTGATTCGATAGTTTCCGGTAATAACATCAGGTCCGGTTGCAATTACAACTGCCATAGTAACAGGTTTTTTACAGTTTCAAGAATAGCTTTCGGCAACAGGAGCCGATTGTCCTGCGGCCGAAAGCCGAAAGCTTTTTACTTCAAAGATACATCCGCTTCCTTGCTCAGAAAATCCGATCCGTCCTCTGCTAATCCGGTTGCATCCCAGGTCAGCAATGCGTTGTCCGGAACGATATCAATGGGTGTAATACTTGCGGAAGATGACGAGGATTCGTTATAGCCAATATTCGTTGAACGATTGTAACAAGATATCATAGACCACCTTGGATTATCAGACAAGTTGGCCTCTGAACGGTGCAGAATGTTGCTGTGAAAAAAGAGCACATCACCTGCTTTTAACTCCACATATACCCGCTCCATGGTTTTGAGTGCAAGATCCACATAACGTTGCGAAGCTCCAACCTGTTCTCCAGAAAAACCATGCTCCACCCTGCCCATTTTGTGCGAGCCTTTGATCACCTGCAAACAGCCGTTTTCCTCATTGGCATCCGTGATAGCGAACATCACAGACATCATTTGGTCAGGCAGCAGGAATTCGTTTTTATACCAATATCCATAATCCTGGTGCCACTCCCACGCGCCGCCTACCTTCGGCTCTTTTTGCATTAGTTTGGAATGATAGTGACATACGGAATGCTGCTCGTCGCCTGGCTGGCGATCTAATAACTGATCGACCGACTTAACAAGCGTCTCTCCACGGGTGAGTAATCCATATACATCGTCGCCGGGTTTGTACCAGAGAGAGAGCTTGCTGCGTTTGCCCGAACTATCGTTAACGTTGATCGCGTGTTTGCTTACGGCGCTGTCTTCAATGGCGATGGAATACAATTTTGCTACTTCATCAGCATCGTAAAATGCCCTGATAATCAGATAGCCGTCGGTATGATACTGTTTAATCTGTTCAGTTGTCAATGTTTGCTTTGCCATAATCTTGTCTGTTAAAATTCGTGATCATTCTACCGTTACTTCAAATAATTTCCCATCGTACATTTCATCCAGCTTTACGCGAAACCCGGATTGGGCAAGCTCTTTTCCTGTTCCGGAGGCAATACTCTTTTCGGTCAGCGCTTCTATAATCCTGTATCGTTTGGCTGGGTCAAGATATTGGATGGTCACCTGCCGCTCCTGATCGGTTCCGCCTTGCCGGAAAACGCCGATTGTTCCGCCGGATTTTGATTCTGTGTTAATCCGCTGAAAGCCATCCCACGCGCCTTCCTTTGGTTCGTCAAACCCGGCCAGATCCTGCCGGTAAGTCATAATCTGATGCCGGTTTTCCATGCGTTGCAGCCAGTTGGCATACCCCCGGTACTTCGTCAGGTCGTCGCCCGACAATTTCCTTGGATCACCCAGCATAATGGGTAAGGCACCGGCCAGTGATTTGATATGCAATGCCCAGCCCTCGTCCTGCATTTCAGGATTTCCAATGACCAATGCCGTCGCAGGCACAGCGGGCGAACGCCACCACGCCATATTCCGCACACGCAGATCCACCTGTGTTCCAGGCCCATAAAAATTGGAGAGCCAGTCGCCTTCTGCATGTTTGAGCATGGCGTAATCGATCAATTGCAGCCCACCCATTGTTTCAAATGTACAATCAATAAACAGCGACGGTTTGGCTGCGTGCAACTCATCGAAGAGTTTCCATACTTCTTCGTAATTGGTATATAAAGATTCGTGGTGGTCGCGATGCCCCGGATGGCCCGCAGCATAACAGCCGGTAACCTTATTGCCAAAACGGTAAGTACTGGTAACAACTGTAAAATCCAGTTTCAAATATTCCAGCCCATATTCCAGTGCCAGTTTGAGCAATACGTCCTTGATATACCCCTTCCAGGCCGTACCAAAACAGGCCGTCCGCATACTGAGGTCATCTTCGTGCAAATTGGCAGGCTGCTGTTTTTCATCCAGCACAAACCATTCCGGATGCGCCTGGTAAACTCTACTGTCAGGAGATGCGCTGCCGACACTGACCCAAAGCCCTGGCTTCATCCCCAGGGATTTGATATAGTCAAAAACCGGTTTCAGACCATTCGGGAATTTTTTCTTGTCGATCACCCAGTCACCGTAATTATCGGCCCAGCCGTCATCAATAATAAATTCTTTCATTCCGGCATCAGCAGCGGCCTTTGCCAGTTCCATCACCAGTTTCTCGTTAATATCTTTCCGAAAGGGCACCCAGGTATTGTAAATAAAAGTAGGCTTCTGCTCCAATTCGGAAAGACGTATGCCCATATGTTTTCTGACAAAGTCCGGAACGGCAGAATTAAGTATCTCGTCCGGATCTTTATGATTGTTGTAAACCATGGTAAAAACCTGCGGCGTTACGAAAGCATCGTCTTTCTTAAGATATTTTCTGAATGGAAAACGCGCGTCCTTATGCGTGAGGCCGCTCAAAATCACAGGTTCATCCCAGAAAACCGAAGTATGTTTTACCACACCGGATGCCTCGTTTCCTATCACAATTCCTTGCTGCCAATCGCTGTTATGCACCGTCACCAGGGCATCCTGCATATTCCCGTCGTAAGGGCCTATGGAGCGCCGACGACCATAATCGTGACAAATCCAGCTGAAAGTGGTCGCATTGTAGGGCGTAACCTTAAATTTTTCAATATCAACAGATTCCAGCTGAACATCGCGGCCGGTAAGATTTTTGATCGTGAGGCTTTTACGGACAACAGGCAGATCCGGATATAACAAATAATTCACGGTGAGCTCCACCTGCTTATCGCTGCTTAAAAGCGTCACAGCAGCGCCATGACCTGACTTTGAATCTTGAATCTTTTGTATATTCTTTAAAGTCCACTCCCCCAGCCCGGAGTAGACTTTTTTATCAAATTCAAACTGAAATTCCGGACTTTTTTTATCAAAATATTTAAAATCACCGGCCACCGGTTTGTATTCAGAGGTAAAACATTGTCCCCCGGAAGCAGGAAGCTGGATTACCCTTTTAACTAGTCCATTATTCAATACCAGCTCCGAAGCGCTCCATTTCGCGTAATTGTCCTGGGCGAACAGATTACTATATACAATGACAAATGAAATAAATAAGAACAGGTTGACTTTCCGGGCCATAAACAGCTATTTTCAATTTTTTTATACTTGTACTATTACAATTCAAAATTCATCTTTTCCGTGAAATATCAGCTGAACGATTTTACTCTAAACATGGATTATTATACCTTTGACCATAACCGGGGTAATTTGAACGAATTTGTGAAGTGTGATGAGAAAAAGCAGAGGTTTTGAAGGAGAATTGATCATTGAGGTACCGAAAATCGCCATTACCAATTGCGAAGAGCTTCCGCTAATCCGGTCGCTGTTCATTTCCCGTATGGGTTTTTACCCAAAGGCATTACATCACTATTACCAGCGACCCGGCGGAATCTCGCAGGTTATCCTGTTATACTGCACCGATGGCAAAGGCTGGATTCAGATACAGGACGAAAATATCATGGTTCACGCAGGCGAAATAATTGTTATCCCAACCGGCATACCGCATTCTTACGGCGCAGACTCAAAAAATCCATGGAGTATCTATTGGTTCCATCTGAACGGAAGCCAGGGAAATGAAGCTGCCTATGCGATCATGGGTGCAGAAAACCAAAACTTCCAACCCATTCAGGTAGGTTTTTCAGATGAGCGGAATGTGATTTTCAAACAGATTGCAACAACATTTTTGAAAGGTTATAGTGCTGCCAACCTGCTGCTGGCAAACCTGTCCCTGCCCTATTATCTTTCCACGTTTATAGCGCCTGAGTTTTTTAGCCGGCAAAACGGTGTAACAACACAGGTCAGCGCGACTGACCGGGCTGTAAAATTCATGCAGGAAAATCTTTCGCGCGCTATCACACTGGATAATATTGCCCAGTCTGCGAACCTTTCCATCTCATTTTTTTCAAGAAAATTCAAACAGGATACGGGCTACACGCCAATTGAATATTTCAACCACCTCAGGATACAGAAAGGGTGCCAGCTACTCCATTTCAGCGATCTTCGCATCAATGAAGTAGCCTCTCAGATCGGAATTGACGATCCTTTTTATTTTTCAAGATTATTTAAACAACAGATGGGCGTTTCGCCGGTGAATTACCGAAAAAATAAGGGTACGGACCTGCACTAGTTTTTGCTTTTATCAGGATCGAACACGATCATATTAAGTACCATCCGGACATACACAGGATTTTCAAAATCACTGACGGCATGGCCGGGCTGGCTGTTAAAAATCCATCCCTTGCCGGAGCGCATATACCAGGCCGAGCGATCCTGCGCCCAGATTTTACCATTTTTATCCTGCATGGTCATTCCAAGAAAGATCGTCCTTGGCATATCGCGGTGGAGGTTATGGTTTAAAAATGCCTCTGTTTTGTTGAGGACAAATCCGGGAATTTTCTTCGCTTTCCTATGACCTTCCCGGACGTAAGGGATAATCGTATCGTAGCTGATCTTGTTGGTGGTAATGAAATGAGTCGGCGCCAGGTTCACTACGGTCATGTCAATATCTCCTACAAATTTATATCCTCCCTGCTCCGCCTCACCCTTCGGCAGATCAAGGCCGAGGAAAGAAAACCAGGATTCATTTTTTCGTTTAGCCGAACTGATCGAATGATGGAGACAAATGAGCTTACCGCCATTTTGTGTGTATTCAATAAAGGATTTTTCGGGTCCGGGATCCAAATCCTTGTGAATATATACAACCACCGCCTCGAAATCAGCCAAAGAGCCGGGGATTTCTGATTAAAGCACGATTTTACTCTCCATTTTTTCCTGTGTGCTCAATGCCTTTGCCAAAACCTCCATCGCAGGTATTTCATCGGCCACAATCAGCACTTGCTGGCCAATGGCCAAAAATGTAAGACATTGGAAAACAATAAAAATGAGCACCGATTTTTTCATTTGATCAAAATATTTAATCATTCCAGATCAGCGATACATCGGAATCCAACGGTCCCGCAGCGGTCAAGTCCCGGCCAGGTAAGCAGGTACTTGGCACCAAAATTGGTTTTCTGAGCGCCCTGGTCCGCATACCATTCGGAGGCACGATTGATATACCAGGCACCACCCCGTAAAATACAGTAGTCATTGTACCCATCTGTACGTTCGCTTTCAGTCATTTGCCATACATTCCCGCTCATGTCATAAAGGCCCGTTTTTGTTTTGCCTTTTTCGAATTTGGTCACCGGTGTCGTGCCAGACCATTGTCCCGAATTAACAAAAGCAGAGTCCAGCGTATTGCCCCAGGGATAAGCAGTTGCCTCCCCGCTGTTCTGCGCAGCCCATTGCCATTCGGCTTCTGTGGGCAGACGTTTTTTCGCCCATTTGGCATAAGCACGCGCATCATTTAGATCAACATAAGTGACCGGATGATTTTCCAGACCTTTGGGTGGCCTGCCATCTTTCCAATGTTTGAGGAAATTTTCAGGATGATTGGGTTTGTAGCCGGATGCTTTCAGGAAAATGGCAAATTGAGCATTGGTCACCAAGGTCCTATCCATTGCAAACGGATGTAATTTCGTCGTTACTTTTGCCGTCGTGATCTCGTTGCGTGCTTGGCTGTATGAATAATCCACATAATTACCGATCGGGTAAAAGCCGCATTCCCGCTGGCGAAAGGCAAAAGTCATATGCACAGAATCCGTTGGAATAGGAATACGCGACATTTCTTTAGGAACCGACGTTGTATTGTATTTTTGTGTTAAACTAACAGGTTTCAGTAAGTGCGTTGGAAGTGTTACTGCGGTACTAAAATCAGCCTTTTCATGCGCTTCTGCCTGTTTTTTCAGGAAGGCGAAAAATTCTGGCGAGCATTCATCTCCGGGGATAGCCAGAATTCCTGCGATGGCTTTGGGTTTCAAATCGGCGTTAATACTAACCTTACCATTTTCAAGTGTAGTGTGTATTTCAGCTCCGCTGATCAGATCAAAATAACGCATTCCTTTCACACATTCCTGCTCAAAAAGCTTCCCGATCGTCCGTTGCTCCTGTCGGTTGATGATGGTCCATAATATTTTGTTCCCCAGCTTCCACTGAGAGGCAAAAACCCGGTTTAATTTAACAGGAAATAAAGGAGTCCATTCGCCTTCCGTGAAAAAAGCGGTGTACTGTCGCAGAACGGGCAATATAGCTTTGTAATAATACCTGTCACGCGGGTTCAACGGATTTACAGTTCCAAACACATTCTCCCAGATCACCAGTCCGCAGCCATTGACCCATGCATTTTGTATGAGCGTTGATTGTTCATGACTGAATCTTGACAGCCGGTAAATCATATGCTTTTGTTCCAGCCAGCGGTTCCTTACCAGATGCGGCACTTCGCCAAATTCCAGATTTTTGTATTTTTCGTTCCAACCCACTTCCAGCCAGGACTGGTGTACGAGGTTTAATGCTTCGGGGTTTATTGGAATCTCAGACTGAAATATGGCACCTTTTTTGGCTTGCTGTAAATTGTCAAAAAAACCGTCTACAATCGAAATCGTATCCAGGTAAACCCCGTCAGCATCTATTTCTTTCACCATTTTCAGCAGTTCGTCCTCATCCCGGACACCCTGTTTTCTGGCAATATTGTCCCAGGGATTGTAAGCAATCATCAACCTCTTGCCCATCGCATGAAGCTCAGCAGATAGTTTTTTCACGCCATTAACACCGCCGGGTAAATTCCGGTAGAAGTCAAATTGTGTCCTGTTGTCGAAACCCAGCTGCGGATAGGTAGGCCACAGCACAACCACATCCACGCCACCGTACTGGTCTTCATATTTTTGCAAACAATTACGAATGTCAAAATTCCCGTTCTGGTCATAAAGTGTCTTTTCATTGGCCATCAAAAAGAATGTGGAATAGGCATGGGAAGCCCATTTAAAGTCAGGATTGCGGTAGTTTTCATTATTGTAATGCAAATATCGCAGCGTAGAATCCTTCCAGACCTTCAACTCGTTTCGCCACGCATCCCATTTCTCAGGGTTCGTGGGCGCTTCGATCAGCTGATAGTGTCGCTTAGTAAGTCCCTGCACATTATTTTCCTGAGACCAGCCCTTTGAAAACAGGAATAAATAAAAAAATATAAAAAGATAGAAGGGTTTACGATTTAACATTTTAATTCTGAATATTAATTTTTTCACTTCCCGACTGGGAAAAATCTTTCTTGCTATCACTTAATCTACGGCCGTTTATTTTTACGTCTTTTAATTCAATACCCTGAACCCGATCCGTCACAAAGGCCGGTCGGGACTCTTGCTCAGGAAATGTTAATGAAACATTGGACAGGCTTATCCCTTTTGCATTCCTGATATAAAACCCGCTTGCAGGCAACCGCAATCCGAAAGTCAGACGGTTTTCAGGGTAACCTTTTATGTCTTCCTTAATTTCAACTGGAAAAGTTTTCAGGAGCTCAGCATTTACGGCGATCTTAACTTGAATGTCAATATTGGAAAGCTTGATATCCTCCACAAAGCTGTTTTCCAAACCGGCAATGATGGATGGAATGACACTCCTGCTTTCTGCACGGATATTCCGGATTGAAATATGACGCATCACAGAAGGTTTTTTATCAGGATTCATAAACCTCCCCCCGACCCGAATGAAAATCGGACTGAGCACATCGGACATGACGATATTCGAAATATTGATATTTTCAACAAGTCCCCCGTCGACACCCAGAATAACAATTCCAGTATTCACACTCTGCTGATCAGGCTGATCAACCAGATCCGGTGTCATTTTCCAGTGACGGTATCCGTTATATGATGCTTTTTTTACGATACAATTATTTACTGTGATATTGCGAAAGCCAGTCCGGGAGCCGGTCCCAAACTTGATTCCGTTACAGAGCGATGAAAGTATACAGTTGGTGACGGTGATGTTCTCGCAGAATTTTTCCAGATACTCGCTTTTAAAACAAAGCGCGTCATCTTCGGCATCGATAATGCAATTCGCGATGGTAACATCTTTCGCATCCATATCCAGGCCATCGCAGTTCCAGTTGGACATGCTTCGAAGATAAATGCCGTCCACATTCACACGCTCACAACCTGAAATAGAAATGGTGACCTGCGCCGAGTTGAGTACCTGAATCCCTTTTAGCAGCACATCCGTACAACCTATAAAAAACAGGTTTTTGGGCCTGCCATCCTTATTTAACCCAAGTTGAAATGCCTTTCCATCGCCAGCGCCTCTGATAGCGCCTGGTCCGTATATGCCTGTATGCGCCGCGCGGTCTGCAATGATGATCGCTTTCATGCTTTCTACATAAAGACCATTGTGGGTAATGGTGCCAAACTTTTTCGCCGCCAGAATCGAATAGTCAGGATAATCGGCAGCGTCATAACTCCCTTGCAGCACGGCTCCGGGCATCAGGTTGAGATATACATTGGATTTCAAAAAAACGGTTCCGGTAAAATAGCGACCCGCCGGCACCGTCACCTCTCCTCCGCCTTTGGCAAAACATTGATCAATAGCTGATTGAATAGCCCGGGTGTTCAGGAAGATACTATCGGTTTTGGCACCGAAGTCAATTATATTACATTGCTGTGCACTGGTTTGCAGCATCGAAAAAAGCACAGAAAAAAGGACCCGGATTTTCATACTTTTCTGCATTATTGACAATCCGTACATTCATATGCTCCGCGGTCTGGCGCAGCCCCTTTGGGACGGCTAATGCCCAAAATATCTTTAAGACTATACTGACCATTAACCTGACTTCCCTGATCGATGGCCGGACTACCTTTTTTTACTTTAAAATCAGCCTTCGCATAATCTGTCGATGGGTTTACAAATTGCGGATCAGCCTCAATATCGCTTTTGCCTTTAAAACCGATTTTACCGTTGAAATAAATATTATTGGCATAGATCTCAGTCGGATTTTTTGGCATCGAATTGCACTGCCCGCCTTCCCGCGCATACATAATGTTGTTGATGATATTTACGTCGTGGCACTGGTTGGTGTAAATATCGGGATAGTTCATGACCGTACCGTTATGGTAAGCCGTGTTATTAATGATATCCACATGATCGGCTTTGAACGAATGAATTCCTGACCCGCCGTTATTGAAACTCACATTATTTTCAACCAGTGTCCTGCCTGTATATGCCTGGTCAGCCGTTGCCGATGCCGCATCCTGATTATCATAAGCATGCTGATTCACGTCAATAATAATGCCGTAGTGTTCCACTTGTTTCCACCCAGTCTTGATTAAACCCTTCCAGAATGTATCGGTATTTGTTTTTCAACGGATGAAAATAACTTAAAGCAGCAAAAGTAATGGAGATGGAATTATCATCCGGCCCAAGGGTTATCTCACTGGTTTCCGTGATTGACTTTTCAAGCATTACCTTTCCATCAGATTCCTGGCCGGGAACAACACTACCGTTATTTATTTTCAGATCGACCAACGCCAACGCTGGTTTATTTTTATTAATGCGGATCTGAGCGGGATTAATAACATTGAAACCATTTACACCCCCAAAAAACAGCTCCCCGTTACTGGTTTTATAGGCCGCTCCTTTGTTATATTGCATGCCTTGAAGCCCATCTGTCTCGTCATAATTAACAAATCGCAGCTTTAATCCATTTTGCCGGGAAATAACACTGGCACATGAAATACCTTTGCTGGTAGCCAGCCACATTTTCTTATAATCATCTTCTACAATACCCAAAATTGTATTGTCGGGCAAGCCATCCTTTTCACCAAAAGCAGCGAACATATTTTTAGCGACGTCATATACGTTCAACCCGTCCTGCGTCCCGACCCAGATCATTCCGTGACTGTCCTGCCGCAAGCTCAAAATACTGTTACTGGTCATCCCTCCCGGTTTGGCGCTGGCTAAAATATGCTCAAAAATATCTTTCCCTTTCCAGCGGACAGATAGACCATAACCGGTTCCAACCCAGATATTTCCGGCCTTATCTTCCAGAATTGAAGTCACGTAACCTGAATAAATACCCTGCTCCTGCTGATAGTGGCTGAATATTTTAGTGACAGGATCATAGCGATCCAATCCGTGATTAAGCATTCCTATCCACAAATTATGCTGGGAATCCTCCATCAGATCCCAGATATTGTTGTCTGAAATACTGTTCGGATTGGAAGGGTCATGCCGGAAATGAGTAAACTGAGAGCCGTCAAAATAATTCAGCCCACCAAAGTATGTTCCGATCCAGAGTTTATCCTTATGATCGGGACTTAAACTGACCAGCACGTCACTGCTGAGCATACCTGAGGCTCCCGGCTTGCTAACATACTGTGTAAAGGTTCGCTGTTTTCGGTTAAAATAAATAAGTCCACCTCCATTACTGCCTATCCAGATATTACCGGTTTTGTCTTCGGAAAAACGGTTTATATCACTGTAAGGCAAGCTATTGGACTGAAACGGATTATGCTGGTAGAGCCCAAATTTATTCATATCCGGGTGGTAATAGCTGACACCTTGCTTAAAAGTACCAGCCCACATCACATTTTCCCGATCCTTGTAAAGAATACTTACAGAATTTTGGGAAACACTCCTTTTGTCATTCGGATCATGCGTGCAATAGGTAACTATACCACTTTTCTTGTCAATAATATTCAGTCCACCATGATCGGTGGCCACCCAGACAAGTCCGTTATCAGCTACTTCAAGATCCCTGACAATATCATTATTGAGACGCATTCCAGGTGTATTTTTATCGATATGCCTGATCGATTTATCTTCTTCTCTGAAATGATATATGCCGTTATTGACGCTGTTTGCATAAATCCAGAGATCGCCGTCCAAGTCAATTTTTACATGGTAGCGCTCGTTATGCGGAACTGCGCAGAGCGCACGGTTTACATATACTGCCTGCAACGTATTCCTGTCAAGTTTTACAAACATTCCGTTTCTGTAAATTATCCAGATATCCCCGTCGGCATTTTCAACAAACGAAGAGATAACGATATCTGGAAACGGATTCACAAATACCGTTTTCTTTTTATCGGGGGTGTAACGATAAAGACCCTGAGAATACAAAAACCAATAACGGCCGAACTGGTCTTTTTTTACATCATTAATATTGGATTTAGGTAATGAAAATGCTTTTAAGACCGCGTCTATATTCCGTTCAAATTTCTCATACAGCGGATCGTAAATACAAAGCCCCAAAGCAGTGACTACCCAAATTTTGCCGTTGGGGTCCTCGAATAATTTATTGACCGTATTATTAGGCAAAGAGCTAGAATCAAGCTCGTTGCTTTTAAAAACTTTAAAAGTATAGCCATCAAAACGATTAAGCCCAGACGCCGTAGCCACCCATAAAAAGCCCCTTCGATCACGCAGGAAATCATTAATCTGATTATTGGAAAGCCCCTGATTAATATCCAGATGAGAGAATCTGTACTGCTGTTGACTGTAAGCTCGAAGACAGATTGTAAAGAGGAAAATTATAATCAGGAAAAATCTATTCCTCATATGAATACGAACAAAATAAGACTTATGTAAAATGCGCTTTCAGTTTCACTTCATTAGTTCAACTTATTGGGCTTATACAAGAAGCGTTTACCTTCATTAGAATACTTAATTTATTAGATATTTTCTACGACTAAATTTCACAAAGCCTTATTCATTAACGTGAATTTTTCGCACAACAAAATTGAACTGACGCCTAATTGGTATCTGTGACGACTTGTTGACGAACGAAGTGACGGATATACGCTGAGCGTTAAAATTACTTTCCAGAACTTCTCATTGTTAACAGCCAGCCTTAAAACAACCCAGCCGCACGTTTATGAATGAGTGCAAACGAAAGTTACAAAGCAAAAAATGATTGATTGTCTCCCCACTTAAATCCAGTAAAAACGAAGGGTTTGTCTTATTGACCGTAATTTCTTTGTCAGGCATATTTCGCCGAATTTATCACATCTTATACAATATGTGGCAAAGGGTGGTCGGTTCAAATTTGAATGTCAAAGCCGTGCATCTTTAAGCAACACATTTAAAACATGCTTGTAATTTTTGCCCAGAGGCAACTCTTTTCCATTTTTCAGATGAATCGAATTTCCTTCAATAAAATGTACAAAGCGTTTATTGATGATGTAAGACTTGTGAATGCGTATGAAGTTATCAGATGGAAGCTGATTTTCAAAACTACTTAAAGTCCTGGGAGTTAATATAAATTCAGCCCCTTCCCACACCTTCACATAATTGCCCAAACTTTCCAGATAATGAATCTTTTCGAGTTCCTGCAACACGAATTTCTTGTCTGATTTAAGGTAAATACCGGCAGGTTCAATGGCTGTGGCAAGTATATCACTGTGAGCTTGATCAGGACTTTGTTTACTGAGATCATACCGCGTAAGCGCACGATTGCACGCTTTTAGAAAGCGCTCAAAACGGAAAGGTTTAAGCAGATAGTCACATACATCCAGATCAAAACTTTCCAGCGCGTGTTCCTCATAGGCGGAAGTGATTATTACAAGCGGCTGTTTTTGGAGCGTTCTAAGAAAATCCAGTCCGCTTAATTTCGGCATCCGGATGTCCAGGAAAATAAGGTCAATTTCTGATTTATTTAAAAATTCCAACGCTTCAGTAGCGCGGTAACATTGTCCTGCTGTGTCCAAAAACGGTACTTCGTTGATATAATTAAGTATCACATCATGGGCAAGTGGCTCATCATCAACAATCAGGCAACGCATTTTCATGATAGATCAAGTTCGAGAACAGCAGTAAATGTATTGTTTTTTGTAAAGGTATCAAGTTTGTGCTTTTCAGGGTAAAGTAGTAAAAGTCTTCTTTTCAGATTTGATAATCCTATGCCATTTTCATTGGATGCCTGGGGCTCAAAAGAATTTTCACAACAGAAATAAAGCTTCTCATTTGTACATGAAAGTTCCAGATGCAAAAATGCAGCGTCTTCGGAAACTTCAATCCCATGTTTGAAAGCATTTTCCAACAAAACAATCAGCAGCAGCGGAGCCAGTGTATGCTGACTTTCAATTTCATTTTTTTCAAATTTCAGATCCAGATTTTTCCTGAGCCTGATCTGCTGCAACTGCAGGTAATCCGTCAGATATTTTACTTCTTCTTCAATACGCACCAGCGGCTGCTGACCTTTATAAATGACGTACCTCATTAACTCAGAAAGCTGAAGAATACTTTCCGGTGTTTTTGGAGATTGCTGAAGACTCAGCGCATAAAGATTATTTAAGGTATTGAAGAAAAAATGTGGGTTGAGTTGCAGTTTCAGCAAATCCAGCTCAGTTCTGGTTTTTTCTTTTTCCAACCCTACAATCTGGCTGTTTTGTTTTGTCCATTGCAGCGACAACAAAATAGGAAGCGTCAAAAAAACGATTGATACAGCGGCAAAAGCATTTTCCCATGAAAACGGGTTATTAGAAAATGTTCCGGAGAGCAACGGACCTTTGGAAAGAAATATCAGAAATTGTCCCAAAAACGGATACAATAAGGAAATGAACGAAAGTGCACTGAGGCAATAAATTACCAGACCTTTCTTTCTGAAAACTTCTGCTACCAAGAATCTGCTGTTGATGTAAAACAATAGGTAGCCGCACAGATAAATCAGCAATAACTGAAAAAATATGATAACGAATTTGCCAAAATCTATAATAACTTTTCCCACACTGAACTCAAAGCCGATGAGCAGCCTTTCTTTGCTGTCGTAGGCTGGAATACCCATGCTTGAAACCGCCATTACAGCGAGCATTCCTGCGATCAGACAAATAACAACGAGCACCCAGCCTTCCAATCCGATCTGAGCAGCCCATCTGAAACTTTGAAATTGTTTTTTAAGGTAAGTATTGGCAATCAAGATTAATTCAAGCACCAAAAAACAAAATCCTTCGGAAATCAAAAGCTGCTGACTTACCTGTGACGGATGCCAGAAAATGCCCAACAGCATCATACCTGGCAGAAAAATACAAAAACAGACAATCCAAATAGTACGGTATTTTTTTTCAGTTAATGCATCTTTCAAATCGGCCCGTTTCCAGACAAAAAGTAGTACAGGCAACTGCAAAATAATTAATACGCCTACGGTTTTGAAGTAATGCTGCCAGCTTGAAATACTTTGCCCGAGCGTGTCAATAATTGCCAGCCAGCAAAGCAGCCCCAGAAAGATGAACAGTTCCTGTTGAGCAAGTATAAGGTTGATTTTGTCTGCTGTCTTTTTCATAAGATAATAAAATAGGCCTAAAAATTCAGATCATCCAAATCTTCAGGACGAAAGTCACGGATTTGATGACGAAGGAAAGAATTACGAAAACCAGGGCGATTATTTGCGTTGATCACGACAAGATTTCCATTGGTCATGATTTGTTGAATGGTTTTCAGAGACAGCCTAATTTCAGTCTGTCAACTATTAAAACCGTTAAAATGGACAAGCTCAGCATAATCAACCTAAGCAAAACTTATAGCAATGGCGTGAAAGCGCTGGATCAGATTTCGCTGAATATACCGAAAGGCATGTTTGGTTTACTTGGACCGAATGGCGCAGGAAAATCTTCGCTGATGCGCACCCTTGCAACACTTCAGCAGCCCGACAGCGGCCAGGTGCTTTTTGATGGAATCGATATACATCTCGACCCGCAACAATTAAGAAAGCAGCTTGGTTATTTGCCACAGGACTTTGGCTTGTACCCAAAAATATCGGTAGCGGATTTACTCAATCATCTGGCTGTTTTGAAAGGACTGCTCAGTGCTAAGGAGCGGAAAGAACAGGTCATGGCATTACTGCAACAAACAAATTTATATGAAGTGAAAAACCAGGCTGTCAGCACTTTTTCCGGCGGTATGCGGCAGCGATTTGGGATTGCGCAGGCATTGATCGGAAACCCTCAGCTGATCATTGTGGATGAACCTACCGCAGGGCTGGACCCGCAGGAACGCAACCGCTTTTACGATCTGCTAAGTGAAATTGGCGAGCAGGTCGTTGTGGTACTCTCCACGCATATTGTCGAGGATGTCTATGAATTGTGCCCGGAGATGGCTGTCATAGCAAATGGCAGAATCATGTTAAAAGGAAAACCGTCAGTTTTAAAAGAGGCGTTGCGTGGAAAGGTGTGGTCCAAATCTGTCCCTAAAGAGTCTGTTGATGATTACAAGTCAGATTTTAATATTATTTCTACCAGAAGAATTGCTGGCCGGACCTGGCTGTTCGTATTATCCGAAAATTGTCCTGAAAAAGGATTTGAAGCTTATGCACCGGGCTTGGAAGAGGTATATCTGTCTGCACTGACGGGTATACCGGTTTTGGGAAAGGAGGATGGCAGATGTTAGTCAGCATGTTAAAATTCGAGTTAAAATATCAGTTCAGCCAGATTACTTTTAAAGCTGCGGCCCTGCTGTTTTTCATTTTGGGTCTGCTTGCAATCCAGGGCAACTACGGTGGAGACGAAGTGCATAAAAACGCTCCTTATGTGATCACAACAATCGTTGGACTGCTATCGATGTCATCCATTTTCGTTACTACCATCTTGTGTGCAAGTGTAGTGATGCGCGATGCCACCTACAAAATGGATTCAATGATCTATACCACTTCTGTCGAGCGGCTACCCTACTTCGCCACTAAATTTACAGGACTCGTATTGTCAGTCCTCTTCATTTTGGCACTTGCTCTCGCAGGGTTATTTGTTGGTTCATTTTTTGCCGATAGCAGCGAACGGGGAACATTTGATTTATTATTTTATTGCCAGCCACTCCTTGTTTTCGGCTTTCCAAATATCCTTTTTTCAGCCAGCCTTATTTTCTGTTCGGCTATGCTTACCAGAAATGTACGGGCGGTATATGTGGCTGGTTTGCTGCTCTACATTTTATACCTGACCAGCTCAATTTTGGGAAATTCTCCATTGCTTGCCACCTCAACTTTGAAGGTCCTGGAACCGGATGCTTTACCTTTTTTGCTTGATCCTTTTGGGTTGGCCTCTTTTTTTGACGAGACGCGCAGCTGGACAGACTTTCAGCGGAATACACTGCTATTTCCTGTTAAAAAATATTTTCTTATCAATCGTTTGCTGTGGACAGCGGTGGCATTTTTTACGCTTGCAATAACCTACCGCCTTTTCAATCTTCGGATAACAATTCCAAAATCTTCAAAGAAAGTTGTAGGGTCAAAAACATTTCGCGCAACGGCTACATATCATCGTCTTGCAGTGTACCCTTCTGGTCTGAAATATAGTTTAGCAACATTTTGTTCACAATTCAAGCTGGAAATGCAATCGGTTTTCAGGCATATTCCATTTATGATCATGCTTTTGTTGTGGATCTTCATCTTTACCATCGAATTGAAAGATTCCCTTTTCAGTGGTCCGTATGGTATTCGTTTCTATCCGGTAACAGGTATTATTATCGAAGAATTAAGAATTATCAGGCCGGCGCTGCTGCTGATCATATTTTATACCGCAGAGCTGCTGTGGCGCGAACGCACAGACCTGATTGAGGAACTGGTATATAGCACTCCTGTGACGAACAAAGTAATGTGGGCGGCCAAATCTGCAACGTTAATACTTTTATCGATCGTCCTGATCACTGCCAACATTTTAATCGGTCTTGGTATTCAAATCATGAACGGTCAGTTTAATTTCGAACTGACCGGGTATATTCTACTTTATTATTACAGCGGCGTTCCACTTCTGCTTTTTACGATGCTTTTTGTTTTTATTCAAACCATCACCAATCATAAATATATGGGTATGCTGGTGAGTTTGGCAGTAGCTTTTGTCATTATTTTTAGCAGTCGCCTGGGAATCGAGCATTATTTGCTGCGCTTTGCATCCACACCTGACCTCCAGTATTCTTATCTGAACGGCTTCGGGCATTACGCAAAGACTTTCCATTGGTATATGGTTTATTGGACAGGATTAACCACGTTTCTTTCATTACTGACGATTGCATTCTGGCAAAAAAACAGCGACCATACTTGGCTCCATCGGATTAAAACTGCTGGACTTTTAAGAAGCGGACCAGGCAAGTTAGGCTTGGCCCTTTCTTTACTGATTTGGATTTCGGCTGGCGTTTATATCTATCAGCAAACAAATATCGAAGGCAATTATAAAAACAAAGCAGAAAGGACTGAATGGCAGATTCATTATGAAAAGAAATATAAGTCCCTTACAGATTTGCCCCAGCCTGTAATAAAATCTGTAAAAACTCAGGTAGACATATTTCCCAAAAATGGACAATATACAGTAAAAGGGAACTATGTATTAAAAAATGAATCTGGTTTACCAATCGATAAAATTTGGGCAGGAATTGATCCGCAGGTTACGACTGCAACTATTTCAATTTCCCAACCTGCCCGTCAAACCCATGATTATGAATTCAGACAACAGTGGTTTCATCTTAAAAAACCAATGTTGCCCGGTGCCGAAATCAGAATGGACTTTGAATTCGTTGTAAAAAGATCCGGTTTTATGCCGTTTAACAACGAAAACGCCGTGGTTGAAAATGGATCTTACATCGAACTTGAAAAATACGTTCCTTTTCTGGGTTACAACGCAGGATTCGAAACCGATGATAACAGGGCACGTAAGGATCGCGATTTAACAGAACGTGTTTCTGAAACTTCCACAGATCTTAATTACCACCTGATCGATTTTGAAACAATAATTTCCACGGCAGCCGACCAAGAGGTGATTACCGTCGGAACGCTGCAAAAGTCATGGACTAAAAATAACAGACACTTTTTCCATTACAAGACAAAGCAGCCGATCGGTTTTATGTTTGCGCTTAGCGCTGCGAAATATCTTGTTAAAATGGAAAACTACAAGAAAATTAAGTTAAAGGTTTTCTATCATCACGGCCACGAGGCAAACCTGCCAGCGATAGTGGATGCGATGAAAAATACCATCGATTATTGCAGCACCAACTTTGCTCCCTATCCACTGAAAGAGCTAACGCTTGCGGAAATTCCTCAATACAGGGGTGCAGCGACAGCTTATCCGGGGGTGATATTTAGTGCTGAAAGAATCACTTTTTTGGGTGATTTTCGGGATCCTGACAAGATAAATCAGAGTTACGCGATTACTGCGCATGAAGTTTCCCATCAATGGTGGGCCAACATGCTCGCACCTGTGCAAGGGCCAGGAAGCAATTTTCTCACCGAATCTTTGGCAAAATATACCGAAGCGATGGTCGTAAAAAAACACTATGGCAACCAACAATTGCGAAACTATTTAAAAACTGAAAACAATCTCTACTTTGCCATGCGAAATTCGGATGGAAAAGAGCTGCCTCTTTTAAAAACCACCCAAACTTTTGTTTATTATCAAAAAGGGGTTCTCGCACTGCATGCTATCAAAGAAGAAATAGGAGAAAAATGTCTGAATCAGATGCTTTCAACACTTATTAAAAAACATACGGCTCCTTTCTCAAAAGTAAAACCGGAAGATTTTCTTGCTGAACTTTCTGCAAGTGCTTCTGACCGTCAAAAAATTTATATAAATGACTTGCTGAAAAAAGTGATCACTTACAATCTAAAACTTATGGCGATATCCTGTAAACCTGCATCAGACGGTAAATATGAGCTCACTTTGAAAGTTCATATTGATAAAATCATTAACAATTCAGCAACTGCGCCCGATGACGATATCGATATTGCGGTTTTTGACCTGTTACCTGGTAATGAAAACAGCAGTCCGGAACCTATCTATAAAAATAAAATTCATTTCAATAAAACAGAAACAATACTGACAATCACGCTTGACAAAATGCCAGAAGAGATACAGATCGATCCGGAAAGCCTTTATTTAGACAGGGATTTGACCGACAATGTGCAGGTTGTAACAAAGTTTAACGACATTTAGAATCTCATCTATAACCTTATTTATAATGCTTAGTTAAATGATCATTTTGCCTCAAAGCCGGTTTAAGTCGTCAGTTTTAAAAATTAACTGACGTCAAAATATCTATTCATCGTCGAAGTCAGTACAGCGCTGGTTTTGTCAAATACTGTATGAATTATATAGTTTGGTTTTCATTTACCATTTACAAACTCTCCTTTTTCCAGAGCAATCTGATTGCCCCATTTCAGAATAGCATCCAGAACAGGAATGAATGTCATTCCAAAATCCGTAAGACTGTAATCTACCCTTATCGGTGGTTTTTCACCATATACTTTTCTTGACACTAACCCATCCTTTTCAAGCTGTTTCAATTGCAGACTCAAAGTCATTTCAGTTACCGTTGCCATTTCCTTTCTCAATTCACTATACCGTTTGCCCGAATCTTTCAAGTGATATAGAATTACAGTTTTCCACTTTCCACCAACCATATCCATAGCCAGACTTATCGTGCACGGATAGCGCTTATCACCCATTTTTATATGATCACTTTCACATTCCACCTTCATGATTCTCCAATTTAGCACTATCCAAATTGATAGTTATTGCAAACATATGGCACTAAACTTAGTTTTGCAACTATAATTATTATAGTTAAATTTAACAGGCACAAAATGGCATTAATTATTTTAGGACATCCCAACTTTGCAGATTCAATAGCAAACAAAGCTATCATTAAAGAGCTGGAAAATAGTGGATTGCCCATCGAAATCAGAAATTTATCCGAATTGTATCCGGATTATAAAATAAACCCCAAAGCAGAGCAGAAGGCTTTATTGGAGCACAGTACAATCGTTTTTCAATATCCTGTTTACTGGTATAATATGCCTGCAATCCTGAAAAACTGGTTCGATGTTGTCTTTGAATATCAGTTTGCCTACGGGAGCCGGGGAGATAAGCTTAAAAATAAAAATTTCTTACCCAGTTTTACAGTTGGTGCACCGGAGGACGGCTATCGGACGCTGGGAGAGCACCATTTCCGGGTTTATGAGTTTTGTAAAAACCTGGAACAAACAGCCTATTATGCGCAAATGAAATACTTGGATCCGATCTATTTCCATGGAACATCCCTTGCGGCAGGATATACAAAACAGGATATCATCTGCAAAGCAAAACATCATGCGAAAAGATTAATTGAAACGTTGAACGCACTGGATTGAAACTCCTAATGTACTGTCCAAAGCAGATGGATGGGGCAATGGCAACTGCTTAAAGATCGAAAGGATCAAGCCTTAGTATGACGAAGGATCAAGTAGTCAGTAATTCAGGATCATCAATGATTTCATTATGGCAATATCGGGTCGAACAAATAATAAACTGTTCGTGTATTTATTTCACCAAATGAGGTGGCCATATTCGTTTTGAGGCAGAAATGGAAGTGAGAAAAAATCGATTAATTTTACCGTGCAGTCGATGAACGATTTGGCAGCCGAACGATAATTTTCATGTTATGCGATACTTATTAAGTTCAATAGTGATCATTGCGGTAATGATTGGTATTTCTTCCGTTTCTGCTCCCGACAAAAAAATTCCCGAAAGAAAAATTGTTACCGGCGCAGAACAGCCCGACCAATATCTGCATTTGTTGAAGGGAAAAAGAATTGCCATTGTCGCAAACCCTACTACCATCATTGGGAAGAAACATCTGGTGGATAGCCTTAAAAGTCTGGGCATTAACATAGTAAAAGTATTCGGGCCGGAACACGGATTTCGCGGTAATGCCAGTGCAGGAGCACAGGTGGAAGACGAAACTGATGCCCTGACGGGAATCCCGATAATCTCGTTGTATGGCAAAAAAAATAAGCCGACCAAACAGGATCTTGCCGATGTCGACATTTTGGTTTATGACCTTCAGGATGTTGGGGTCAGATTTTATACCAATATCAATGCATTGGTACGTTTAATGGAGGCTTGCCAGGAGAGCGGAAAACAGTTGCTTATACTGGACAGGCCCAACCCAAACGGATACCTTGTTGACGGTCCCATTCTGGACATGCAGTTTAAATCAGGAATCGGCATGTTTCCAATTCCGATGTCGCACGGCTTGACCGTGGCAGAGTTTGCGCAAATGGCCAATGGAGAAGGTTGGCTCACAAACAAAGTGAAGTGCGAGCTTAAAATCGTCAAGGTAAGCAATTACACACATGACACCCCGTATACCCTGCCTGTAAGCCCCTCACCTAACTTAAATACTCAGCAGGCAGTGCTATTGTATCCTTCAACATGCATGTTTGAAGGCACATATCTCAATCATGGCAGAGGGACTTATTTCCCTTTCACCGTTTTTGGTAGTCCTGAATTAAAAGGCATCTACAAATTCTCCTACACCCCTATCAGCATCAAAGGTATGGCTGAGACCCCGCTGCACATGAATCAAACCTGTTATGGAATTGACCTTAGGGAGTATGATGTAAACAACCTTCGAAAAAGCGGCAAAATAAATCTTCAATGGATCATCGAACTTTATAATGCTTATCCGTTTAAAGAAAAGTTTTTCGATTCTAAACTAAGCAAGGAGATGAATACGATAGAGCAGCAAATCGGTGTAGGGACATTCAGACAGCAAATCATCGATGGCACGCCGGAAGTGGAAATTCGTGCCAGTTGGGAGCCAGGACTCAGCGCTTACAAAGAAATGCGTAAAAAGTATTTGCTGTATAAATAAAAGGATATCCAAGCAACTATCTCAGGATCAGCAAGGAGCAAGCATACTTCTACTCAAACGAGTGGAAAAAGAATGTGCAATTTCATATAATAGCTGGCGATACCACAAATGACCCTAACAAGGTGGTTGGATTAGAAACACCTCGTTTTTTTAAAGGGAAGATCTGATCCAGTCATAGCATATTTCTGCCAACTCCTTACACTCCATCTGTACAAATATGAAAAAACCGGTAGCCACATGAAGGCTACCGGTTGAAAAGTGTACTTTAAGTGAACTTAGAGTATGATTAATATCCGTTGTTTTGCGTCAGATTTGGATTTTTATTCAATTCCGCCCTCGGGATCGGAAGCAAACTGCGATACGCGCCGTTGGGTACGTGCGACAGCCACGATTTAGTGGTGAATACACCAAAACGGATCAGATCCTGCCGGCGGCGCCCTTCCTGTGCAAACTCCCAACCCAATTCATCCAGGAAACGACCAAATTTAATATCAGCCCCGCCTTCGTTTGTTGTCGAAGTATGGTTTTTCAGTCCATAAGCGTAGGTACTACCCTTCTGGAGATCTGCGGCAGTAACCACGGCTTTGCCAGGATTGGTTTTAAAATTACGCGCTCTTACAGTAGTAACAATTGCAGCGGCCTCTTCTCCTTTTCCACTTCTTAACAGTGATTCAGCCTTCATCAGCAATACATCCGCGTAACGGAGCAATGGCCAATCGTTGCTCAGGTTTACTGTGGTACCTTTTTCTATTTCAAATTTCCCAAGCCTGAAACCATGTACTTCTTCCGACTGATCGACGCCAGGCAGCTCGTTGATATAGTTTAATGGTTTTCCTGCGAACGCGCCCAGCGTACTTGTCAGCGGCGTGCCGCCTGCGGAATACTGCGGGCCCTGGATCCAGTTACTTACGAGACGTTCGTCATCTTTATCGAAAGAATCAATAAACTGCGGAATAGCACATATTCCCCCCCAAGGTGTATTCAACAGGTTATAAGTAGCCTGGTTAGCCGGCTGCAATGTTTCCATATGAATGGAAAACCCATTCCAGTCGGTCACATACTTTATATCAAAAGGTATCGCGAAAATAATCTCCTTTGAAGATTCATTATTCGTTTTAAACACCTCTTTCTGAGTCGCTTCCAATGTATATCCGGCACCGGAATTAATCACCAGATTACATTGTTCAATACACTTTTCCCAGGCCGGTGTTCCGGTATAAACCTCAGCATTGAGGTACATTTTGGCTAGCAAAGTATGGGCGCCCCATTTGTTGAAGCGGCCATATGTAGTCGGGTCATTTTTGTCTGACAATAGTGGTGCATTGTCAAGGATATCTTTTACTATAAAATTAAACACTTCCTTACGCGTACTTTGCTGTGGTATAAAGCCATCCGGAACATCAAACTGCGTGATAATAGGGACATTTCCAAAAAGATCGCAAAGAACATAATAATAGGATGCGCGAAGTACTTTCAGCTCCGCAATGACTGCTTCTTTTCCCTCTGTAAACGGAATGCTCCCCGATTCAATCTGATATATCAGTCTGTTACAATTGGCAATTCCTGCGTAAGACCTGTTCCAGTTGTTGACCGCAATTTCGTCATCTGGCGTCCATTTGTGGTCATGGATTCTGCGGTATACTCCGCCATCTACCCAGCCATTGGGGCGGGATGGTATCACCAGCTGATCACCGGAGACTTCCTGGGTGCGGAATAGTCCGTTCCATTGCTGCATTACGTCACGCCAGTTGGTGTATGCCGCTCCAACAAGCGAGGCGACATCGCCCGATGACGGTGTGAACTGGTTGGCAATTATACGGTCAAAACTTTCATCTTTCAGATCGGTACACGAGGTGCCCAGCAACAGTGCCGCAACAACGATTTTACCTTTTATTCCAAAGTGTATATTTTTCATAATTAAAATTTTAGAAGTTTTTACAGTGACAAGTTCAATCCTAGCGTGAAGGTCCTGGTCATCGGATATTTGTCCCGGCTGTCATTCCCGGGAGAAAGGCCTAGTCTGTCCACCTCAGGATCTACTCCTTTGTATTTAGTAAAAGTGAATGTGTTCAGCGTAGAAGCGTAAATTCGGATGGATTTGATGTACTTGGTTTTTATCTTCCTGATATCATAACCCAGCGTAATGTTGTCGATTTTCCAAAAGTCACCATCTTCAATGTAATAACTATTAAATTCTTGCGGCATGGTAGGACTCAGCACAGCTTTTCCAAAAACCTTGTCATACGAAGATTTAAGATTATTGTACTGCTGAAGACCTGTACTTTCGAAAAACATGCGCTGATAATTAAGGATTTGATAACCAAACGCGCCACGCATCGTTACACCCAGATCAAAGTTTTTATACCGCAGATTATTGTTGAAATTGAGATAAAATTTAGGGAGACCGTTACCCAGAACCCTTTTATCCTCAAAAGCATGCTGAAACTCCTCATAAGGCTGTGGCTGACCATCGCGTCCTTCGTAAATCCACTTTCCATCGTCTGATATATCCACCACTTTAAATCCGTAAAAATCACCTACCTGATCCCCGATCCGCACAATGTGCGTGAAAGTCTGAACAGGGTCGCCCGTTGCTCCCGTAGTAAAAAAGTCGTTGGTCGTTTTGTAAATGTCATTCGAAAGACTCACCAGCTTATTGGTATTAGTCGAATAGTTGACGCTCGAATTCCAGGTAAAATTATTGGTTTTCACGGGCACAAAATTCAAGAGCACTTCCAGTCCCCTGTTTTCCATCACCCCCACATTGGCCCGGGTAGACGTATACAAATTCGGCGGACTCGGTACCTGAAAATCATATAACAGTCCTTTAATCTTCCTGTTATAAAAATCAATGCTCCCGCTAACCCTGTTCTTAAGAAGGGCAAAATCCAGACCGATATTGGATTCGTGTTTTTCTTCCCATCTCAGATCCGGGTTCGGATTTTGTGCAGGCACAAGCGTTTGCACCCACTTTCCGTTGCTGTAAAAGTATTTCTGGTAATTCAGGATCGCCACGCCCAGAAACAGATTATTGGGCTGAGTTCCTGTAACGCCATAACCTGCTCTAAGTTTCAGGTCGTCAAAAATCGTCTGGCCTTTCATAAAGGCTTCATTACTGATCCGCCAGCCGAGCGAAACGGCAGGAAACGTTCCCCAGGGATTTTTGGTACCATAGAGCTGGCTTGCACCTTCATGTCTGATACTTGCCAATAACAGGTAACGATCGTCGTAGTTGTAGGTAGCTCTTGCAAAAAAACCGATCAGGTTGGTCTCTCTTTTTGAGCTGCCAATGGGCGCGAGTCCTGTCTTCAGGGCGTCTCCGATCCCGATATTGTTGTAGGAAAACTTATCGGTCGGAAAGTCCCAGTTCTGCATAAAAGAGTCTGAGTATGAGTTGTCCTGATAGCTGTAACCACCCAGAAGGGAAATTTTGTGGCGGTTCAGGTTCTTGGAATATTGCGCCGTCAGTTCCATCAACTTATCTACGGATCGTACCGAACCAATGGACGCATAACCGTTTCGCCCGTCCCTTAATGCAGATACGTGGTTTTTGGTCTCTGAATAGCCGCGATTTTGATTGTATTGGTTATATGAAAACAGCGCCGATAATTTCAGGTCTCCGATCGGATTGTAGCTCAGATTCGTCGTCACCCTCGTGTTCTGGGAGTTATTCTTGCCATCACTTTCCCGCAAACGTGCCACCGGGTTATCGTAGTTGAAGATCCCTGTTTGCTGAAACCATGCCCCATCCTGATTTTGCACTGGTGCTGTCGGATTTTGAATGATCGCCTGACGGTAGGTATATCCGTTAAAACTTACCCCGTCGCCAGTAGTTGGATAGCTGTTATAGGAGTTAATAAAACCAATATTAACGTTCAATTTATCATCGAACATAGTATGATTAACATCGGCACGTCCATTGAAGGTTTTATTTTCCGATTTAATAAAAATCCCGTCCAGGTACCGGTAGTTAAGGTTTACCAGGTAATTGGTTCGATGGCTACCACCCCGAAAAGTCAGGTTATGTACCTGGCTTAATGCCTTTTTAGAAATTTCCTTCATCCAGTCTGTATCTGAGCCCAGATCCCACGACGGGTCGCGGATTCCCTGTGCAATGTGTTCGCGGTAATCAGCGGCTGTGAGCAGGTCGAGCTTGCGTGCTACAGTCTGGGTACTGAAAGAAGTATTGTACTCTACCGCGCTGTTGTAGTTACCATTCGCTCTTTTTGTAGTTACTATAATTACTCCGTTGGTGCCCCTTGTTCCGTAAATCGCAGCCGCAGAACCATCCTTCAGCACATCCATTGACTCAATATCCTCTGGTGCTACCGTTTTCAGGTCGCCCGGCACACCATCTATCAGCACCAATGGATTGGAGTTGGCACCCAGCAGCGTTGTATTTCCCCGGAGCAGGATCTGAGAGCCCTGGGTAGGGTCACCGCTTGGTGCTGAAATGGTAAGACCAGCAACTTTCCCCTGTAAAAGCTGCCCCGCGTCCAGAGCAGGTGTTTTCACGAAATTTTCCTGAGTCACGCGCACTACCGAACTTGTAATATCTCCTTTACGCTGGCTTCCGTACCCCACAACTACCACCTCAGTAAGTTCCTTACTGTCGGTAGCAAGCGCCACATTAAAGCTGGACTGATTCCCGATTTCAACCTCCTTTGTAACATAACCTATAAAGGAAAAAACAAGTGTAACTCCCTGATCTTCCACTTTCAGTTGAAAATTACCCTCAGGATCAGTGATAGTCCCTGTCGAAGTTCCCTTTACAACGACACTAACACCAGGTAACCCGATATTCTTATCATCCAGCACTTTGCCTTTCAGCACCTTCTCAGCAATTACAGTGGCCTCTATTCCAGTGGAAACAGGCGTAAATATTGCGGCTTTCGCTTGATCCGAAAGCATTAATCCCGCAACCAGCATGGCACAAAGCGGCATGCCAAACCCCGGGCGGGGATTTAGTCGAGTTTTAATCATAACAGTAACAGTTTTAGTTAATTAATATTTAGATTAGACATTACTATTGTTATTTTAATATTAAAAATTGATTTTATTATATTTAAAAAAGGGCATAATAATTCCTTACTGCTTTTTTACAATGGCAATGGCATATACCGAAGTTTTCCGGAAACTCGGAGGATAAGTCACAAAAAACCACTAACGTTATAAGCTATACGCAATCAGCACAGCGAATAATGTCAAATTACTTCAAAGAATCATAGTACAATTTTAAGCTTAAATAATACCAAATAATTTACAATTTTTGATGACTAATGACTGTATTTTGATATTAGATATCTAAAAGCAACAGAAACCTGCAAATATTAGCAATATTGGAACATTTTAACCTCTGGTTCTTTTTTGTGTTTTCAACCAGAGCCGAGTCACTACTGCTTCTTTTGCTTCTGCGTAAAAATGGAGTTAAGCCATGATTGTTCTCTGGTTCAAAATATCTATTGGTCTTCGTATCGCGGTTTCGCAATTAATAAATCATAAAAACGATGACCACACTGTATACGATAACCAACAGTAAAGTTTTGTGAGAAAGCGTCATAAGTTTATGTGTCGGACGTGGGAGGACACTAAGTATGCGTTGGTGGTATACAGCAATTGAATTGATTTCGTGTAGATGTCCTAAAATCATAGCCTAAATCATCCCTTTCCGGGAGGCTGAAAGCCGAGGAGCTGATATGTCTGCTTTTTGCAAATTTATCGAAGCGCGAAAATTACTCCGTACATGCTTTTAATATAATGGATGCCGAACGGATTTACAAAATAAAAGATAAAATTCTTGACCAGTTTAAGATCACGCAGACATAATTAAATCACACCGAAAACATAAATATTCCTATGGAAGCATGCCTGGTCAATTTCAACTTTAATACAATTTTCTCAGTAGATTTTTTTGATAAAGTCGTTTGCCAGACCAATGAAAATTGACTGCACAGTTATTAGCGGTGTGCCTTGTTTTTGCGTCAAAAGGTAGTTTTAATTTAATATACTGAGAATGTTTAATATGAAATTTGCTACATAAAAATGATAAAAATTAAATATTAAAGTTCAAAATGCTAACCAAAATTTAGATTTTGTAATGTTGAGCATCTACTGGAACCAGGGAGAATACAATCTCAATCAACAATCAATTACATCGAAATATAGAATAAATTCTATGCCAGGTATAGAAAGATGACGAAATGCACGAAAATTGCACATTTCCGATGTAACCGGCTTGCATTTAATAGTTCTATCGTAATAATTTTAACCTGTCACTAACATAATTTATCATGAGTAATAGAACTTTTACTATCATTGCGCTTTTAGTTGTGCTGCGTCAGTTAACATTGGCCCAGGCGCCCGCTCTGACAAGCACAGTAAGTGGTGTAATTTGGCAAGAGGAAAAACCTGCAAATGGGCTTAGGGCTACGTCGGAAAAGAAAGTTGCGGGAATTTTAGTAAAGCTCCTGGATGCGCAATCTCAGGCCGTTGTAGCAACTGCGCTGAGCGATGCAAACGGACAGTACAGTTTGAAGGCTAACGAGGGAACCTATCAAATCGAGTTCGTTTACCCGGCCGAAGGTTTTATCCCCTCGCCTCAGCGTGTTGGAAGCGACCAGACGGTTAACAGCGCCGCAGGAGATGATAACTTCACCGCTGAATTCACGGTCGGCAGCAATGAGTCGATTTCTGATTTTGGTCTTGGTCTGGTACCTCAGGAAAATACCTTAACCTCCTGCACAAGTAAAGCAACGCTCGTAACGGAATGGAGCGATGTGTTGACGCTTCCAAAATCTACGGTGACAGCAGTACCTTTAAACGTAAGGATATTTGCGGCTGAATCTGTGTTTCATCCGACAATCGGCATCGAAAATACTGCAACTGCTAATGGATATTCGATTACGGCTGCCGGTAAGGTTACAATGACCCTTCCTGTTGGATCTGCGTTAATAATGACCAGTGATGTTACATTGAATGGGCAATTAGGCGACTTTGATGGCACCAGGGATTATGATGGTACCTCGGGAGACTCTTATTTTAACCAGGCTTCATTTTCCACCAATACCCGTTCAATAACAAGTGCTACACAAATTGCCAACAATTTTTTGGGTGATCAAAATGCAACATTCTCAATTCCCACCATTGCACAAAGCTCGGTTGCCGTTATTGGAAGTGGAAATCTTGAAACTTTTGTTCAAACATATGTAAGTGCAGGAGCTTGCGTGGTTTACACTTATGCGCCGGGAGCATTACCCGTTACACTTACCTCTTTCCTGGTGAGTAAAGATGAAAATGCTTCACGCCTTGAATGGTCGACTACCTCGGAAACTAACAGTGACCGATTCGAAATCCAAAGAAGCAGCGGCGGGAAAACATGGGAAAAGATTGGAACTGTAAATGCTTCCAAACAAAGTTCAATGTTATCCCACTATTCATTCAAGGACACGGCACCGCTTGCAGGACAGAATCTTTACAGGCTTAAAATGATTGATCAAGATGAGACCTTTGCTTACAGCCGGATTGTAAGCCTTAACTTTAAAAATTCATTTTCATTTGTAATTTACCCGAACCCGGTTTCTGATAAAATATTTATTAACTCACCAGAAAGTCAATCCATCTCGAAGATTGAGGTGTTTGATCAGAACGGAAAACAAAGAGTGCAGGGCGTGCCAGCGAATAAATATGTTGATGTGCATGGCTTGGATAATGGTATTTATTCCGTTCGCGTCGTATATAATTCGGGCATAGCAGAATCGCAGAAGATTTTAATAGCCCATTAAATAGCCTCCTGTGGCACAATATACACATTGCTTTTGTTACACCATGAGTGGGTGTATGCATGTTAAACTAGCCAGCAAAATGACTGTGGATGGGTTGACCCTCCTCTATCCAAAGTCACTCTGGGGTTGTAACTAAGTCGGGATAATTTTCGAGCACCCTCCTCTTTAAATTATTATACAACCGCTCATAATAAGTCCAAAGCAAGTATGCATATGAAAAAAACGCAAATCTCATCAAACACAAAGCTTTTTTGCAGTTATAGTATTGATGCGTATGTACTCTGCTGTTGTTAGTCAAGCTCCCAATTCTGTTACAGTACAGAATTATCATTTATAAGACCCCGTTATCGACAAGATTAACATATATTCTTCTCAGGTGTCGATCTCTCCTTAACATATAACAGCGGGTTTATTCATTTAGTCATGGCAAAAAAAATACTAGTTGTAGATGATCAGGCAATTGTGCGGGTAGGATTGGAAATTCTGCTTAAAGACTCGTTTGGTCCGGTAATATTGACTTTTGCTCCGGATTTTTTCTCCGCAGTTAAGTATGTCAGCAAGGAAACCTGGGATCTTATCATTTTGGATATCAATATTCCGGGAGGCAAAAGCAGTAAAATGATAGGTACGATTCGTAAAATACAACCAAATGTAAAAGTCTTGATTTACACGGCGTTAGAGGAAGATATATATGCTTCACACTATATTCAGGCTGGTGCAAATGGATTTGTATCTAAAATCGATGACGAAAAAAAACTAATCGTAGCGATAAAAAAGATACTTTTCCATATTTCATTTTCTTCGTCCACAAAAGAGGGACCTCCGGCAGCCGATATATTCTCAGATTTATCTATCAGAGAGCAGGAAGTTTTGTATCAGGTAATCGAAGGAAAATATACAAAGGATATTGCCGCTAATCTCAACTTGCAAGTCTCAACGGTAAGCACCTACAAATCAAGACTTTTCAAAATATTTGGTGTCGAAAATGTTATAGAACTACTAAATAAGGTCCAGATGTACAAAGATCTTCATTGAGTTACTTGTTTAAAAATTCGAACGACACAACAATGCAAGATATTTTGACTCCATGGATTTCCGCTAAGTTTGGTATAATGTTAAAAATTCTCAGAGCTCTACCATTATCCGGCCGCAATATCTGTCCCCGGATTCCTGCGAAATATTTACTGTGCTGACTAATTTAATATCAGATCAAATCAGGAAGCGTCTTCTCCTAACTAGACTTTGGAAAACGAAGTGTTACATGGATTCCAGCGGAATCAGAATACATCTGTAATTCTATTTTCAATAGCATAGTAATCTCTTTGACCAGTAAAAGACCTATTCCTTGTACCTGGTTAGAATCAAGCGCCGCAGCTGTATTATCAGTATTAGTTTGCAAATTAATCCAATCCATTATCTGATCTGAAACCTTAACCCCCTGATTGGTTATGGTAACCTGGGTAAAAGAATTAATCAAAACGGACGTAATTTTTATATCACCTCCAATAGTGTATTTATTGGCATTGTCGATTAAATTGTGAATAATAATCCCTAACAAGTTTTTATTACTCTGAACAATTGTAGTAGGGTTTACATCAATTAGAAGATTATTCTTATTGGTAGAGATAGTGCCTTCAAAAAGCTGTGCCTTTTCTTCGATCAGGTTTCGCAGATTAACATTTTCTGCACTTTCAATGATATGTTTGATAGGAAGCTTCGCGTATTCTAAATTATTATTGATCAGAATCAGCATGTTCTTAAGAGTCTTGTTTAACTCTCCGGCATAGCGGTGAATTGTATCAGGTTCTTCATTAACAGCAGCCATTTGTACAATCTTGTCAGATACCTTTACTGTAAATTTGAATGGCTCCTTAATATCATGATTAAATGAGGCGAGCAAGCGGGATTGTATGTATAATTGATGTTCAAGTTCCTTTTGGGAGTTTTGTACGGAAACAAGTGAGTCCCGAAGGGCCTTGGTTCGTTCCAATACCGCGCTTTCCAATAGGCGGTTTTCGATCTGCACTCTTTCCATAGCCAGTTTTTGTTTTTCTTTTTTGGCAGTGCGGGCTTCAAATTCTTTTTGCACATAATACACACCCGGAATAAGGATAATACTCATCAAAATACCCCTGCTGGATAGCATCAGGATTCTAACAAATAGCGGATTTGTTGCGGTTCTAAATGGGAAGTCTTTAAAGATGGGATTGAATGTAAAAAAAAACAGATTAGACATTACACAGCAGCAAAGCAACGATAAAGCGATTTTATGCCAAATCTTAAAGTGATTTTTTTGTTGTATCCGGATAATGCAATGCCAACAGGTTAAACTCATTAGGAAGATCACAATTTCAGATCCGACCAAATTGACAGGGTCTTTCCACTGTCCTTCTGAAATTCTTGCAGGCAACACAAAAAGTGGAATAGATGCAGAAACGATTAAACCAGCTCTATTTTGATATTTCTTCATCAACTCGTATAATAAGGGACGTGGTAAACGTCCGGTAAGGATCAATGCGTGAAGTTATCATTTTAAGAATTATAATTTAATCCGGACTATATTTAAATCAAATGTTTGTTAAGTGACTATTGCCAACTGATCACATGAATGACAGTCAGTGGCTGTAAGTGAAAATCGGTTTTCAGGGTTTCCACATGTCCCGTATAGAATTTCAACATGCGTGGAGTGCGTTTCCGTAAACCGGTATCAGATACATTGGTATTTGGGGCTGGCTTGAAATAAGTATAAAAATTGAAGTTCCCGCTGGTGTCTGTTTTAGGTCGTCACCTGTTTTGGTCAACGCTGTCATGCAATGAAAATTAGAGAGAACCTTGGCCAGAATGCCCGCGAAGGTAAAATTCTCTCAGTTATTGATCCGGATGGTCTTGCCGACCTTAGCCGGGAAACGTTTTTTCGAACTTCTTTTCACCCGCTCCCCAAGCTACTAAACAGCGATCTGCTTCTCACAGATCTTTGTTGCTGTTTAAGCCAGACAAACGTTGCTCTGTTTCGCCTTTTGCTCTTTCTACATTGTAATACAATACATCTCCGGACCGTACAAACCGGTTGAGCTGTGATACTCCAATGACTATTAGTCACGAAATTATTCACTCAAAACAATCCCGGAATCGAGAGTCTGTACACCGCTTCGTTTTTCTATTTGTTCTAAAACTTTAACGGCTTCATTTTCACTAACTCGTAAGAGGTATGTTGCGTACCAGTTAAATGATAAATATTCGAGATTTAACTGTATGTTTTTTCATTTATAATATGTTAAATTTCCAATGTCCAGAAAACAAATTTCCGGTTTACGAATCCTTATGAGAACAAAACAGGCAAGCAGAATGGAAGAAGGTTGGTCATTCCGGAAGTTCGCAGACGCATTTAGATTTGTTTTTTGCATATTATCTTTTTTGCATTCAGCTACTGACCTAATTGCACAAGGAAAATTAAGTGAGATTCACTTTGAGCATATAACAGTTAATGACGGATTGGCCCACAGCGATGCCATGGACGTCGTGCAAGGGAGCAATGGCTTCATCTGGATAGCGACTAACAATGGCGTTGACCGTTATAATGGATATGATTTAAAACATTACAGACTGCCACCGAGCAATCCCACGGGTGTTACTTCAAACAGGGTACACGTCTTGTTTGTTGATCCGAACGGGCAATTATGGGCTGGTACCGAGAATGCGGGTATCTATTATTATGACCAGAAAGCAGATCGGTTCTACCGCCCCGTCTTTAATGTCAACCGGTTTACGCAGGATCAGTTACTTAAACAACTGGACAGGTCCATTGTCAAATCCATTGTTATGGATAGGCATCAGCGTATTTGGGTGGCGACTATGAACCATGGGGTTTTCTGTCTGCAGACAGGCAAGGATAGCATGATCACATCTATCCGCAAGGTAAGTTTGGGTACTTCAGGTGATATTAGCTACGCAGCTACGACTGTGTTCGTTAATATATCGGGGCAAGTGTGGATCGGAACCCTGGAAAAAGGCCTTTGGATGGTTGAGTCTGCGAAAAAACAAAACGGTCCCGAATATACAGCTACTGAAATTAAATATATTTCAGAAAAAAAAATTCGGGTTGTGCGGCAAGATAACAAAGAAAACATTTGGGTTGCTTCTGATCAATATATCTACCGAATCCGGCAAAGCAGGTCGGATTCGCATAATGAAGTTCGAAAGCTTCCCCACATTTTCAACGATATACAATGTCTTTATTCGGATTCGTTTGACCACTTGTGGATCGGATCAAATTTGGGTTTAAAAATGATTGAAAATGTTGAGAATTTCCTCAGTGCACCAGCGTCTCAAAAGATACATAATTATGTTCCAGACGACTCTGAACCATCAGGTATTAACTCGGGACGGATTCACCGAATCATGGAAGATAATTTTGGAAACCTATGGCTTGCCGCTTCGGACGGAGGTATAAACAAGATACGTCTTCAGGTCAAAGGATTTCAGAACCTAACCCGCAATGTTTCAAAAAAAACAACATTAGCCAACAATTTTGTGAATGCCATCAATCTGGACGAGGCACGGCATCTGTTATGGATCGGTACAAATAACGGTTATTCGGTATTCAACGAGCGAAGCAACACCTATGCAAACTTTTTGGTGACACCGGCTAAAGAGAAAGATAAAGGGATTGAAGTATCGGCTTTTTGCAAGGTGGGAAACAGTATGTGGATCGGCACACGTTACAAGGGACTTTACCTTGCAAAAACGGATAAGCTGCAGAATCCAATCGCACTAGGCAAGCTTGCAGGCCTGCCGGTATGGGGTCATATTAGTGTCGAGAGTATAATCTCTGATAAAATGGGCAGGGTTTGGGTAGGAACTTTTGGCGCGGGATTAATTCTGTTTACAAAAGAAGGTAAGTTTGTCAGGATGTACAATCGCTACAACAGTTCTCTGCCATCCAATGATGTCAGCTTTCTGCTGTATGATCCCGTGCAAGATGTGATCTGGATGAGTTCACGCGACCAGGGAGTTTTAAAGATGCAAGAGCAAAATGGAGTGTTACAATTGCGTCGCCAGTTCAAACATGATCCTGACAACGAAAGCAGTTTAAATGTCAATTTCGCTTGGCCACTCGCACGTGATGAAAATGGAAATATCTGGATTGGAACAATTGGCGGCGGGCTCCATAAAGTAGAGATCAGCAATGGCTCGGAAGTAATTCGTCGATTTCAGCACTTGGTACCAGACAGTGATATAGAAAGTATACTGGCCGACCAGAAGGGAAGTCTCTGGATAGCAGGCGCCGGGTTGAAAAAATTCACACCAAAAACTGGCGAATTGATCAATTTTGATGTGAACGATGGCCTTCAGAGTAATGCGTTCAAAGTAGCATCTGCCTTCATGTCCACCACAGGCAAGATGTATTTCGGTGGAACCAATGGAATTACCTGGTTCAAGCCCGAAGACATACGCCCCACCCCACCCCCGGTAGTAAGAATAACCGGAATGCGGGTATTGAATAAAAATGTGGGAAAAACTAACGGGCTGCCAGGAAGTTCCATGATCAATAAGATTTTTTCAGAAAAAGAGGGCGTAACTATTCATGCGGATGAAAACGACTTTTTGTTTGAATTTGTAGGGCTGAATTATGTTAATGCACGAAAGCAGTCCTACGCTTACAAGCTGCAAGGCTACAGTGAAAACTGGATTATGCTTGGTGACGGACAACGCACTGCGAGCTTTGCAAATCTACCGGCCGGCGACTATGTTTTCAAAGTGAAGGCAAACAATGGCGAAGGGGTATGGTCCGTGTCCCCAGCTTCAGTGCACGTGAGGATACTACCGCCCTGGTGGCAGACCGGGTGGGTATATTTATTTTACTCTTTTGCACTCTGCGCTGCAATTTATTGGTATAGAATCCTTACAACCAGCCGGTTAAAACTAGAAAACAAATTAGCCCTCGAAAGGCTAAAAAGTGAGAATGAGTACAAAATGACAGAAATGAAAGCCAACTTCTTTACTGGGGTATCGCACGAGCTACGTACTCCCCTCACGTTGATCTTGGGCCCCATGGAAGAATTTGCAAGCTCATATCCGGAATCAGGGGTAATGCGTGAAAAAGTACTGATGATGCATAAGCAAACACGTAAATTGCTTCATTTGGTCAATCAATTGCTCAACTTTCGTAAAGTCGAGACGGGCATGATACAACTTTCCGCGGCCAGGAAAAATATAATTGAGCTAATCGTTGAGATCTATTTAATCTTCAAGATTAAGGCTGACGAACTGGATCTTCATTACAGGCTTGATGTTCCTTCTCAGGGCGTGTTTATCTATTTTGATCCAGAAAAATTAGAAGTGATTATTACTAATCTTTTATCCAACGCATTTAAATACTCACAATCAGGCGGTGAAATACTACTAATGATTAAAGTTATTGGCTCATCCGAATGCGATGCCGTGTGGGACAATAAAAAGTTGGCCGACAACTATCTGGAAATTTCTGTGACCGACTCTGGCACAGGAATTCATGAAGATGATCAGGAAAAGATTTTTGACCCTTATTTCCAGGCTTCGAATAATACTTCGTTCCTATCCGGCTCCGGAATTGGCCTTGCATTGGTACGAGAGTTTGTAGAAAGGCATTCTGGCGAGATCATGTTTAAAAGTAAAATCGCATCAGGATCGACATTCATTGTGCGGCTACCGTTCGGAAAAAAGCATCTGCTGCACTGCGAGTTAGCGCCAACCCTGCCTGTACCGGAATTTGGTCAGAAACAACCAGCAGCAGGTAACCAGGATACAGCAAAGAGATCATCGAAGTCTGAAATGTATAAAATTCTTATCGTAGAAGACAATGCAGATCTTAGACATTACCTGTATAATTTATTTCGTGATCATTATCAAGTTTTTCTATGTGCGGATGGCTCGGAAGGATGGGTGAAAGCAATAGATATTTTGCCAGATCTGATTCTTAGTGACGTAAACATGCCTGTGATGAGTGGTCTTGAATTGAGTAAAAAAATCAAACAAAACCTGAAAACAACACATATTCCGGTTATCTTGCTGACGGCTCTCACAGCAGCAGTACAGGAGTTAGATGGATTAGAAACAGGAGCAGATGATTACATCATCAAGCCTTTCAATGAAGAAATACTGAAAGCGAAGATTAATAATTGTCTTCACAATCGCGAAAGGCTTCAGCAGTATTATCACAAGCAGATTCTTCTTCAGCCCAATGAAATCGTTATTGCGGATGAAGACAAGCTTTTCCTCGAAAAGGCTATGGGATTAGTTGAAGCAAACCTCAGTGACAGAGATTTCAATGTACAATCCTTAGTGAATAGCATGCACATGAGTCAGTCCGTATTTTACCGTCGAATCAAAAGTATAACCGGGCAGACCGTGATCGAGTTCATCAGAGATATTCGTCTGAAAAATGCAGCGCAGTTGCTCAAAAAATCGCATATACAAATTTCTGAGGTCGCTTCGGCCGTTGGTATGGAAGATGTCAGGAACTTTCGTATTTTTTTTCAAAAACGCTACGACATGTTACCCTCTGTATATGCCAAAACGTATCGCGAAAAAACGGTACCGCCCAAATCCGATGAAAAAAACTGTTTGTAATAGAGATTAAGCAAAATTTGAACTGTTTTCTGACGAATCTCCCCCCCTTTGCTGGTTTGATTTAGGTGTAGTTTTGCATCGTTAAAACAGGCGTCAAAATTACTATATCGGTATGAAGGTTCTGGTCAAGGTATTGTTCCTCACATATCGGACAAATTTTTAATGAGACTTTATTAGCTATAACAAAAACTAATACTGCTTTCAGACTCACAGTATGGAAGAATTAAAAAGGCAATATAATTATGAATTTAACAACTTGCAGATCAGCAAAGGATTTAATCTTTTTCAATCAAGGAGATGTCGTATATACCAAAGAGTAAGTTAGTCATTGATTTAATATGAAAAATAAAAAAGCTATTATGTTAGCGGCCTGAGCTTTGCCTCTTTTATGGGGCATAAACAAGTTTTACAGTTTACATCTGGTAATCAATACCCAATACCCTCCTAATTAAGTGGCTCTCCATATGTCAAACAAAGTCATGTTTGTGTTGATATCCGAGGACACCCACTAAAAAAATCGCTCCTGATAACCTGGATTGTCATTATCCACACATCGGAACCACTAAACAAAAATAAATATTTCAATCTCAGTGCTTCTGCAGCGTATAGCCATCCAGACAGAAGACTGATGCAGAACAGACTTGGATCTGACTTTAATTAACGCTCAACTAAAACTAGAAGACTATAAAATGTGTAAAATTTCACTAATCAATAACAGTATAGTTACACGGCTCGGCCTACGCCATATTCTGGAAGAAAACTTACCCTTTGCTCCTCTCTTCAATATGGTTTCAGACAGAATAGAAAGCCTGGAATGGATAGAGCAAGATCAATGCAATCTGGTTATCATCGGCTCGATTAAGACTGATATTAGCCAGCTGGTAAAAAAAATAAAAGCACATGATATCCGAACCCGTGTATTAATTTTTTCTGATGTGAAATATGCCGAAGCAATGAATATCCTGATAGCCGGAGCAGATGGCTTTATTGATCAGCGCGCAGAAATTGAAGAGGTAGTCCTTGCCGTTACGAACCTGATAATTGGCAAGCGCTATTGGGGCCGACAGCTCGTGAAAGATATGGCCAAGGAAACTTTACAGGATCATAATCAGTGTAAAAAAATTTCGACACTAATTGATGGTCACCGACTCTCAAAGCGCCAGATAGAAGTTCTCAGAGCTTTGATACTGGGCGAATCGGTACCCGTGATTGCAATGAACCTCGGCCTAAGTCCTTCAACTGTCGCAACACATAAGTCAATCGCTTTCAAAAAACTCGGTATTACTAACTTAGTTCAATTAGTGGAAGGCTTCTACTCTAATACAAATTATTTAAATCAACAAGGCTGAACACATCTGTTCGTATCAAGGTGAATGGCCGCAGCAAATACTGAGTCGATTTCAGCTTTGTATACTTTTTGTATACCCACTTTTTGGACTCGTTTACCTTTTGCATACCTCACCCATTAGGACGCCTGCCACTGCCGTCCCTAAGTTTGCATCAGTCAAATCCAATCACATCTGCATCTGTGTATCCATTGCTGACTTGACTAAAATCAAACAATTCAATCAATTTAAACAAAAATGCAAACGCCATGAAAAGTGTTCTTATCAGTACCACGATCCTTTTACTTTCGCTTTCTATTTTTAGCTGCGACAAGCCCAATGAGTTAATGCCTGATGATGGCGCCGAGCCAACAATAGCTGTTTACCAGCCCACCAGTACCTCGCCCGTCACATTGAAAGGTGGTAATCCTATACCTGACAAACAGCCCATTCCAGATAAATTTGAATGGAAGTTAATGAAAACAGTACAGCTGCCAATGAACAAAGGCCTCAACCTCACAAGTCCGTTTGAAATAGTTAATGAAACCAACGGTGATATCAGCTGGGGTTCGGATGGCGGCTGCTATTCGGCGATAAGATGCTGGAAGGTCACCCAAGCGATTCTTGCAATTGTGGATGTTAAAACTGTGACACCGGATTATCTCAGGACACTTACATTCGTAAACGGACAAGTAGCCTGGGCACCAGGAGCTGCACCAGGGTATACACCTACATGGACAAACTACATGCCGGCAGGGACTGTTATCGCATATAAGACAAGCTTGGGCAAGTTTCGTTTAGTTGTAGTAAAAAGCGCGTTTCCATTAATTCTTGACTTATACCATGAGAATTTTTACAGGATTTACTAGCATTTGACGGACTGAGGAAAGGGCAAGAAATTCAAATCGTTTCTTGTCCTTTTCGCTTGATAACTTATGCTAAATTATTTCCAGTTGACTTGTAAATTCAGGCAAGTCAAACTCGCAATATCAATCCCTTTTATTAATAAATCAAAAGTTAACGTAGGGTTAAATTAAAAGAATGTTGAAGTATTAAAATGCTGCGTGCTAAAAAATACGCCGGTTTAGTGCTGCTGATGGATAATCCACAATAAACTAAAATAATATAAAACTTACACAAAAAGGACAAGGAAGAAACAAAAACTTAGCTAATCGAGGCAGCGGGTAAAATTTTTAGAAATAACGGATATTCTGCTCTCAAGGCTTCCAGAATTGCTTATATCGCCGGTGTCATTACCACTCTGATTTACAGATATTTTGGAAATGTTCAGGAGCTTTTTAAAGCTTGTCTGTTAAAAAAGGATTACTGGATAGCGTATAATGAGGATTTGGATAATATATATGAAAGAGGTTCAAAGAACATTGAAGCAATTGGTTGACTGGGCGTATGAAAAAGCGGAAGCATAGCGATAAATAGTCAATTGCCGTTGAACAGCTCGGTTCAGCGGCAGTCTTGTTTGAAGTGAGTGATCTTTTCAAAAGCTCTGATACAAATTGGTTTAGAGGTAGATAACACCACAAGCATTTCTAGCTGAAAGCCCCCTGTGAAAATATATCTGAGCATGTTAGGGTTTTAAACAAAAAGGAAACATAGATTTCCGAACAAAATCATTTCCCCCCTTTTATCAATTGTTTCAAATATCAATAGTCCTTTTTAAGATTACAGTTTATCACAGACATTTATGATTCTGGAAGTTTCTGCCATTCATGATTTACTACACTGCCTTCGACGGCGCCTGGCGTTGCACGTTGGATTTATTCTTTCGTTAGGCCTTGTATTTATTATTGGTTAAAAAAAAAGAGACCAACCTTAATCTTAATGTCCCATACGCAGGTGACAAGCTGGTTTTATGGGGGAAACTTAGGGCGGGTTCCCCCACGATTATACGAAAATGCTGGTAAAAATTACTCATTTGAGTAATGAGCTTAATTCTTTGTGTGCGAGTCTGATTTAGGCCTAAAAGTTTAAATCAATACTGATTGTCACCAATAAACACAATTTTAAAGAATTAATATACTACAAATCATAACCGCCCGTTACCGGTATTCAAAACTTACTCTCTAAGATGCAAAAGACCGTCTACCTATTATTATTTCCGCTATGTTTCTCATTTCAAAGTTTAGCGCAGCAGCAAATTACAATCAGCGGTTTTGTCCGCGAAAATGGCAGTCGTGAGTTGCTTCCCGGCGTTAATATTTACATTGAAAATACATCCTTAGGAACCGTCACTAACACGTACGGATTTTACTCACTTACCATTCCCAAGTCAGACTCTGTTTCCCTTTCTTTTTCTTTTGTAGGCTATGAAAGGCAGCAGTTCAGAATTACTGCATTTGCAAACAGAGAACTCAGTATTGAACTTCCGGCAATCAATCAACTCAATGAAGTGGTCGTTACGGCAAAGCGAGAGGGCGAAAAAGTAAGTGAATCCGTGCAGATGAGCCAGATTGAAGTACCAATATCCCAAATCAAAAAATTACCAGCCTTTTTAGGTGAAAAAGACGTAATCCGTGCTTTACAGCTCATGCCTGGTGTTCAGAAAGGAACAGAAGGCCAAACAGGACTGTATGTACGCGGCGGCGGACCAGATCAAAACCTGATTATTCTGGACGATGCGGTCGTTTACAATGCGAGTCATCTTTTTGGTTTTTTTTCCGTTTTCAATGGCGATGCGCTTAAAAGCGTGGAGCTTACCAAAGGTGGTTTTCCTGCCCGTTACGGCGGACGTCTTTCTTCCGTTGTGGAAATGAACATGAAAGAAGGTAGCAAAGAGAAGTTGCACGGGGAAGGCGGCATCGGACTTATTTCATCCCGCCTTACTTTGGAAGGACCATTGGCAAAGAAAAAGTCTTCTTTCCTGATTTCTGCCAGACGTACATATATTGACGTACTAGCTGCTCCGTTAATTGCCCAGCAACAGTCGGGTTACGATAGCAAAGTGAAACCAGGTTATTTTTTCTATGACCTTAATGCAAAAATAAACTATGATTTCGGACCAAAAAACAAGGTTTACCTGAGCGGCTATTTTGGCCAGGATAAATTTAGTATTAAAGAAAAAAGTAGCAACAGTGAAAACAGATCAGGATTGAATTGGGGAAATGCTACCGGAACACTACGATGGAATCACCTAATTAATCAAAAACTTTTTGTCAACACTTCGCTGATTTACAGTCATTTCAATTTTAATATTTTTTCTTATGACAAGGATGAGAATGAAGGTAAGGAACCCGATGTATTTAGCCTGAACTATAACAGCCTTATCCGGGATTTTAGTTTAAAAACAGATTTTGACTTTTACCCTAACACAAAACATGCAGTTAAATTTGGCGTACAGGCAACAACCCACCGGTTTGTCCCATCCGCTCTGGCTGTGGCGGGTGAATTTTTTGACAAAGATCTTGACTTGCAGGCCAAGCCGATCAACAGCCTGGAAGGTGGAATTTATGGAGAAGATACCTGGGAACCTTTTGAAAAACTTAAAATAAACGCGGGTTTTCGTTTAAGTGTATTTCAAACGCCAGCCAAAACTTATATCCGCCCCGAGCCCCGGTTCTCTGTCGCTTTGAAACTTGCAAAAGACTTTTCAATGAAAGCTTCCTTTGCCAAAATGAACCAGTATGTGCACATGCTGAGCAACACCGGACTTGGCTTACCGACGGATCTTTGGGTGCCGACAACCGACAAAATCGCACCTCAGCAATCGAGTCAGATCGCTTTTGGTTTTGCGAAAGATCTTGAAAGACCCGGATTATCATTGACTTTGGAAGGATATTACAAAAACATGAACAACATTATCAGCTACAAAGAGGGCTCGTCTTTTATCAATCTGGATGGCGAAAACGCCAATGAAATCAATTGGGAAGACAATGTGACAGCCGGAAAAGGCTGGTCGTATGGTGCGGAATTTATGGTGCAGAAAAAAACCGGCAGGCTCTCGGGCTGGGTTGGTTACACACTTTCCTGGACACAGTGGAAATTTCCGGAGCTGAATTTCGGTGAAACCTTTTACCCGCGTTACGACCGCCGTCATGACCTGTCCATCGTAGGAATTTATGAAATAAGTAAACGCATCACGCTGTCAGGCACCTGGGTTTATGGTACCGGAAATGCCCTTACCTTGCCAGTGTCCAAGTATACAACCTTCCGAAATGCATACAGGCCCGACGGCCAGACTAATTATTGGTACTCTGGAAGCAATAGCACTGAATACGGAAAGAAGAATGCGTTCCGGGCAGAAGCTTACCACCGGATGGACGTTGCCATTCAATTCCATAAAAAGAAAAAGAGGCACGAAAGAACTTGGGAGTTTGGGCTTTACAACGCCTACAACCGTAAAAATCCATTCTTTTATGATATCCAGAACAAAAAAGACGATAGCAAAGGCGGTCAGCGAATTAATGTGCTGACCAGGGTTTCCCTTTTTCCGGTACTTCCGTCTTTTAGTTATAATTTCAAGTTTTGATTTTTATTTAAATTCAATCATCGGCCAAAATGAACTATAAAATATATTTCCTGATCTTGTTTTGCTGTGTTTTATTAAGCAGTTGTGAAAGCATGATAAGCGATCTTGGCGAGGACAAACTGCCAAAAATCGAATCGAAACTTGTGGTTGAATGTTATATTTCACCTCAGTCGAACGAGATCAAAGTAATGGTTACCGAGCCGCAGCGTTTGTTTGGGCCAGCAAATTTCGATCCGATTTATATCAAAAATGCCAGTGTCATTATTTCAGGTGAAACCGGTCAAATCACGATTCCTTATAAAGATTCCCTAAGCTATTATGTTATCAAAGCCAGTGAGTTTAAAATTGAAGCAGGTAAGAAATATAGTCTTATGGTCAGTGAAGGAAAGCGTACAGTAAGGGCAAGTTGCATGGTTCCTGACTCGGCGGCAGTTGTAAAGAATTACACAATTCAGCCTATGACAGAACCGCGGTATCCGGGAGACAGCTCGGTTAATGTAAAAATGTCCTGGGAAGATATCAAGGGTGAACCCAATTATTATGCGTTGCGAGGCTATACGGAGATTGAGCAGAAAGATTTGACCTTTAATTCTATCGAGGGAGATGTAAAAATAACGAACCAAAGAACTAAAAGGGTTTTTAATTCTAATTATGAAGATTTCCTCTATACCGATACCAATATTGACGGGGTTACTTTTAATTCCCCGGTTTACAATGTCTCACTTTATAAACATAACATCAACTATATCGACAAAGATGGTAAAAAACAGACTATGTCAACCGACCCGATTCTCAAAGAAGTATATTTTGAAATTCTTAATATGGATGAGAATTACTACAAATTTTGTAAAACAATAAAGGATAACGGAAACAGTGATAATCCATTTGTCGAACCGGCACTGGTTTACACTAACATTATCGGCGGACTAGGATGTTTTGGTGCTTATAACGTGGGTAGTTTGCTGATAAAGCAATAAAATATTTAATCAGATTTTTCAAGGAATTACTATGCATTTGATGCCTGCCTTTATGACAGCATGGATTATATAAAAATAGCGTGTTTGTGATGTTACGCTGACTGAGAACATCAGAAATTTGCATCATTTCTTTATATATTATTAATGTCAGATCGAAACCCTATTACAATAAAAGGCCTAGCTTTGTAAATAAAAATAGCTCATGAAATGTATTGGGTCGCTTCAAGTTATCCAATTTCCGCTCCAACCAAAATCTGGCAATGGCTTCCGAACAACTTTTATCCGTAACGGTTTTAACCTCCAAAGTTCTGATACAATTGCTGATCTTGTTTGGTAAAACTATCGTTTTAATACACAGATGATATGACAAGAAAAGAGTATCTGACAACTGAGGAACGAACGGCAGCGGCCGACCGTCAGGTTTGATAGCCCACCCCAACTCCTGAGCGACCAAAAGGGACTGTTCCTCCAAATTCCGGAATGGGCAAGCACCTATTTAAAAACAGTTGTTGGATCATTTAAGCGAATCGCCAGTATATTTCTTCAATTCTACTTTTATAAATGAATCTAGATCTTTTCGTTTTATACCGAATGTTTTTTCAATTGTTAAGTAAACGTCCTCTGAGCTTCTCCCACCAAGAAATAATTTCCTTATGCCGGGAAAGCCTACTCTTTTGAAAATTATGCTGCACAGAAGCCCTGAAATGGTATATTTAGCATTTACTTCGTCGATATAAAATAGTAATCCTTTTCTGCGGTTCAGACTTATTACGGACAAATCCCAAACATGGACATTTAATGATTTCAAAAAATTGATCTTTTCTAATGTCTGGTTAATTGCCTGGGCGTATTACTGGAGGGAACCTGACAAAGCCATCGGCGTAAGGTGATACCGCGGATACCATCCAATTCTACTATTTGAGTGAGCCTGGTTTTCATATTGGTTCGTTGCCATGTTCCATCCCTTTATTGAGTAGCCACGGCGAAAGCCAGATTTCATCCAGGGCTGCCATCTGCGAAACTTTAAATATTTTAAGACCATACATAAATGCTCAGTTCTGGTATTATATATTGTTCCGTATAGTGCCATTAGTTCGATATTGGAATTCAATTGCCCATTCATCATGACAGCCACATTTTCCGGAATCTGCTCTTGCCATTTGTCCGGAAGAAAACCCATGAAACGGACACTCCCTATCTGGAGTACGACTCCTAACAGGTTGTATTCCCTTCTTAACGATTTAAGAAAAATTTTGTCTTGTTGCGTGATTTGAAAAAATTGCATTAGGTCATACTCTGATATTTCTGCCGGTGCCTTCTTGTACCATTCACGCTGGGATTGGTTCAAAAATAATGATGCCATAAAAAATGAGTTATCAAAAAGGGCGTCAAAATTCACTCCGTCTGAAATAGGTTTATTCATTGATGAGCCGCTTGGAGATAGAAAAAATTATTCCGAAGCCACTCCGTCACTGACAATGTGACCAATAGAAAAACCCGTCGTCTTATGGTAATTCAAGTAATAAATATAAATTAATTTATATGACAATCAGCTTGTAAAGCCTTTTATTGACCAATTCAATTGTATTAAAGCACCCACTTTTCATTATTAATTAACCTAAAATTTACCTTTATGAAGTTACAATTTACCGTCCAAAAATTATTTTCATTCCAACTAATTGTCTTTTTAGCTATCATGGCTTTTTCAGGCTCGGGATATAGCCAGAACTTTGGCCAGTTTGCCTCGGCGCTGTATTTGAATGTTAACGGTACAGGACAATTCTACAATACTTCTCCAGCCACATTGAATGCAAACAGTATTAATCCTGCGTCTGGGGCCGCCTTTTTTACAGGCAACCTTGGAACGTTCGTTGCAAATTCAGGAACCCTCAATTTGAAGGGAGCAGAAATCAAGACCTATAAAAATAATTCAGGAAATGTCTGCGGCGCGGATATTTATTACAGAATTTACAGAACCGGTGATATCCCGCCGGCATTTGTCTCCCTTGGCGGCCTTGCTTTTTTTAATAATTGTACGGGTACGGCCTTTCCGGATGCAAGTGGCGGACCGTGCGGTACAGGCGACCAAAAGTGGCAAACTGTGTCACAGTCTAATGACCTGACGCTAAGATGCCCGGGAAACTACAATTTTGAAATTTATTATACCGTCACCGGAAGTAATTCGGGAGGAGGCTGCGGTGAAACCGTTTATGATAGCAACAACGGAAATAACTATTTTACAACTTTTACCATTACCAGTGACATGCAAGTGACAGCAGCTTCCAGTTCCCCGATTTGCGCCGGAAGTACGCTAAACCTAGCCGGCTCGGTAACAGGCGGCTTGCCAGGATATACCTGGTTGTGGAATGGCCCGATGGGATATAGCTCTACCGCCGCTGCACCAGTCCTTGCAGGGGCAGCGGCTGCTGCGTCGGGAACTTACTCGGTAGCAGTAACTGACGCATGTAATGTCACATCCAGTGCGACTACAAGCGTAACTGTTAATGCGGTTCCTGTTACTCCCGACGGCACTGTGACTGACCCTACTTGCAGTGACGCGACAGGGGCTATCTCCGTTAATATGCCGTCTGGCAATTTTGTCTACAGCTTTGATAATGGCGGCACTTATGTAAGTTCAAATTCTTTAAGTGGCCTCGCTCCCGGCAATTATCAAATCAAAATTAAGGACAGTTCGACCGGATGTGAATCCGCGGCTAAAGCCTTCGATATCGCCCAGGCGCCAAACCCGGCTTTGGCTTCGGCTTCAAGCAATTCACCTCAATGCACAGCAAACAGCATACAATTGACTGCAGTAGATGCAGGCGCAGGCGCATTGTACAGCTGGACAGGACCTAACGGGTTTACTACATCAGTCCAGAATCCTCAAATCCCATATAGTGCTACTGCAGAAGGCACTTACGCATTGACTGTTACTAATTCGGACGGTTGTTCGGCCACCGCAACGACCGAGGTTTCATGCGGTGCACTCCCGGTACGGCTTATTTCTTTTAGCGGCCAAGCCTTCGAAAGTGCAATTCAACTACAATGGGAAGCTGTTGACGCTTCGAATTTTAGTTATTTTGAAATTGAGCGCAGCAGCAATACAAAATCCTTTGAAGCAATAGGCAGCGTTTACTATGAGCATCAAAAGCAGTCTTATTCCCTGTTAGATAGCTTGCCATTACTAGGAATGAATTATTACCGGCTCAAGATGGTAGATCTGGATGGTTCTAAAGGCTATTCCAAAGTAATCAGTCTAAAAAATACGCATCAGACTTCGGGATATGCATTTCTTGAAAATCCATCCGGGGCGGATCAGATTCATTTGTTTAGCAATATGAAGCCGGTTTTGATAGAACTTATCAGCGAGAGCGGCAAAGTCACCCGCTTAAAACTGGTACAGGTCAATGAAAAGGAATGGCTGATTGATTCAAAAGACATCAGTGACAACCAGCTTTCATTTCTTCGTATCACCACAGAAAACGGTTTGATGGTAAGGAAGTTTATCAAAACAAAATAATATTTTAATAAACAATCCGGACCTTTTGGTGACGGTTTCAATCAGATAATATGAAAAAATTAATATTGATTCTCTTTGGTTTTGTCATCGTACCAGCCTTTGGACAACAGGTAATGATGCAGGGGTTCTATTATGATATCCCCAAGGCCAAATGTGGGGCCAGCTGGGCAGATACGATGGCCTTGAAAGCGCCAGAGCTCTCAGCTGCCGGTTTTACCCACATCTGGACGCCGCCATTTCAGGGCAATGGTGCAAACAGCGGTGGCTATGACCCGCGAGATCTGTATATTGGTGATAATACAACTGTTACCCCACTGGGTCCCAGGCAGAAGATTTTCGATATGGTATCGGCATTCACTGGCAATGGAATACAGGTTGTAGGAGATATGATCTATAACCACAGAGACGGCGGAGCTCCGCAAAATAATGATCCGGTACTGGATTATGTCATGAACCATGCTGGAAATACGAGCAACCAGAATTGTTATCAATATGCGATGCCTTCTGACCGGTACGATCTGATTTTGCCTGTCGGTGGCAGCAGTGGAAACGGGGAAGGAGATTATTACATCAATATCAGCTCGCGGACATCAGTATACAATGGAAGCAAATATATGCTTTACGTAACAACAGATAAGATCGGAGGATCGCGCTGGTCGCCGGTTAATCCTGCCAATGGAATTGCGCCAGAACAAGCCACAGCTTATCAGATTGATCTGGGGCGTAATTATGAGGTTACTATCGATAGCAACGGGGATTCGGACGAATTCAAAATTTCACTTAATCCCGCTGATTTCAATACAACAGACAGGTTAATCATTTACATGATCAATATTAATCCAGGCGATATTTCCTCTTACTCCAACCACCGGCCCTGGAAAATTTATTATGATCCGGGATCCTCAGGAAATGGAGTTGGAAGAGACCTTGCTAATTCTTCGGCGATGTTTGCATCCGGAGGCGGACTAAATCCTGAATATAGGCTCCGGGCACGTACCTACACGGATTTCTGTAATCTGCCAAGCGGACAAGGCTGTATGGATGGCAGTAATTTCCGGCCAAATTATTCGGGAGATCCGGCATCTGACGTGAATGCGACTTGTCTGGGGCCAGCATTTTCGCAGCAGAGTATGGATTACTTCTATGATTATGATCATCAGAATCCGGACACGAGGCAAAAACTCATTGACTGGACTTTGTGGAGTTGGAATACAGTTGGCATTCGCGGTTTGCGGATGGATGCGATCAAACATTTTCCGGCATCTTTTGTCGGAGATTTGCTGTGCGCCATGCACACGGCAGGGCAAGACCCAAGTTTAATCGTCGGGGAGTGGTACGGCCAGGATCCGGCTGATCAAAGCAACTGGCTGACACAGGTGTATGCAAAGCTAAATGCGTGCAGCGGAATCAACCTTAATCCGAAGGTCTTTGATTTCAATCTGCGTGATGTTTTAAAAAAAGCCAGTGACGGTGGAAATGGAGTAAGTACTTCTGCGGATTGCGACGATAACAGTTCCTGGGATGTTCGCGGAGTTTTCGATGGCAGCTTGCACGATGGGTCCGGTTTCAGTGGAAACAACGTGGTGACAATGCTCAATAACCATGATTTTCGTGATTCAAATCCTACCTACGGGACTTCCCTTGTTCATGACCGGGGAAATGCTTTGAATAGTTATGCATACATGTTCACCAATAATCATTTGGGTGTTCCAACTGTTTTTTGGCCTGATTATTACGGATATAACGGAAGTGTACTTACCTGGGACGGTAATTCCTGCGTACCAAAGACACTTGATTATTTTCCTGTATGGCCGGAAGGTGGCCTTAAACCGGAGATTGACGAATTAATGAAAGTGTTAAAGACCTATATAAACGGTTCATCGGGCATCGATTATCTCAATAAATTTGGAGGCCCGGCCATAACCTATTACAGCGGTTGTTACAAGAGATCGTTAATCTATCAAAATAATGCAGCCGGTAGTGCAGGCGGGAAGGAGGTATTAAACGTCATCAATTATGGAGATGATGCCATGGATGTGGAAATCCCCCTTATATTACGTAACGGGCTTGCATCCGGCGAAGCTTTTACTAAAATTGCCGGTATTTCCGGAAATATCCAGCCAGTAATTTCAACGAATGGCACATTACGTGTTACTGTGCCGGCCCACAGCTTTGCAACCTGGGCACAAGGAATTATCACCCCTTTACCAGTAGATCTTGTTAGATTTTTAGCAAAAGCCCTGCCGGATGCGGTTAAACTGGAATGGGAATCAACATCAGAAAGTGCATTTGACGGATATCAGGTGCAGCGCTCTTTGGATGGCCGGGAATTTACTAATATTACCTGGGTCAGTGCACAAGGTTCAGGTAATAAATCCCATAAGTATGGCTACATAGACGCCACTGCGCCTATTGGCGAAAAGGTTTACTATCGATTGAAAATGAAAGATTTAGATGGCAGCTTCACCTATTCCAATATTCATGGCGCAATAATCGACCCTGATCAGTTGTCTATTGCCGTAGCGCCTAACCCAGTACAGGCTACAATAAATTTAACTTTAAATAACCCTGGTTCTACCCGTGTAATGCTTAGTCTGTACAGTGTATCTGGCTCAAAAGTGTATCAGGAAAAACATCAGGTCCACAACGGACTCAACAATTTAAAGATAGGTGTTTCCCACCTGTCGCCCGGTACCTATATTCTTTCTGTGTCTGATAATAAAACTACAAACTACGAAAAAATACTTATTCCCTGACGGTAAGGGGCTCATCACTTTTTAAGGTTGGGCTACGATATCCGAATATACTTGTAATCCTTTAAAACCCCATTCAATCTCTTTGACACATTGCGTCGGAGCTTGATTGGGGTTTTAAATTCGTAATTGGATCGAGTGCATCATAAAAGTGTGGGGCAATTGATTCCTTTGATAACTTGATAAGAATTTGAAAGCCTTGGGGCCTTATGCATATCAGGATGCTTTGATCGGTCAGTTCAGCTGGATCCAGGAAACTTTGTCAAATGTCCTCGAAATTATTGCGAACGGAGAAGTTCCGGATCTTGATTTGGATAATGCCCCTTGGTGGTATCTCAAACACCGCAGTGAAGTCTTCGACAAGAAAAAAATGAACCAGGCGTTGGCAAAGCTGTATCAAAAAAGGTGGCGGTAAATTTTGGAGAACCCTGGGTGGTTAAGATGCTTATTTTGATGATTAAGAACAACGCTTTCTGTATCAAAATTTGATTATAGTTTGTAACCTGGTGTGATGGAAAAGGAAGTAATTTTCGTCCTGGTGTCAAAAAGAGAACTGTGCGCCGCCGCGACAGGACTACTAACGGCAGACAGAAGACCTACGGCGGTGGCTCAAACCCAAAGCCTACGGATTGTTGCAGAAAAAGCTGAGAAGGTAAGCGATCCAAATTATAATCAGGAGCGTGATGGTCTGGAGGAGCTAATGGCTGGATTGGTTCATATTACGATGAAACTGACAGTGATGCACCAATGTGCTCAACGATCCTATTGATACTACTTCACCAGGTGGTTTTTTGGTGTTTCAGATATTTTGCGCACTTGCTGAGCACGAACGCAATGTTATTGTTCAACGAACAAGAGCCGACCTGGATTCTGCCAGGGCACGAAGACGAAAAGGTGTACGGCCAAAAGGGTTAGCTGTAAAATATCAAAAGATGGCACCATCGGTGAAGAATCTTTATGAATTAGGTCAACAGTCAACGACTGAGATTATGAACTCATTTCAGATCGGGAGCCGTAGGACATTTTACAAAGTGCTTCGTCATGCGGGCCTGGTTATCAAGCCTTTTGATCCACAAAGGCGGAAAAAAGATTAAAATTTCCGGGTGGCATTCTGCTTAGCGCTATTCTTTGCCTCTTAACGCGCTCCATATTAGCGATAGCACTTTGGGGCTATTTCGCTTTCATCTTGTTCCCTTTCGGATCGTGGGTTACTTCGGCAAGTCCTAATGATTCCATTAATGGCGGGATATACATGCCAAAACGCCCACGAAGCCTTTTTTTTGTCCGTACCAGCCGCCAACCGGATTTTTTTCAGAACGGCCCCAAGCCTCAACTGTTCCTTCCTTTGCCGTTTTTTGTTCATCTGCACTACCAAGTTCCATCCAATCCCCGTGTGCTTTTAGCATTGCATGTAAGTCGTCAAGACAGCGATAGTCGTAATGCAAAACAGTTTTGCCAACTGTGCATACCAATATATCTTTTCCATCTTTCTCGTCTGTGTGCATTGTGAATTCAGAAGACAATGGCGGCGTTTTTAATACCAAAGGATTTTCCTTTGTTCCAATTACATATTTCATTTTTGTATTATTATAGATTAAGTACCGGATGAACCCATCAATACGTCAAGCCCAATGTTGCACACCTCCTTCCTGGCCTTGGTTAAATTAATAAAAGAATTGCTCCAAAACTATTTTACCCTCATTAACCTGATATACACATACTTCTTCAATGCTCATTCTTCCATGTCCTTTAAAGGTTGCATCCAAAACCGAAGTGATAGCAAAGCTATTACCCGCTACAATAGGGTCAGAAATGGTTGCGCTATGAAATTCTTCGATTCCGGCTTGAAAAGCCACTGATTTTGCCTTAATGGCTTCCAAGCCTTCTACTACCTTCGGTCCCATCATTTCATTTGCTTCAATGCTTTGGGCATTATCAGCAAATAGAGTTAGTTGAACTTGGTCAACTTTTCCCTGGCGGCAAAGTTCTACCAACTGGTTTGCTACTTCTGTGGTTGTCATTTTAGTAAATTTTAAGTTATTTAACTTATCAGTTCAGTGTAAATCGCTTCGCAACCTGAATTCTTTAAAGTCCCGATAACAACTTTAAGCTTTTTTAGTCCGACGACCTACACTAAATGACACGATTTTGCCGCTTCACGTTCAAATGCCGATACAATCCATATCAAATTTTCTTTACTTTTGATATAGGTTCGCAGTTCATCAACCCGGGGCGACGGTCGCTCAAATATCTTCCTTATCGGAATAGGTGGCTGGGGTATTTCCGATGCTATTTTTTTTAATTCTTGAAATAACCGTATTACTTGAAATCTTTAAAAGTCGTGCGGTAGAATGGATACTGCACCTTCCTTGGTTAGAGGTACGATATTTGAATTTGTTGTAGCATGACGAGCCTGTTGTTGATACGTTTCAACTTGGCTGATTTTGCACAATTTGCAATAAAACCTTTGCTTCCTCGTACGCGTCTCACCATACCTGACAAGATAATTATGCTTTGCAAAAAAGTGTGCAGTTTCCAGGACCCCTCTCTACCCACCATTTAAGAAAATTACCTATACTTCAAATTAATTGACTTTATTGCTCCATTTGACGTATATTCGCTCAATTCATCAGTTTATTGTTATTTGCAAAAAATAGATTACTTCCTATATCAAATGAATGATTCATCTGGCACAATGTTTTGTATAGGTGCCCGCACGCTCAGCCCTTAAATACCATTAGCTATTAAGTCGCATTTAGATCGAAAAGCATTAAAGTTCCTGCAAAAATCCATGAAAACCGCACCAGATAAATCAAAAAACACCATTCTGATCGTTGATGATACGCCTGCCAACATCAGCATTTTGTTTGACGTACTCTCAAAAGAAGGTTACAAGGTTTTGGTCGCGACTGATGGGAAAAGTGCTATTGAACAGTCAAAATATGCTTTACCGGATCTTATTCTTCTGGATGTGATGATGCCCGGGATGAGCGGATTTGAAACCTGCCGTCAGTTAAAGACACATGTTGCTACAGAGCCGATTCCTGTCATTTTTATGACGGCCCTTACAGAGACTGTAAACAAGATTAATGGTTTCAATATGGGTGCGGTGGATTACATCACCAAGCCTTTTGAAATCCACGAAGTCCAGTCCCGAATCGGAACTCACCTGGCACTGGCAAATCTCAGACAAAAACTGGAACAATTGGTGACTGAACGAACCGCAGATCTGAATAAGGCGCTCATCGAGGTGCAACACCTAAAAGATCAGCTGCAGGCCGAAAATGTTTATCTTAAAGAAGAAATAAGGCAGTCCAAAAATCCGGATGACATTATCAGTCAAAGCAAGATTTTTGAAAAAGTTTTGAACAAAATCAGACAGGTTGCCCCTACGAACAGTACTGTTTTGATCACAGGAGAATCCGGTACCGGAAAAGAATTGCTTGCCAGGGCGGTACACAATCTGAGCGGAAGAAAAAATCGTCCTTTAATCAAACTCAATTGTGCAGCTTTGCCAGCCAGTCTGATTGAGAGTGAGTTATTCGGACATGAGAAAGGATCATTTACAGGTGCAACTGCGCAGAAATCCGGACGCTTTGAACTGGCAGATGGTGGAACCATATTTCTCGACGAAATTGGCGAAATGCCACTGGAATTACAGACAAAGTTACTTCGGGTATTGCAGGAAGGTGAATTTGAACGGGTGGGCAGTACCAAAACATTGAAAGTGAATGTCCGTGTCATCGCCGCTACGAACCGAGACCTGGAAAAAGAAATTACCGAGCAACGTTTTAGGGAAGACCTTTATTACCGCCTGAACGTATTTCCTGTTTTTTCCATTCCGTTACGCGAGAGGAAGGAAGACATTCCATTGCTGGTCAGGCATTTCTGCCAGAAACATGGAACTGAGCAGGGCAAAGTAATTGATCAGATTCCCCAGAAAGCCATTGATATGCTGACTTCCTACCATTGGCCAGGGAACATCCGCGAACTGGAAAATGTGGTGGAACGCTCCATCATCATGTCCCCTGGCAGAACGTTGATCCTCGATGACTGGTCGCCACGCAAGCCTGTTGCAGCGGCGAAGGGAACTATGATGACCATGGAAGAATGTGAAAGGGAGCACATCCTGTACGTACTTGAAAAAACTCTTTGGAAAGTAAGCGGGAAAAATGGGGCAGCAGAAATTCTTGATATGATTCCAACCACACTGGACTCCAGAATGCGTAAGCTTGGCATCAAAAAACCTGATCTATTTACGCTTTAAAAAGATTTTCACGAAATATCGGAAAATCAATCAGGCCCAACAATTTCAAAATTCAATATAACTTATTGATTATAAAACACTTACCTAAATAACAGTTCAAGGAACAGCTATTGATATGCCTAATTAAAAAAAGGTAATCAATATGTGTACAGTTAGCTATCTACCAGGCCAAAGTGGTTTTATACTTACCTCCAGCAGGGACGAAAAAATTGCCCGTCCCGCCGCTAAGATTTCAGGACCTGTTATCATTCATGATCACGAGGTAACATTTCCGAAAGATCCGCAAGGTCAGGGAAGCTGGATCGCCAGTTCAAAATCCCGGACTGTTTGTCTGCTCAACGGGGCTTTTAAAGCACACCAACCCAAGCCGCCTTACAGGCACAGCCGTGGACTCGTGGTACTACATGCTTTCAACTATTTTACAATCCAAAATTTTATATCTGCCTACGATTTCACAGGGTTGGAGCCCTTTACGCTTCTTCTTGTCGAAATCGGGGAATTGTTCATCCTGCGCTGGGATGGCAGCAAACTCTTTTCAACAGAGCTGGATGCCTCTCAACCGCAAATCTGGTCGTCTGCGACGCTTTATTCTCCCGAAATCACCAAGGCAAGACAAATTTGGTTCAGGCAATGGCTCAACAGTCCAGAGGATTTATCCCTGGAAAGCATCCGAAATTTTCACAAGACGGCCGGGGCAGGCGATCCTGAAAACGCTGTACTCATGCAGCGAGGTGATCAGTATGCTACGGTAAGCCTCACAAGTGTTGTCCGCTCGGAAAACCAGATGGAAATGACTTACGAAGACCTTATTCATTCCAAACTGACCCATCAAAAACTATCGCACGCTTATGTATCCAATTGAACTGACCGCACCTAAAACCAGAAAAAAGGAGGTTTCTGCGGGTGAACAAAAGAATTTCAAACCTGCTAAAAGCGCCCGTTTAATACGCCTGAAAAGCTGGGAGTACTGGCCTTTTTCGGTTGTTTATATTCCTGTTTTTATCTATTGGCTCTGGCTTTCGATCAAGGCACGATCGTTCTTTTTTTTCTCGGCGTCCAATCCCTCCATTGAATCTGGTGGTATGCTTGGCGAATCCAAATTTGACATTCTCGATCTGATCGATGACGCTTACAAACCTGCCACAGTGTTTATTAGACGCGGATCAAATCCCGACCTGCTACGCAGCAAGCTTAATTTTGCGGGATTGACAATGCCTGTGATAGCGAAACCAAATGCAGGCGAGCGCGGCTGGCGGGTTGAAAAAATTGTTGACATAGAAGCGTTGGAGACATATCACAATACAAGTCCAATAGATTATCTGATTCAGGAATATGTGGACTATCCGCTTGAACTGGGCGTTTTTTATTATCGTATGCCCGATCAGCAAAAAGGGACCATATCTTCCATTGTACAAAAGGAATTTCTCAGTGTGACAGGAAACGGCTTTGATAGCCTCGCCGAGCTCATTTTGGCCAATGACCGCGCCGTTTTGCAATGGGACTTATTGAAAGTAAAATACGCAGCTTTGTTATCATTTGTATTGCCAGACAAGGAAAAAATGACATTGGTATCGATCGGAAACCATTGCCTGGGCACCAAATTCCTGAATGCAAACCATCTGATCACTACGGAACTCACGGCCGTTTTCGACCATATCAGCATGCAAATTGATGGCTTTTATTTTGGACGATATGATCTCAGATGCACAAACCTGAAAGATCTTTATCAGGGGAAAAATATAAAAATCATGGAGTTAAACGGTGCCGGAGCAGAACCAGCACACATTTATGATCCGGGCTTCTCCATTCTGGAAGGCTGGAAAGTGCTTTTACATCACTGGCATATGCTCTATAAAATCAGCAGTTACAATCACAAAAACGGCGTTGCTTACATGACTTTCAGGGAGGCAAAAAACATTTTAAAACGTATCAAAAAAGACAAACAATTTTGATCATGGTGCCTACCCTATATTTAAACTTTTTTATCGGACTGCTCGTCAGTTTTTTAGGCACACTTCCGCTGGGGGTTCTTAATATTACGATCATGGATATCTCACTCAAAAAAGGAATAAACGCTGCGCTGCGTTTTGCCCTGGCCTGCGCTTTGGTGGAATTTGTTTACAGTTACATTTCCGTGCAGCTGACCCGGTCGATAATCGATTTCCCTGCTTTAAAACCAATTACGGAAGTCTTTGCCACAATGACCTTACTAGCCATGGGCGTCTACTATATCCGGAAGCAAAACAGTCTGACAAAAACCAAACAAAAAACGGTGTCGTCCTTTTATCTTGGAACGTTGCTGAGTATTCTCAATGTCGTCGCGTTCCCATTCTGGATTTTATATACCACACTTTTACAGGGGAAGGGACTTGTCGGCCTTTCCGGCCAGGGACTGATCATCATTTATGTGCTTGGTATTTCACTTGGCACCATCGCAGGTATGCTTCCGTTTATCTACGGCAGCCATTTTTTAACCCGTTTAGTAACAGTTCACCAGCACCGGATGGACCGGATGATCGGTTCGCTCTTTCTATTTCTTGCTGCTTGCCAGTTTATTTCGCTTTGGATATGATCCATTCGGCTGAGTGATCATGACATATTGAAGTCCATACACATTTAATCAAATCAAGATGTTATCAACCAGAAATACAAGCTCTTTGGCAGGCATCAAAGTACTGATTACGGCCGGCCCCACACGCGAAGCGATTGATCCGGTAAGGTTTATCAGCAACCATTCCACAGGCAAGATGGGATATGCGTTGGCCGAAGAATTTTGCGATCGGGGCGCAGAAGTTACACTCATCAGCGGGCCCGTACAGGTAACCACCGAAAATCCTGCGATCCGGGTGGTGCCGGTAACAAGCGCTGCACAAATGTATCAGGCTTGCTGCCAACACTTTGCAGAAAGCGACATCATCGTACTTTCCGCTGCCGTTGCGGACTATACACCAAAGTATGTGGCGAGTCAGAAAATCAAGAAAAAGGATGCCCAGTTCAGTATTGAACTGGTTAAGACCGTGGATATTGCAGCAGAATTGGGGACAAGAAAACAGCCCGGACAAATGATGATCGGCTTTGCACTGGAAACCGAAAATGAGCTCGAGAACGCCACAAAAAAACTGTATGCTAAAAATCTTGATATGATCGTGCTGAATTCGTTGCAGGATCCGGGTGCAGGGTTTGGCTACGATACCAACCGGATTACCATTCTAAATCGCGACGGATTGATCAAAATATAATTTCTTCGATTTAACAGAAACCAGTGCAACCACTCCCAAGGATTTAAATCTATCAAATTCCGAAGTGACTCGGTTGCAACAGCAATGGAGTGAGCTAGGAATTGCATTGCTAAGATCCTATCGAGAAAAAGGGAACTTACCGATGTGGCAAGAGCTCTATTCATTGCTATTAAAGTTTGTGGATAAATTTAACCCTGACATCTTTGCCAAGTTTAGATATGAAGAGGCTATGTTTTCTCTGTTTAATCACAATTATACCCAGTTACGAAAAGATTTAGAATCTTGGTCGTACAATGAATCTTTGCCATTCTGGGAAGCCAAGCGCGCGGGACTTCTTGTAGAAGTGGGACAGTATAAAGAAGCTGTGAGGATTCTTGAAAAAAGCTTGTTTTACGTTCGGAAACAGCTGAATTTGCATTTCACTGTGAGCGACTATTCTTGGGTTTCACAAGAGGCATACATTATGTATTTGATTTCTTACATAAACTTTAATGCAAATCCGTTACTCGAAATTGACGACCCCAAAAAATTTCGAAAGCGGTGGTCGGAGCTGGTAAGATATAAATGCGACCCTTGGTCTGAAAGAAGACTGTTTGAGCAAATTTTAAAAAACGAATATATACCCTGGAGTAACAAATCAACAAAGGAAGCTTTCGATATTGGATTTAGTCATCAACACTTCACTAGCTCAGAGAACGGTGAGGCTCTACGGGCTTTTTCTTTTATTAGATTTTTAGAAGAAATCAGTTTCCCTCTAAATTTTAGGCACAATAATATTAATATAAAGTTAATGGCTGGTGCACTTAACAGAATTGTTGACTTTTCTCCATATTTGGCAATCTCTTTGGTTTCTAGATATAACGATGTCAATCTAGTAGCTATGGTTTTGGGGAGGAATCAAATCGCAAATGTAGACATTGAGAACGTAGACCTTATAATTGACTATCATTTGAATGTTTTTTACGAAGTCTTGGACGTTCTAGAACTTCGGAAAGTCGCTGAGTCATTCGTCTCACGTATGCCAGAAATCTTATCGAGATTATGTGTTAGATGTTCGTTAGATTCGAAAATGAAAATATATAGGTTTATATGTGAAGTTTACAAAAACGGAATTCCCACTGAAAATATGGGGCATCTACTAAGACGGATTACCCGTGCCAGTGATAATGAAACAAAGTACAGATTGATCCCGGAGTTTATCAATCTCCCACTTGAGTTGGTTGATACTAGCGCTTTCCCAGACCCTTTTCGATTTCTAAATATTTTTAGTTATAAAACAGAAGCCGACGAACTTAAAGTTGCTGAATGGCAGGTAGTAAAACTAATCGAAGAATCTGTCGCCGGTCACGTTAGTAGAGACAAGGCGACATACAGGTTATACAAATTACAGGAACTAGGACTTTTAAGTGACGAGCAGAAAGAAAAATTTCACCGAGTAGTTTGGTCTTGTGTTGATGAATCTGGCTTTCCCTCAGATGTTACTTATGACAAACGTCATGTCCTGAAAAGTGTATCTCATACAGCTTTAAGTGCAAAGGAAATCTTTAAAAACCATTTATTAAGGCAGGATTTCGTAAATGATAAACCTGGTACTGTATCCATTTATGGAGGCAAAATTAGACTGGTAAGTGATCTAGTTCGATTATCAAAGACATTAGATAATGCCGAAGGTATTGCCTGGGAGCTTGACGAACTTGTAAAAATTGTTCAAAAACTTATCACCTGGTGGGATGGTGATAAACAGAAAATTAAGAAATCGGAGTTAAGGACCGACGAAGATAATTTCTTTTCAGTATCTGCTGAGCTACAAAGTAGGTTTAAAGACATTATAGACATAATTGTCAATATCGTGCCGGTTGAGAAACTAGCTCAAGAACATGAAGAGCTTTATGAGAAACTGACTTTTCTCATAAAAGACATGGAACGGTATGATGTTCCAGTTTTACGAGCTAAGGCATGTTTCATTAATGTGTTTTATGAACATCCTTCAGTTTTATTTGTCGAGATCGAACGCTCAATGAAAGAAAAAGACGAGTATATGATCGTAGACGCTTTTGATGCGTTAATGGTTTTCATAACTCAATATAAAAACCACGACCAATTAGGTGAATTTTTGGATAAAGCATTAGAGTTGTTAATACAACCTCTGCGATGGGATATCACACCGCATAACAAGCATTCCGTATCCGTTCTGCGTGAAATTATTAAATTCTTCCCTGAACTGAATATAAGTTATGCACTACCAGTAATTTTAGAATATTTAGAACGGGCTATCAACTTCTACCAGCGAAATAGAGAGAGGTCGGAACTTATATTTCTAAAAAAAGATATAATGCTGGCTTCAGCATTGTATGGGTATTTTACTAATACTAACCTTGAACTTCCAATCATTTTGGAGAAATGGAAGAAGATCGCTGTTGATAAAAATCAGTTTTCAGACATAGCAATCTCTTGGAACAACTAGCTTAAGCTCAGAATGCAGCAACTGTCAAGGAATACTTGAGGGCCAAAGAATAATAACGAGAGCTTAGTATTCTCCAGAATTTGGGGAGTGTATGCTGAACTGTGTCAGGATTTGATTTTGGAAGATTCAGTCTCCCCGAGGAAAAAATCCATTTCTGCAAATAGCCTTCGTTGCGCCACGAACATCTCTCATTGTAAAGATGCCACCCAGACCTGGTGCCATCTTTTGTAAATTTAACCTTCACTTTAAGCTTTTGTGTAAGTGAATGTCAGATTTTTTACACTTTACACAAGCACTTTATGGGTGCGTGTCAATTTTTCTCGCCAGATTAATATATTGGCTTAATTTTAATTTTAATCAAGAAAGTGAAATAGCATTACTTCAAGTTGTATTTTGGACATTTCATTTCCGGGAATGGAGATTTCGGTGCCCGTGACCACTACAATACGGAAATCAAGATCATATAAAATCGGGCAGCACAATCATATTTAAATGATTTATTATCAAATAAATACACCAAAACAAAATACTTTCATCAAGTGGTCAATCCGCCACGGAATCCTATGGTCAGCGTATCCGAAATCTCCAGATAGATGGAACAATCAACATGCTTTTTAGATACCCATATGCTGCAGTACAATCTCTTGCAGGAGGGGGAATGGATTTTGTTCAATGGTTATATAAAGAGTCTGAAACTGAGTATGTATTATATATGGCAGGAAACACAACCTACAATAAGTATGATGCAGGAAACTTCCTTTGGGGTATGGCAATGCAAAAGCTTGGTTTTGACTATGGATCTGTAAAAGCTGGCTCTGAAGTAAACTGCTTTTTCAATTCAAAACGCCAAAATGGAAAAGGTTATGGGGTAACTTGGGGAGGCGATGCAGTAGAAGATCAAAAAGCAATTAGAAAAGGATATTTTTGGAATATTTTAAATAAATAAAAAATGACAAAGGCTATTTTGTTTAATCTACTTTTGATAATGTCTCTTTCGTGCTCAGAAAAAAACGAATCAGCACTTGGTTTATATAACAATCTGAAAAACAAAGAAATAGAAGTAAGAAAGTTTGATGGATATTCTCTTACAAAAAGAGGGTCATACTATATGATTTCCTTGAGAGGGAAAAAAGGATTTTTAGTTTACGATTTCAAAATAAATAATAAGCATAATTTAGATTTAAAAAATGAGCCAATTTCAAAAGAGCAAAAAGAAATAATTTACGAATTATTAGCATTCAAAGAAGAACATCTTATCGTAAAGGTCGAGGGTATATCGCAAACAGTAAGCAATAAATCAATCATTGAATTTCGAACTCGTAGCGATGAAGTTTTAGTCTATTTTGAGGATCCTCAGTATATGGTTAAATTCTCAACTACTCAAAAATCGTTTAAAAAAATCGACACAAAGTGGGGTTATTATTTAGGAGAGCCACTTTCATAAATTTAAATTTGTTTCAAAGACTTAGAATCTCTTTCAAAGCGAGATTCTAAGTCCAATTAATTCACTGTGTCCGCCAAAGGCAACTTTCGATCAAAGAGTTAAACAAAAATTGAATTAATGCAAGATGAGACACAATAACTTACAGGAACAAAGTATTTTTTGGAGGTCACATCCAGAGAATGAGCGATATTTTTATCATCATGAAAACGGCGAGTTAATTTTGCTTCGCATTAATAACTTCCCTGAAGAGCCTTTATACACTTTAATTAATGGCTTGAAAATTACAGATATGGACGAAAAACCAGAAAATTGGCTTTTTTAAGCACACTATTTCTTCCAGAATCTTCCAAATTATTTGGCTGTGTGGCCAAATAATTTGGAAGATTCAACGACCGATTACTTAGATAGTCGCTCCTTAGGAAGCCAATTTAACTGCATTGCTTTTGAGATAGCACCAGTACAAAAATGACTGCAAAAGTTCTTCTTTGAGCTTTTGCATCATTTTTTTGAAGTTCCAGCCTACTGCTGCTAACATGGTATTTATTTTAGACGATTTCTCTCCATGAAGGTAGTTTTGTGCCATCCGGTGATCCGTTTTCAAGTGGGAAATAACGGGTTCTATTTCTGCTCTCCTTCTAAACTTTCTTCGTTTTTTCTGTTTCTGATATGCACTATCTCTCTTTAATGGCTTAGAAGGTGTCGAAATTTTTACGCCCAGGATTTGTGATTGGCCTTTTCCGCCGCGATCATAGACAATTTCTGTGGGCAGATATCCTTGCAGATCCTGCATCTGTTCTAAAAGCGGTTGTATCGTCTTACTATCGTGAGGGTTACCGTCAAAAGCATCTATTGCTGTAACCACCAGTGTCTTGTAATTGATAACTAAACCTACTTTATTACCAAATTCATACTGTTTATGTACTTTCCCTTTGGCAACACAAGCTGTAAAGGGCTTGTGTAGACTATATACTTTGTTGCTACCAGTGCGGGTCTGTGCCAAAACTCGTTCGTACAAGCCGAGTTCGTTATCCAATAATTTATCAAGGCCACTGCATAATTTTACCCGTAGTTCCCGCAGCTGTCTACCAGCCAGGGTCTTTAGTTTCCGGATGGCCTTTTGGGCCTTTTTTCTTATTTTAGGATGTTTAGCATTATAGGTGTCACGTACCAATTGCATGGAGGTTCGCCGATATGTCTGCCGTTGAGCGGCCCCCAACTTCTTGGCTATCCCATTACATTTATCAATAATATTCTTCGCCAGCTTCGCTTCGGTTGGAAATGTAATGTTGTTTTCCTGAACCGTGGTGTCCGATATTTCCATTTTACCATCGTCTTGGTTCCCATGAATATTCACTGAATGTTTGAATATCATAGAAACACCTTCTTCACCAATACGCTTGCGAAAATGCACGAAATCGCTCGGATCACAAGGAAAACGATGGTGAAAATGTGCCTGTCCGTAGAAATATTGCATATAAGGGTTCATCCCCCAATCCCGGACAAGTGTCTCATCACCAAGATTATAGATCCGTTTTAAAAGCAAACAGCCTACCATAAAACGAATTGGCAGGGCTGGTTGGCCTGTGTTGGAATAAAAGCTGGCAAATGATTTGTCAGAATAAGCCCAGTCTATTTTGTTGGCAAGCAGGACCAGTTGGTGTTTACCGTCAATAAAATCTACCAGCAACGGCTGAAACAAGTCGCGTTGCGTTTGATGGGGAGATTTTCCTGTCATTTTCTACAAGGTTTATACCTAAAGATACACATTTTCTTGCAGTTTTTTATGCTCCGTTTTTAAATATCTAAGATGTTATTAATTGATAATCAAATAATTGAAATGAATATAAGGAGCAACTAGATAGTCAGGCGCTTAATATATATAAACTTCACAAAGAACAAGTCATTCGTTTTAATGGAAATCATAAAATGGAGTTGCAAGAGAAATGATAACTCGTTATATGAAAGAAGCTGAGATAGATGGAAAAATCAACATGCTTTTTAGATACCCATATGCCGCAGTACAATCTCTTGCAGGAGGGGGAATGGATTTTGTTCAATGGTTATATAAAGAGTCTGAAACTGAGTATGTATTATATATGGCAGAAAACACAACCTACAATAAGTATGATGCAGGAAACTTCCTTTGGGGTATGGCAATGCAAAAGCTTGCTTTTGACTATGGATCTGTAAAAGCCGGCTCTGAAGTAAACGGCTTTTTCAATTCAAAACGCCAAAATGGAAAAGGTTATGCAGTAACTTGGGGGGCGATGCAGTAGCAGATCAAAAAGCAATTAGAAAAGGATATTTTGGGATATTCTTTGAGGCTCGAGTCAATGGCTTGAGAAGTCCATTCATTTAGTCACACGCACAGAAATCTCCACTTCGCGCAGCCGTTAATCCAAAAATCGACAACTACCGTTATTATTGAAAATTGAGTCCATCACTTCTTCTCCTTCCGGTTGCCGTCTTAACAACGGCACCCATTTACTGAGCCCTTCAAAGGTAACAATCCGGGGCCGGTCACCTAGGTGAGATTAAATTGCATTTCTTGATATGCCTTTACGAGCTCCTGAAGGTTAAACCCACGGTTAAGCCCGCTAGGATTGGGCAGTACCCAAACAACTGCCCCTTCAAACAGATCATCCTGCTTGCCCCAGCTAATATGTTTTTTCCCGGAAAATGCACCGTATGCCGCTTTACCAAGGAAGGCTACGTGATGCGGCTTGTAAAGTTCTATTTTTTCTCTGAACCCCGTAAGCGCCATACTAAATTCATCCTTTGACAATTCGTCGGCACGTGATGTTGCCCGCTGAACAGCCGTTGTGAGACCATACCCATAGTGCAAAATTACCTGATCGTCTTGTGGCTCGATTTCGTAGGGAGTAAATCCGGCAAGATGAAGAACCCGCCAGAACCGATTGCTCCTCCCCGAAAAATGGTGCCCGTCACCGGCCGATTTAAGACCTGGGTTTATTCCGCAAAAAATCACACTCAGATTTTGGGCAACGATATCCTTTAATAAATTGCTCATCACTTAAGTCTGATTTCACCTACACTCGCCCCTTGCGGAATCATAGGAAAAACATTATTTTCTTTACTTACCATAACTTCTAATATAAAAGAGTCTTTGTGCGAAAGCATTTCACTTAATCCATTCCTAAGCTCTTCCCGTTGGTGAACGGATCTGCCCGCAATTTTATAAGACGCCGCCAAGGCAACAAAATCGGGACTTTCCAGCTCCACAAAGGAGTATCTGGAACTGCTGAACAATTCCTGCCACTGCCGAACCATTCCAAGGAAGCGGTTATTTAAGATAATAATTTTCACACTGATCCCTGTTTGCATAATCGTTCCAAGCTCTTGCAAAGTCATCTGAAAACCACCGTCGCCAATGATAGCAATAATTTCCTTATCGGGTGCCCCAAACTTTGCGCCGATACAAGCCGGAAGCGCAAATCCCATTGTGCCCAGTCCTCCGCTGTTCACGCTGCTACGTGTATTGTTTAATTTCGCATACCTGCATGCAACCATCTGATTCTGACCAACATCCGAAACAATAATAGCTTCTCCTGCGGTAAAATCATTCAATTGGTTAATCACCTCTCCCATCGTAATCTCGCCGGTTACCGGGTTCAACTCAGGATCAATCACCGTCTTAACTTCCTCAGCATAAAGGCTCTCGAATTTCCCTAGCCATTCTTTGTGCTTTCTTTCTAGGATCAGATCCATTAGCAAAGGCAGTGTTTCTTTGCAATCTCCACATACGGCCACGTCCGCCTTTACGTTCTTATCAATTTCTGAACGATCTATATCCAGATGAATAATTTTGGCCTGCTTCGCGTATTTATCCAGCCGGCCCGTAACCCTGTCATCAAAGCGCATGCCTATGGCTATTAAAATGTCGCATTCATTGGTTAACACATTTGGTGCATAGTTCCCATGCATTCCCACCATGCCCACGTTCAAAGGGTGATCACTTGGTATTGCCCCGGCACCAAGGATTGTCCACGCCGCTGGAATTCCGCTTTTTTCAAGAAAACCTTTAAACTCCTTTTCCGCACCGCCCAGCAGCACACCGTGCCCCCAAATGATTAATGGTCTGGACGCTCCATTAATCATCTCGGCCGCGGCCCTAATAGCATCAGGCTTCAAAACCGGATAGGGCTTATAGCTTCTGATCGCAGTGCATTTTTTGTAACCGTCATACGCAAAACTTTGCAGCTGCGCATTTTTTGTAATATCGATCAGCACCGGACCCGGCCTCCCGCTTCTGGCAATATAAAAAGCCTTGGCAAGAATACCGGGAATTTCAGCAGCATCCGTGATCAGGTAATTCCATTTTGTAATAGGTGCAGACATATTGATTACATCCGTTTCCTGAAATGCGTCCGTTCCCAGCAAATGGGCATATACCTGTCCGGTAATGCAAACCAAAGGAGTACTATCGATCTGCGCATCCGCTATGCCAGTGAGAATGTTTGTTGCACCAGGCCCGCTCGTTGCAAAAACGACACCCACTTTTCCGCATACCCGTGCATAACCCTGGGCAGCGTGAATACCTCCTTGCTCATGACGAACTAAAATATGATTTAACTGCTCCTTATAATCGTAAAGCGCATCATATATCGCAATGTTCGCCCCTCCCGGAATTCCAAAAATCGTATCAACTCCCTCTGCAACCAAAGCTTCCAGAATAGCCTCAGAACCGGTAATTTCCTTTGACACAGGCAAATTATTCCCGGCTACAGTTAAATCGTTAGCTTCTTTCATAGTTATCAAAATCTTATCGTTTTACACATTTTTTTCTCCATCCAGGCAGCGCAAACCCAGCAACCCCATTTTTCTTCTTTACCAGATAAACACAGGGCGACTCAGTAGAAATCTTCATCATCTCGAATCATTTTTAACCTACATATTTTTCAAACCTGGCTTGCATCGTAGTTTCGCTAGCTTTTTACGTCCGCAGTCCACCTCCTGGTTGTTAACTTCACGATTTTTCTAAGGATAGGAACCACGATGATCAGTATGGTCAGGACAAACATTCCCACGCCAAAAGCCATAAAAATTGCCCGGTTTGTCAATAGCTGACTTTGCTGCGCAAGACTTTGCGATATAGACATATTCCCCAAAACCGCGCCCTGCTGCAGGGTGAATCCTTTCGAAGTGTAGAAAGAATTGTACGTATTAAGACGGACAATCGCATTCTGGTTTTCAAGCGTCAGATAACCAAGAAATCCCTCCTTAAAATATTGATTAAAGTACAGTTGCAAATTATAAAACCCAGCGATCGAAAGTAATGTGCCCGTAAAACGGGTACAAGCGCCAACGATCAGGCCACTCATTCCTGTATTGGCAGGGGCTGATGAAAGCACGTAGATCATGAGCGGTACAAATAAAAGTCCTGACGCAGCCCCTTGCAAAAATACCGGAGCCAGCAGATCAATAAAAGACAAGTCACTTGTTAATAAGGCGCACATCCACACATTAAAAGCCCCCATCAGTAGAAAGCCTACCACCAGAAGCAACTTGATGGTAACCTTTTTCCTAAGCAGCATCTGAACGGAAAAAGTCAATACAGCCACCATCCCAATCATGTTGCAAAGCCCAAGTTCCATTACCTGAAAGGTGCTCCATCGAAGCATCCCGCCGGCATAATTATAAATCAGGTTAATACTATCTTTGCTTACGTAGTAGACCGCCAGTAGGCCGACCGCAATGACAAAATTTAGCGATTTGAAAACCCCAAGATCGATAACAGGCCTTTTTACCAGACGCTGCCGGTAAAGAAACAAGCATACCCCGATCACAGTGATCAGACTGCTGTAACAGATTCGCCTGTCGGCCAGCCAGTAATATTTTGATCCGTAGATCACGGTGTAAGAGAGTCCAAGAGCGCTGAATGCAAATATAATCATCCCGCACCAGTCAATCTGATACAAGGGATAACGCTTATGCTCCGTGGATCCTCTCAGCATCACCAGAGCAATGAACATTGTAATAACTTCCAGCAAGATCAGATAGTCAAACGTAACTTTCCAGTCCACTGACTCTACCACAATTCCGCCAACCAAGCCAATCAGTACGGTATTACTGAGCATGGTCCCGTAAAATACGGCAGGCCCGATTGTCTGCATCCTTCCAGGTTCAATTCGTGAAAAGATAAGCATCAGTGAAAATACGATCACATTGGCCGCCACCATGCCTTGCACAAACCGCAGGACGAGAAATAAATTGATATCCTGACAATGCAAAGAGAGAAAGTTTAGTCCTATGCCAGCCATCATGCTTACCAAAAGAGAACTTCTGGGTTCGAAATATCTGAAAAAACGAAACTGAGCCGGTAAAACCGTGATGATTCCTGCATAGGTTGACATCACCGCAAACGAAATATCCTCGGGCTGTGCACCCAGATAACCCACAAGATAATTTTGGGTCATCACAAACATCCCAAGTTGCATCAGCCCGGATAGTAGCATCAAAAACAAACCAATCCGCACCGGCCATTGCCAAGCTGTTATCCAGTTTTTAAAATATTGCGGTTTCATTTGTACCAGCTTTTTTTATGGATACACTCACATTCATTCCGGCAACAATATTCCCACTTTGCCTGAAGTTAAATTCTATTTTTACCGGTACCCGCTGAATAATTTTGACAAAGTTTCCAGTGGAATTATCGGGTGGCAGCAGCGAAAAACGGGAACCGGTCGATCCTGCAATTGCTGCGATTTTCCCCTTCATTACTTTTCCATTCAATGCGTCGATTTTTATATCAACTGGCTGACCGACATACATCCCAGCTATCTGGGTTTCTTTAAAATTGGCAGTAATCCATTTTTCACCATCGCTGATAATGCTCACCAAAGGCTGACCGGACTGGATCTGCTGACCATCCAGAATGCTTTTCCGGCCAAGCCTGCCCGAATAAGGAGCTCTGATAACTGTGTAAGATAAATTGAGCCTTGCCAGCGCCAGTGCCGCCTCCTTGCGTTTAATATCCGCTTCCAGCAACGCGAAATGTGTTTTGAGCTCCGCTATCCGCGCTTCGTTTGTTTTCAAACCGTTTTGCGCAGCACTGTAATCACTTTCTGAGACATCGTAACGCGCTTTGACAACTTCCAGCTCAGCACCCGTAGCAGCTTCCTCTTTCACCAGGTTTGTATAACGCTCCATATCCTGTTGCTGCTGAACGAACCTCGCCTGCGCTCCTTTGATCTGATCCTTGTTCACGCGAATTCCCGTTTGTGCCGAAACGATACCAGCCCTGAGCACATTGAGTTGAGCCCTTGCATCCTCGACTGCCGCTTCTGACGCCAGCAGTTGAGCCTGGTACTCTCTGCTATCGAGTACCACCAGTGTATCACCCTTTTGAACCAACTGGTGCTCGTTAAAGCTTACCTGCCTGATGTACCCGCCGACTCGTGCAGAAACAGGATTAATGAAGGATTCAACCTGAGCGTCATTTGTTTCTTCGTACTGCTGATTATATTTCCAATACAGGGAGAAATATCCTGTTAGCGAAACCGCCCCCACGATCGCCACAACGGTGATAACAATATTGGCCGGATGTGTTTTACGAATTAGCTTTTCCATTTTTCATTACTTTGTTTATAAATGCCCACTGCTGTAAAGAATATGATAATAAATTTTAAGCGCATCGGTTTGAGCCCTGAGCAGGTTAAACCTTGATTCCTGATACAGGTTGTCTGCATCCAGAAGATCTGTTAATAAAGAAAGCTGATTTAAATATTTCGTATTCACGATACGGTAATTGACCATGGCCTGCTCAACCGATCTTTCATTAACAGAAATCCTTGTGAGCGCTTCACTGTACCTGATAAAATAACCTGTAATCTCAGTCATCACATTATCCTGGTAGGCCTGCCGCTGCACTTGTGATTCTTTAATTCGCAGTTTTCCTGCCTCGACCTTACTTTTGTTATGATACAAAGAAGAGATACTATACTGCGCTTTTAACCCCGCAAATCCGATCGCATAGGCCTGGTCAACAGGTGGATAAAAGAGATTATTTGGGTAATTCATCCCGTAACCTCCATAAAAGCTCAGCGATGGCCTATTGCCACTTCTTAAAAAGCTCAACTTCGCCTTCTGCACCTCGATGCTTTCTACTGCTTTTTGTATGCTGAATGAATTGTCCCCGGCATCTTCGATCATTCCATAGAGCGAGCACGTTTCGGGCTTAGGCATTCCAGCCGAATCCAACGGTAATATCCGCAGCGAATCAGGCACGTTAAGCAGAACCGTTAACTTCCGGTTCGAGATTGCAATATCGTTTTGATTCTGCTGTAAAGAGAGCTCTACATTTGAAAGATTTACTTCCGCGCGCAGCACATCACTTCGTGTTACTTTCTGGTTTCTATAAAGTGCATTAATATTATTTAACCTCGTTTCTGCCCTTTTTAGCTCATCTTTAATAAATATTTCGTGGTCGTTGAGTCTTACAAGATCAAGGTATTCTAACGCTGTTTGCAGGCCAATACTGCTTGAAACTTCCTGTGCATTTATTTTTGCCAGCTTATAGCGAGAACCTGCCTCTTCACGCAGCGCGACTTGCCTGCCTCCACCATAAATGCTGTACAAAACCTCTATTCCAAAAGACGCTGCATTTGGGCCCGGCTTTCGCGGCATAGTTGTGGCGTGCGATAATCCCTCTGTAAATAATGTCAGCCCTGAAAATCGCTGATAGGAACTATTTACAGTAATTGTGGGAAACGCTGCTATATAAACGTCCTTAAGATCCTTCCCCGAAGCATCCTGCGCAATCGCGGCAGCTTCTGCCCACTTGTTCTGATTTTTTGCGAATTGTACTAACTCGTCAATTGTTAATTGATAGCTATTTGCATTTAATTTCTGACCGATTGCGCTGCTATTGAGAATCAGAAAGAACGCCAATATTAAATAGACCCATCTGCGGACGCCAGCCCCGTTTCTCACAATCTTTGAAATAAAGAAACAACTTCTCACTTTCCAGGTCACGGCTTCAGTGCTTATTTGCCCCACTAAATTCAGAAACCTTTGAACTACATTTTCACCGCTCATAGCAGCGATTAGATTTTTTAACTTTTTCATGATTCAGACTTCTATAAATCTTCGACATGGCAAAGTTTGCTCAATTTATAGCCTTAATGTAGCTTAGAATACCTCAATATTCGTCGAAATTGCTTAGGTCTGACAAATCTGGAAGACAAAATCTAATCAATCTTTTTCCTGTATTCCATTGGTGACATTCCTGCATTCGCGCGGAAGAACTTACCGAAAACAGACTGGTCAGAAAAATTCAGCATACCTGCTACCTGGGATACAGTCAGTGTCTTATTCTGTAATAAAACTTTGGCCTCAAGAGCAATGTAATCATTTATCCATTTCCCAGCTGATCTGCCGGTTTGTTTTTTGATTGCCGCCGAAAGTGACTTGGCCGTCATGTGAAGATGGCTCGCATAAAATTCCAGCATACGTTCCTGCATATAGTTACTTTTAACGAGCTGTCTGAATTTTGAAAACAAGACAGAGCCCTTCCTGGGAGGTTCGGACTGCTGGGCATATTGCCTGCGACCTCCATCAATTTCATAAACCAAGGCAAAAATATAGTTTCGTATCAGCTCTTCCCTGTGATAGGTCCCGGTTTGTTGCGTCAGCTCAATCAAATCATAGATTTTGTCGATTTTGAGGTAATGAGAATCTGTGAGCGGCAATACATTAAGATCTTTACCCGCAAAAAAATCATATTTAAAAAGAAAAAAAAGGTCTGCGTACCGTTCAAGTAAAAATGTGTCCTTAAAAAAAATAACATCCATTTTTAAAAAGTCGCCTAGCTTGCTGAAGTACCGTATGTCCGAAGGTGCAAGGGTGATAATGGATGGCGCATTGACTTCCCATACCGACAAGCCGACATTCAGTCTTACGGCACCTTCTTTTATATAAGCAATCGCATAACTTTCCGCGCGGTAAGGTTCCTCTTGATAAGGATGATTGCCCGACCTTACATAAAGATAGTCCTTCCCGCTCTCGGGTACTGAAAACAGCCTGCTATGCCTGGAAAGAGAAAAAGTTTTTATGTCATTCATCACCGCAAATTTAAACAAATCATACAAAAAACTCATGCAAAGAGCACCTTGATCTCCACAATAAAGATGCAGGCATCAAATCCGGTTTTCATGAATTCGCCTTAGGCTATTTCGACGAATATTGACGCTTTTTGGACGATTTTCTTTCACAGTCTTATCGGAAATTTATGCCGCGAAAAAACGGGGAAATTTCTTATACGCGTGAAATTTTAAAGGAGGGGAGTGACAATCTCTTGAACTGAGTTGCTTAAAATAAAATATAAAAATTATGGAACCAACTAATAATTTCCTGACTATGCCTGCTCTTGGGTTTGGGACTCTGATAGCAGATGCGGCAACAACAATAAGTGCTACAAAGTTTGCGCTCGAAGCTGGATTTCGACACTTTGATTGCGCAGAACGATATCGAAATGAAAGCGAAGTCGGCCAGGCTTTGAAAGATGGCCTTGCCGCTAACAGTATCACTCGCGAAGAGATTTTCGTAACCACCAAATTGTGGAACACGAATCACAGACCCGAACGGGTTGAAGCAGCATTTCGGGCGAGTCTGGATAGACTTCAGCTAGACTATCTGGATCTTTACCTTATACACACGCCTTACGCGTTTCAGCCGGGCGACGATCAGGATCCCCGGGACGAAGATGGAAAGGTGATTTACGACCAAGAGGTAACTTTACTTGACACATGGAGAGCCATGGAAAGTCTTGTAGATTCTGGCAAATGCCGGGCTATCGGGCTATCCGACGTGGGGCTAGATGAACTAAAGATGATCTACGACGCGGCGAGAATCAAACCAGCCGTGGTTCAAATAGAATCGCATCCTTACCTTCCGGAAACAGATCTGCTGGAATTTTGTAAGAAAAAAAATATTGTCTTTTTAGCTTTTGCACCATTAGGACACGGAATTAAGCCTGGCCCACTTGAAGATGCGGTAGTTTTGGCGATCTCCAACAGAGTAAGGAAAACGCCTGCCCAAGTGCTTTTGGCCTGGGCTATTCAGCGTGGAACAGCAGTGCTTACTACACCTAAAACGGCAGCACGGGCAAAAGAAAATTTTGATATCTCTCCCCTACCGGAAGATGCATTTGACGAAATAAACCGGATCCTAACCAGGCAGAGATTTAACGAAGTTGTAAAAACGGGCGTCCCGGGTTTTATAGAACGCAGGAAGTAACAGTAAAAAAGTAGAACTTGGGGCCGTAAAATCCCACAACTAAATAGGGATAATACCGAACACCTGGAAAATGGAAATTATCTGTTTCAGAATTTAAATGAACTCTATCCTAAGATTCAAAATTGCATCTTAGGATAGCGTTCAGATATTAACCAGGGTGGTTGACTGGCTTTATGATAAGATGGCGGTCTTCTAAATATAAAACTCGGTTTTGATCAGGGTGGTCTAGGCAAGAAGATTTCGACTGAGGTTATTTCCTAAACACTCCGGGTGTCACGCCTGCCATTTTCTTGAATGATTTCATAAAATGAGCAGAATCTTCAAAACCAAGATACCAGGCTATTTCTAGAATATTCCATTCTGTATTCGAGAGGCCGAGTTATTTATCGGTCACGGATCCATCAAGTCCTTTGTCGAGTTTCAATAGATCCAATATTTAAAATTTGATACGTTATAAATAAGAACTGCGCTCTGTTTGATTCCTGCATACTACTATAGGATTGCTCATAAACGTCCCCAAATAGTTGATTTGGCTGGCGACTCTATTCGGAGACTTCATTATATTTTACCGTGACAGGATTATTTCAAATTGTTAGCAACAGATATTTTCTTTACAGCTGCAGCTTTTCTTCGCTAGATTTCAATTCTGGTGCCCATATTGCCCCTACAACTAGCTGCATGTTAAGCTAATGAATTCTGAACGTTAAAGATATTACAAAACCTTGTGATCTTTAAATGAGAATATAAAGCGAGTAAGAGCATAAATCAGAAAAAGACCTAAAGCAATAAAAATTAATGAGATAAAATACGATATTGCCGTCAGACATTGACGATTCCAATTGGTCAATATCGCACTAATTCCGAAAATCAAAACAAGAACATTCAACATTGACATTACCTTTAGCCAAAAATCCCTATCCCATAAAAACGGAATCATCAAAAAAAGAAGTACGGCAGTGCTTTCCCATTTAAGCCAGGTAAAGACTTTCTGTTTATCCAGTATATGCTGCAAGTTATCTCCGGAACACTCTCCAAGGCACTTTAAAACATTTAGAAGCTGAATATTTTCCAATACATCCGTTAGGCCAATCAAAAGCGCAAGGCCAAGAAGTGATTGGAGTAGCAATAAATGTCTGCCACTTTTCATAAGCCTGATGAAGGAAAATATAAAGCCGGTGTATGAAGTAATGAAAAGAAAATCAATCCAGGTCAACCAATACATTTTCGCAACAAAGAGGTCAAGGATTCGTCCATCTAAGTCATAGAATAACCTTTCGATATCTTCCGGCGTCTTTGCGAATTGAAAAGCCAAAGCCGGTGTAATCCCCAATTCTATTGGAGCCGCCACTTCGTCTTTATACATGGCCATAAAAACAGCAAAAACCATGGTTAAAATAGCAAACACACTATTGAGAACGATCAACATTCTCTCACTTACGTACCTCATGTGATAACTAGTTTGTAGGTCCAGAGCTCAGGGGGAGAATTCGGGACACGGATGAATAGACTACTCGACAGAATGACCACTTCGAAAAATCGTGAATCCTAGCCTATTTCATTATTAAACAATCATTTACAATTAAATTCAATATTATATATTTTATAACCTCGATCCCTTATTCAGGTGGCCACGGGCGCCGAAATCTCCATTCTGAATACGTAATAATATCAATTTAAAAGATACTATGTCTTTTTTCAGGGTCGCTCATAAGATGCTGACGGCAACGAAAATTACAAGGGAAGTAAAAAAGCCGCTTAGGCCGATAAAAAATTTCAGCCTCACCAACATTTTAAAAATTCCGAGATTAACTCTAACGGAGTCACCGTTGACCCAGCGCTAAATGTGCACATTTTCTTAAACATCAAATATCTAAGGAAGTATTTGCACGCCAGCCAAAGTATCCAGCACGAAGTGCCATCTTTACCCCGAAACTACTTTTGCCTCCAAACATAGGAGAGCAACCCCAACATAGACAACAATCATTAAGAGTTAATCTATTCGAAGACTCTGCGATACCTAATCTCTATCCATTACACTCAGGTTTTCTATTAAAACTGTGATAGGTTCCGTAGAAACGGGTAATTGAAAACAGCTTACCCCAAACTTTTTGTCATTTTTAAGGATGATTTCCCCCGATAATTGAACCATCTGGGCAGAGGTGATAAAGACAATGATTGCACTAAGGATAATAATCACAAATTTTACATTCATAATTAAACAGCGTTAGGATTCTTCTAATTTTTGCAAGACAGCCGGACGCTCATTTTGAACATCCGCAAAATTAAATCCTTTGCTACCGGGCTCTTTACTTTCCAACTTCTTCCCATCTGCCGCAAGCAGGAATTCGTATGCAGCTTTTACCCCGACTCTGAACAGCTCTAGTTTCTCCTTATCGGTAAGGTTGAAATTGAGCCAGTTGAACTGGTCTACCTTAAGAAATGCTGTAGTCTTCATAAATTCAGTATGTTTAACCTGGAAGTCTTTGTCGTAATGGTAACGAACCGTATTCAGTAAACTCCCCAGATACTTTGTCACACTTCTGAATATTTGATTTATCTCATTATCCTCACCAAGTCTTATTCCGAATGTGGGTAGACGAGGTTTGGCGATATTGGGATTGAAGAAAATGTTAATTGGAAAATTTGATAACGCTCCGCCGTCAACGAGGCAAACCTGTGCTGGGATTTTTTTCTTTAGAGGGTAGTTTAAATACGTCTTGCTTTCCCAATTACTTCGAATTTCCAATTCCTCCGAAGTTTCAAAAGATCCATCGTCGTTCATAGCTGGTATTCCGGTAATTTTATGAATACGAAAAAAAACTGGTATAGACATGGATGCTCTGACGAAATCTGCAACGAAGAGCTCATTTTTTTTTCCTTTGCTACGATACAACGGCCACATTCGGGGTAGCTCAATTTTGTTTTTTGTCGTAATATCAGACGTAATGAATGTAACCCAGCCGGGATTAGTTTCAAAACTTGGATTGACAAGGTCCTCGATGTAGCTACGACCCCAGTCAGTAATCTGCTCTGTTGGCAGTTTCATTTCACGGATATAATGCTCGGATAACCATAAGTCCTTTCTGGCATTTTTGCATACGTGCGATTCAAAATCATCCACGGTAACCTCAGATGCCTGCGTAGTGCCATTGATTTCCTGTTTTAAAATATTGCTGATCCAGTTTCTAAATTCTTCTCCGTTGGCAATCCCCCATCTGTTCTTCTTGAATTTTCCCCATAGATAAATTCCAAAAAAAACTATCAGCGCCGTTCCAACCCAGCTAATCGCACTGATCTTAAGTAAAAAGAGCGCCCATTGCAGGGGTAATACCCAGAAAAAAAGGGGCCCAATAGCCAGCAAAACAAGAATGCTATACCCTAGGATTCTTGTATTGCGAAGCGTATTTTTTGTTTTGATCAAACTCCGTATCAGCCATCTTGGAAACCAATGGGCGTCAACAAAATCAAAAAGTGGTTTTGGAGCGAGATAGCTTAGGATCTTCTCCGATTTGGTAGGAAACTGTTGATTAGGCACGACTGTGGCAAGCAAAATCGTGTTGATAGCTCCGGCGCTCGTACCTGCAAGCTTTAGAAATCTGATACCGACGCTCTCAAGCGCATAGGTATACCCTACCAATGCAATTCCCAATACGCCTCCTCCTTCTTGAACCAAGTTAACATATGGATGTCCCTCCTGGTCATAAACATCCGAAATGTGTTTATGTTGGCAAATGTCTCCGCATTGTTTTTTCAGATCCGTGACCAAGGCTTGTACGGTAGGATCTTCTACAAAATAGGCCGGGGTGAGTTTTGATGTTGCCATGTAAGAGAGGGTTTATTTCTTAGTATCGATATCAATAATATGAAATATTAATTTTTTATTTAAGTACCTGTCAATTAACTTATTAAACGGCGGAAAAATTTAATTTCTTGTACGAATGAATTGTAATTTCCATATCTTACCTTCAGATTTTATGAGCGATAACTACACTATTCCAAACACGGATTATATAAGAGCAAGCAATTGAATGTCCTCGTTTCAGCGTCATGGGTGCTCCCAAGTTTTTCCATGCAATCGATATTAATAGTGGAGAATTCGGATAGAAAGACCATCTCATTCCGTGCCGGATTGACCATCAGCCTAGTCTCACATCCTCGCTGATATCCCTTTGCTAATCAATTTATTAACAAAGTCAATGCCGACCAATCTGTTATGACCCGAATTACTGTGGTAAACGGCTTCAAATTCTACAAAAAGGGTATATCCAGAACCTATCAAGGTATACATTACCTATTGACAAGTGTCCCCAAATTATAAGTCACTCCAACAAACCAGCTTGAACTCCATTTTAGTTCTGTGGCAGGCGAAGTTTGACTCGTCCCAGGAGTAATCCATTCGCTTTCTATAAGACCGTCAGCCAACTTGTTGATTTTGCCCAGCGCTATACCGCCAGTTATAATTAGGCGCTGTTCTCTGCCCAACAGAAGACTTCCACCGCCAGTATACTTTATTGTAGATTGATTATCGATAATTCCACCGATTGATATACCACCATTTATCCTTTTACCCCATCGTGTATATGCATGGAGAAGAACTCCCAATCCAATATTGAAATTTTCTCCGCCCCCCTTGACTATTTGTCGCTCAGATCTTGTTGTATATCCGGTTATGGAGTCTTTCATTACTGTAACGTTGTTGTCTTTATCCCAAACTGGAATATAGCTATGCGTAGTGTCAATCTTGAATCTACTTCCACTAAAGGCATATTTTTTGTCAATAAGTCCGGTAGCAAATAACCCGGAGCTAAAATCTATTTTAAAGCCTCCCTTATTGAAAAATGAGTACTTAAATTCTCCTACTTTCTGCCCTTTTTTGTATGAGTGAAATGTGAATATGGATTGATCAGCGTTTTCTATTTGTACAGGTAAGATGTATGAGCGATTAAATCGGAGTATCTTATTCAGGTTAGAAGCTATGTTCTTAAGAAGAATTTTGACTTGCTCATCGACGGGATTAAATTTTTCAATATATTTCTTTTCAAAATCACTTCCATTGGTTATCGTCATTCCAAATTTACGGTTAATGCTTTTTAATAATTCGGACGTGATATTCTCCAATTTTACTATGTCAATGCTCGGCAAGCTACTTACATTACCAATAAATTCGATCAGCTCATTGTTTAGTGATTCCAAGTCCTTTGATAATTCTTTATCCTGTTCAGGTGTCGCTGACTCATGTTCGGCATCTCCATCTTTTTTGGCGTTTTCACTTGCCTTACTTTGAGCTTGTTGTGGTGCAAAAAATCCAGCAAAAAGTGCCTTGTCTTCTATGTTTTTGTCATCGAACTGCACGCTAACGCTGATACTATCCAAGTATGGATTGTAGTTGATTGGTACGATACGTATCAACTTATCTACTGGTAGCATCTTGAGCGAATAACCATTCTTTTTCTTGACAACAGGAAAGGTAATTTTGTTACATGAAATATCATAATGAATATCTAATTCGGACGTCTGATTGCATTCTAGACATGAATTGACAACACTAAGCATGTCGTTAGGCGGAAAAAAAACAGGTATCTTTGTTACCTTTTCTCTTCCCTTAACACCATCCTCGCTCTTTTTTATTGGGAATACTAGTGATTTGTTATCGGCCGTTATCGACAATTCACTTTGAATTTCAAATCCAGTTGGAAATGACACCTCATTTTTTCCAACATTCAGCTTGTTAGAGTTGACCTGATATGAGATCTCTCCATTAACTGGTAGCATCTGCTTTTTCTCGGGCACAAAACTAATTGTCACTTCAATCGGTTTTGGATTTTTGAACTGAATTATTATCTCGTTTTTTGTAAACTCTGCGAGAGTGATTTTTCCATCTTTTTCATTTTCCCATTGAAATATTTGAGAAGAGGATTTGTAACTTATGCCGAACATTGACAGTAGGAGTAAAACATAAATTTTCATAACTTAAAATGTTTTAAGGTTTAATACTTTAAATATTTCGTGAAGTCCAACAGCCAGGGAATATTTTTGTCCGGTCAAGGTCACTTGACCTATATGAATAGCTATTGCTGTTTTTAGTTCTGTGTCCATAACTACGGAGCCTGAGTCGCCTGGTGCTGTAACATCACCTTGATCACTGAAGTGAATGAGTATTAAATTGTACATTATAAAATTTTGGTTACTAGCATCAAATCTGTTGTTCCAGTTAATGGATTCTATTTGACCGTCTTTGGGTTGTCCTCCTTTCCGTAGAGTAATAATTTTGACTGGAGATTTCTTTCTAATGACCGACTGTACCTTGGGTATTTCTTTGCAGATATCTGTATCAGTACCCGAGTCTATACTTACAAGACCTATATCTAGATAATTTGTCAAGAAGAGATTTGTTACAGTGCCGAGTGGAATGCTTTTTCCATTTTTCCATACGCTGACCTTGTCCATATTTTCTTTTATGTACCCTGAAGTGTCGCTCCTTAATGCGTGCCCACACGAAAGTAAAGCTCTATTTCCATCTTTGTCTTTAACCCATCCGGTTGCCGTCCCCCAACTTTTGGTAGAGTTGTGTATGATACAATTTTCCACGTAATTTTTATCTTGACCTTCGTCGTTTGCTCCAGGATTTAGACTTGCAGCAGAGCCGTTCCTGAAGTCAATGTTAACGATTGTTGGTATATTTTGAATCTGTACAGAAATTATGTTAGGGATAGATTTATCGAAATAGGAAGAGTCCTTCACTATCTCAATCCCTTCAACCTTCTTTCCCTTGACTTCAATCTCCGCCCTATTTACCGCCACAACGCCTGATGTACTCTCCCAAGTCTTACGATTTTCGCTTAAGGCTTTTTCAATCGGGTCATTGATTTCTACGTAAGTTCCATCCTTTTGGGCCCTGGCCACCACATCCAAAGGTTTTGCTTCGTCTTTTTTCTCCTCTGGCTTTACACCTGCCGAGCGCAGCGAAACCAACTTTTTGAGCAGGTCAAACCAGAAGTTGGCACCGAGAGACAGTGCGAGTGCAGACAAGACGATGCCCCAAAATGTAGATTTCCAGAAAGCAAAAACCGTACAAAATATATGACCAAATTTTACCCCAAAGGCTGGCTCAACAATAGCCGTTAGCTGGGCTGACTTAAAGCCGCTGATCCGGACGCTGATTGATTTGTCTCTTGTTTTTTTTGGGGAGGGGATGTAAACAAGCAATTTCCCATTTTTGCTTGCCGCTTTCTTGCCTTGCTGCGTACGGATTTTTTGGAAATACACAGAGTCGCCGGTAACCTCTATCTCTTTTCTTAAATTCTCAACATTGTCTTTGATGCGTAGAAGAAAGGTAGCACTGGAATCTTCCATTTTGCCGGTCGCCTTAGCAAGTACATCTAATCTTAATGGCGCCGATGACAGCTTTTTGCCGAGCATATAGTCCAGTGAATCGAGAACCTGTATTCGGTATTGACGAGTTAATTCGTAATAGCTGCCGATTTTCTTTTTTAATTCCTTAGGAGTCAATTCGTCTGTCTCAATTAAGTCTTTGACAGATTTAATGTCAGCACGGAGTTTATTTGATTGGAGCACCAGCTGGCATACTTTGGCGATTTCGAGAGAGTCTGTGATTGGAATTATCTCCTTTTTTCCCAGAACCTCCCAGCCTTTTCCCAATAGAAACTCCACTTCTTTGGCGTCGCGTATTGCCTTACCGTAGCCCTCGTTCAAAAGGGTTACATAGGCCGAGCTATCTGGCGAAACATCGGCCCAGGGAATAGCGTTCTTTTCGCTTACGGCATTTCCGGCCAGTTTCACCACGTCGGCTCGCACTTTTGGGTTTCTCGACAGTATTTTCACAATCTCAAACGTATTGACATTCAAAACGGCGCATATAAAGAATCCCAACCAGAAAAGCACAAACCCTAGCTTTCGTTTGTACCATCCATTTAAGCGGTCCATCATCTGTTCGAAGTCGTCTTCCAGGTTGATCGCAAACAGAACATAATCACCGTTGGCGGCCACAAGCATTTCCTTAAACCGTTTGTCTGTTTTCGGCTCCAAGTGCAGGGCATTTGTGTCAACGGCCATAAATACACGTTCGCGTTCCGTAACGCCGCGACCTTTTCGGTTGAACATATTCAGCAAGGTTCGTGCGTAGGTTTCTTTGGAAATGTAACCGGGCTTGGTGTTCCGGAAGGTATATATAAGATTCTCGCCCCTTTTCGCTAAATTACGGATCGCAGGTTCCTGATAAAACCGGCCAGCGGTAGTATATTTAAACTCCACTGGCTCCTTCATAAACACATCGCCCAGCCATTTTGGCAAGTCGACTTTATCGGAAGAAGTCTGATGGTCAGTAAGAAGATTGGAAATCCCCTGCCGTAGGGTGCGCGCACGCATACCCGTCCAGCTTACGATCATTTCTCCAACTATGCTAACCAGCAGGCTGTATATGAAATATACTAGAACAAGTCCAATAGCAATATCGAGAGCTGTGGTATTGGAAAACATCGTTTTAATATGTTATGGTACGAAAATAGACGATCAATTTGGTGACTGTATTAGGACATTGTTATCACGATATCATCAGCACCTGCTGGAATTAAGGTCGTTTAACGAAGAGTGCGCTTATTGCCAATCAAAGCCAAATTATGACCCGACGGTTTCAATTTGAAGTCAGGCAAATAATATGGACAACAATGAAACAACTTCTCCCGATATTATATCAATTCTTTCACAACAGGGTAGGGTAAACATTTGATCTAAGATAATCTTAATAAGTTGAGATTTACCATTTCCCGAGTAACTACTTTTTGTACTATTTAGTATTCGGTAGTCACGTATTTCGAAACCCGTGGATCGGTATTGGTTTGAGCAGTGGAAGCTACTCCACTGATCCTGCTACCTCCGTCTAATCCCGATTTGCTCAATTGCAATTCCTTCGCTGTATAGAAATTTCTTTAAGTTACCCCCAAAATTATCTTCCGGTATTTAAATGAAACAATTAACTATTTGTCCTTAGGCTTACCGTATTTTCCCCTAGCCTCTTTCGAAGCATCTCTTACTTCTTTTGCATCTTGTTTACCATCCTTATTGGACGTCTTCTTAGCTTTTTCAGCTCCCTTAACCTCCCCCCGATCGCTTTCGTTTGTAGCTTTGTCTCTTGCTTCACGAAGCTTGTCGTTCGTACTTTTTCCCTTGTCTGCCTACGCTTGGGCTTTACATCGTGCAGATAACGAAAGGTTAAAGAAAAAGAAAACGATACCAATAAATAGCTTTTTCATAAGTAAGACATTTAAGACGACTGATAAATAAACGACACTATAATAAAACGTTCCTGTTGAAGGCTTGATAGGGCAATGATGTCCTGAATGATTATTATAAAATTAATTCACTAAACCTAGTGCCACAATACTCATTTTTAAGTAATTTAATTACTAAAAACCAGACCAGTAACCGTTACATATGAAAATCAAAACTACTGTTACTAATCAGGGCTACTTAAATCTGCTTACACACAATCCGCAAGACAGTCCCTGGGACTACTGTTTACATCTTCATGAATATCTGAGGGCCTCCCAATTCTTGGACAGCTAAAACTGGAAAATCGGGTCGGGAAATTTTCAGGTGACCAGAAGGCTGATTTGTCAAATCGATTTCTAAGGCTTCTAAAAGTAACCTTTTGGCTCTGTCGTGTAGTCCTAAATCATTTAAAATCATACCTAGGTTAGACTTGGTAATTGCAATATCTGGATGGCTTGTTTTTTTTACTTTTGTTTCTAATTCTATTACTCTTTCCAACAACTCCTTTGCTACTTCGAGTTGCCCCAATTTCTGATGGAATAGTGCTTGATTAGATTGATTTTGTAATACTCTTTCATCTTCAAAACCGAATTTGTCACTCAAAATTTTCACAGCAGATTTAATTGAGATTAAACCTGCTTCAACATTATTCAATTCGCTATAAGCCATGGCTAAGTTTGCTTTGTGCTTCGCTACGATTTCGCTATCACTGCCATAAAACTCCAAAGAGGTTTCCATAGCATTCTCCAAAAAATCTTTAGCTGTTTCATGATCTCCTTTCATCTGACGGAGAACGCCCTAGTGGGCCCAGACGTCGATAGCTCCAATTGAATTTTTCGATGTTCCAAAAAACGTCGAAGCCTTTGCGAAAGCCGTTTCGGATTTATCATATTCACCCAAATATCGATACGCAAGGCCGATTCTATCATTTAACAATGCGATTGTCTCATTATCAAAATCTTTTGGTAAACTTTTAAGGAAATGTTCGAGGTACACTACGTAACCGAATTTCTCCGTAAAATCGGTGCTTACTGGAGATTTCGGTGCCCGTGACCACTACAATACGGAAATCAAGATCATATAAAATCGGGCAGCACAATCATATATAAATGATTTATTATCAAATAAATACACCAAAACGAAACACTTTCATCAAGTGGTCAATCCGCCACGGAATCCTATGGTCAGCGTATCCGAAATCTCCAATGAGCTACAAACTACGTTTTTTTTATTTCTCCCACAATTCATATTGAAATATAGAAAGTAGCTAAATTTCTGTATCAGTCAAAGGATCATTTAATGTTAACCACATGGGCTCTGAGTTCAAAAGCAACTTCCCATCGCGGTTTCCCTGCCGTGCAACATTTTATCTATCCATTGAGCCAACAAGGATAGTGGTTCAAAGTTTGATCGACAAACCAAACTTAAGCAGAACGAATATTGATCGTTTAACAGGCATTCCCCACCCAGGATAATTGTTCCGAAACTTGTCAGCAAGTTGCCTCTAAGTGTCACAAACAACTTGCCTTAAAATAGCATTGCCGATGATCCTGTCGATGGAGACTGGAATCACAATATAGCCACAAACGGGTTTGGATATCAACAACTTATTATTTTTTGCATCTAACTGCTTTTTGGGGTTTCATTTATTTCTATTGCCAAGTAATTATTTATTTAATTCAATCTCTTTGAAAATCGCAAAAGCACATGAAAACTGACAAGTGCACTAAAATTAAATAAGCCGTTAAATAAGTTATTGTAGCTTAGTTAGCATTTGATGCAGAATTTCAGAATCTTGCGGAAACTAAAGAAATAGCATTATTACAAGTATAACTTTTATTATTACATTCATCAAAACTCACGTTATAATACATGCCCTCCCCACGATACTTAACAAAATCCCGCTTTAAGCTGGGTCTAGAATGCTCAACAAAATTGTTCTATACAAAAAAACCAGAATACGCGGACAAGAAGATAGATGACAAATTTCTTGTTGCTCTTGCAAATGGTGGCTTTCAAGTCGGGGAACTCGCCAAATGTTACTTCCCGAATGGACATGATATTGAAAGTCTGGATTTCGACATTGCTTTACAACAGACAAATCAACTTCTCCTGCAAGAAAATGTCATCATTTATGAAGCTGCATTTTTATATGAGAACCTATTTATTCGTTCTGACATTCTAGTTAAAGAAGGGGCCAGAATATCTCTTTATGAGGTAAAAGCAAAGTCAGCAGATTCAGTTCAAGAAAAATTATTAACCAATAAAGGGACTATTGCTGCTGGCTGGAAACCCTATCTTTATGATATAGCTTTTCAGAAGTATGTAATATCCAAATCGCTTCCAGATTACTCAGTCAACGCATTCTTGATAGTAGCCGACAAAAGTGCGTTGACAACCGTAGAAGGGCTGAATCAAAAATTTCTTTTAGAAAACAAAGAAGGCAACACTTCTATTACCGTTGTTGGCGATGTAAGCCATGAGGCACTGGGACGCCAAATCTTATGTAAAATTCCCGTTGATTACATTATTGAGACAATTTTTTCAGCCCCAATATTCGACCCTTATACTTCCCAATCATTCACGGATCTTATACATTTTTACGCTGATCATTACCTTAAAGATCAGCTGATACAGGCAAAACTTACTTCTGGCTGCGCACTTTGTGAATTCAGAACAAATGCAGAGCAGGAAAGCAAAGGTTTAAAAAGCGGGTTCAAGGAGTGCTGGACACGTGTCAACCATTTTTCCGAAAAGGACTTTCTAAAACCATCCGTTTTAGACATCTGGAACTTACGATCAAAAGATTCACTTTTACAGCAAAATAAATTTTTTCAAACAGACGTAAATCCTGATGATTTTAAATCTAAAAAGGATAACAATGAGCCAGGGCTATCAACTTCAGAAAGGCAGATACTCCAGATAACCAAAACCCTGAACAATGATTTAAACGTTTATATTGACTTACAAGGACTAAAAAAAGAATTCGATACGTTTACTTATCCACTTCACTTTATTGACTTTGAAACATCCGCGGTTGCCATCCCTTTCAATAGCAATAAAGCGCCCTATGAACAAATAGCCTTTCAATTTTCTCATCACATTGTTTATAAGGATGGAAAAATTGAACATAAAGGGCAATGGATCAACACGGAACAAGGTAAATTTCCAAATTTTGATTTTGTCAGGAACTTAAAGGCTGAACTTGAGTTAGATCAAGGAACTATTTTCCGATACGCACCTCATGAAAATACTATACTTAACGCTATTTACAAGCAACTTTTAGCCTCTTCTGAAACTGATAGAGAAGCCTTAAGCACCTGGATCAAAACAATAACCAAGTCTACATCTGCCAGCGCAGAGCAGTGGATCGGTGAGAGAAACATGGTCGATATGCTTGAGCTGGTAAAAAAATACTACTACGCGCCTGAAACAAATGGATCCAATTCGATCAAAGCAGTATTGCCAGCGGTGCTAAACCAAAGTGATTATCTAAAAGCGAAATACAGTAAGCCGATCTACGGAGATAAAATTAGGAGCCTGAACTTCCAAGGTAAAGTATGGATAGCACTCGATGAAGGTGGTAATGTTATTAATCCCTATAAACACCTTGAACCTATCTTTAAAGGAGTCGATACGGAGCTGCTTGACAGTATGCTCTCTTCTTTGGACGCGGAAGTGAGTGACGGTGGCGCTGCGATGACTGCGTATGCACAGATGCAGTTTACCCAGATGGAAGATGTCGAGCGCAAGTTTATCACTAACTCACTTTTGAAGTACTGTGAGTTGGATACGCTGGCGATGGTATTGATCTGGGAAGAATGGAATCACAAAATTAAAAACATATAATTATGTCAGGAAGTGGAGGAGGCATTTCGCCTTCATTTAAAAACGAAGAATTATTGTGTGAAGATATATCCTTTTCAACTAAACTAGCAACTCCAAATCCAGAAGTACTCTTTACTTTGAAGATAGGTGACTTACTGGAAATTTTATCGGAACCTCCGAGCGGTCTGCGGGCGTATACAAAAGACGGTGAACTGGCTGGATCATTATTGACCACATTTAGAAATAAGCTTGTTACCTGTTTAGCTCAAAAACACCGATATATTGGTAAAGTAACCAAGCTGAGCGGGGGTAGTTGTGAAATTTACGTAACAACAATATGATCCAGATTGTCGGAGGTACCTATTACGAAAAATGTTTCGAGCCTGAATGGGACGAGATATACGGTTCGGGGCTACGTGCCTGCAGGGCAATGCTTGCCTTGAATAAAACGTGTAAAATCGAATTTCACACGTTTTTAGAACACGATTTAATTCAGTATCTGGAAGGATTCATTGAGGTCTATCCCACGTTTGCCTATTTTCACAAGCCAATTGACAAAACAATCACTTTTAGCTACGATTTCCCGCTAAGTGATCCAAGAATATATCCGCGCATGGATATTGTTGCCACCGAGCGTAATGAAATATCGGTGACAGGTGAGCATATCTTGTTATACGGACTTATAGAAGGAAATGCCACTGTTGACGGATTAAAGGTTGTCTATGATCCGCAATCCCCTGTGAACCCGGTGCCGTTTAGTGCTACCGGCTCCAAAGCGCAGCATCTTGCGATGGTGGTGAACTGGTCCGAAGCAGTGAAACTGGCCCAAACCACCGATGTAGAATCGCTCAAAAATTTCTTTTTCCTTTCCGAAAAAGCTGAAGTCCTTATTTTGAAGATGGGTGCAAAAGGTGCGTTAGTTGCCAACAGACATGGAAAAGAGGCTTTGGTACCGGTTTATAAAACCGAAAATGTATGGTCAATAGGATCGGGAGATGTTTTTGCAGCTGCATTTTCTTACCACTGGTTCAATGGTATGGATGAATTCATTTCTGCTCAACGTGCATCGTACGCAACAGCTGAGTATTGTAATTTCCACGACTACCAATTCAGTGTTTTTGAAAGCAATGACAGTATCGGTGCTTTGATCGTGAAAGAAAAGCCCAAGGGCCAAATTTATCTAGCGGGCCCATTTTTCACATTTGCTCAGAGATGGCTGATTGATCAGATTAGAAAGACATTTATAGACATGGGACTGTCTGTATTTTCACCCCTGCATGATGTGGGCTACGGTATTGCTCATGATATTGTAAGTAAAGACCTTGATGCCTTAAACCGTTCTTCCCTGGTATTTTCGATTTTGGACGGGCTGGATCCGGGAACCCTGTTTGAAGCAGGTTACGCCGTGTCAAGAAACATACCCCTGATTGGGTATGTCCAAAATGAGAGAAGTGATTCTCTGATAATGCTCGAAGGCAGTTCGTGCGCGTTTGAAAGTGATCTTACCACAGCAATATATAAAACGTATTGGAAACTCGCAGAGCATGAGTAAAAGCATTCTGCTATCAGGAGGGATTGACTCCGTGGCGTTAGTATACATGTATCGACCATCGGTTGCTTTCACAATTGATTACGGCCAAAAATCCGCGAAAGCTGAAATTCAATCTTCCAAAAAGGTATGCGAAATTTTGAATATCAGACATGAATTGATTCATGTGGACTGCAGTACGCTTGGAAGCGGAGATTTAGCAGTTACAAAAGCCCTTGATCTGGCCCCCTCACCGGAGTGGTGGCCCTACAGAAATCAGTTACTGGTCACGCTCGCTTGCATGAAAGGTCTTAGCCTAGGTGTCCAGGAACTAATCGTCGGTTCAGTAAAAACCGATGGTTTTCACAAGGACGGGACCGGTCCGTTTTATGAAAAAATTAGTTCTCTTGTGGAATATCAGGAAGGTAATATCAGAGTTACCTGCCCTGCGGTTGACCTCTCGACGGTTGAATTGGTCCGGGAGTCAAAAATACCGTATGAAATATTATTATGGGCACATTCATGTCATACGTCCAATAATCCCTGCGGTGACTGCAGAGGTTGTTTAAAACATCTGCAAGTCAGACAAGATTTAGATTTAATGTAAATTGTTATATGAATTGGAAAACACTGCTTTCGGCAAAACGCTGGGGAAATGAAGAAAACTATAAGGAGGATTATGTTGAAGCAAGATCCGAATTTCAGAGAGACTATGATCGTATCATATTTTCATCGCAGTTCAGGAGATTACAGAACAAAACGCAGGTCTTTCCACTGCCTGGCAGCGTTTTCGTACATAACCGATTAACTCATAGCCTGGAGGTAGCTAGCGTTGGCAAATCCTTAGGTACTATTTTCTATAACAACTTAAAAGCGACTGATGTAGAAGTAGACCAAAAATTTCCTTTGTTAAGTGAAATTGGCAACATTACTGCGGCGGCCTGCTTGGCTCACGATCTGGGAAATCCGGCCTTCGGGCATTCAGGAGAGTCCGCAATTTCTCACTATTTTACGGAAGGTGATGGTAAAAAATACGAAGACAACGTAACTGCCCAACAGTGGAAAGATCTTACTAATTTTGAAGGGAATGCAAACGCGTTGCGCATTTTGACACACCCTTATGTAGGAAAAGGCTATGGCAGTTTTGCCCTGACTTATTCGACCATCGCTTCCATTGCAAAGTACCCTTGCTCTTCGATTGCAGGTGGAGATGCCTCTGAAATTCACCGAAAAAAATACGGATTCTTCCAATCCGAACAACATGGTTTTACAAGAATCGCTTCAGAATTACAATTGAATAAGGTTCAGGAAATCCCATTAATCTACAAGCGTCATCCCTTGGTTTACCTTGTTGAAGCGGCGGATGATATTTGCTACAACATTATCGATCTGGAAGACGCCCATCGCTTAAAGATCTTATCGTATGACGAAGTTTTCGAACTGCTGTCACCTATCTGCGGCGGGGAAAAATTGATTGAACGCCTTAAAAACATTGATGATGTTGATGCAAAGATATCATTACTCCGCGCCAAATCTATTCATGCGCTCGTCATGGCCTGTTCAGAGGTATTTTTTAACGAACAGGAATTAATATTGAAAGGAGATTTCAATCACTCCCTAATCGACAAAATTGCCCCCTCATTATGTGAGGCTATGAATGCCATAAAAAAGATAAGCACCAAAAAAATCTATAATTACTCATCTGTTGTCCAAATTGAACTGGCTGGTTACAAGGTAATGGGTGGTTTACTCGAAGAATTTATACCAGCTTATATCAGAAACAGTTCAAAGCATGATAAAAAACTAGTAGAGCTGATTCCGAAACAGTTTTTAACCAAAGAAAATGACGAATATTCCAAAATACTTAGTGTTATTGACTTCATTTCGGGAATGACTGATCTGTATGCTGTTGAATTTTTCAGAAAGATTAAAGGGATATCTTTTCCATCCATCGGATAAGTTTTTTGGATTTAAAAATGGAAACTTGGTGGCTCTGACTTTTGATCTGCCAAGTTTTTATTTGCCCCATAGTGGAAAATATCATTTCATATGTTAAAGTGAAAGATTGACATAATCGTAATAGCCGAAGAAGAACCACCAAAATAATTATCTGCACTAAAATAGAAAAGAGACTATTTGGATTCTTTTCACTTCGAGCTGGTTCTACCTATTTAGAATTTGAATAGGTAAAGTAATTCTCAACCTACTTTTCTACATTAGCAGCACAAAGCAAGTCAAATGGCTTTGTTCAGGTTAAATGTGAAACGTAAACAGAGAGAAAGATGAACCTGCATGCGAATGTAAAGTACCCGCTACTCAAGTATTTATCTGAGGAGTTTCAAGGCAGCTTTTTTCAAAACGAGCTGACCTGCCTAAACAGGATGCTAATCCTTTACCATAACCGGTATAGCTTCTCGATTGATGACAGCACCGGAAATTATCTCGACGATTTTGAAAGCCACCTCCATAGACCTTTGAACTTCTGGTATTTGTCTGCCCAAAAAAGACAACAGATCAATATGATCCGGTGTCGAATGTTATATGCTGTCGAAAACAACCGCGCAATATTCGAGCAGCTACTATCCAGAAAGGATTATAGCTCGACCGAAGCCAAACAGGAAACAATCCTAAAAATCTACCAATGGCTTCAAACCGTGCCACAAGATCCGAAAATGAATAACGGAATCGATATCAATCAGTGGAAAAATGATCTAAAATCGCAGTTCGGTCACCTCTTACAGGAAAAGGAGCCGGTCACCGCGGACGTACAGAAAGTTTTAAAGAAACTCCCTCCCTCCCATTTCCATGATATTTTGACAGGCTCTGACGAGACAGTACGAAAGCAAAAATTCCAGCGTCTGATCGGTATCCTGATCAAAGAACAATGGATCATACCTGATGAGACCAAAGGAATGTATACATTCCGAAATACCGGAACCGGCGGAAGGCTCCAACTGGCGGCTCTTTATTTTATACTTAATAAATTTGGCCATATCGAGCAGAAACTCACCGCTCCCAAGGTTGCGGCCCTTTTTAACAGCTGGTTATCACACAGCATCCCGCGAGAATCATTTATCAAGGCCTTTCAAACCGAACAGCAGGATACGTTTAACTGCGGTGCACACAAACCCCGGTTCAAATATGTCAAGGATTGCAGCCTTTTGATCCGGGATCTTTAGAGCTGGTCAGGTTCTACTTTTTTCTATTATGTTCTTTTTGTTCCTATACGAATCCCCGGAACGTTATTGTCAAAACCACGGCTGAAATTTGCAGCATGTTTCACTTAAACAGCATGCAAATGGCAAACAAACAAGACAGCGTACCTAATCCGCCGGCGGAGCGCAGTCGAATCATTTCACTCCGGGTAAGCAAGTTGAAAACTTACCCGGATTCAACTGACTACCTAGATTTTATTCGAGGTTGATATCTTTTGAAATGTGTTTTGAGGGCTTGGCTCCCCTGCCCTTCATCCAGCTACCCGCCCGTGGTTTCCTGGTATGTCAAGACCTTGGATCAATTTGAGTCCAGGGCGGGTTTGGTCGGCGCTCCGTATTTAATTTAACCATTAAAACAATCATGAACGAAATCAAACAGCAGCTCATCAAGCTCTTTGAGAGCCGCGATGTCAGAAGGCGAAGAAAACTCTATGAATACTATGAGGACTATTTCAAGCAGCAGCATTCGCTTCGCTTCACATTGGCTCTGATCAATGCCGATCTGGGAATCCCCTTGATCACCAGGCTGGACATTAAGTACATCCGCGCACACTGTCAGCAGTGGAAGAAGGCTCGGGCTGAACAACCGAAAATTCCGGTCGCTCCGTCCGAGAGCAAAAATTTAAAAGAATTGAACTGGACAAACCAGGACGAACTAAAAAATCCATCCTACTCAGGATCTAAACTTAAATAATTATGAAAAAGCTTCATTTTATTGCCCAGTCTAAAGGAGGCGTCGGCAAATCACTACTGATGTATCTGATGGCACTCAAAAACCATCACAAACACGGCACCCTGTTTGTGGACATGGACGCTTCAACGTTTACCAGTGAACGTCAGCTTCTGTTTCTGTCTTCCGAGCAATTTGATAAGGTCAGTCTTCTGAACGAACGGGCAGCGCTAGAACGCGACAATCTGATCAGTTACCTGACCACTCTTTCAAGAAGCCAGTATCAGGAAATCTACATTGACATGGGAGCTCCTGAAAGCGAGCAGCTGCCTGCGCTGATTGAATTCGATATTCCTTTAAAGGAGCTTGCCGATATGCTCGAAGTCAACATCGAGTTCCATATTGTGATCGGTGGTGCAGGAGCTTACAATGCCTCGGTAGATTATCTGGTTAAAATGAAGGAAGTGGTTGGCAGCGAGTTTAAGATCACGGTCTGGGAAAGCATGACCGGATTTCGAAAGTTTCCAAATCTGGCCCAGGAGCTGGAAGAAAACTGTGAGCGTGCAGGTCTTACTGTCCGCAAATTCGCAGACTTTGAACCAGGTTCCTTCGTCGGTAACGAGATTCTTTCGGGAGTGCGCAAAGGAATAGCGCTGGAAGCTTATGAACCTGGTCCCCGCCTCAGACTAAAAAGAGAACTTCAAATCCACTTCGGTTATGACAGCTAACAATCAATCACGCAACCGGCTGATCCTGATCAAAGCGCAGTACCAGGCGCGTTACGGTGTGGAGATGGATGATTGGTCAGCGGTGCTAATGGCCGATGCCACCGAGCGGTTTGAGAGAATGAACGGTCAGCTGATCGCTAACCTGAAGGAGAACAAACAGATCAGTGAAACCTTCAAAGGGGCTGTTAAGCAAATACACTTCGGTTCCAAACAGGAAGCTTTCCGATACGGTTTGGCAAGGAGCCTTCCGTATTCGGTAGCAGCGCTGGTTCTTGGAATTCTTTGCTACTGGTATTTGATCACACGGCAGGATTATCAAAATCTGAAGGTTTACATCGAAACCTACCGCAATGCATCCGCTTATGTTGAGCTGATCAGTAAAGGACAGCTGATCCAGGAAGATGGTGTAATCTACCTTGTTCTTAGCCCCCAAAAAAAAGGCAAACACAGCTTTGGTCTGACTTATGAGTATAACAAGCGTCAGAACGTAGCCAGGGTGCCTTTGAAAAGGATAGATTAGGATCGAACCGTTTCGTTTCGGCCAGAACCTGCCAGAATATTGGAATTAATAAGCCATTCGCAGTCAAAGTATGAAAACACCTGCCATAATACGTCAAATCCGGTCAACTTTTAGGCTCTTTGAGAATCAAATCAGCCCGAACGGTCCTTAACGTTGGCTTCCCCAAAGCCAGCTATCGCCGGCACGTCGCGAAAAGGCGACGACCGGCGAGAACTGGCCATGGGAAAACCCCTGGACCCCGCTATTCGCCTTTGGGGCTCATAGCTTATTGCGAAAGATCACTTTAAAAGAATTTAAGATTTATGGAAAATCAAAAGAGAATAGGCAGACCGCCTAAACCAGAAAGCACCGCCCGAAGAGATCATTTTTCTGTGTGGGTTACCAAAGATGAAAAAGCCAGGATCAATCAGCTGATTGAAAAAAGCAATTTATCCGCAAGTCAGTTTTTTCTAACGCTTGCCCTTGATGTCCCTATCAAGCGTCCGCAGAAAAAGACACTTCCCGCGCGTACCGCGGAAACGATCCGAATACTTGAGCAACTTGCGGGTATCCTTTCGTTGGCCGTTTTGAAAACAAAAGATAATCAGATGAACTCTGAGCAGTGGAAGCAAAGCAGCCAGCAGGTTCGTCTGATTTCCAAGCTGATTACGCTCTGGGTCTTTGAAGAATTTGAAATCAGAAGCACCCGTAAAACTCTGACCCAGATTAGGGATTGGATGCAGGATTTGGAATTCTTTGTGAGTTTGACAATACCTTCTTCGGACGAGAAAAACAGCTTGCAAAATAAAACAGCTTCAGCTTACAAAGCATCCAAAGAGCTACTTGAAAAGTACGAAGGGTATTACCGCTCACAGGATCTTCGAAGCGAGGTTCTTTGGAAGTATGAGCAGGCAAGTACTGATTTAGTTACAGTGCACTCCCGGATTCAGAAAGCGGTGGACGAAATCCTAACGCGAATTAAAAAATGATCGGAAAAGCTGGTCTGGGTAGCTACGCCAAAGGAATTTTGGAGTACTGCTATTATGAAAAAGAATTGACAGTAAAGCAGCGTGGGAACCTCACTCCGGATGATGTCCGGGGTGAGCTGATCTATGTTCAGCATTTGGCGCTGGAAACAGTGCCTGACGGGCGTTACGATCTGGACTACCTTGCCAGGCAGTTTCTTGACAACGTGGATAAGAATCGAAACCTGACCAAATTCATCTGGCACCAGTCTTTCAGTTTTCCGCCAGGTGAAAAACCTTCCGATGGGCAAATCACGACGATTGCCACCGAGTTTGCCAAAGAATTTGGCTTTGAGCAGAACCAGATGCTGGTCTTCCGTCATCAGGATACCGCCAACGCTCATTTTCACCTTGTGGCAAACAGATTAAATTACAATGGAAAAAATACGGCAGACCATTTTAATAACTATGTCCGCACTGGAAATTTCTGCCGGAGAATGGAGTTAGAGCTTGGTCTGAGTATCACTCCCCAGATGCGTATCAATAGCGGTCAACAAGCTGATCATGAATTAGCCGATCAGTCTAAAATAATGCTCAGAGATCTATTAGACCGGCTTTTACCCTCAGTTCGTTCGCTTGACGAGCTAACCGAGGCATTGAAGAAGCACGGATATAAAACTTACCCAGGCAGAGGCATTGCATTTTTCAACACAAAAAACCGCATGAAGGTCAAAGGTTCTGAGCTCGGACGTCGGTATTCACTGGCTAATCTGCAAAAAAGGCTCGGGCAACCGATTGCTGAATCCCAAAATCAGGTCCAAAAGTCGGAACTGAAACGTGAACAAAAACGCGGGATGCGTTTAGGATAAAAATTCATTCGATCGAGGTATTAAGCTATAATTCGCAATGTCATTATTACTAAATCGAAACCTGACCCAGAAAAGGGCCTGACTTTTCTAGCTAATTTTACTTTGGCTGTCAACTAATCTTTGCAGCAAATCAATTTTCTCCCTTTCGATAATCAGCATGCGTTCATAGAGATCAACTATCTTTTCAATAGGGTTGAAATCAAAAGTTGACTTGTAAGCTATTGAAGTTGAGCTATCATGACTATTGAAAGTATTTGTGATGATATTTATGGCAGCATCTTCGTCAAAGTTCTTTATTGCTTCTGCCGGTACCTTTAAAATTTTGGCTACCTGATCTAAAATATTCTGCTCAATGACATCCTTTTGTTCCAAAATTGAAACGCGTTTTTGCGTCCACTCCTCTCCAAGCTCATAAGCAAGTCCTTCTTGCTTAATACCCAGCATTTCTCTAAAACGCTTTATATTTCGTCCGTGGTGTATGGTTTCGCTCATAGCTGATATCAGTTGTAATGTTCAAATATAAGACTTTGAAAAATCAAACAACCGTCTAAATAAGAAAATTTGTGACTAAAATATTCCATTATAGAATGGATCAGACGGTTATTATGAAGGAAATTCGGAAATCTTCCACCTTAATTCTACCGCTATGAGATATACCACATCAAGCGAAGAGCATCAATATCCAGTTTGGATATCGCCAGAAGAAATAGCTTCTCCGGCAGATTTTGTCCGAAACTTTTGCGACTCCTGGAAACTGTCTGATTGCCGCTTCTACTTATGGCAAATGCTCAGCAATTCCATTTCATACGAATTCACGCATATCGAAGCATCTGCCGGCGGCCAAATTTTCTTTTTCGAAAACATAATGGCCATGATTGAATCAGTTTATTTACTGAATACCGAAACCGAAAAACCGGCTATAAACGGAAACATTGCTCCGAGCCATGTACAAAATTCTGCCAATCTAAGCGAAATCTCAAAAGAGGATCTACTTGATAAAATCGTTTGCATGATCCGTGAGACTGCCCCTACCGACAAGATATTTCTGATTTCGTCTACGACAGATCAGTCAAAGCGACCGAAATTAGATTTCATTGTTTTAACCGAAAGCACGGATACCAAGTCTACCGGCGAATATGAAGCTGATATCAAGTACTTGACATATCCAATGGCAGCCGTTGAAATTAGCATCTTTAAGACCTCGTACTTTCATTCAATAGTTGAAAACGGCGGAGGTCTATATTTTTCCCTGGTGCTTGAAAACGCAGAGCTTGTTTTTGACTCAGGAAAACAAAAAGATTTCATAATCCCTATCTCAAAAAATTTTGATCGGGCTCAGCTCCGCTTTGACTATTTTCACAAACGCGCAGTTTCCTTTCTGAAAACATCAGAAGCTCATCTTAAAAGAAAGGAGTACGAGTTAACGGTTTTCAGTTGCCATCAAGCGGTGGAGCACACGTTAAATGCCCTTCTATTTTGCTTGATGGGTGTTAAACATAAAACTCACAACCTTAACAAGTTATTGACTCTTTCATCCCGGGTTATCACAGAATTCCAATCAAACTTCTTTGAAGATGAAAATCAGATCGATCTTTTACCGGTTTTGCAAAGCGCTTATATTAAAGCACGATATTCCGAGAAATTCACAATTGATTCTAAGCAAGCAGGTATTCTGCTTTCAAAAACAGAGCAGTTATTAATGCTTGTAACACAAGCGGTCAAGGAGATTAAGGATAACTGTGGTTCGCCAGAGACATTATTCCCCTTAGAGTCGCCGGTAGAAGATGATGATTCTAATTTCCAAGAGCTAGGGAGTTCTAAGGGTAACATCTGTGAAGCGTCCAAACCTTTTCTTCAATCATTCTTTGACTTTTATGGGCCAGAGGAATTTCAAAAACGGTTCTTTCTGATTCTTCAAGCCTATTCTCAAAATGATTATTATCGGCAATCCAGCCCTTCTGATGTATTGTTTACGATGGAAAAACTTGGAGAGCTAATTTTCGCGGCGAAAGAGCTTTATTCCGAGCACTTTACAATCAATTATCTGAAAAATCACGATGCAGGTAAGAATTCTAAATCAGCGGATTTTTTATCTCTGGGCGAGCTATCTTCCTTCGAACGGCAAAATCTGCTTCAAGTCTTCACGGAGTTTTTTGCCTTTAAAACCTATGAGCAATGGGATGAGTGCTTAAAACATATTTGTTTCTTCGCGCTATGTTCCGACGATCCAAATGATACAGGATTTAAAGAAGACACAATGACAATTTTTGATAAAGTGTTGAGATTAGTCAATGCTTGTCACATTATCTATGCTGGTTTTAAAATTGGATAATATAGAATAAATAGTTTTTCTAAATATCTGCCCGCCTTGGATATCGATCGTGATTTCGAAGGCGAGTTATTTTTTTACAAGAAAATCCAACCTTTTGGAAAAACTACGGTTGAATTTATTTAGCGCATTTATACTCAACATAAATCTTAGTTATACAATTTTTTTTTTGCGTTGTAACGAAAACTTCGCTTAGAAAAAGGACTAATTTCAAACCGCTATTTTTCGTCCATTTGTAACGAAATCATCCTAGTCAAGCATCTGTTTAACAAATGCTTGACTAGGATCAAGTTGATTACTTTGATATTAAAGTGCTTTACAACGTTTTAAGTCCTCCGTCCAAAACCAATTCTGCTCCCAACATGAAAGAAGAATCCTCAGAAGCAAGAAAGAGTGCTCCATTTGCAATTTCCTCAGGGGTACCTAATCTCTTCAATGGCGAATATTGTGCAATATTTACCCTTAATGCTTCGGCTTCATCAGCCGATAAAGTCATCTTCTCAATCACTTCCGTATCCACAGCACCGGGAGTAAGTGCATTGACACGAATTTTTCTTTCCAGAAGTTCCGCTGAAAAGCTTCTAGCCATTGAGCGAATAGCTGCTTTAGTAGCTGAATATGACGCATGATTTGCTACCCCCTTCTCATTTGTAATTGAAGAAAGTAATATTATAGAGGCGCCATCATGAAGATAATTTAGAGCTCGTTGCACGGTAAAAAAAGTACCTTTGAAATTTACGTCACTTTGTTTGTCAAACATCTCTTCCGTAAAATCAGCCAAAGGCGCCAGAATATAAAGTGCAGCGTTAGCTACGAGCACATCAATTTTCCCCAAATTTTGTTGAACAGTTTCAAATAAACGATCAAGGTCAGCAAGATTTGATGAGTCTGCCTGAATTGCAATTGCCGTAGTACTGATCTCTTGCTTTGCTTGCTGTAATTTTTCAATATTACGTCCTGTAATGACGACTTTGGCTCCTTGAGCAGCAAACAATTTTGCTATTGCTAATCCTATCCCGGAACTACCTCCCGTAACAACGGCTATTTTATTCTTCAATTTCACAGACAGTATTTTTTTAAGATTCTAATGTTGATTTTTAATCCATTGAGTGTTAAAAAACATAGAAGATTAATGTTTTTTACATTACTTCATTAATTATGTATCCGCTGATTTTTGAACATTTCATTCAGAATTGTCAGCCATTGGTTGAAATTTATTTTCCCTAACCTGGCATTTCCCTGAGGTACTAACGCGGAATGAGGAATTGGCACACCAAAATATTCTCCTCTGTTGTTTGTAATTACATGCTCACTCCGACCAACACCTTTCAGGTAAAATGCTACAAAATCGCTCATAGTACCAGGTTCAGGCCCTGCGATATTCACAATACCATTGGCAGGATTGGAAACTGCAATACTGGAAATTAAAGCTGCAACATCATCAGCTGCAATTGGCTGAAAGGCAATGTCTGAAACGTGGGCTTCGTTAGTCCCTTGCGTTGCTGCTCCTGTTATTGCCGGGAGGAATTCAAAAAACTGTGTGCTACGAATAATCGTATAAGGCAAACCCGACTCTTTAATCAGATCCTCCTGCACTTTTTTTGCATTCATATAACCCATATCTATCAGATCTGTCCCAACAATAGAAAGGGCAAGATGGTGTTTAGTACCTGCCTTGATTTCAGCAGCCAAAAGGTTACGACCGGAAGTACTAAAAAAATCAATTGCAGCATCACCGTCCAAGGAGGGAGAATTTGAAATATCAATTACAATTTCAGTTTCTTGTAAGGCTTCTTCAAGTCCTTCCCCTGAGATGGTATCAATTCCGTCAGACGGAGCACCAACTATAACTGAATGGCCTTCCTGACGAAGAATAGTGACTACTTTTGACCCGATAAAACCAGTTCCTCCTATGATTAAAATTTTCATTGTTTTTATAATTAATAGGTTAGTATTATGTTAATTGTTTTATAATCGACAATTCTTATACCAATATGTCAAATTACTGATAATCAAATACTTAATACAAAATAGTAAAATTACTTTCACTACATATAGTAAATTACACTGTTCATTGACGATATATAGGGACAGTACTTTTATTTCGTTAAAAATAATTTGTCTTTGATACAAGGCATTTTCATTTTGAAAGTGATGTCTTTTAAGGAACTTTCAATACCGCTGTATGCTTTCATTGAAAATATGTAATAATCAACCAGATCATCATTTACTTCCACGAGCTTCCTGATCAGCTATTTAGATGAGATAACGACAATCCAGACAATCCCCTTTTGTGACCAAAGTTAGCCAGGAGACGCAGGAGTAGAGTTTGAAGGCAGTTAACTATATAAGTCCGGCAAGCAAGAATGCAATCGGATCTTTTACCTTAAAACAATGAAAATATTCAGGCAAGTGACCCGAGAAACTCTTTGAAACGGATTTCACCCAGGTATGCATTTCCTTGCGGAATCAAGGCCGATTGAGGAATTGTGGTGCCAAAATATTCTTTTCCATCGTTAGCAACAACGACTTTACCACTGCCGGTTTCCGTAATAAAGTCATTTACAAACATGCTCATAGGACCTAAGACAGGTCCTGCAAGTTCGACTGTTTCGTTATTTGGCTCCGATATTGCAAACCTTGCAATAAATAAAGCCACATCCTCGGCGGCAATTGGCTGAAAATCCAGTGTGGAAACCCTGATCTCATTGTCATGTGTAGCTCCGGCCGCAATGGTGGGCACAAATTCCTGGAACTGGGTACTGCGAATAATAGTAAAAGGTACGCCGGATTTTTTGACTAATTCCTCCTGAATTTTTTTAGCCCGCATATACCCTATGTTTTCCAAGAAATCAATACCCACAATTGACAGGACTAAATGGTGTTTGACACCCGCATTCATTTCTGCATGCAGTATGTTGCGGCCGACAGTTTCAAAGAACTGTATCGTCGGAGCATCATCGAATGAAGTGGAATTCGAAAGATCAACAACGACGTTTGCATCTACTAATGCGTCCGAAAGACCTTCGCCGGTAAGTGCATTAATACCTGTCGATGGAGAACCTGCTATGACGGTATGACCAAGCTGACGAAGTTTTTTTGTCACCTTTGACCCAATCAGGCCAGTACCACCGATTATTACAATTTTCATGATTTTGATATTAAAAAATCTTGCGGGAAAGATATTTCTACCCACTCCTGCAAGCGACGAGAGATAGTGGGCAGTTCTTTGAGATTATTGTGCTTTGAACACCTGACCGGTTTGGGCCCCCAGAACACTTTTTATATACGCCATTGATAAGCGATTCATAGAATCTGGCACCATACCAGGAAAATAAGGATGAAATTCAGGTGAATCCTCGGCTACGCCTGGTGCTACTGCATTAATTCTTATGCCATTGTTGAGCTCAATAGCAGCTGCTTTTACAAAAGAATTAATAGCCCCGTTAACTGAGCTAATCGCAGCGCCCATTCGGACAGGATCATCACTCAAAGTACCGGAGGTTAGTGTAAACGAACCTTTCGGGTTGATATAGTTTTGACCAACTAATACCAGATTAATTTGTCCCATCAACTTACTATCTAGTCCGAGTCGGAAATCAGCTTCCGTCATCTTGTCAAATGGACCAAAATATGCTATGCCAGCAGTGGCAACAATTGCATCGAAGCTACCTATACTTTCAAATAACGATTGGATTGAACTTGTGCTGGTCATGTCCACAAGATAGTCGCCATCTTTTATACCAACACTGATTATCTGATTATCAGGCTTCAAAGCATCGACCACACGGCGCCCGATTGTGCCGGAGGCACCAACAATTACAATTTTCATGATTTAGAATGTTAAAGTTAAATTCGCATAACTACTAACATTATCTCAAAATCAATGCCAAATAAACAACATACTGGCTATCAAATAATTATAAATAATTTTTGATTTTATATTCACTGTATTTAGTGAATTCCTGATGCGATTTATTTTATTTAGTAAATTATCAAGGCAAAAATATGCAGATCGCTATTGATTATCTGCCTTTGAAATATGTAGTTTCCTGATCTTTGAATGTAGTGTGTCTCCCGGTATACCAAGTATTTCTGCTGCTCCGCCAAGACCTAAAATTTTGCCCTTGCACCGCTGCAAAACTTTAATAAGGTAGGCGCGTTCAACTTCTTCAAGCGATAGGTTAGACGGCATTACCTCTGATTCGATAATGTGCTCTGTGCGGGTGAGATGGAGAAACTTACGAATGATATGATCAGTAGTTAGCAACACGCCACGCTCAATAAGGTGTTCCAGTTCGCGTACATTTCCTGGCCACAAATAAGATTGTAATTGCTGCAATGCACCAGCTGAAATTTTAACCGTTTTTTTACCAAACATTTTACTGTATTTGGATAGAAAGAAACGTGCAAGGCTTTCTATTTCATCGGCACGGTCAAGAAGTGGCGGGAGCTTGATGGGAAATACGTTAAGACGATAATACAAGTCGGATCGAAAACGGCCCGCTTTCACTTCCTCTTTCAGATTTCGGTTTGTCGCAGCAATGACCCGGACATTGAGCCTTATTGTAGCCTTACCCCCGATACGCTCCATTTCCCGTTCCTGCAAAATTCGCAGCAATTTAACCTGAACCTCCGGTGGCATCTCCCCTACCTCATCCAGAAAAAGCGTACTATCGTTCGCCAGTTCAAACTTACCAACCCTCCGCTCAACTGCTCCGGTAAACGCACCACGCTCATGTCCAAAAAGCTCACTTTCAATTAGGTTATCAGGTATAGCTGCACAGTTGACCTTGGTCATCAGCTCTCCTTTTCGGGAAGACACATTGTGTATGGCCTTTGTGCTATCTACTCCTTCCCTGTGCCAGTTTCACCCAATAAAAAAACCATTGCATTGCTTTCCGCCTCCAGAGAAATAAGCCGGTATACCTGCTTCATTGCCTCTCCACTGCCGACAATCTCATCGAAATTTGTTCTGAACTGTTCTTTGAGGTAGTCGTTCTCTTGCTCTAATTGCTTTTGCAGATACAGGATCTTTTCATTGGAAAGTGTTGTAGAAATTTGCGCACAAATGGCCTGCAATAGCGTTTCACTAATTTGCTCACCCAGCATCCACAACATACCAAGCTTCTGCTCACCAAGCCGTAAAGCTACCGCATATATTACTGTTATACATGCTTCGATTCCGCTGTATCGAAAGTTTAAGACATTTATTCTCAACATCCTCATCGATGCCGATTTGCAACGGTTGGCAACTATTGAATACGAGCCTAGCGTAGGGCTCATTAATATTCATGGAATACATATCTTCCCGCTCTCGGAACTCATTTATGTCGAAAAACTGACTATCAAACAGATAATGCCGGAGCGTAACCTGATCCTCAGTAAGAAGATATAAAACAGCAATGCGGGTTTTAAACAGGCCTTGCAATACTTTGGAGGTCACATCATTCAGATCAGATTTTGTTTTAACACCAGTCATATCATTTGAAAAACTCAGCATCAATGCCATCTCAGCCTGCCTGCGAAGAATATACTCATGGGCAATGATATTGCCCATGACAATCGCAATCTGCGAGCATAGCCCCTGTAAAATAGGAACATTAATTTCTTCAATGCTAAACCAGAGTAACCCAATGTTTTTATTACCATTTCGCAATGCGATGCCAACTATCGTTTTGAACCCCATATTCTTCCAAAGGTCCAGGTATGAAAGTTCATATCCCCTTCGGAGCTCGCGTTCTACATTGAAAAGAAGCGGAATATAACTGTCGAGAAGGCGGTCTTGGAATCCGCCGTTAATTGGAAATCTCTCATTAAAAACCTGCTCAAATAATAATGTATCAATTGTGGCAGAGCCGGTATCGTGCAAGTAGGTAGACATGGTTGTTCCATCAGTATCAATCTTGCGGATCACGTAACCGCAATCAGGGTTTAGCTTTCTAAGCGCCGTCCTGACCACGACGGCCAGATCTTCCCGAGTTCGGGCAGCCGTAATATCGGTGCTAAAATCAAGCAGAAAAAACTTTTCACTCTCTTTTTGTAGAATTTGTTCATTATTTATAATGTTGGACACTGCGCTGGACAGCTGTGGTGTGACCTGTTGGATAACCTCCTTAAACTTCTGTGAAAAGGCTTGATCATCATCAGTGTAAATATGGATGAATCCAATCGGCTTGTCTTCTATCCCTAAGGTGGTCATCAGAACATGACGGATACCTTTCTCATAATTTACCCTAAGAAACGCAGGACTTTGTACTGCATCTACTATGTCGTCTATTCGAAAATTCAGTGGTACTTCCGATGCAACTACTGCTTCGATAAATGGCTCCCCAAGGTCAAAGCGGGACAAAATCAGATTTTCATATTCACGGTGATCCTTGATGACCGAATCCTTGTCATCTAGCAGGAATGGCTAATAAGTATTGTCCCGAAGGTCAATTAGCGTTACAATCGTGTGGGTGAAATAGAATAAATCCTTGATCTGTTTTGAAAATAAAAGAATAAGGTCTTTTATGTCGCGGACTTTGGTGATGTCATTTCCAAGGTCGAGTAAAAGTTGCCGTTCCTTTTCCAAAGAAGATTGACTTTCTATGTGCGTATTAGATCTCTGCAATTATTCCGTCTTTTAATGAGGATTTGTTCCTAACCGCTTGAATCCTTGACAACTAACATCAAAAATCATCTAATACAATCTCATCTTCAAGCGATCTGTTAATAAATACCTTTGGCATACTAAACGTCAATTTCACACTTGTACCTTGGTTTCCATCAATATTTAATTCTCCATTCACCTCGGTCGCTAATCCGTACATAAGGCACATTCCCAAAGAAGACACAGTTTGTGGCTGAAAATTTTTCGGAAGTCCGACGCCCGAATCACAAATGGATAAAGAAATATTCTCCTGATTACAATATTTTAAACTGATGGAAATCATCCCTGCTTGCCCTTTTGGAAATGCATACTTTATTGCATTGGTGATAGCTTCATTAAGTATTAGTCCCACAGGGATAGCGTGCGATACGTCCATACTGATTTCATCCACATCAATGGAGAATCCAATACATCTGTCCGAGTCTACACTATCCTTTAAATAGCTCATAAGCTCCCTGATATAAATCTGCATATTAACCGTTGACGTATTTTCGGTCAAATATAGTTTTTGATGGATTAATGACATTGCTTCAATTCTGTGCTTGCTATCCAACACAGCATCCAATGCTTCATTACTTAGATAGGACGCCTGCGAATTCATTAGGCTAATAATCATCTGTAGATTGTTTTTCACACGGTGATGTACCTCACGAATCAACCATTCTTTTTCATTAAGCAATTTTTGCAAATAAATATTCTTTTTGGCAATACTGTTACTATACTTTTTTACAATATGACTTCTGCTATATAACGAGATTAAAAGCAACAATAAAATGCTTATTGCGACAATGGTCAGATTTCTAAGCTTTGTACTCCGTCGAACAATTTCATTCTGCGAGGCGATATCCTTTTTAAGTAATTTGATATTTTCGGATTTAAGCTTGATCTCAGCATCTTTATTTTCAAGATCATACCTTGCAGCCATGGCTTTTAATTCATATTTCGATTTCCTCTCTTTGATTAAATCGAAATATGTTTTGTACTTTTGATGGTCAACAAACGCATTCTGAAAGTTCCCCAAAGCCGAATCTGTTTTATAGCTGACCTGGTAGTATTGTTGAGATATAAACGGGTCGTTTGCTTTGTCCTTCAACACCTCCATTTTTTTAAGATATCGTTTTGCACGACGAAAATCACCTATCAGCGAGTAATACTGGACAGCATCATAGTATAGGTGCGTATTGAATGACATGTTTCCTTCCTGTTCGTACTGAAAACATTTATCTAAATAGAATTTTGATTTATAAGTATTTTTTGATTTTATGAAAAACATGCGAAGATCCTCTTCTATCGTATACCTAACATAAGGGGTAATCTTATTATAATTATTTACTAAAAATCTTTCCAGAAAAGTAATCTGAGGATTCATTTTACTACCATTTTTGATACTTAAATCAATAATGTTTGCCAGTATCTGCACAGTCCCATCGTCCCATTTATTTCTTATTGAGATTGTCAATGCTTTCTGCAACAGGTTCAATGCTGTTTCAAGACGGTCCAATTTCGAGTATGTTACGGCCAAACGGTTGTATGTAGTTGCAGCGACAACGGACGTATCGTTTGTTTCAACAATCGCATCCACTGCTAAATGTCCATATTTTAGTCCATTTTTTAAATCTCCGGTAGCCGTGTAAATATGTCCCATCAGATTGTAAACTGATTGCAGATTTTTGTAATTAATATTCTGATACAGTAAAACCGCCCTTCTCAGTGCAATGATAGCCAGCGTAGAATTTTCTTGCAACTGATAAATATCTCCCAGTTCAACGTAGGCAGTTGCTTCCTCTAGTTTATCTTTTGCCCTAACGAAACAATCAATTGCCTCCTTCACAATTCTGATTCTTTCCAGTATCCCGGGTTTGGACCAGTCAGAGTAGTGCCGTAATTCCATGAGAGCTTGCCCGTGCCGGCTGGGCGTATCCGCTTTTTTATACAAGATTATGGCCTGTTTCAATTTTGCTAGTCCAATCTGTTTGTTGTTGGACTCTTTTTCGATCTTAGAAATCAAATTTAATATGTCTGCAGCAAGAATGTCAGATCTAAACGTATTGTTGATCTTTAAAGCGGCCTGTGAATATCGGCGAGCACTAAGTAAATCATCAGGATTTTCTCCGGGTTTCAATAAATAAAATTCCCCTATTCTAAGCAGACTATTGGCCTTTTCCAGTGGAGTCCTGGCACTCCCTTGCTGGTTTTGCAATTTTATAAGCTGCTCGACCAAATTGTCAGCTTTGGATTCGAAAAACGGCGCCATTGTAAAAACCATCGCCAATATAACAGTATTGCCATGCTTGATAAAAAGCTTTTTCATACTTGTAAATCTTGATTTCATTATCGCTTAAACCTGCTGTATTCACCCAAAATTCATCTGTTAAATTGTTCTGGACAACATCTACCACCTTAAACCTGGCATTTTCAGGCAACTTACATCATGAAACCATAAAAAAAGAGTTATGACTTACCAGATCGCTGGTTGTGCCTTTCCATCGGACAAGCACGTATTAAGAATCCCTTTTTGAACATCATTGTAGGATACTGTTTTATATTGATTAAGTACCGGAATGACGGAATCGAAACATAAACAAGTAACTTGTCGGATTATATCAAGTATCGTTCTAAAGAATACTATTGCTCTCACAGATTAGCGGAATAATTAACATATCTCGGATACCTGAGCTTGGTTGTATGATCGAAAATCTGATATATCCATTCCCAAAGAATGAACATATCAGATTTAAGCCGGAACGAAGGGTCTTTTCTCAAATGATTTTAAATATCGAAGCATTGCGATCAAATATCGTATTCACTCTGACAGATAATTTACTTGGGTTCTAACACAAGAAAAGGTTTACCAGTATCACCCAAGAAGTAGACCAGGAGCTTTGCGGGCTTGTCCTTGCTTAAGTTTTTAGTACCATTATGCAATCCGTCAGGATGTTCATAAAAGACATCACCCTTTTTTAGTCTGGTTATTTCACCTTCATAGGTTGTCTCAATATCACCCTCAAGTACATAAATAAAAAGTGCCACCGGATGCCTGTGAGCAGGCGATATCTCCCCAGGTTGATATGTCACAATGGCCATTCTGACCTCCTTGTTTTCAATACCTGGCATGTCAAGCTTCTTTTTAAAAAGTAATTCTGGTGCAATTGCTTGTTGGTGCCCGGCATCCTGATGCTGGCCAAATGCAAACCCGCAAACCATTGACATAATGGTGATTAAAATAATTTTCATAAACATAATGTTAAAAGTGTATTTAATAGATTAGTCTGACAATAGAAGCTAAAAAGCATTAAGCCTAGCCACTCTGACAACCAAATAATATCAATTACGATACCACAAATACAACACACTTAAAATCAATACGTAAACACAATTCCAGATCTTACATTTACGATATATCATAAATATTCACGCCATTACACTTAATATCGCCAATTGCTACCTACAGCTATTTATATCATGTCGCTCCGCCGGCGATAAGCTATCCTTACTTAATTTCGTAAATACGCTACTTTGTTTATCGATATCTCGTAAACAGGCAACCTTAAGTACGAACTAAATTACTTACAACCAAACGATTACATATATGGCAAAGTATTTACATAGTTGATATCTAGGGAAAGAATCGTAAATCAGCCCGCCAACACCAATTGAATTAAATAGCTTCACGCCATTAATTGATGGGGTACTATCCATTACAATATCCCAGGAAGTTTAAACATTTTGAAACCATACCAGACCTCCATGAATAGTTTTAGCATGAAAAGAAAATCAATTAAGTTTCTCCATCATATATCCGGAGTTACACTTTCTGCCTTTATCGCATTCCACCTTTTGAACCATCTTTTCGTACTTTACGGACCTGAAAAGCACATTTCCATAATGGGACAATTTAGGCAGGTGTACCGCCATCCTTTTACGGAAACTTTACTACTGCTCATCGTATTTTTCCAGATCTTTTCCGGCCTCAGACTAGTTTATAAACGTGAAGCAAAATTAGTTGCTGAGAAAATTCAGGTATATTCCGGGCTCTATCTATCTTTTTTTTTGATAGCCCATGTTAGTGCAGTTTTTGTAGGCAGGCATATCGAAGATCTGGATACAAATTTTTATTTTGCAGCTGCCGGTCTTAATTACTATCCAGCCACGTTCATTTTTATACCCTATTATTTTCTCGGAATCATATCTATTACTTTCCATGTGGCTTCCCTCCATTACCTGAGGACACGATCAAAACGGGCAGCTTATGGAATAGCCGTCATCGGAATAACTACTTCCGTATTAATAATATTTGGATTTACAAACAATTTTCAATGGTACGATATGTCAACTGATTATGAAAGGTTTATTAGAGAATCTTTTGGATACTAATTATTAGAAACGATGTTAAACTTAGCAGAAAGTTGAACCCGACGTTAATATGAGGAAAGGTATATAGCACATCGAATATCCACTAGCGTGAGCTGACATAAATCTATGGCCTAATTTTCTAAAAGCTGAACTGCCGTTTTATGCCAAGCTTCTTCATCCTCGAACCTAATGTTGTCGATGGAATGGCAAGTATTTCTGCAGCGCCATTTTTGCCGCTTACTTTGCCATTACATGCCTTCAGAACCGCAATGATATGATCACGTTCGTTCTCTTCAATAGTTTTTAGTAACTTTTCATGAGTTGCTGCCGAATTGTTATTGTTTTGGTTGGGTAACAATATATGGTCAATTGTAGCACCCTTAGCTAATAAAACACTTCGTTCGATAACATTTTCTAACTCCCGGATATTTCCAGGCCAGTTGTAACACATTAATGACTTCATTGCATTATCTGAAATTTTTTCGATTTGTCTCCCGGTCTTGCGAGAGAAATATTTAAGAAAGTGGTTTGTGAGTGGCTCAATATCCTCCAGCCGGTGTCTGAGCGCAGGCATGGGTATGGGAAAGATGTTTAGTCTGTAATATAGGTCAAGCCGGAATTTGCCTTCTGCGATAGCCTTTTCAAGATCGCGGTTCGTTGCAGCAATGATCCTAATATCAATTTTCGTAGATTGTACACTTCCAATTCTCTCTATTTCTCGTTGTTGTAATACCCGTAATAACTTGATTTGGATTTCAATAGGCATGTCACCAATTTCATCTAGAAAAATGGTACCGCCATTGGCCTGCTCAAATCGTCCGATTCTCTTTGCAATAGCTCCGGTGAAAGATCCCTTTTCATGGCCAAATAATTCGGATTCAATCAAATTAATGGGTAAGGCCGCACAATTTACTTTAATAAATGGTTTATCACTTCGTGATGATAAGGCATGGATGGCATCAGCAACCCGCTCCTTTCCTGTTCCGCTCTCTCCGGTAATCAACACAGAGGTATCGCTTGAGGCCACCTGGTTTATCAGATCAAAAACATTTAAAAGAAGGTGACTATGCCCAACAATTTCTTCGAATTGATGACCATTTTCATTTTGGTTTGATTTAATCTCAATGGAATTATCGAGCCTTACTTGTGAAAAGTTAGAGGATTTATCCTGAATAATTGTTCGTATCATTCGTTCTAGATACCCTTGAATGCGTTCACAGAGCTCTACGTGGCTTTCGTCGTAAGTATCCGAACGACGGCTATAAAATGCAAAAAAGAACTTTTTACCATCAGCGGAAATACTTGGCATTGGATAACTGAATAATGAGGTCATGCCAAATTTATCACTGATCAGCCGTCTCATGGAGTTGATACTTGCTAGTTTCTCAAAATCTTTTTCATTATAGAATACAATGTCCGGGTCTAAATGAGTATTTGTAAGCATTGTCTCGATCTCATGAACAGTTATGTTTGAGACAATTCTCACCCCGTCCAGATCCATTGCCTGATATTCATCAAACCCTACACGCAGGAGATGAAACGAATTAGAAGGGTGAAATTTATTACTCAGAAATCCGGCCGCCATATAGTCGAATGGCAATATCTTCTGAAATGCCTTCACAATCCCAAGCAGTCGTTCAGGCCAAATGTTGCCTTGTTCTGAGATTTTTTTTAATTCTAGCTGAAAGGTATTCTCCTTTTTCGCCTGGGAATCGTTACTATTCTGATTCAAATACTCAGCTATTTCCAGCGCGATCAGCAAGTCTTTTTCGCGAAATGGTTTTACAATAAATCCACTAGGTTTGGTTGCTTTGGCCTTTTTAAGCACTTCCTCATTCGAATTGGCAGACAAGTATACGAATGGGATTTGCTGAATACTTAAAATTTTGGCAAGATCAATGCCGGTCTTTTTGCCTGCAAGGAAAATATCTAACAAAACAATATCAGGTGGATCTTGCTGGATAAGCGATTCGGCCTGTTCATAGGTTCTTGCGATGCCCGTAACTTCATACCCTGTTTTACGCAGCAAAATTCTAAGATGGTTTGCTTCGACAAACAAGTCTTCGACTATTAGTATTTTTCTTTTCATGCTGGTAAGGGTTTGCGTAGGCGGTAAAGAGGTTAATGCAAGGCGGATAATATAAATGTGCCCGCAAGGATTATGTAGTATATTTGCCTTGCAAAGCGCTCATTTTGAGAAGAAAATTATTTGTCTTCTGTACGTCAAGGGTTATTAACTTCCGATATTTCGTAAATTCTGTCGCTAATTTACGAAATTTCGTAAATTAGATATGCGTCGTAAGTAAAAACCACTATTATAATCCGCTAACACTCAATGTATCTGGCTGCTCTGAAAAAGGCTTGGGATATTTGAAATTGAGAGACACAGTTGTTCCAAACGTTCCATCAATGGTAAGCTTGCCACTGACTTCTGTTGCCAATCCATACATCAAATTCATTCCCAATGATTGTGCTTTTTCCGTGTTGAAATCCGGGTCCAGGCCAATACCATTATCACTAATAGATAAAACAATGTTTTCATTGTTATCACATTCTAATTTCACTTCTACCTTCCCTAATTGATTTGAGGGAAATGCATATTTGATGGCATTTGTTGCTGCCTCATTTAATATCAATCCTATTGGAATCGCATTTGAGATATCAAGCTGTATCTCTTCCAAATCCAAAATGAAATTGATATTCTTTTTGGGTCCAAAACTATCTTTCAGAAAAGCCATAAGTTCTTCAATGTAGTTTTTCATATTTATGGAACCTATGTTTTGAGAAAGATAAAGCTTTTGATGGAGTAAGGACATCGCTTCAATCCGATGTTTACTGGCCATTACAGCTTCAAAAGCATCATCGTTTAGATAAGACACTTGTGAATCGATCAGGCTTGTTATCATTTGTAAATTGTTTTTAACACGATGATGTACTTCTCTAACCAACCACTCTTTTTCCTGAAGCAATTGTTCCAGATGGTAGTTCTTTTTAGCAATGCTGTTGCTATATCTTCGGTTTATTTTCCATCGACTGTACAGTGAAAGCAATAAGAGAAATAGAATTATGACAGCTAGAATCGTTATATTTCTAATTGTGTTACTTCGCCGTAGTAGTTCGTTTTGTGTCTTGATATTTTTCTGAAGCAGTACAATGTTCTCAGATTTATGTTTGATCTCTGCATCCTTCTTTTCAAGATCAAATTTTGCCGTCATTACCCGTATCTCTCTTTTTGATATTTTCGTGTTCGTTGAATCAGAATACTGTTTATACAACCGGTGATTTTCAAAAGCCTCCCTAAATCTTCCTTGGGAAGAATCGGTTTTATAAGCAACAGTATAATATAACTCTAAAAATTTGGGATTTGAAACCTTACGTGTCAGGTCTTCAAACTTTTTAAGATATTGGGTCGATTCCGTTGTATTACCAACCATCGTATAATACATTACAGCGTCTCTATACATCATAACACGATCTGTTATGTCTGTTTCAAATTCAAATCGTAACGTTCTGTTTAAATAATATTGTGATTTTTGGGCATCGCCTAACTGAATATAGAATTGCCTTAAAAGTCCCTCTGCAAAATGCCTTGACCTGGGCTTTAAATTCTTTGAAGTCTTTTGCAGGTAATTTTCAAGATAGTCAATGTGTGGCTCTATTTTCGATCCCAATTTAATGCTTGCTTCGGCTATGTTACTGGCGATCTCCGCGACTCCGTCATCCCATTTATTCTTCATGGCATATACCAACGCTTTTTGAAGATATTCTAATGTTTTATCAAACAGGCCTAACCTTGAATAGGTGATTGCCAGCCTGTTGTAGGTTGTCGCAGCGACGAAAGAAGTGTCTTTAGCTTCCTCAAGCTCTTTTACAGCAAGATGTCCATAATGCAGGGCATTTTCCAAATCGCCCGTACCTACATACACATTGCCAAGCAGATTATAAACCGATTGTAGATTTTGGAAATTTGATTCATTGTACAGAGAAACTGTTTTTCGTAATGCTAATATTGCTTCTGCAGGTTCCCCTTTAATTGAATACAAATCTCCTAGTTCCATATATGCCCCCCCCTCCTCAGCCTTCTCTTTTGAGCGAACAAAGCACAATGCAGCCTGCTTCACGATTGCTATCCTTTTTTGCAGTTCTTCCCCTTCCAGGCCAAAGTAATAACGTAGCTCCATCAACGACCGCCCTTCCCTGCCAGATGCATTTACCTTTTTAAACAATAAAATCGCTTCATTCAATTTTTCTAATCCTACTCCCCTGTTGCCCGTTTCTTTCTCTATTTGAGAATCTTCGAAAAGGATATTTCCCAAAACCAATTCCGATTGAAGCAACCTATTGATTTCTCTTGCATTTCTTAAATAAAATCGTGCAGTACTCATGTCATTTACTTCTGCACCGGGTTTGACAATGTAGTGATGTGCCAATTCAATGTGCGCGCCAGCAATTTCAAATTTTGTTTTTGCTCTCGATAAAATCGACTTTAATTCGATCGCACGGTAATCTTGATTTTGACCTTTTGTTGCAAATCCTGTGACTAGCGCAAATATGAAAAGGGCTATATGCCCAATATTTTTCGTACGCATGGCTGGTAATCGTTACAGTTTTTCTTATTTGTATTTCTGGATTTACGATGATTCGGTTTTTATGGTTGCCAAGCGGGCCGTCACTTTAATAATTTCGAAAACAAATACCATTTCTATTTAAGCTTTCTCTACTTAGCCTACTGTATCCTAGATCGTTAGCCAGTTAACGGCTAATTCCCTCGGATATTTGCTATATGATTATCCTTGTCCGAAATATTTTAGTTGAATTTACAAACGGAGCTAATCGTGGGCAGTGTAACATCAGGATTAACCCATCTTACTAAGTCAAATATAAAAAATAAAAGAAATAACCACGGCACTAATTCTTTGGAATTGGGGATCTAAAAAAAATAAAACATCCTAGAATCCATGTCAATGTTATTAAAAATTCACAAAAAAAATACATTAACTACTGGACCATAAATATTGTATCACCTACCTTACAGTCAAGAAAATATCTCCATAAATATTCCCCAAGAAGGAAGTTACAAGAAGCAAATTTACATTCATCAACCAATGTGATAAAGACTATGAAATTTAATGCAACATTAATCATCTTAGCATTTCCTTAAAATGAGGTAAATTTAAAAAAGCGTTTTTCATAGCTTACATGTTGTTGTGATTTAAATGGATACCTTCTAGCATATAGTTCAGATAAATTTTAAGTTATTTTACTTTGTAGCAAGGAAAAGAACCACCATGGAAAAATTACTAAGCATGATCAATTTGTTTCTGTCGGAAATCCGAGAAGCTTGTTCCAGTCAAACATTTGAAGTATTTACTAAATGAGTAAGGATTTTCAAACCCTAGCTCAAATCCGATTTCTTTGGCTCTCATGTCCGTCATAAAAGCTTTACGTTTTGCTTCCAGCAAAACACGTTGCTGAATATGGTATCGAGCACTAAATCCTGACACCTTCTTTGCAATCTCGCTTAAATAATTCGAAGAGATTGCCAGTTGGGACGCATAGAACTGGAGTTGCTTTTCAGTCCGGAAATTCTCATTGATACTGGAAATAAATTTGTTGAATACAGTTTCCGCATTTTTTATGGAATGACTGACTTGATTGTCACCTTGCTTGTTGGGTAGATAAGAGAGTAATAAAGTTAACATTCCACCAAGCATCTCATTTTTATTGTTGCAGGAGTTATTTATTTCCCAGGAAATTCCTTCGAAAATTTGATCTAGATCTTCTGAGATATCATCATCCAATCTAATGATCCCCGTATTGCTAAGATTTGCTAGATTTTTTAAAGTGCAAGTGGCATTAAAACTGCCTTTGGAAGTACTGAGATACTCTGCTGAAAATATAATTTTTTTCCCAATTAATTCACCTACGGCATCAATGCGGTGAAATTGTCCGGGGAAAACACAAAATATCGTATTTTTACAAAATCTTCCTTTTACAAAATCTACACTCAGCTTTCCAGACCCGTTCTTTATCCAATACAGTTCGATGCCTTGTTTAATGTCTTTGCAAGAAAGTTGCCCTGCCAGATCATTGCTGCTAGTCAATATTTGGCTGTAAAAGATTGGTGTTGTTAAATTATCTCGATTGTTCATATTTCTATATGTTTTGGAAAGCATATTTAAATTCTGTGAAAGACATTCCTGCTTTCGCCCGAAAGAATTTACTAAAATGGGACATGTCATTGAATCCCAAACGAAACGCAATTTCCTTCATACTTTCGTTTGAATTTATCGCGGCATGCTTCGCTTTTTTTAGTAGACTATGTTGAATAAGTTGGGTTGCTGTGAGCCCTAGTTTACCACGGATAATCAATTTAATATGATCAGGGCTCATCGCTAACTCAACAGCCAGACGCTTAACCGTTAATCGTTCGTATTCCTGTAAGTTTAGTGAATGAATGAATTTTTCAACAATTCTGCTTTCTTCGGTAATATCAATTTGTGACTTTTGTGAAGAATATTGCCTGGAAACATATATAATAAAAATGTTAAGTAACGCCAACAGTCTAGCATTTTTACTGGCGTCTTGCTGGTTAGAAGCTTCCTTCATTTTATTCAAAGTGTGCAGCATACTATTGTATCCGTTTACATCAGTTATCGAAATCCATCGTCTAGTACCTAGTGCTGGTATTGTACAAAATGGTTCGAGATGATGACACTTTAAAATGAATACGACCTCTTCTGGAAAACTGACTATATGTCCAGCATTCACAAAAAAATCCGCAATATTAAGCCTGCTTCCAGGGCAAAATATATAGATGCTTTGAGGACTAATATTTGGATTCTCACTTGGTATCCAAATATTATATTCACTTTGATCAAATTGAGTAATACATTGCGCGCCTTCCATACTTGGTTTTACCTTAATGAAATTCCGCTTATCTGGGGAAGTATTTTTGATTTTCATAAGAAGCATTTAGTAAGTGATAAAGCTTACCTGTTGATTATTTTTGGAATAATTGAATCTCTACATAGAGATACATAAAAACATTACCACAATACAAACAATACTAAAAACCAATAACTTACCTATATAATTAACTTTAAACTGACGTTATTTCGGAAGTAGCCGGCATAATAGCACGACATTTCGCTATGTGAAACCTACGAGTTTAGTTGTCGTTTACCCATCATCATGTAAGCTTTCTTTGAAGTGATGTAACACGATCATTTTTTACATTAAGTGATGTGTTACGTACATTTTATGTGGCGGACTGAACCTGTAATTTTGTATACTTCCAAATTAATTTTCATCGAAAATTGACAAGTAGGGCTGATATAATTTTCACAGATTTAATGTTCAGTGCAATATGCTAGAATATTCAGTAAAAGTATTACCAGGAGAAATGTCAGCAGTTGTTATCAATTTGTTACATGATCTGGTAGCTAGCCACCTGGTCGAAATTACACCAGCATGTCCCAAAGGGCAGATTAATGATGAACAGACTAAAAAGCTCATCGAATTAACAGATTTTATTTTCTTCATCCCCGACGAAGAAATTTGATAGAATTCATTTTCAATTTTGATGAATTAATTAGTGAGCAACATTGTTTTCAATACTTCAAATTATGTGTCCTAGATCGTTCGTAGAGATATCCAATGGGTGCTAAGGTAGTAAATCATTCTGCTCCCATAATTTCCCAAAGAATTGGGCTCTGGAATTTGTGGCCTTAAAATGTTACATGCCTTTACTAACTTCGGCCCCTAGAACGTAACTAGCCGATACCTGGCATGAAAATCTTTTAGCCATGTCAGCCAAATTAAAATTTGTTAAAACAGCATGGGTTGCATCAATAACAATTCTCCCTCCCAACGAGGAAATGTGAAGTAAACATTTTGATATCTTGCAATCGATCCCCAAAATATAACCGCAGCGTTCACGGCATCTTCGACAGAGCCAGCCTGGACATTATCGACTGGCTTGGTTGCTATTGCTTGGAATCTATCGGGCCAACAGCATCTATTAATAATAATTTTCTAACCAGCAATTGCTAATTGCTTTGCAAATATAATTTCAATCTCCAATTCCAATTTCCATAAATTATAGATTTTGATGTTCGAACAAGGATTGAACATTATGAGTAACTTAATCTTCAATTTAAATAACGCACGTCTCAATAACCCAAATACTTCTAAAAACGCTAGTAATCAATTCTCCCAACTTTGGTTTTGTATGCAAACAGAATGAAAAACAACCATTAGTAATAAGTTTTATTTCTGCCATATCATACGTTCCACTACTATTTCCCGAACTTCTATACTTCCCCCGCCACAGGCATCCATGACAACATATATGTAGTACATCGTATTAACTGCCTGGATGGCAGAGATTGATACGCTTATTTCCGTCCCTAATCCTGCAATGACGAGACTTATTTGCCGATATTGGAGGACAGCCCAGAGAATCTACCGATATACCGCTATGAAAGAACTGCACCCACATGGGCAATCAGAAAGAAGGAAAGGTAAAGACCGGAATACACCTGGATTTTCACGGTAATAGTCTGGGCGTGCCTTTTGTAAATTAACCTGATTCCCGTAACGATCTGGAAGAAAACGACCAGCAGCAGAAGTGTTTCCACAACCGGATGTCTGTAAACGCGCCGGAACTGGTCCATAATCTGGATATGTTTTTCTGGTCCATCCAGTGCAAAGAGATGGTTTAATAAGTGGAATGCTATGAAGACCGACAATGTAACACCGGATATGTAATGCAGGTATTTTACCAATGCCCTACTATCATTTTGATTGTTCATGGAACACGCATTTGAAGTTGTTTAAGATGCAGGGTCGGTAGCTGCTATCGACCCTGCATGATCAGGATAGTTTACAACTGGAAGGCGGTCAGGCCTTCGGCGAGAGAGAACGAAGATACTCCTCAAACCGGGTTTCACCCAGATACGCATTCCCCTGCGGTACCAACGTCGATGCTGGCACTGCCAAACCGAAGTATTCACTGCTGTCGTTGGCTATCACCGATTTGCCTGCATCACTTGCCTTCACATATGCCTCCACGAATTCACTCAAAGGCCCACGGGCAGGGCCGGCAATCTCGACAGTTCCGTTTGCAGGCTCGGCAATCGCAAACCTGGCAATGAACAGCGCCACTTCCTCGGCAGCAATGGGCTGGAAGTCGAGCTTCGAAACATGAACTTCATTCCCTTGCATACCTCCCGCAGCGACCGTCGGCACAAATTCCTGGAACTGGGTGCTGCGGACGATGGTATAAGGCACACCGGAGCTTTTCACAAGATCTTCCTGGATTTTCTTTGCCCGCATATAGCCCATGCCTTCCATCAGGTGTGTACCCACAATGGACAGGATCAAATGGTGTTTGACGCCTGCATTCAGTTCGGCAGACAAAATGTTGCGGCCAACCATCTGAAAAAACTGAATAGCCGGACCATCCTCAAAAGAAGGAGAGTTAGACAGATCAACGACCACATCCGTATTCTCCAATGCATCTGAAAGGCCTTCGCCGGTGAGTGCATTGATGCCTGTTGAAGGTGAACCAGCTATAACGGTATGGCCAAGCTGGCGAAGTTTTTTGGTGACGTTTGAGCCGATCAGGCCTGTGCCCCCTATGATTACAATTTTCATGATTGCTGATTTTTTGAATTGTCTAAAAAATGATCCTCCTGATTATCCGTTCATCCAGTCGCTGAAACGGATTGCGCCAGGATAAAAGTCGCCCTGAGGGACCAACAGGGATTTGGGGATTTCAAAAAACATATACTCATTGTTGTCGTTGGCTATCAAAGGCTTTTCCCCGCCTTTAACCGAAAGGTACTGACTAACGAACTCGCTCATGGGCGCCAGGTCAGGCCCTGCAATTTCCACAGTCGTGTTTTTGGGCGCTTCCAATGCAAGCCGGGTAATCAATGAGGCCACGTCTTCTGCCGCAATGGGCTGGTAGTCCACCGTAGAAATGTGGATAGCCTCCTCGTCGGATTGCACCTCAATCAAAGTGGTGATGTGTTCGTGGAACTGCGTAGCGCGGATGATCGTGTAAGGGATACCGGACTCTTTGATAATATCCTCCTGCTCTTTTTTAGCGCGCAGATATCCGATGTACAAGGCCCGGTCAGTTCCAACAATTGAGAGTGCCAGGTGGTGTTTAACGCCGGCCGCCATTTCTGCCGCAGCCAGATTCTTACCTGCTGTACGGAAGAAATTGATCGCAGTATCTTCCTCGGGAGAAGCTGAGTTGGACAGGTCAACGACCACCTCGGCTTCCGCCATCGCGTCAGCAAGGCCTTCGCCAGTCAATGCATTGATACCCGTCGACGGAACAGCTACGATTACCTGATGCCCCATCAGCCGCAATTTCTCGCTGACCTTCGATCCGATCAACCCTGTACCGCCAATGATTACAATTTTCATGATTCTGAAATGTTTAAGTTTAAAATCTTACAGATGATTCTAAACCTGCCATTTCAATGCCATTCACCTAATACGTTGATTAAAAGACATTTATTCAGAATAGCCACTTCTCATTTTCACTGCATTTAGTGAAAACACGAAAGCATCACCTTATTTGATGAGAATGGATGAAATACTCCGCCTGATGGAAGGGACTACTGACCGTAGTAATCGGCCTTTGAGATGCCAAGCTTTCGCATTTTAGAATGAAGGGTATTTCCGGGGATTCCCAATATTTCTGCGGCTCCTGCTGTGCCGGAAATCTTGCCGCCACACCTGCGCAATACCTGTATGATGTGTATGCGCTCGACCTCTTGCAGTGGTAAATCGGATCCCATCGTCTGATCACCGGTCGTTGCCCCTATTGCCTGTGGCAAAAACAACTCGTGAATCATAGGACCTGTCTCAAGTATCACAGAGCGCTCAATGAGGTGTTCGAGTTCGCGCACATTGCCTGGCCACAAATAGGCTTGCAACTGCCGTAGCGCGTTGGCTGAGAGCTTGACGGTTTTCTTACCAATACCCTTGCTAAATTTAGACAGGAAAAATCTGGCAAGGCTTTCGATATCCTCACGCCGGTCGCGAAGCGGCGGCAGCGTTATGGGGAATACATTCAAACGGTAATACAAATCTGAACGGAACCGGCCTGCTTTCACTTCCGCTTCCAGGTCGCGGTTTGTGGCCGCGATGATCCGGACGTTCAATTTGATAGTGGTTTTGCCGCCTACACGCTCCATTTCCCTTTCCTGCAAAACCCGCAGCAACTTCACCTGTGTTTCCAGTGGCATCTCGCCCACCTCGTCAAGAAACAGTGTGCTGTTATTGGCCAGCTCGAACTTTCCGATGCGCCGCTCGACCGCCCCTGTGAATGCGCCGCGCTCATGGCCAAACAACTCACTTTCAATCAGACTGGCAGGCATGGCCGCGCAGTTGACCTTGATCATGAGCTTTTCTTTACGAGCAGAAGCATTATGCACGGCTTTTGCGATCAGCTCCTTACCAGTACCCGTCTCGCCCAGCAGCAGCACCGTCGAATTGCTTTCAGCCACAAGGGAAATTAGCCGGTATACCTGCTGCATTGCCTCGCCGCTGCCGATAATCTCCTCAAAATCCTTGTTGAGCTGCTCTTTGAGATAGTCATTTTCGTCTTCCAGCTGTTTTTTCAAACGCAGAATCTGCTCATGAGCAAGCACATTGGAAACCGCGATCGAAATCTGGGCGCAAACACCTTGGAAAAGAGGGCCACTGATCTGTTCCCCCAGCATCCAAACCATGCCCAGGTTACGCTCACCTAATCTTAGCGCCGATGCATATACGCTATTGAGCCCGCGCTGCTCACGTTGGATGGATAGTTTCAGGCACTTCGCTTCCAGGTTTTCATCAATGTCCAGCAAGATCGGTTGGCTGCTTTCAAAGACCAGCCTTATATGCTCTTCGTTGATTTTCAAAGAGTAAAAATCTTCTTGTTTATAAACATCACTTTCATCGAAAAATTGTCTGTCAAAAAGATATGGCCGCAGCGTGACCTGGTCTTCCTCAAGCAGGTACAAAACGGCGATCCGGGTTTGAAACAGGCCATGAAGAACATTTGAAATTACATAATCCAAGTCGGATTTGGTTTTGACGCCAGTGATGTCGTTTGAAAACGTGAGCATCAGCTGCTGTTCGGCTTGATGCCGGAGTATTTCCTCGTTAGCCATAATGTTGCCCATCGCGATGGCGATTTGCGAACAGATGCCCTGTAAGATCGGGATGTTAATTTCATCGATACTCAGCAGAAGCAGGCCTACATTCGAATCGCCATTGCGCAATGCAATGCCGACCATCGTTTTAAAACCCATATTCTCCCAAAGATCCAGATACGAAAGCCGGTAGCCCCTTTGCAACTCCCGCCGGACGTTGAAAAGCAGGGGAATGGAACTATCCATAATGCGATTTTGGATACCGTCATCTATTGGGTACTTTTCGGTAAGTACCCGTTCCAATAAAGCCGCGTCGAATGTGGAAGCACCGGTATCATACAAGTAAGCAGACATCGTTGTCTCATCCTTATTAATCTTTCTGATCACATAACCGCCATCCGGGTTAAGCTTTCTAAATGCCTTTCTGACAACCAGAGCCAAATCTTCACGGCTACGAACAGCCGTCATATCATTGCTAAAATCGAGCAGAAATGATTTTTCGTGTTCTTTTTGCAGGATTTGTTCGTTCTTAATGATATTGGAAACAGCACTGGACAATTGCGGTGTGATCCTTTGAACAATGTTCTTGAATTCTTGCGAAAACCCATCTTGCTGATCGGTATAAATATGGATAAATCCGATCGGTTGATCACCTGTACGAAGCGTTGCCATAAGCACATACCGGATGCCCTTTTCAAAATTTACGCGCAGGAATGCCGGGCTTTGCGGTGCGTCCACCAGATCAGCAAGGTAAAAATCCGCGGGGCCGTCAGCTGCCAAAACCGATTCTATAAACGGCTCTTTAAGCGGAAAACATGCTTTGACCATTTCATCATATTCGGGGTGGTCTTTAATGGCTGATGCACGGTGATCAAGTAGAAATGGCTTGTAGGTGTCGTCCTTGTGGTCAATCAAGGTCACAATGGTATGCGTAAAGTGTAGTAACGACTTGATCCGTTCCGAAAATAGAACGATCAGGTCATTCTTGTCGCGCACTTTGGTAATATCGTTGCCCAGATCGAGCAGCAGTTGCCGTTCCCATTCAAGATTCGAATGATTATTATTGTTTTGTTCGGGTTTCGAGAACTGCTTCATCTGCAATGGATATTTAAATTTAAGTTGATTTGTCCACCTTTTGCGCCGAATAGTAGAACAATTCAAATCTACGCATATACCTACTTTGTATCAAAAAAACAAAATCAACCAAAGCTATGAAAAAGCAAAGTATTAATTCAACCGAAAACACCGTCTATGCAGTCGCAGAATAATGTCCGGTCGCGACAATGCCGGAGAGGATCGTCCTGGATCGAAAATATTGAGAATTGGACCAGTGTACAAGCCTACGAAGATCGCTGGGAAAAAGATACAAAAAATATAAGCTCCCGAAAGAGCTTAGTTCAGGGATTAAAACAATCGATTTCAAAGAAGATGTACCATTCTCAGAATCTGAAAAATTGTTGATCCAACATGATCTGGATATCTCCAAAAAACATATTCAGGAAATCGGTCTTCCAACCGAACGGCTTGATAAGCTGGAAAGTAAATTGGACCAATTAATTGAACTGGTTCATACTGAAAACAAACTTACATGGATAAAACTAGCAAAAGAAATAGCCATGAATGCGGTGGTCAATGCCGCTACCAGTAGGGAAACAATCTCTATTCTGTATACCCTGTTTGGTCATTTATTTCAATTCCCGCTGGCGTTTTTAAAGTAAAGAACTTTTGAATTAAATTTTGAAGTTATGCCCAGCTTTCTTCTCCCTTAGGTACTAAATGTTTGATTAGGATATAGTTAGCCGCCAATAGATTCATTCAGAGCAAATCCTCTGAACCGTCGGGATTGGCCCTGATAAATTCTTTTGGGGGGGAAGTTACCGTGGCTTCCAGGTAGTACATCGAAATTCCTGTGAAAAGGCTTCTCTATGAAGATTTATGATTACTTCCACATATCTGTCATTAGTCTGCTGCAAAGGAAGGCCATTTTGCAACGGCTTTTGTAAGGTGGGTTCAGACTCCTGCTGTTTGAACAGAATTTCATCCGGGTCACTAAGAAACTGTGAATCGTCTTTAAGTTCTTCTATATCTTCAGTAGGTATGAAAAGCCCCCAAAGTCTCCCATTTTCATATCTCCATTCCTTAACCGCCACACCCTCACTTTTATGGTCACTTACAGATTAATGATTTGATATATTATTTTACTTATTCATCGCATGATCATTTTCAGGGTCAGGAGATGTTATATTAAAACTCACCTGCCGAACGAATTCGGAGTGACATCTGGCCGGAGTCGTGTAGACTGGACTCTCAACAGACTTGACTAAGTATCAAGGCTCCGTGTAAGGGTTGTAATTTATTCTATTCACGTGCAGATGACACTAGTGCGAAATTCCATCGTTGCCAATCACTTATACAAATCACAACAATTTTGGAAAGTCCACTTTCATAGGGATATCTATGGAAGTGGAGTGGCTATCTCTGATATTTTTACTTTACTTGTGTTATTTGACGTGTCGAAATACTGTCCGCCGATGAACTTCACTTGTCCGATTCCGAACAATTTATCATTAAAAGTTTATCTCATAACAGCTATTCTGAGCTGAAAAGACAATTATTGGCCTCTGGTATACAATTTGTTATACAGAAATAGATTATATAGAGTTTTATAAACGAATGGCCTTGATCGATGAGAAGAAGCGACTTGGGAGAATTTGAAGAAGTTGTACTGCTGGCAGTTGCTGCTTTATCGGGCGATGCCTACACAATTGCTATCGCTGATGAGCTCGAACGGGAAACGGGAAATATAATTACCTCCGGAGCCGTGCACGCAGCAATGCAGCGCCTTGAGCAAAAAGGCTATCTAAGTTCGGTCTGGGGAGAAGCAACTCCGGAAAGAGGTGGCCGCAGGAAGCGATTGTATTCTGTAACGGCTCTGGGCGGACGGATTCTTGAAGAATCAAGAGCTGTACGAAACCGATTGTGGGACCGGATCCTACCGGCTATTCGTCTGGAATGGAACTGATAAGATAACAAGATTCTCCCCATGAAACAAAAACAAAAGTTGTCAGATTCGGCATGCGAGCAGCCCCCTGTTTACCTGACATCACTGCTTAGCCGGCTGATTGCTCCGCATCTGCGTGAGCAGGTCCTTGGTGATCTTCACGAACGCTATGCCCGCAGGTTGCCCGTAGATGGAAAAGCCAATGCTGAAAGACGCTTGCTGATAGAAGCATTGGCTTATATACGGCCGGCTTTTATCAAAAGACAAAAGAGTGAATTTCAATCACCGTTTTTTTTAGGTCCAGCCATGATACAAAACTATTTTAAAATCGCGTTTCGAAACTTAATTAAAAATAAAGGTATCTCGGCCATCAATATTTTTGGACTCGCACTGGGTGTATTATGCTGTCTTTTTATTTTCCTTTGGGTTCAGGATGAAAAGCGGGTTGATAATTTCCACGCCAGAGGAAAGGATCTGTTTGCAGTATATGAAACGACTACGGCAAATGGAAAAGTGGATGGATCTTATTCCGCATCCTTTTTGGTAGCGCCGGGCTCGAGTTATCCTTCTTTTGCGCTGGAAAACATCAATGAGGTGATTCCTGAAGTAGAACATCAGGCTTACTATGCCGCAGGTTATGAACTTCCATGGGGGCACCCGGAAACATTCCAGGTGGGAGAAAAAAAGATAAAGCTGGAAGGTTCACGCGCGGGAAAGGATTTCTTCAAAATTTTCAGTTTTAAGCTTATTGAGGGAACAGCTGAGACAGCATTGCAGGATATTGCAGGTGTGGCGATTTCAAAGCGAATGGCAGAAATATTCTTTGGAAGTCCGGCAAAAGCGATGGGAAAAACAATGCGTTATGAAGGCCGGATGAATTTTAAGGTCACAGCCGTTTTTGATAATGTACCCAGGCATAGCTCATTGAAATTTGATTACTTATTCAACTGGGAAGCACAGAAGACCAAACTGGAATTTGCTTCAAATGAGATACGGTCGTATCTAAAACTCGCGGACGGTGCAGATGTTGGCAAGGTTGAGGGTAAAATCAACGATTATCTCTCCAAACGTCTTGAGAAAAGGAAAGGACTAGAAAAGCACGCGGGTCTTATAAAATTTTCAGATCAGTATCTTTATGGCTCTTTCGCAGAGGGAAAACCCCAAGGCGGCCGCATCGAATATGTGCGGATTTTTAGTGGTATAGGCTTTTTTATACTTCTTATTGCCTGCATAAATTTCATGAATCTGTCGACGGCACGTTCCGTGAAGCGTGCGAAAGAAGTTGGTCTGCGAAAAGTGGTCGGATCATCCAGAATGGGCCTTGTGCTGCAATTTTTCGGAGAATCTCTTCTTTTTTCCTTTTTGGCAATGCTTGTTTCTCTTGCATTTCTACTATTGCTTCTGTCTGCTTTTAATGATCTTACAGGTAAGCAAATCGGCTTTCCTGCTTCTGAGCCTTCGTTTTGGGCACTTTTAACCGCTTTGCTTCTGGTAACGGGAATTGCGGCAGGAAGCTATCCTGCCATATATCTTTCTTCACTTAAGCCTGTGCGGATTCTAAAAGGTGTGGTTCGCTTTACAAAGGGAGGTTTATGGTTCAGGCAAGGACTGACGGTGTTTCAATTTACGATGTCCATTGTACTGCTTATTGCCACCATTGTTATTTCTCAGCAAACCCGTTTCGTTCAAAATACCCATTTAGGATACGACCGGCAGAATCTGGTTTACGTCCGCATAGAAGGGCAATTGTCAAACAAAAATAATTATTTGCATTTTAAAAATCGTGTTTCGCAGCTTACCGGCGTGAGCATGGTTGACCGCAGCACGGAGGCACCTCATGATATGGGTTTTTCGGTAGCCGATGCCATTGACTGGGAGGGAAAAGAGAAAAATGATGCCGTGTATTTCAGCCCGGCTTCGGTAGGGATGGACTTTGTGAAGCTCATGAACCTGGAAATTGCGTCGGGGCGTGACTTTTCGAAAGCCATGGCCACAGATTCAACGGATGCCTTCCTGGTCAACGAGGAAGCTGTAAGACAAATGGGGCTGAAAAATCCGATTGGTAAATGGATATCGGCCTGGAAAAAGAAGGGCCATATTATCGGTGTTCTGAAAGATTATCACACTCAATCGCTGCATGAGAAGATCAAGCCGTTAGTTATTGATGTGAAAGAGAATGAATATTTTGGCGTGATCCTTATTCGTACCAAACCTGGAAAAACCAGAGAAGCACTCGCTGGAATCGGTACTATTTATAAGGAAATCAACCCTGATTACCCTTTTGCCTATCAGTTTCTCGATCAGGAATTTGATAAACTTTATCGTAGCGAACAAGTGATTGCCAAACTTTCGAATCTGCTGGCTCCGCTCGCCATCCTGATTTCAAGTCTGGGATTGCTTGGCCTTGCCTTGTTTTCGGCAGAACAGCGCATTAAGGAAATTGGAATAAGAAAAGTTCTTGGCGCTTCTATTGTTGGCGTAATATCCCTGCTTTCCAGAGATTTCTTAAAACTTGTCGTCATTGCTATTTGTCTGGCTTCTCCGGTAGGGTGGTATCTAATGAACAAATGGCTTGAAGGCTTTGCATATAAGGTAAACATCGAATGGTGGGTTTTTGTGGTGGCCGCTATTCTGGTGATGACCACGGCAGTTCTCACGGTGTCTTTTCAAAGTATCAAAGCGGCATTGATGAATCCGGTTAGAAGTCTTCGCAGCGAATAGTTACAAAGGGAAGAGAATCTCAAAGTAATAGTAACTTTGCTGATAAGTCCCGAAGCGTTTTTTACACCCAGTTAAATGAAGAAATTATTCTTAAGCGGCTCATCATTCTAAGGTCTGAATGATTCCTTTTCATGGTTACTGGGAACGTGGATCATAATTGTATGTTTGTGAGTTTGAAAACGAACAAGATACAGTTGTAACGCCTCACTACTGCTTGGGCGATGAGCTTAGCGGTTTTTGAAAGTTGTCAGACCTATGAGCGAAGCGATCTTATTTCAATTAATCTCAAAAGTCGGCCTACACTTTACAAAATCTTGAAGTATTCTGGTGTCGATGTTAAAGGTTTAAAGAGGTAATAATATTTCCGACTCCGATATTTATGCCCAATGAAGCTATTCGACAAAATCCTTGTTTGGTTTGTAATTTTTAATCTAATCCGTAATTATGAAACTACGTTTTGCTCTATCATTATTTCTTGTATCTATTATTTTCTCACAACAAGCTAAATGTCAAAAAGATAGTAAAAGTCTTGAATTACTTATTGGGGAAAAATTCAATGGAAGTGTTTTGGTAGGCAGCAGAGGCAAAATCTTATACCAACAACAAATAGGATACGCTGACATGGAATTTAGAGTGCCTGTTTCGATCCATACAAAATTCGAGATAGCGTCACTTACCAAGCCATTTACCGCCTTGCTAGTTCTTAGATTGGTTCAAGATGGAAGGATACAATTAGACGATAGACTCACAAAATATTTGCCGGAAATAATCCGACCTGATGCCCAGACAATTACAATTCATCATATGCTGTCTCATACATCAGGAATTCAGGACTACATTGGTATATCTCCTGAATTTGCCGCCTGGACGGACAAAAAGGTTTTAGAAGAGCTAGCTAACACTCCAATACAATTTCTACCCGGTACACAATTTCAATATTCTTCTTCCACCTATATTCTTCTTCGCATTATTATTGAAAGAGTTACCCGGAAAAGCTACGAAGAAAATCTTAAACTGTATGTTTTAGATCCAGCTGAAATGACCGAAACTGGGGTAGCGCATAACCAGCAGGTCATACCAGAAAATGCCTTTGGTTACATAACTACAAGTAGTGGTTATAAACATTCTTATCCTATCCTGAACAGCGAGTTGTTTTTGGGTGCAGCCTCTTTATATACCACTGCTAACGACTTATTAAAGTGGGACCAGGCATTATACAACGGTAAATTGCTGGACGACAAATACCAGCAATTAATGTATACAACTGTAAAAAAACCTTATGGCTACGGATGGTTTATTGAAGAATCTGCGCAAGGCCGTAAGTCTATATCTCATGGAGGAGACATATTTGGTTTCACAAGCCTTATACAACGAGACTTGGATACACAAACCATTTTTATTATTCTAAGCAATATTCAATCTGTGAATCGTGATCCTATTCTTAGTATTCTCAAAAAGTCTGTATCAAACGAACGATAAACCTACTCCTTGAATGGATTGAGAGGAGCTAACGATAATAACACAAATTTCAAAGAAGTGATTCGGCCCCGAATCATGCCCGAAACACTCACGAACTTTCTGAGAAACCTAAATCTGCGGTTTGAAGCTTATTTGGCAACACCTGTAAAGAAACCTCCTAAGCCTTTACAGCATCCCGGCCATTTTCCATCTGGATCAAAGGGCAGAAAAAACGTCCCACTTGTGGAACGTTCTCTTACAATTTCAATTTTTAGCCCAATAATAATTTCCCTGATAATCATCGAAATGAACGGAAAAACCCTTTCTGACAGCATGAGCAATAATATTTCCTTGTTTTACCCTTCAAACCTTGAACTCCAAAAATTCCGGTGGAATCCATTGCGGTAATCATTATGCTGCCCAACGAAACTTCGCTAACTTCATAACTAACTTCGAAGATTGGAGTTTCTGAATTTTCCTTTATTTTGTTAAACTCAGCGTTGGTGAGTTTAACAATCCCACAAAGTATCTTTATTCTTTCAGCTTGTCCAACCTCCAAATGCATATAGTCGAAAGGTGTCACTGTGGTAAGCCGATCGTCAGGCAAGCAAAATTCTTTACCCTCTACGCTTTGAAGCTTTACATATTCAGATGACAATGTACCTAAGTCTTTGCTTTCATCACAGTCTTCCTTTTTCGAACACCCGATTACAAATAGTAAAAGTGCAATGACAAAATTAATTGTTCTCATATTGTTTCCTTTTTTTACGGATCGTCTAATTTACTTGCATCGATTTTTCCTCCATAGATTCTGTGTTCTTAGCTCCATTTTATTATTAACTCGATATCTGTTTTCAACGTTGACTGCTCGAACTGTCAAAACATCAAAAAACTGTTAAAATAGGATTTTATAAAATATTTCGAAGCGACTAGCTGATAGATGCAAAAAATCCGCTCGACATTTTGAGCGGATTTAAACTGGTTGAAATTCTACACTGGTCTTGGAAAGCGATTTGCTAGGGTTCGACCAGGCTTTATCCTGCCGTAAGTACCATAGCTAAATCAACCACCATAATTAAATCGATTATGTGCAATTGGTGGATAAAAGTGTACACCTCAGAAAATAAACAGTATACATAAATTTGATGTATAGTTACAGATGAGAACATATCGCATGTGAAAAGCCTTGACGGTTTGTTCTCTTTTCAATTAAAGACTAACGTATTAACTTTGAACCCTCAGTTTGATGGGTGTACCATCCGGCAACTCATGAATTTGTGAAGCTATATCCCCATTATAGTTGATATTTTTCTGAATATTTAATGAATTAAGATTTTCAATGGTAAATTCCCCGCCGGTAACGAAAGGTTTCGACGGGCATAGCCGATCTTCTACACTTAATTTTCCATATTTCGACTCCCATTCTAATAGCAGACTTTCACCGGTATAATATTCTAGATCATTAGTAATGACTTTTTGCCATTCAATAAAATTATTGGAAACAACCTCTATGTCCGCCGTTTCGATATTAAAAAAAATTATTTGATCATCAGAAAATCCAAATTGGTTTCCAAAGATGTCTTGTGCAAAGAAGACTATATTATTAATATATTTTCCAAATGCAGCTAACATTAAGCTATTTATAAAATCTATATCATGAAGCTTATTGTATGCGCGATAGGAGTAAACATGAAGTGATTTCCCATAGTAGAATCCTCCATTTTTATGTAACATATAACTTTTGAATACATGATCGGTTATATTTAATTCAAAATCGATATCGGTTATTAATGATGCAACTTCGATGTTACATGGTCTTTCCAATAATGAAATAGTTTCCATAGTTATTCATTTTTAGTATTTATCCTTACTCTTGTTCCATTAGGAATACCCTTTAATTGATTACCAATGCTTGCGCCTGCTCCTCTATTATCAGAACTAGGTATTGATTTTACGCTCGATGGTTTACCAGTATTGATGACCGCCGGTGGTGCTTCATCTCTATCAAGACCTTGCTGAGTTGTCGTACTTTTTAGATTTTCCCGTCTTCTACTACGTGCACCAGCTCTGTCAATTACTCCCTCATTCGACACTCCCGCTTGAATAGCTTCGTTAAGATGTTTTGCTGATTCAGGATGTCTCTTAGCATCGATAAAGATATCAATTATTTCATTTGTTATTTCAGAAACAGCTTTAACTCCCTTTTTTAATGCACTCCCAGAAATCACAGGCAATAATGCTCCGCCTACGGCAAAGCCTTTATCCCAATTTGAAGCCTTTGACCCATCCAGATTAATTGCATTATCACCCCCTCGTTTTGCCCAAGTAGATAAAACTGTTGCATCATTCACATCCGTTAGTGATACTAGATTTTTAATCAATGATGCTTGCGCATCTCTTCTTTCTTGTTTTGTTGCAGTACTTTGCTCTACGATACTACTGTAAACGAAGGCACTAATTGTCTCAAGTCCTTCTAATTCAATATGTCCAGTAACTTTATTTTCGGAAAAGGCGTAGGTGCTGTTGTACTCAAACTTTTCATTTAAAGGATCAATTGATAAGAATCTTCCAGTTAAAGGATCATGAAGGCGCCATTTGAACTGAACATAATCTGAGCCAACTTGCTTTTCTTGCCCCTGAAAACCGTAGCGGTTAATTCCATTTTTAGCCGCTAAAGTTTGAACCGGGTTATTCCTATCAATCTCCAATCCAAAACTATAATAATCATTCTTCTGCAATATCTCGCCCTTATCATTAAGTACTACACGAACATTACCCAAGTGATCCTTAAGATAATATTGAAATGTTATGGCGTTGTTTTTAAAAACTGCTTGTCCTTCGGCAAGGCCTAAGCGTGAAAATACATTCAAACCATTATACTCAAATCCACCTTCATATTTAACAGTCAATGTATCGGCGATATATTTGTGTTTTGAACCGGATGCGTCATAATCATAGGTCAGTGTTTTACCTGCCACTGCTGCGGTTTTGGGCAGGTTCAGGTAGTTATAAGTAAGTGTTGCTGAGCGGTTGCCATCGGTAAGCATGTTTCCATTCGCATCATATCCATAACTACTGGCACCGCCTTTCACACCCCTATTATTTCCTGACCCATCGTTCAAAGAAGACAACTGGTTTCCTGAATAATTGTAAGAAAGGTTATCGACCGAGGCACCCCCACGGTTTAATGTTTTGATGTTTCCGCTCAGATCGTAGGTCATGCCGGTTTCAGTGTCGGCATAATTGTCCAGTCCAGCAGAGGCCAGCAGGCGGCTTGCGCCGTCATAGGTGAAACTTAGCCCCTTGGTCATGGCAGTCTGATCCTTTCCGCTCGATAACATGGAGCTGATGTTTCCGTTTGTGTAGCTGCTTCCGTTGGCATAAGCGAGCCTGTAAGCGTAAAAAGGCAGGTCACTTCCTGATACGGTTTGTTTGTATACCGTTTTTCCGTCGGTCTGCCAGCCACGGATATTGCTGGTGTAGTCTGTGCGGCGTATCCGGCCTACCAACTACATCTTTGTTAACTGTTGAATATTGTTAAAGTTTTGGGGGTACAGATCGGTGATGTTTTTATGGTTAATTGTCAAGATGTTTGTCAGGGTGTTTTTTAGCCAATTGT